>WNFY01009078.1_pt1 | contig 13415 bp, 10 predicted proteins | sample 5400091 | NCBI WGS metagenome assembly WNFY01 (sample SAMN13153364, study PRJNA577476) | soil metagenome | isolation source: 60 cm soil or saprolite under grassland replicate 1 | place: USA:California | collected 2016-06-15 | reverse complement strand
GCTCGCCACACAGCCATTCGTAGACGACGACCGCCAACGCATACTGGTCGCTGGCCGGGCGTGGGTGTCCCTCGATCTGTTCTGGAGCCATGTACGCCAGGGTGCCGGACGTCCCCTCTGCACTCACACTGAGCGAGGAGGTGCTATGGGCGATGGTGGCGATGCCAAAATCGGAGAGCAGCACTTCTTGTCGTCGACCCAGCAGCATGTTCTCCGGCTTGACATCGCGGTGGATGAATTTCTGCTCGTGGGCGTACTGCAAGGCATCAGCTACCTGCTTGATCGACGAGAGGATGATCGGGAGCGGGACCAGGCTGCCTTTGGGATAGCGACGCCGCAGCGTCCCATTGGGGGCATAGTCGATCACCAGAAAAGGTACACCATCCTGCACATCATAGTCGAAGACACGCACGATCCCAGGATGCACGAGTGTCGCAATGGTCTGCGCTTCCTGCTGGAAGTGCTCCGCCTCCTGTTCGGTCAGATGCGCATGCAGCACCTTGATGGCCGCTTGCTGATTAAGCCGCACATGCTGTCCGAGGTAGACCTCGGCATAGCCACCCTGTCCCAACAGGCTGACGAGCTGGTAGTTGCCAAGTTGCTGTCCAAGACGGTCTGCCACCTTCGGCCTCCTCACATCATGTCTGAGGCACAGATGAAATTACAGGTTGATCGATTGTTCAGATAGACATGCACATATTGTAGACTGAAACAAGAGGCACGTCAAGCGAATATTCCCGACAGGTTCCACCCAAAATCGGGGTTAGGGTTCCGGGTCGCGTAGGGGCGGGAGCGGTGTAGGGTTGGGACGCTTGCGTCGCCCTGGTGGAGATTACCGGCTAATGTCCTATTCCTTTCCATCTCTTATAGGTTATTCAACTCACCACCCTCCAGAAACCTCCCTTTTTGGTCAAAAGCATCTTCCCACAAATAGGTAGTCGGAATGAGTTTTTCAACAGATGTGCCGGAGCGAGTAAACAGCTAAACTCAAAACATGAAGTTCACAACTGTGGATGTAAGAGCAAGCGCATCATACTTGATAATCTTCTGCTGTAATTCTATATCGTTGCTTCGTCCACTCTTGTGGACAGAAAAGCAAACATACTCACAAGTACCCACAACGAGGGGTGCGCCAAAGGAGAATAACCATGATTCCAGGTTATCACGACCACGAAAAATCCGTTCAGACCCATCGTCAGAACTTGCTGAACGAGGCAGAGCACGAGCGAAGGCTGGCACAATTGTCTCAGCCTGATCGGAGTGTCCTGCAACACTTACTTGCGAGTCCAGCACTATTCCTGCGGTCGCTCCGCACAAGGCTACAGGAAAGAGCAAAGCGTCGCAAGCAGCAGATAACCAGACGTGCAGACCAATAAACCTTATTATGACAATTCACAATATCATCCAGGCACCCGTAGGGGCCGATTGATCCCGCCCAGCGCTGATTTATCGGCCCTCTGCAGATGTTCCGCTATCCAGATGAAAAAGTGAAATAGCATCATTATGAGAAAAGAGAACGTTCATGGATACACCTCGTACTATCAAATGGTTCCTATCCATCGGCTGGTTTGTCCTGCTCGTCCTGCTCTTGACTGCCTGCGCAACCCGCGACGTTCCGGCAGCTGCCTCTGGCCAGGTGATATATATCCCTCTTGGGACCACGCTCTTAACCACGCAAAGCACTACGAGCGTCTTTACCGTGGCATGGTCGCCCAATGGCAGACAACTGGCGCTGGGATTTGCAGATGGAAGCGTGCAGGTTCGCAATGCTACAACCGGTAAAATCGACTTTACCATTCAGGGTCATACCGGTCAAGTGTGGTCGCTGGCCTGGTCGCCTGATGGAAAACGCCTGGCCACGGCTTCCTGGGATCATACAGTGCAGGTATGGGATTCCAGCACAGGTACTGGCCTTTTGACGTATCGCGGACATAAAGATCTCGTGCTTGCCGTGGCCTGGTCACCTGACGGCACCCGTATAGCCTCGGCTGGCAGCGATGATACGGTCCAGGTCTGGGATGCAACAAGTGGTCAACACATTTTCACGTATCATGGTCATTCCGAAACAGTGGAGTCAGTGGCCTGGTCAACTGATGGTTCGCGTATCGCTTCTGCTAGCTTTGATCATACTGTACAAGTATGGGATGCCACAACAGGTGACCATCCCTTAACCTATCGAGGCCATGACAACTTTGTGTGGGCGGTAGTTTGGTCGCCCGATGGCCAGCATCTCGCCTCAGGAGGTATGGATGATACGGTGCAGGTGTGGAATGCCTCAACAGGTAAGCGCACACTCACCTATTACGGTCACACAAACGGTATTCAAGCGTTGGCGTGGTCGCCCGATAGCAAGCGCCTCGCCTCTGGCTCCTGGGATACCACTGTGCAGGTCTGGAATGCAACAACTGGGCATCAGGTCTTCACTTATCGAAGTCATTCCGAAATCATAGGTTCCCTTGCATGGTCGCCCGATGGCAAGCGCATCGCTTCGGTAGACGACCAGTTACATATCCAAAAGCCTGCAAGGCCCATCGTTGTATAGTAGGGGCGGGGCTTGCCCCCGCCCTCGTGCCTATTGCACATTGGCCTTGCCCCCTTAGACATAGGTCGTTCCCGTCCCTCCTAAGAGCCCCCGTCTTCGTGCCGCTATTGCACATCGAGCTTACCTCCGCCCTCGTACCGTACCTCTATTGTAGAATAGGAATATCAATGCCCAGTTGTTCCAATATTCCGGCTATACCCCCACCTGAAACCTGTTCTACACGTATGAAAGCAATTGTATTGCCCTTGACAGCGTACTCCCAATGTTCCTCGGGAAGTAAAACCGATTTGTTTGTTGCCGGAATGGGAGGAAATCCAAGTAGCAAAACTTGAAAGTCGTTGGTGTGGGTACCAGTGATTTGAATAGTTGCTCTCACCCTCTTGCCTTCTCCTAGCCTCTCTACTACTTCTCGTAGGTCGTGGAAGTGGTATGACAGGTTTGGCATTCCTTCCGCCAGCGCTGACGAGTAACTGATAAATTTGTCTTTGTTTAACGATAGGGGAGTTGAGCCGCTAAATTGAAAATTATCGGACAGGTACGCAGCCGCTTTATCAAACTCTTTGAGTTCTAAAGCCTTCATGAAAGCTGTTACTATTTCTGTTGCTGAAGTATTCATCTTGATCTGCTCCTCTTTTGAAAAAAGTACGCTTTATTAGAATACGTTGAGGAGGATCTTTTCGATGTAGTAATCAACTCACTAAACTCGCTCTGGTTCATAATCTCGCTTCCTGACTTCCTCGATCTTTCTCCGTTCCCTCTCATCCCTCCTCCTCTTCATCTCCAGCAATCGCATATACAGCTTATAGATCAATGGCTTATATACCAGGTCATGGGTTTCCAGGAAACGCAAAGCATATCCACCAAAGCCCCTCTTAAACAGGTACACGCCCCAGAGTTCCTGGCCTTCTTCTAAAACATCGGGGATACCACGAAAATTGTAATACCAGCAGCCGTGCGATTTGGCCCATTGCATGCCAGTCCACTGCAGCAGGTGGTTGGGCATCAGGTTGCGTTGCTCGTTCGATGATGCGCCATACATGTACCAGCTCCAACGGCCTAAACGCAGCACGATAATAGCGGCAATGGCCTTGCCTTCATGTTCCGCCAGGAAAAGCGCAACTCTATCTCCGTCGATATAAAGTCGCATTACATGCTCATAATGCTGCTTGTTATGGATGAAAAATTGATCGCGCTCGCTCGTTGTCTCATAAATATGATAGAACGTATCTAGATCAGCCTGCCCCTCGCCTCTTCGTACAATCACACCTTTGCGACCTGCTAGACGCACATTGTAGCGCCATTTTTCTTTCATGCCTGCCAGGATTTCTTTTTCATCGGGTCGCAAGTCGAGTACCCATTCGTTGCGCACATGAACAGCGTATGGATTGGGATGGAAGCCCCGTTTGCGTAATGCTTCCAGCCATTGATCATTCCCATCAGGTACACTCGGCTCGATTTTGAGCATGAATGCGCCTCGTTTATGTGCCTCAGCCAAAATGTAGTTGAGCAAGATATCCATCGCAGGCGAATCGGGATCGTCAATAATCGGGCCTCTGGCCGCGTAGAAATAGGTTTTTCTCAGCACTGGGGCGTGAGTAATCAGTAGCAAGATGGCAGCACAAAGCTGCCCAGCATCATCCACTACACCTATGCGTAGTGCCTCGGCTCCCAGGTGTGGCGCTAGCTCGGCCCATTCATAGGATTGAGTGATATTGCAACACTCCGAGGCCGCCACAAAGTCATTCCATTGTTGGCGGTCGGTGATGATACGTGCCTGCATATGTTTTTTCTCAGTTTGAATCATTCTCGACCCAATCTCCTTCAACCCTGATTGTCGCCTTTACTTCTGGCGGCTCGTTCTAATTCTACCTTTTTGCGTTCTTCGTGCCTGCGTGTGCGACGAATTTCAACCGATTTGCGCCACGCGTTATAGATAAGCGGACGGTAGACATAATCTTGTGTAGGCATGTTCAGGCGTGAGAAGCCACCAAAACCCTTCTTATATTCATATACTCCCCACATCTCTTCTCCAGGCTCTAGTATTTCGGGAATAGTGCGAAAATCAAAATAGGAACAGCCGCGTGCCTTCGCCCATTGAATGCAACGGTATTGTAGCAAGTAGGTAGGTTTAAGGTTGCGCTTGTTATTGGAAGAGGCTCCAAACATATCCCAGCACCAATCACCGTAGCGAATCAGCATCTTGGCGGCGATGGCTTCTCCCTCGTGCTCGGCAAGGTACAGCACAGCGTCTCCCTTGTCAGAGAACTGGCGCAAGATCTCTCGATGATAGTCCATATTGTGAATGAAGAACGCATCACGTTCACTTGTTAATTTGAGTAGTTCATAATAAGCATCAAAATCAGCCTCGTTTTGCGCTTCACGTATGATGACACCTTTACGTTCGGCGCTGCGTACATTCTGTCTCCACGTCATCTTAAAGTGAGCCAGCAATTGTTCATCGTCTGGTCGAATGTCGAGAACCCAGCTTCGCCGTCCATGGACCGCATGGGGATTTGTCTGAAAACCCAGATCATGGTATGCTGCATTCCACCTGTCAAGTTGTGGGTCGTCATCGGCGATATTTGGTTCCAGGCGTAAAACCACTGCATGTTCCGCGCGTGTGATCTTCTGCACGCTTTCGATCAGAGATGTAAGAGCAGGAGAATCCGGTCGTTCCACTGTTGGCCCCCGTGAGCAGTAAAGCCAGTTGAAGCGCACTCCGGGTACTGGTAGAGGAATGGGAATTGGAGAAACAGTCAGCATCATGGCGCCGATTATACGCCCATGTTCCATAGCTCCCAGGCGATAAATACGGCCACCAAGATATTGATTCAATTCGCCCCATTCATATGATTGCAGCAGATGGCCTCTCGGCTGGCATGTTAAAAAGCTATTCCATTGTGCTTTATCGGTAATTTCCTGGATGATGATAGTCATACTATTCTTATATGGTCGGCGTTGCGTATCTCTCAGCATAATCTCCAATGACAGGCAGTTTGAAGTACTTACCCTGAAACGCGTAAACCATCAATACGATCCAGACAACGAGTAATGCAAGTGGTAGCAGAAAGGTAAGACATGTAAAAACAATTCCCAATGGAATCAGAATAACCGTGGCATATAGTAAGGACTGAACAGTGAAGAGTACTATAAACAGCACGATCCAGAAAGCATTAAAGAGAATTGATTGCATTGCATGAAAACGTACAAAGCGATTCTGTTTCTCTCCGAAGTAAAAAATCAGTCCGCCGACAATTGAAAACAGGTAGCTTAGTCCAGCCGCAACATTGGCATCCATGCCCATTGAAGTAGGACCATTCGCATTGGGTATAGCTGTAAAAGGAGTACCATATGGCTGCTGGTAATTTGGTGGTTGTTGATGCCCGCCCTGTTGATAGCCCGACTGTTGCTGGTAGCCACCTGGCTGATAGCCCGGCTGTTGTTGGTAGCTGCCTGGCTGATAATTTGGCTGTTGCTGATAACCTCCTTGTTGATAGCCGCCTGGCTGTGATTCACTTCCTTGTTGATAGCCCGGCTGTTGCTGATAACCTTCTGGTTGCACAGATTGATTGGGATCCTGCCCCTGGTTCGGATTCCATGACATCGATTTTACCTCATTTCTTTCTATCAGATATAGATGAGTTTACAATGAAGGATAAACGAATTGATAGTTTTACCAGATTTTAAGCTTCTGTTTACACGAACTACTACGTACTATACCTTGAGTGGTTGTATTTGTACAGGTTTCAAGCAAAGTATCCTACGGAAGCGACTACTCTGTCACGCTTGATTTGACCCTAAGAAATGTAGTGGTGCCCCTTCTCCTTGCATCTCACCTGACTGCGAAGCAGTAGACGCGCCAGCGTCGTTGGTGAGGTGGATTAGTGCCAGCGGGCGCCAGGTTCAACTACGCTGGAGAATGTGGATAGGATTCGCCCGAGAGGCGCTCGGGGGATGGGATTATTAATGGGGAGTGCTCATGCTCACTCTCTTCATCTTTGTGCTGTTCGTCGTCTGGTGTAATAGGTCGGAATTGTTTACGTTCACGCGTTGCTGATTCACGTTCATCTAAATGCAAAGGTCGCATCTGCGGACTATCTTTGTCATCCTTCTTTCGGCTTTTAGCAGTTTTAGGCGTTTCTAAGAGAGCAGCCTCGATCACCTCGTCCATAGAATCTACAATAGTAAAGTTGATGTGTTGCCGGATTTTGGCTGGAATCTCAGCGAGGTCCTTTTTATTTTCCAATGGGACGAGTAAATGATAGATATTCGCATGGTGCGCAGCAAGTACCTTCTCTTTCAGTCCGCCAACGCCCAGGACGCGTCCTCTTAGTGTTATTTCCCCTGTCATTGCAATACCCGAACGAATGGGACGTCCTGTAATCGCTGAAATAAGCGCGGTAGCAATAGTGATGCCCGCGGAAGGCCCATCTTTGGGAAGAGCATTTTCGGGCATGTGAATATGCAAATCCGTGCTATCTTGGAAATTGGGGTCAATCTGTAGCTCTTCAGCGCGCGAACGGATGTAGGAGAGCGCAGCATACGCGGACTCGCGCATCACATCACCCAATTGTCCAGTAATAAGTAATTCGCCTTTCCCTGCCATAGTAGCAACTTCAACAGGTAATAGAATCCCACCCATCTCGGTCACAGCCAGACCCATCGCCATGCCAACCTGTATTTTTTGCACTATCGGACTTTCGGTGTAGCGAGGTGTACCAAGATACTGTTCCAGGCTATTATTTGTGAGCCTTAGATGCGAATCTGGTTTCTCGATGATTCTTTTTGCTGCTTTACGGCAAATAGTTGCCAGTTGCCGTTCAAGGTTACGTACTCCAGCCTCACGTGTGTAGCCTGTAACGATTTGTTGCATGACTGATTGTGGAATCTTTAGCTGCTCTGGTGCCAGACCATGCTCTGCCATTACAGCAGGCAAGAGGTGGCGCAATCCAATATTCACTTTCTCTTCAAGCATATAACCTGGGAGGTCAATAATATCCATACGGTCGGCTAGCGCACGTGGAATCTGGTATTTCACATTTCCGGTACAAATAAAAAATACCTCAGAAAGATCAAAAGGTACTTCCAGGTAATGGTCGGTAAAGTTGCTGTTCTGCTCGGGATCTAGTACTTCTAAGAGCGCAGCAGCAGGGTCTCCCCGGTACTCCGCGGAAAGTTTGTCAATCTCATCGAGCAAAAAGACCGGATTGCGCACACCAACCGTCTTCATTGATTGAATAATTCGACCTGGGAGAGCGCCCACATATGTACGGCGGTGACCACGTATTTCTGCCTCGTCATGCACGCCTCCCAGTGAAATACGCGCAAATTTGCGTCCAAGGGCCCGAGCTATCGAACGGCCCAGCGATGTTTTACCCACACCTGGGGGACCAATAAAGCAAAGAATCTGTCCCTGACTTTCTCTCCGGGAGTATCCATCCCTTAAAGCGAGTTTCTGACGTAACTCACGTACCGCCAGGAACTCAATGATACGTTCCTTAATGCCCTCGAGACCATAGTGATCTTCATCCAATATTCGTCGTGTTGAATCAATGTTGAAACTGTCCTCGCTGCGCTCAGTCCATGGTAATGCCAGTAACCAATCAATATATGAACGCATAATCGCGATCTCGGCTGATTGGGGAGGTGTCCGCTCCAGCCGGTCAATCTCTTTACGTACCCTGGTTGTAATCTCCAGTGGCATCGATTTTTCGTTTAACCTGACGAGCAATTCTCCTACTTCGCTAGAAGTTTCCATCCCCAACTCTTCCTGAATTGCGCGCAATTGCTCACGCAGGTAAAACTCCTTTTGTGTGCGGTCTACCTGTGAACGAACCCGGTTACGAATGGTTGCTTCCAGTTCTAGTATTTCAATTTCGTTACCCATAATCACACAGATTTTTTCGAGGCGTGCTAATGGATCCGTTGTCTCCAGCAAATCTTGTTGCTGTTCAGGATCGGTCACCAGATGCGCTGCCAGCATATCTGAAAGTCGGGAGGCGGACTTAAGGGCAACTATCGAATTTATATCTTCTACCGAAAATCGACGGTTCAGTTGAGCATAGCGCTCGAAGAGGTTAGTGGCATGGCGTACGACTGCATCAGCCTGGGGATCACGCGTATGGATTTCCCGTGGAGTAGTTACACGTACTCGTAGATAAGGTTCCAGTTCATCGTACTCTTCAATGTGTACGCGGCTTATTCCGCTTAAGAGCATCTGAAAACTGCCATCTGACTGCCGGTGCAAAGTTGTGACTTCTACCAGCGTACCCGTAGGGTAAATATCCTTTGGCTGGGGATCATCTATCTCGGCATCACGTTGGGACGCTGCAACTAGCAAATGTTCTGGTTGCGTCATCGCTTCTTCAACTGCGAGAACCGACTTTTCGCGTGCAACTGCTAATGTCATACGTGTACGCGGAAATACAACCATATTTTTTAACGCCACGAGCGGATACGCTTCGCTGTTATTCGTATTTGGTTCCTGGCGTTCCTGTTCGCTCACCTATTTCCACCTACCTGGTACATAAAGAGGGAAGAATTTTCAGGGACATTCCCCGTTCCCCGAAAAGGAGCCTTGTGCCGGGTCGCTCAAACCCGCAGCACCCCTTTTCTGAAAAGGAAAGTGAATAAAAAACGTATGAGCCTGCATTAAGCAGACTCATCTTCAGAATATGCCGTTGCGCGCTCAGTACGCGTAATCAGCAATGGTTTGTTTCGTTGAGTAATCACCTCGTCGTTGATAATAACTTTCTTTACATCAGCGCGCGATGGGATTTCGTACATTATTTCAAGCAGTACATCTTCAATAATACTGCGCAAACCTCGCGCTCCTGTCCGCTGTTTTAGGGCTCCTTCCGCTGCCGCATTAAGGGCGTCCTGGGTAAAAACAAGTTCAACACGATCAAGCTGTAAAAACTTTTGATACTGTTTAACTATCGCGTTTTTCGGCTCAATCAAAATGCGTATCAGCGCATCTTTGTCCAGGCTATCCAATGAGACGGCAACAGGCAAGCGTCCTACAAACTCAGGAATCAGTCCGTACTTAAGTAAGTCATCTGGTATAAGTTTCGTTAGAATCTCTGTGTCAGACTCCTCAGAAGTAGTTGTCGATCTGAAGCCCATCGTCTTGTTGCTGCCTAGCCGTTGTTCAACGATCTTATCAAGTCCTTCAAAAGCGCCGCCGCAGATAAACAGAATATTAGCTGTGTTGATCTGAATAAAATCCTGGTGTGGATGTTTACGTCCTCCCTGAGGAGGAACGTTGGCGACTGTGCCCTCAATAATCTTAAGCAGGGCTTGCTGGACACCTTCGCCTGAAACGTCACGGGTAATGGACGGATTATCAGACTTGCGCGCTATCTTATCGATTTCATCAATATACACGATGCCTCGCTCTGCGCGAGCAACATCAAAGTCCGCTGTCTGAATCAATCGCAGGAGAATATTCTCGACATCCTCACCCACATATCCCGCTTCTGTCAGAGCAGTGGCATCAGCAATGCAAAAAGGCACATCTAATACCTTTGCAAGTGTCTGTGCCAATAAGGTTTTGCCACAACCTGTAGGGCCGATAAGCAGTATGTTACTTTTACCCAATTCAACGTCGTCAATTTGCATGCCTACGCCGATGCGTTTGTAGTGGTTGTATACAGCCACTGCCAGGGTCTTCTTGGCCCGTTCTTGTCCAATCACATATTGACTGAGTTGCTCATAAATCTTCTTAGGTGCAGGGATCTTCCCTGTTTGCAAACGCGGCTTTGTGACTGTGGCTTGCTCTTCCTCAATAATCTCTCGACAAAGGTCGATACACTCATCACATATGTAGACACCTCCAGGGCCAGCGATAAGGCGCTGAACCTGATCTTGACTCTTGCCGCAGAAAGAGCAGCGGTAAGTGGTTCGCATATTTTTCGAATTTGCCACGTTTGTAACCTTTCCCTGATAGGGCCTCAGTGCATATTCTACGGGCGCGCATCCTTACTTTCGCGCCCGTAGAACTAATTGTTCTATTTCTAAGCCGGTTTAGGCTGATTCATCATCGCTAGTTATTTCTACCTCTCCGATCTCACCATCCGAGAGAGCTGGTTGAGAGTGTTCTTCTATTTCTTGCGTATCCACAGCCTCGTCTTCGCCTACAACTTCTGCTACTTCTGGGGCATCCGGCATCAGGTTCGAGTTCCTTTACATATTCTTCGCGTGTCTTCTTTAAGAGCATCAGATATTGATCCATAGACATACGCTGCTGCTCAAGCAAATGCGTGAACTGGTGTACCATCTCTTCTGTTTCTTCTTGAATCATTACAGGATGAATCGTGAAGTGTGATTGCTCGATGATGGTATTCATAACTGTTTCTCGCAGTTCATCACGAATAGCACGCTGCTTATTTTCGAGTAAATTGTCACTGACTGCTTTGCGCAGATCTTCCAGCGACTGATATTCGTCATTACTTGCCTGGATAGCGAACGCGTCATCGAGTTCCGGAAGTTCTTTGAACTCTACTTTATGAAGAATGGTTGTATACTGTGCTTCTTTTCCTGCAAGCTTCTCGTTACTGTAATCCGCTGGTATGGTAGTTGTAAATGCCTTGCTTTCGCCAGCTTGCGTGCCTACTATATGGGCATCCATACCAGAAAAAAGGCCAGGTCGCTCATCTGTTAGCTCAAAGGGATTGTCTTTCAGATCGGAAATGCTCTCATCATCTACTGTCAGTTTCAGATCCATCGTCACGCGATCGCCTATCTGGGCAGGGCGTTCGACGACTTCCCATACTGCCTGACGGTTACGAAGAGATTCAATCTCCTGCTCAACTTCTTCGGATGTGACAATCGCTTCTTCACGATCAAAATGAAGTGAACGGTAATCGGATAACTCAACCGGAGTGACAATCGGCACTTTGAGGCTAAAATGGTAAGGCTGACCTATCTCAAATACAGGCGCATCCATTTCTGGCTGCGAAAGAGGGGTGAGATCATGCTCTTTGAGAGCTTCGCGATAGGCCTCAGACATTAAGTCATCAAGCCCTTCCTGGTAGATATACTCTTTACCGAGTTTGCGTTCTACCAGCGAACGTGGGGCCTTTCCCCGTCGAAAGCCATGTATGTCAACCTTTTGTACCAGCTTACGGTATGCCTTATCTGAAGCTTTTTCTACTTCATCCCAGGAAAAATCAAATTCAACAAGTGCCTCACTACCTGGCAACTTTTCAACTGAGACCTTCACGTTTCCTCCAACACATGTATCATGCTGCATTTCCATCTTGTTGATGGTCACAAGGGTAGCCCCTATATTACTATACTTTGATTATACCTAAGGCAAGCTTCAAATGGGAAGTATTGAGGGGCGAACGCTCCCAATTGACTATCCGAAGCCAGACGAGAAGCACACAATATCCCTGCGCAAACACATTAGGAACGATCTTAATCGCGTTATGCGTACTCATTTAGGCCCAGATAAACTTGGAGCGGGAGACGGGGATCGAACCCGCGACTTTCTCCTTGGCAAGGAGATGCTCTACCACTGAGCCACTCCCGCATCATTGCGCTTTTACTAGACAAAGGATGCAATTCCTGTAAGCTTTATCCGAGTGGGCGGTGAGAGACTCGAACTCTCATGACTTGCGCCAACGGATCCTAAGTCCGTCCTGTCTACCAATTTCAGCAACCGCCCATAATTCTCTTGTGGAAAAAAACCTCACTCCACGATGATACATCAGCGTACAATCTAATGTCAAGACAAATACAGCACTGCATTCCGTTTGGGCTATCTAATAATAGAGCCTCAATCTTAACCATGTCTCAACCATATCTTAACCCTCCTAACATTCAAAAGTAGGATTTGGTTGTCGATAATCAAATTGGAATAGCTCATGTTTACCTTCCGATGAATATACGGATTACAAGATCGCCTTTAGAAACCGGGCCAATTTGCACCACACTTCTGTAGCATGATAGAATAGATGAATTCGTAATCCCCTCCAAAAGGTTGAGAGGACAGAGCAGGCCATGCAAAAAAATCCGACAACATCAACTACTTCCTCTGATCTGCATCGTCCAGATCTTTTTATTAACCGCGAATTGAGTTTGATCGAGTTTAATCGGCGTGTGTTTGAAGAAGCCCAGGATAGTCGCCATCCATTGCTTGAGCGCGTGAAGTTTTTTTCCATCTTCGAGACCAATCTCGACGAGTTCTTCATGATTCGCCTGGCCGGACTGAAAGATCAGGTAGTCGCTCATGTAACCAATGTCAGCCCCGATGGCCTCAACGCAGAGCAGCAGTTGCGTGCTGTGCGTCAATGTCTGGCGCCCCTGGTGCAACAGGTGCGACTTTACTGGCGCGATGAGCTTATGCCATTGCTTGAAGCTCAGCATATCCATATTCTTGATTATGAACAGCTCGATTCCAAACAACGTGCTGCGATGAGAACCTATTTTGAACAAGAGATTTTTCCGGTCTTGACCCCTCTTGCTCTTGATCCAGGGCATCCTTTCCCGCATATCTCTAACCTCAGTCTCAACCTGGCGGTTGTGATTGCTGCTGATCCTATCTATGGCGAACGCTTTGCGCGTGTCAAAGTTCCCCCCACATTACCGCGCCTGGTGCCTGTGCAGTTTTCAGTTAAAAAACAAGCAGTAATAGCCTTTGTATGGATCGAACAGGTCATTGCTGCCAATTTGAGTATGCTCTTTCCAGGTTTTGAAATTTGGGAGTCCTATCCGTTTCGTGTAATTCGAGACGCGGATATCGAACTGAGAGAGGACGATGCTGGTGATCTAATGATTGAGAGCATCGAGCAAGGACTGCGTGAGCGGCGTTTCGGTTCGGTAGTTGACCTCGCGGTTAATCCCTCAATGCCTTTGCGTATTCGTAGTC
>WNFY01008303.1_pt1 | contig 13415 bp, 17 predicted proteins | sample 5400091 | NCBI WGS metagenome assembly WNFY01 (sample SAMN13153364, study PRJNA577476) | soil metagenome | isolation source: 60 cm soil or saprolite under grassland replicate 1 | place: USA:California | collected 2016-06-15 | reverse complement strand
CCCCGTCTCGCGGTAGACGAGATCACACATGTCGTGCAGATACGCCAGCGTAGTCGCGTAACCGCGTTTCTGGAGCCAATCGCGGTACGACGCGTACTTCAGCTCCGGCTTGTCGCCCAGGCTGAAGAGCGCCTCCTTGCAGCCCGCGCGCTTCGCCGCGTGCGCCGAGGCGAGCACCATCTCCGGCGTCATCGTCAGCGCCTCCGCCTCGCCCGGCTGCTTCACGAAGGTGCAGTAGCCGCAGACGTCGCGGCAGAGGTTGGTCAGGGGGATGAATACTTTCCTCGAGTAGGTGACGACGTCCGGGTGCGAGCGGTCGCGCAGAAGGCCGGCCGCCATCATCAGCGCGGGTACTTCGGTGCCCGATGCACGGATCAGCCGGCACGCCTCATCGCGAGAGAGCGCGTCGCCGGCAATCGCCTTCGATAGCAGCTCTTCAACCGGAGGTGAGAGCCGGTTATGGATCAGGAACACGGGAGAAGTGAACAGTGAATAGGGAGCAGTGAATAGTGGGACTTGAAATCGGCCATGCGCAGCTCCATCAGAAAATCCGCCGCTGGGCGGAGAATATGGCTGCGGGGGTGCGCGTCCGCCGGGGCGGACTGGCCGTACGAATACATTGGGGCTGAAAGGGGCACCCCGCGCCGCCTTCCAGCGGGTCGAGCGTGATTGTAGCACCTGCGCGGAGATTTCACAAGCGACAGGAGCAGAAGGTTGGTGATTACCGACTTTTTACCTCTCAACACTAGCGGCACGCCGGAACATCAACTAGAATTTGACATAACCAGAAGGAACGATTTGCCGTGCCGAGAGTTCGCTTGCTTCCCGTCATGTTGATCGGCGGAATTGCTGCCGTCGTCGTGGTATCATCCGCGCTTGCGCTCGGCGGAAGCGCTCCAGCGATCCTTCACACACCCGGCGGTTTCGGGAGAGCAAACGATGGCGGCGCGGAAAAGTTTTCTGGCCAGGAGCAAGAGACGGGCGAAGGGGCCGAGGACGGGCAGGGCTCGGACAAGGTCGCTCAGGCTATTGCGGACGAGTTTGGCGTCTCGAAGGAAGAGGTGCTGGCGCATCACCAGCAGGGCATCGGCTTCGGCGCGCTCTTCAAGCTTTACAAGCTCGCCCGCGCGAAGGGCATCAGCGTTGACGACCTGCTGGCGACGATTCCAACCGACGCCAACGGCCAGCGCGAGTTTGGCTTCGGCGATCTGCGGAAGGGACTTACAGCCGAGCAGCGCGCTGGGTTCAACTCGGGGCCGAAGAACCTGGGACAGCTAGTCTCAGGCAAGAACAAGCAGAACAAGTCGAAGGCGAAAGACTCCGGCGAAGGCAGCGAGAACGCGCAGCCGAACAGCAGCGGGCACGTCCCGCCCGGCCAGGCAAAGAAGCTGGCCCGGGGTTAAACCGCCCTCAGTACACCCCTTCGAGATCGTCCACGAGTTCCAGCGCGACGTTTGCTTCGTCGACGATGCCGGGGTCGTTCGCGGCCGCGAGCCGGTCCTGCTCGTTGAGGCTGGCCTCGAAGTCCGCGGTCTGCCTTTCGCCCCCGGCCGCGAGGACACCCGGCTTCGCGCGGTTGAAAGTCTGCCGCAGCTGCGCGAGGTCGCCCGCAACGGCGTTCCAGTCGCCGCGGTCCGCGTCGATGAGCACCTGCCGTTCTTGCCAGTCGAGGCGGCCTATATCGCTCGGGACCTTATGCTCGAAGAGATCGAAGACATCGACAATGACTTTGCTTACATCGTTGGCTGCCTGCCGGGCCCCGAGTGCGTCCTGGGACTGTGCGGTGGCCCGGAGGTCCGAGATCGCCTTGTTCATCGCGCGCCGCTGCTCGTCGTTGAGGCGGGAAGCATTGGACGAAGCCAGGAAGTCCTCCCAGTTGGCCGCTAGGGAAATGGCGTCCGAACTCACTCTGTCCCATCTCCCGGCGAAGACCTGGTCGATCGCATCCTCCGCGTCGCCCTCGATGTCGAGAACGGTCCGCGGGACCCAACCGCGCTCTTCGGACACTTGCTCGGTTCGCGTAGGCTGCTCGCTCTGGTCGTTGTTGGAGGAGCCACCGCAGGAAAACGCAGTGCACGCGAGCAGGGAGACCGCCAAAGCCGCGATCGGTCCTTTAGGCATCGATCTCCGCACGTTGGGTAGGATTCTATAACAGTCGAGGCGCGGGCGAAGGAATGAATGAAGGGGCCCTTTCAAAGGGCCCCTTCATACCGCTCGAGGCATTAAGCGGTTAGTCGTCTGCGTCGACGGCGCCGTCGTCACCTTCGCTAGCGCTAACGTCGCTGATCCGCTCCGAGGTGGCACTTGCACCGGCGCCGCGGATCGTGTAGCTCACGAGCTCGATAAAGCCTTCGGCGTCTTCATCACGCACAAGGCCGACGTCCGGGCAGTACCATTTGAACTCGGCGGTGGACTGCGGGTCCAGGGGATTGGTGTCCTCGAACTTCGCGCATCCCTTGAATTTGCCCGCTGGCGTCTTCACGGTCTCGTCGAGGGCCAGCACCCTCGACTGGTCCTGGGCGACGCCGGGCGCATTCTCCTGGTTGAACGTCTGACCGACGACCGGTTCCGCCGGCATGATGATGCCGGGCTCGGCCCCGTTTTTGCCCGCGAGCCAGGAGCCATCATGGTCCACGATCTTGCCGTTGTCGTAGTTGTCGACGAGCTCGCCGAAGTAGTAGACGGTGCTGTCCCGGTGCTGGGCGAAGAAGTCGAGTGCCTGCTCGACAAGCTCACCGTCCGCGAAGGCCTTCTCCTCGAGCACCAGCACTTGGACTCCCGCGACCTTGCGGCTCTTGCCCAAGACCACGGACTCCAGTCGCGTGTCGATGACTTGTCCGGTGTCAGGATCGGTGTCCTGACCCTCGAAGACCTTGGTTCCGAGGCTCGAGAGTGGGAACAGAGGGTTCGTGATGTTCGTCGAGAAGTCGGCGGGGTTGAGGTTAGCCGAAGGTGCACTGTCATTGCCCGCCAAGCCGATCGCCGGCGCCATGACAACAGCGGATATCGTGAGAGCCATGGCCGCTGCCAACGCAAACAAGAGGTAGATGCCTGCTCTGTCTGTCATTGCCTCCTCCTTCTTCGTGGTTGTGACTGCTTCCCCGCTCCTCCTTTCTCCCCGGCGTATTTATGAGTCCGCTGACTCAGCCCTGCCGAGCGAACCCGGGTGTCGTCGTCACGCTTCAGTGCCGGGTCCGGGCTGCGGGGCGCAAGGTACGGACGCCGCCCATCCAACGTGCGTTACACGTTTACGAGCGGGAAGCCGTGGCCAACGCCGGGCGCGTGGCCACGCAGACGCTAGTGATAAAGACGAATTGGGGGATAAGACTGAAGACGGTCGGTCAGCGGGGGACGTAAGCCGCAAGAAGGGCTGCGAGAGCGATAGCCCAGTAGAACCGCATTGCGAGGCTCATGCTGTTCCTTTCTACTGCGCTCCGCCGCCTACTCCAACTTACGGTCCCTTGATGAAGAGGGTATGAACCGACAATGAAGGCGGCCCTCCGTGCGGTCGCGTTCGCCTCTTAGTTCTGCTCGCCGCTCTTCCGTCTTCGCGTTCTACGACGGACCAGCAGAGCTGCGAGAACGATCGCTGACATCGCTGCAAGGATCGCTATTACGGGTCCCATGCTAGCTAGAACGCGCCGAGGCCCGCCCGATTACTCGCCCACGCCGATTCGCCAGCTCGTCCCGTCGCTCCGCGGACTTCGTACCTCGTGCTTCGTACCCTCGTACTTCGCACGGACGCCGGTTGAACCGCCGCTCGGCTCACCGCTATACTGACGCCACTAAGACGCGAACCTGACACCCACCACCTGGACACCTGACACCTCATGAAATTCGGCACCTTTCACCTCTTCCAAAAGCCACCCGGCTGGGACGACGAAGACGTCTTCCGGGCCGAGCTCGAGCAGATCGAGAAAGCCGAGGAGCTTGGCTTCGACGCCGTCTGGCTGGCCGAGCACCACTTCCAGTGGTACGGCATCGCCACTGACCTGATGGTCATCGCCGGCTGGGTGGCCGCCCGCACGCAGCGGGTCCGCATCGGCACCGCCATCGTTGTCCTGCCCTTCCATAACCCCGTCCGGCTCGCCGAGCAGGCCGCAACCATCGACATCATGAGCGGCGGGCGGCTCGATTTCGGGGTCGGCAGAGGCTACCAGGCGGCGGAATATGCCGGCTTCGGCATCTCCATGGACGAAAGCCGCGCCCGCTTCAACGAAGGCATGGAGGTCTTGCTCAAGGCCTGGACCGAGGAAACGTTCAGCTACGATGGCGTGTACACGAAGATCAACGAAGTCAGCGTCCTGCCAAAGCCCGTCCAGAAGCCGCATCCGCCGGTCTACCTGGATGACGCCGGAGACGATAAAGTACGCGGCCGAGCGTGGCTTCCCGATCCTGGCGCCGGCCGGCCTAGCCTCGGACCAGATCAAGACGAACTACCAGCTCTATCGCGAGACGCTCCAGTCCCTCGGCCGGGACACTTCCAACCTGGAGCTGCCGGCGCTCGTGCACATCTACGTCGATGACAATGACGAGCGCGGTCAGCAGATCGGCGTCGAGCATTCGATGCGCTACGGGGCGTCGCTGGTCACCCTCGGGACGCCTATGCAGAAGGGCGGCAAGCTCTCGAAGGAGTACGAACACTACCAGGAGTTCGGACAGGCGGGCCGCGTCGTCCGCGAGTACCGGCAGGAGCTGATGCTGTTCGGCAACCCGGACTCGGTTGCACGCAAGATCAAATGGATGCACGAGGAACTGGGCGTCCGCTACGTGATGTGCTGGATGAACATGGGCGGTCTGGAGGCCGACAAAGTCCTGCGCTCGATGCAGCTCTTTGCGAGCGAAGTGATGCCTCGCTTCAAGACCGTGGAGGCGACGGCATAGGCAGGAAAGGAGAAAGGAGAAAGGAGAAAGGAGCCAAACCGGGGCGCTCCGTCCTCCTCAATTCTCATTTCCCAATTCTCCTTGCTAACCGATGACCGAGGCCCGAATCGCGATCATCGGCGGGACGGGGCCTGAGGGTCTCGGCCTCGCCATGCGCTTCGCCAAGGCTGGCAATATGGTCTTCATCGGCTCCCGCTCGGAAGAGCGCGCGGCCGAGGCCGTCGCCAAGATCAAGGAGAAACTGCCCGACGGGGACGTCTTCGGTGGCCTGAACGCTGAGGGCGCCGAACGCGCCGACTTCATCTTCGTCACGGTCCCTTCGGACGCTCATCACGACACGCTTGTCCAGCTCGAAGAGCTCATCGGCGAAAAAATTGTCGTTGATGTCGTCGTCCCGATGCTCTTCGACCGCGACGGCCCCAAAGCGGTCACTTTCGACGAAGGCTCAGCCGCGTTGCAGGCGCATTCCCTGCTGCCCAAAGCGAAAGTCATCAGCGGCTTTCATCATCTGGACGGCAGCGAGCTGCAGAAGATCGACAAGCCACTCCAGGGCGATGTGATCGTCGTCGGGGACCACAAGCCCTCGAAGAGGAAGGTGCTGGACCTCGTCGAACAGATCGAATACGTCCGCGGCCTCGACGGCGGCGGCCTGGCCAACTCCCACTACCTCGAAGAGTTCACCGTGCAACTACTGCAAATCAACCGTATCTACAAGGCGCACGCCGGCGTGCGGATTACGGGGATCTGACCGAGGAGGCGGCATGGCGACGGGACCAACGGGCGGCTTCGTATTCCGGCCGGGCGAAGGCCGCCGGATCGACCTGGGCGGGTTCACGATGTCCGTTAAGGCGAGCGAGTTAGAGACGGACGGCCAGTTCACACTACTGGAAGCAGGCGAGCCGCCGGGCTTCGGGCCCCCGCTGCACATCCACCACGATTGCGACGAGGCGTTTTACGTGCTCGACGGCGAGTACATCATCTTCATGGACGGCGTAGAGTACCGGTGCCTCGCCGGGTCGTTCGTCTACATCCCGCGCGGGATGCCGCACGGCTTCCGCGTGGGCTCCGTGCAGAGCCGCAAGCTGAACCTGTACGTCCCGGGCGCGATGACCAGCTACTTCGACCAGCTGAGCGCGGCACTCCAGCGAGGAGAGGCAGACGAGGTCGCGCTCGCCGCTATCGCCGAGAAGAACTCGGTCGAGATCCTGGGCCCCGTCCCGGAAGGCTACATCTGACGGGCGGCGGCATAGATATCCGCATCATCGCCGTCCAGGGCCTGCTCGAGGTACGCCACGGCGACGACCTCGCGGCTCTGATCGCGGACGCTGCAAACGACGAGCCCGGCATCAAGCCCGACGATGTCGTTGTCGTGACCCAGAAGGTCGTCTCGAAGGCGGAAGGCCGCATCGTCTCGCTTGATAGCGTCACCCCATCGCCAGAGGCGGAGCGGATCGCGGTCGAGACGGAGAAGGATCCTCGTCTCGTCGAGCTGATCCTCGGCGAGAGCAACCGGATTGTCCGGCAGCGAGGCCCGATCCTGATCACGGAGACGAAGCATGGCTTCGTCTGCGCCAATGCGGGTATCGACGCATCGAATGTTGGTCCCGAAGGTCTTGTGTCGCTCCTGCCCGAGGACCCGGACGCTTCTGCGGCCTTGATTCGCAGCGGGATTCGCGAGCGCACGGGCGCTGATGTTGCGGTAATCGTCACCGACACCTTCGGTCGTGCCTGGCGGGAAGGCCACACCAACGTCGCGATCGGCGTTGCGGGAATGCTGCCCTTCGCCGACTACGTCGGCCAGACCGACCCGCACGGTTACGAGCTACGCGTCAGCACGCTCGCCGTCGCGGACGAGATAGCGGCCGCCGCCGAGCTGGTGCAGGGCAAGCTCGACCGAGTACCAGTGGCGATCGTGCGCGGTTACGCCTATCCGCGCGGCGAGGGGACCGCGCGCCAGTTGGTGCGTGATCCGGCGAACGACCTGTTCAGGTAGCCTACGCCGTCCGCGTGCGCAGCGCCATGAGCGTCGTGCTCAGTGTGACGGCGCCGAGCCCGGCGATGCTCAGGAGCGCATAGGCTAGCTTGTCCCATTGCCATCCGTCTAGCACGAGCGAGCGCAGCCCTTCGAGCACGTAGGTTACGGGGTTAAGCGTGGCCAGGACTTCGAGCCAGTCGCTGAAGACCTCCTTCGGAGCGAACGCCGGGGACAGGAACAGAAGGGGGAAAAAGACCAGAAAACCGGCCTGCGCCGCCTGCACGCTGCCGGTGCGCAGCGCGATCGAAAGGCCGATTCCTGAATAAGCGAGGCCGAACAGCCCCGCAATCAGCACGAAAACAACGGCGCCGGCGATCCCGGCCTCCATGCCGGCTCCCATCACCAGCCCGACGAGCATGATGATCGTTGAAAGGATCATCACGCGCACGGCGTCTGCTGCCAGGCGGCCTAAGACGAGAGCCAGGCGTGGCGCCGGCGTCAGCATGAGCTTGTCGAAATAGCCCCGTTCGATGTCCATGACCGTGCCGAAGCCGCCCATGCCGGCTGTCCCGGCGGTGCCCTGGAGGATCGCCACGGGCAGTTGGAAGCCCTTGTAGTTCTCGACACCGAAAGCCGAGCCTGATATCTGACCGATCGCGCCGACGGTTACGAATAGGAAGAACAGTGGGATGAAGATGTTCTGGATCTCTACACCGGGCTGCCGCCTCGACTCCCGCAGCGCCCGTATCATCAGGTGGTAGCTGGCCACAAGCGTTGCCATTACTCGCTCCTTTGCGGCTCCGGTCGGCCAATCGGGCGGTCTACTTCGATGTGATGGCCGGTCATGCGCAGAAAGACATCGTCAAGTGTCGGTCGCGAGAGGGTGACTTCTCTCATCGGAATTGAGGCTTCGCTCAACCGCAGAACGATCGCGGGGATCGCGGTGCTGCCGTCCTTGATGTAGACGACGACCGAGTCTTCGAGCGCACGGACGTCGCTCGCGCCGTCCACTCGCGCCAGCACCTCCGCCGCGCGCGCGGCATTCTGGTCTTCTCCCGGCACGCGCACGGTCACGACATCAGTGCCGATGCTTGCCTTCAGTTCGTCGGGCGAGCCCTCGGCGACGATGCGGCCCCGGTCGACGATCGCTACCTCGTGGGCGAGGCGGTCGGCCTCCTCGAGATACTGCGTCGTGAGGAAGAAAGTGACACCCTCGCGTTCGTTCAGCTGTTTCACATAATGCCAGATGGCCTCGCGGCCAAGGGGGTCGAGTCCCGTCGTCGGCTCGTCTAGAAAGATGATCCTTGGCTGATGGACGAGCGCCGCCGCCAAATCGAGCCGCCGTTTCATCCCGCCTGAGTAGGTCTTCACCAGGCGGTCGGCGGCGTCCTCCAGATCAACGATCTGGAGCAGATAGTCGACACGATTTCGTATTCCATGAGAGGGCACATTGTAGAGCTTAGCCTGGAGGTGCAATAGCTCGCGCCCCGTCTGCATATCGTCGAGCGCCGCTTCCTGAAGGGCCACGCCGATCCGCCGGCGAACCTCCGCTGCTCGCGACAGCACATCGAGGCCGTCCACCTGTGCGCGGCCGGTGGTCGGTCGCAGCAGCGTCGTCAGCATGCGCACCGTCGTCGTCTTGCCGGAGCCGTTCTGGCCGAGAAAGGCGAAGATCCTCCCTTCGGCGATCGACAGGTCGATGCCGTCCACGGCCCTGATGTCCGGCGGGAAGTGCTTCGTCAGCTGTTCTGTGAGTATCGCGGGCATGTTGCCGTTAGCGTAGCGTCTAGGCGGAGGAGCCGAAACCCTGAAGTGACACGTCGCCGCCTCACGCCCTATTCTCGGGAGCGGCAAAGGCTGCGTATTGTAGGAAATTGACGGGCGGGAGGCGGGATTTCGTTCTTGCGTTTTTCGAGTGTGCTTTACGAAATATTCCGGAATTACACTGCTGAATCCCGAGGGACCAACACCGCGAAGCGCCAGCCCAGCAATCGCACGCCCATGGCTGCGGCCAAGATCCCGAGCGCGGCGCCGGGAGGAAGGCCCGCGGTCTGGCACTCCTCGCCGGGCGCGTGGACTTCGGCGCGCGCCGGTATTTTCTGCCCTCCGCTCCAGTAAGCCACGTCCGGGTTCGCCCGGAGGTTCTTGAACCACGCAGATCGTTCGCCGCGGACGGTGCGGACGATGAGGTGGCCGTCCATAAGCATGGCGAGGACCGGCGTGCGGTGAGGCTTGCCGCTGCGATGGCCGGTTGTCTCAAGGACGATGAGACCGGTCGGTGCGAAAAGATTCGGCGAGAAGCACCCGGCCCGCACTACCGGCTCGACCACGCTGTTCAGTATCCGAAAGAAATCGGACGCGAAATCATGTTCAGCCGATCGCTTGGCGCTTGCGGGCGTGGCGGATCTTGCTGTCGCTACCATTCGCTGCTACCAGGAGCTCGGGAGATCGCCCTTCTCCTTCTGCTGCTCGACGAAGGCGTACGTGCCATCGTCTTGACGCACGACCGGTTTACCGACGTCCGTAATCTGGCCTCGCTGGTCCAGCTCACTGCGCAGAAGGGCGAGTTCATCTTCGGTCGGCGTCTCGAGTGTCTCGATCTGCGATGCCATCTTCGGCTTGAACGACATCTCGCTCAGTACCTGATCGACCGTCACAAAAGGCGAGACGCCGATGAGGCGCACATGCCGGTCTTCGTAGTCGAACAGCGCCCACGGCGTGACCACTCGCCACGGCCCCGTGCCTCGGGGCAGGCCTGCGCGCTCTCGCGCGCTCGGCGAGCCGTCGAGGAAGCCGGGCGAGGAGATGAAGTCGACGCGCGGGACGAACTTTCGCTTCTGCTGGTCGGTCATCAGGAGCGTCTTCCAGCAGTTTGCCGCGATCGAGTCCGCGCCTCCCGGGCCGCCGAAACGCCGGTGCTCGCCCTCGTAGTCGCCGAGTGCGGTCGAGTTGATGTTGCCGTAGGGGTCGACCTGGAGCGTGTTAAGGATGCCGTAGTCCATGAGGCCGATCTGCGCCTGGAAGCCGACGCTGTTCATCGTCCCCCACTGAAGCGCGCGGTAGCTCGAGCGCGCGCTCACCATCGTCATGATCGGGTCCAGGGGTAGCATCGGCTCAGGGTTCACGACCCCGTCCTCGGTGACGTAGACCGCGTTCGGTGTGTAGAGCTTCTTCGCGAGCAGGATCGCCGCCATCGGCGAGCCGCCGCCGGCGACCCAGTAGGTCCGCGCGTCCTCGATCATGCGCGCGACGAGGCAGATCTGGTGCTCGCGCTCGTTGAAGTAGGTCGCTTTCTCGCTCATCGCTATCACTCCTCTGGCATCGATCCGATTTCAACCACCACCGGGCTTCCCTCGCTGAACCAGCGTCTGTGCGCCTGGATTATCGCGCGTCGCCCGGGAAAGGCCCACTCGTACGAGGCGTAATCGAAGCGGTCGTTGCGGACGACACTCTCGACGTACAGCGTCTCCGCCCACGCTCGCTCCCCGGGCTCGGTCACCTCGTGGGCTACTCCGCGGTATGTCCCATCATGGAGCTTCAGCGTAACCTCCGGATGAGCGCGCGTATTCTTCAGCCACTGCGCCCGCTCACCCATCATCGCCACAACGACGACTCGTTCGTCCTCTCGGATCGCCCTCACATTCTGACGGCGCGGTTGGCCGCTCTTGCGTCCCCTCGTCGTCAAGATCGCGAAACCCACAGGCGGGTGCAGCATGCTCCACATCGGCTGCATGAAGACGTTGCCGATGCGGGCGTAGAAGCGTGAGCCTGCAAACGGGTTAGCCATTAGGCCCCGTACCCTTCCATGATCGTCCCGGGCGAGGTGATCCGAGTCTCGCGTTCGTGGAAGTAAGTGGCTCTGTCGTTCATCACCTAGTCTTCTCGGGCTTGTCGTTGGGCTGCTCTTTCCGAAACCCATTCTACGAAACCCAGGACATCGGGAATCGTGGCCGGGGCCTCAGTGGCGTCGGCCCTGACGGCGACCAACGACGCGACGAGTGCACTCCACTGCTCCGGCAGCGCCTTGCGCGCCCACTCCGCCGCCATCCGCTTGCTCACCAACTCGCCGAAAGTAAGCGTGTACAGCGCCCGGCACATCGTCTCGACGACGTATGCCTGGGGGCTGCGGGGCGGAGCCACTCCGGGTCGTGCGGGTTGGCGGCCCACGTGGCCCACTCGTGCAGACGCCGCCGGATGCCGGCGCGCAGCTCCTCGGACGAGATCAGGTCGATCAGCGACTTCGGGTCGGGGCCGAGGAGCGCGACGCTCTTCTCGCGGAGTACGTATCGCTCGATGAGCGAGCTCGTTTCGTGCTCCTTCCAGCGCAGCGGCGTCTCGCATTCGATGGTCAGGAACTCCCGGCCGGGCTCGAAGCGTCGGAGGGAGGCGCGGTCTATGTATGCGCCCTCGAGTCGATCGGCGTACGGGTTCGGCAGCGCGGCGAGCCGGGCGTGCATCTCAATCAGCGCCCCTACTTCGGCGTCGGACACCGGGCGCTCGATGGCGACGACGAAGTCGATGTCACTGGTCTCGATGAAGTCGCCGGTGGCGAGCGAGCCGCAGAGGTAGACGCCGACGAGGTTGTCGGCGAGGGCGGTCTGGACGCCAGGAATGAGGGCCGCGAGTATTTCGCTCACTTCAAGTGTGAGGCTGATCTTAGCTGTTGCCATTCACTGTCCGTCGCGACTAGGCGCCTTACCCTTCCTTAATCGTCGCCCGCCCCGTGATCTCCCGAATGCGGTGGTCGCCGACCAGCTTGTCCATCATCTCCGCGTGGCTCGCGACGCGTGCAGCGACTTACGCGCCTCAGCGCCGGACCGGCGGCGTTCGGCCAGTTCGCGAAGACGATCGCGCCTGAGTCCCTCCATCAGCCATATACGGAACAGCGTCTGGTAGCCGATCCCGAGGTCTTTGGCGATCTGCTTTCCCTCAGCAATCATGCGTTCAGTAAGCCGTATGGAGATCGCCTTCTTGGGCCGAGCGTCAACGAACTTGATGTCTTCGTCGACCGGCTCGGACATTTCAATGAGCTCTTCGATGGACCGCTCATCCCACCAGTCGCTCTCCTCGATCAGCGAGGAGAAGTCCTTCGGTCTAGGTAGTCTCGCCATATGACCTCTACTTTCGTCGGAAACGTCGGCGTTCCGATTCAGTCATATCCCGGGCGCTGATGATCGTCACAACGCCCTTCTCGAATTCATACACTACCAAGATGTAACGACCGGCATCCGAGCGACTAAGAAGAAGGCGCCGCCCCCGAGCCTTGAGCTGCCGTAGCTCTGGGTGAAAGAATGCCTCCTCAACCTCGTCCCGCAGCAGTTGGTGCTTCAGTAGCACCTTCTCTTCTACGCCAGGCGTCCATCGAAAGCGCTCAATGTACCAGCCTGGCATCGCTAGTGTATATACAACGTATCTACGTTGTCAACTGCCTCAAGCCCCGTACCCCTCCTTGATCGTCGCCCTCCCCGTTATATCCCGGATGCGCTGGTAGCCGACCAGCTTGTCCATCATTACGCTCGCCGCTAGTGCGGCGGTGGCCCAAGTATCTCCTGGTCGTGCTTTGCCGCAAGCCGGTTGAGCTTCTCGATGTCGGGCGGTCCTTCCAGGACCGGCAAGCTCCTTGTTCGCGCAGGCTCGCCCATCTCGCGAACAAAGTTCATAAAGTCTCCGCTCGGCGCCAGGATGAGCCACTTCGCGGGTTGCTCGACCTTGAAGGTGTGCGGGACGCCTCTCGGAATGAGGACAAACGACCCCGCCGCGGCGCTGAAGCGGCGGTCGCCGCAGATTATCGACAACTCGCCCTCGAGCACATAGAACGCCTCGTCCTCGCCATGATGCGCGTGCAGCGGCGGCGCGTGGCCGGCCGCGGCCATCCCCATTAGCGCCCAGCTGCCTGTCGACTCGCTCGCCGCTTTCACGGTCACCAAAGTGTCAAGGAACCAAATTGCCTCGCCCTCGTCTGCCTGCAGCACGATCGGGTCCATTGTTCCGTCCTCATTTCAGAGCTGGTGGAAGGGCCGACTAGACGCCGTACCCCTCCTTAATCGTCGCGCGCGCCGTGATCTCCCGGAGGCGCTGGTAGCCCACCAGCTTGTCCATCATCTCGGCGTGGCTCGCGGTGCCGTAGACCCACTTGTCGAGGTACTGCGGGATGAAGCCGCGCATCGTCGCGCCGATCACCTCGATGACGTGGCCCATGTCGCTGGCGTAGCGGCCCTGCATCTCGCCGGGGTAAGCGCCGAACGGCAGGTGCACGACGGCGTCCACGACATAATAAGGAATAGTCGTCCGGCCCGGGTCGCGCTTGATCTCCTCGGTGTCGACGATCTCCTCCGTCGAGAGGATCACCTTCTTAGACGCCATCGCGGACTCGACGTGCGAGATGCCGGTCCCGAAGATGCGAGCGTTACCGTAGACATCGGACTGGTGCACGTGGATCAGCGCGACGTCCGGGTTGAGCGCGGGCACGATCGTGATCGGCTCGCCGGTATAGGGGTCGGCGATGAGCTTCGCCCCCGAGTGCTCGAAGCCGTCCGTGCCGCCGAAGGAGCGCACG
>WNFY01007381.1_pt1 | contig 13415 bp, 12 predicted proteins | sample 5400091 | NCBI WGS metagenome assembly WNFY01 (sample SAMN13153364, study PRJNA577476) | soil metagenome | isolation source: 60 cm soil or saprolite under grassland replicate 1 | place: USA:California | collected 2016-06-15 | reverse complement strand
GCGAATGTTGGATACTGCGGCATCCAGCCGGAACGATGGAGCTTCACATTACTAACGCGTTTGTTGCTGTCTCCGCGTTTACGTTGCTGCTTTGATTTGCCGATCGGCGGCCGTGGTCGGTTGAGCCTGTGCGCCAACCAGCGGTAACATTCGCTTTGCAGAATCGGCTGATCGTCAACCACATTGTAAATCTGACCGCCCTGCGCTTTTCGATTCAGCAATAAGAAAAGAGCCGATGCTATGTCGTCCCGATGAACTTGATTAACGAAGCGATCATTTTCCGCATCGATGATCGCTGTACCTTCCACGAATTTAGTCAACAAAGCAGACCTTCCCGGTCCGTAGATCCCAGCGAGCCGCGCGACGATGCCGCCGTTGGCGAGCACCAATCCTTCTGTTTCGAGCAGTATTTGGCTCGTCTCGCGCGTTGGTTTTGTCTCGCTCTCTTCCGTAACCCACGAGCCGTCGCGTTGCGCGTAAACGCTGGTGCTGCTTGTAAAGAGCAGTTTTGATCCAGGAAACATTTCGAGGAGATTGCGCGCGCCATCCAGATAAACTTGACGATACATTTCGGCATCGCCGCCGCTCGAACTGGCGCAGTGGATCACTGCATCGAATGTTCCTGTGCGTTCAGCGACCCTGGCGCGTCGTGAGATGTCGACTTCGCAGATCGGATATGGCTTCGCTGAGAGCGTCGCTACGGATTCCGCGGAACGAGTCCACCCTTCCACAGCCCACCCGGCAGCATGGTATAAGTCGGCTGCCGCCTGGCCGACATAGCCACACCCGGCAATCAAAATTCGCGGCATGTTATTGTGGCCGCCTCGCGCCGTCGAGGCGCTCTCTGCTATCAAACCCAGCACGGCGATACAGCGCCGTGGCTACAGCCGCAGCATGCATGATTGCCAGTTCGTCACGTCGCTGCCGCCGCGATTTCAATCTCTTCAAACATGTTTTTCTGAACGGCGCGGACTTGTTTCAGACGAATGAGCTCCAGAAGCGCGAGAAAAGTTACTACTACTTCGAGACGCGAAGCGACAGCTCCAAACAGATCAGAAAAACGAATCTGCCTGCCAGTCGAAACGCGCTGCAAAATCGCATCGATCTTCTCCGAAACGCTAAAACGCTCGCCAAAAATCTCCTGCACGTCCTGTCGCGCTTCGATCCTCCTGATTACCGTTTGGAACGCATTGATGAGTTGAAAAATTCCGACTTCGCCCAAGCGCAGCGGTTCCTGGAGTGCTGAGGCCGAGCCAGCGTCTCGCGCGAAAATCCCCTCCTGTTTCAGAGCGCGCAGATGCAGTTCGCCTGCGGCTTCTTTGAATTTCTTATACTCGATGAGTTGCCGGATTAGTTCCCAGCGGGGATCATCCTCCCCGGCGTCTTCTTCGGGCGGCTGCTGGTCGATGGGCAAAAGGCTGCGGCTTTTGAGGTAAATTAGATTTGCCGCCATCACGACAAATTCGCCCGCCAACTCAATATTCAGTTCTTTGAAAGCCTGAAGATACTCGAGGTACTGACTGGTGATGCGTTCAAGCGAAATGTCGCAGATGTCGATCTCGTCCTGTTTGATCAGGTAAAGGAGCAGGTCGAGTGGCCCTTCGAAAATGTCGAGCTTGACTTTGTAATCTGTTTCCATGTGTCGCCGCCGATCTTAGGCAACCACAGGTCAAAGTAAATCGCGCGGAAAAAGCCACTCGCCAGAAGGCGGCGTGCTCGACGACGGCGCCGTGCCACCTTCGTCAGGCCGGAATTTTTCGATGGATCCAAACGCTGTTCACCAGCCCGAGGCCGAACATGATCATTAACACGAAAGAACCGCTATAACTGATCAAAGGCAGTGGCACACCGGTGATTGGGAGCATCGCGATTGTCATTCCCATATTTTGAAAAATGTGCGTGAAGATGAGGGCTGTGATCCCCACCACCAGAAGCAAACCCAATTGGTCACCGGCAAGAAACGCGACAAAGAGACACGTCATCAGGAGCAACACAAAGCCACCGATCAGAAGTAATCCCCCGACAAATCCCCATTGCTCTCCAATGGCGGAGAAAATGTAGTCATTATGGACCGCAGTAGCGGGAAGAAAGCCGAGCTCGATCTGTGTGTTTGGCGCTTTGAACCCCTTTCCCGCCCAACCGCCTGAACCAATGGCGATGAGAGATTGATTGATTGCCCACGCCGAACCTTGTTTGTCGATATCAGGATGTGTGAAAGCGGTGATCCGCTGTTGCTGGTACGGCTTTAGCCCAAAGTTGATTGCTATCGGGACGAAAGCGATTCCGATGAGAATGATACAAATCAAGTAGCGCAGGGGCAGGCCCCCCACGAACCACAGCGCCAGGAGCACCGGGATCCAAATGATGACCTCGCCCAGATCCGGTTGCAGGAGAATGAGCAGACACGGGGCTCCCGCGATCGCGCCCGAAAGCAGCAACCGCAGCATTGGATGCATTCCGCGAAATTGAGTTAAGAATATCGCCAAAACCATAATCCCGGCAACAACGGCAAGCTGCGCGGGCTGAAAATTAATTGGGCCCAAATGCAGCCAGCTACGCGCCCCGTAAACTTTGGTGCCGATGAACTTCGTCAGGATGAGAAAAACGATGCCGGCTAAATACATCGGCAACGCGCCCCAGCGGATCCACCGATAGTGAATCAAACTGGTCACCATGAAGGCAAAGACCCCGACAGCCACCCAATTCGCCTGCTTTCGCCAGAAATCCGCCGCGTACGCATCACTGCGCGTAGAAGTCGCGCTGTAGATCGCGATCACGCCGAAGATAGCGAGCGCTAGCATCGTCACCAGCAGAAGCCAGTTTTGTCCAAGCAACTTTCGCAGAAAAGGTGTCATATTTGTGATCGGTTGAACTTCCGGTGCGTCCACCGGGAAATTAGAACGATTATACGCAAGTTGCGATTCTGGTAAAATGTCCCAACGTGCATCGCTCAACTCCGACAGAGCAGCGAAGCAAATGTTTGAGGCAGAAAGGGTAGTCGCGTGCCCGGTACTCAGTCTGAAATCGGGTGTTTTCTCCAGCAGCTAATTAGCTGTAGATAAGTGACTTAGAACAATCTTTGACAAAGATCGTCGCTTCGCTTGTCACTATATTTGGAGGCCACTAAAGTAGTCTTGCGCCTCGTCGTTTTTGGAGCATCCCTCATGGCTAAGAAGAAGAAAAAGACCAAACGAAAGCTTGCTCATCCGAAGCTGCCGATGCAGCGCCAATTGAATTTGCGTGATGAGGGAATGCATTTCGATCTGCGCGCCATCTTTGATGATTTGAATGATCGGTATTTTCGCGGTCGTCTTCGCGGCTACAAGGTCATCTGGGGCCGCCGACGCAAGCACCGGCCAAGAGAACAGTTCATTTTTGGAACAATACAAGAGGAAGACCGGGTCATTCGGATCAATCCTGCACTTGAGCAGCCGTTCGTGCCGTCGTGGTTTTTGCGGTACGTGCTTTATCACGAGATGCTGCATTCGGTCGTACCAGATCAAGCGCTATCGGCACACCGCCGGCGAGTTCATACGGAAGAATTCAACCGTCGCGAGCGCGAATTCCCTCATTACCGGCGGGCGCGACGCTGGGAAGAAGAAAATCTGTCGCGTTTTTTGCGCTAAATCGCGCCTAGGGCACCGCGGTAACTGGCGCCTGCGAAGGCCTTTCAAACGGCGACGGCGTCGTCGCTACGTTCTTTTTGATGAGGTACCAAAGCGTCGTCGCGAGCAGGAGCGAGATCAACTTCGCGCGCCAGTTGTTCAGAATCAGTCTCTTCATATTTGCTGTGCAACAAGATTTCCGCGATGCGTTGACGGAATGTCTCGGGTGTGAAATTGCGCTCGATTCGGCGCCGGTGGCAAATGGAAATAGCACCCGTCTCTTCGGAGACGACCACCGCGACGGCATCCGATTCCTCGGTTATTCCCAGCCCGGCGCGATGACGTAATCCCAGGCTGCGGTCCAGCGTTTCCCGCTGACTCACAGGAAAAATGCAGGCGGCAGCTGCAATTCGTCCGTTGCGAAGGATCACTCCGCCATCATGCAACGCGGCCTTTGGATGAAAGATTGTCAGGATCAACTCGACAGAAAACTCACCGTCGATGATGACCCCTGTTTCTTCGTAAACGCGAATCGATGTGTCGCGCTCGATGGCGATCAGTGCGCCGAACTGTTTATTCGCCAGTTGCGTCACCGCCTCGGCCAGATCGTGGACAGTTTCTCGTTTCTCGCTCGTTAGCGAGAAAATCGGGTGCCCGCCGAGCGCGGCAAGGCCACGCCGCAGCTCGGGCTGAAAAATCACCACCAACGCGACGGCAAGGAAAACCGAAAAGCTTCGCACGATCCAGCCGATCACAACCAGATTCAGCAGCGTCGAAATCAGCGTCAGCGTCAAAAAGACGATTGCAAGCCCGGTCAGCACTTTCGCGCCTCTGGTTCCGCGAAAATAGAGGTAGCCGTAATAAATCGCCACGCTTAGCAGAATGATTTCGATCAGACTGCGCCATCCCCTGAACCAGAGATCGACCAGTTGATGAATCATTCTTCCCTCCCAAGGATTGCTTCCGTTACCCGCAAGGCACTCATATTTTCTTTGACATCATGAACGCGGAACACGTCTGCGCCGCGCTCGCGCAAAAGCGCAGTTAACGCAGCTGCAGGCGCGACCCGGTCCCCTATCTCCGGCGAATTGATTAACTTCCCCAGGAACGATTTACGGGAAACGCCAATCACGAGTGGTCGATCATGCGCGCGAAGTCGCCCAAGCTGCGTGACCAACTCCAAATTATGATCGAACGTTTTCCCGAAACCAATGCCCGGATCAAACGCAATCGCCATGGAATCAATATTATAACCTATGGCGAGCGCATATTGTTGTCGAAAAAAATCAGAAATTTCTGCAACGACGTCCGAATATTGCGGCTGATTCTGCATCGTCCTCGGAGTTCCTTGCATGTGCATGATGATGAAGGCCGAGTTTGTTTCCGCGATTAGCGGTAGCATTTCTTCATCGCCCCGTCCGCCGGTGACATCGTTCACAATCGAAGCGCCCGCCCGAATCGCCGCTCGCGCGACGCTACTTTTCGAAGTGTCTATCGAAATCGGAGCATCAATCTTTGCTCGCAATGTTTCGATCACGGGAATTACACGACGTAATTCCTCGTCAGCGGCGATCGGTTCAGCGCCTGGTCGCGTCGATTCGCCACCGATGTCAATAATGTCAGCGCCCTCAGCTGCCATTCTCAGGCCGTGCTCTATTGCTTTCTCCGGCTCAAAAAAGTTGCCCCCGTCTGAGAACGAATCGGGAGTGACATTCAACACACCCATGATTAATCCCCGCCGGGAAACGTTGAAAACGCGTTCCCCGATTTTCCAGAGCCTCTCGCGCATCACGATTGAGACTAATTCAAATGCGCGATTATTCGAACTGTAGTCGCTTCAGTCTGCGAACTGCGGCGAAAAACGTCTGCATTCTGCGGTTGTCGCTCTTCGCCATGCTCCGGCCTAGCAATCAGCGCGCCGCCACAGTTATTTTTTGCGCGAATAGCGACCCATCAATTCGCCCTGTGCAATCACATGACCTTTCATCGCTGCGTCCAGCTGGCTCCGCTTCGCACCAACAGCTAAATCCAGCTCGCGATCCAGCGCGAAAATCTTGAAGTAATAACGATGCGTGCCTGAAGGTGGACACGGTGCGCCGTAACCAGATTTGCCGAAGTCGTTTGTTCCGTGCACTCCTTTTGGCGTGCTGCCTTCCCCGATGGTGCTGGTCTGCGGAGAAATGTTCCAAACCGCCCAATGCGTGAACAGTCCGCTCGGCGCGTCCGGATCATCCACAATCAAGACGACGCTTTTCGCTTCACTAGGAACATCTGAAATCTGCAAAGGCGGACTAGTGTTCGGGCCGTCGCATGAAAATTTTGACGGAATGTTCCCACCGTGCTGGAAAGCAGAACTTGTGATCTTCATCCTGGCTGCTCCTGCAGCAAACGAAGTGATCGCTGCCAGTAAGATCGCCGATGCACCGGCAATAATTGCCTTTCGCATAGTTAGACCTCCGATTGAAATCGCGTTAACTCGATAAACCTGACCATATTGCTTCGCCGAGATGACCGCAAACGGACGTAAGATTCGAGAACAAGTTCTGTCGCTCCTGGCGCGGAAAGATTACCGGCCGCTTAACAAGATCGACATTGGTCGCAAGCTTGACCTGATCGCCAGCGAACGGATTGCATTGCGGAAAATACTGCGTGAGCTCGAGCGGGCGGGCGAGATCGCACGCATCCGCAAGAACCGCTATGTTCTTCCGGCCGAGGCGGACCTCATGGCCGGAAAATTGTCGATTCATCCGGCCGGCTACGGCTTTCTCTCGCCGGAAAAATCGGGCGAGCCGGACGTTTTTATCGCCGCGGAGAATATCGGAACAGCCATGCATGGCGATCGAGTGGTTGCGCGTGTATTGCGCGATGCGCCCTCTGAGCGCATCAAAGGCCGGCGCGAAGGGCGTGTGATTCGAATCCTAGAACGCGCTCACGATACGATCGTGGGTACACTGCAGCGGTCGCGTAATTTTTACTACGTGGTGCCCGATGATCCGCGGTTTGTGCACGACATCTACGTACGCCCTGAGCCCGATCAGCAGCCAGGGACTTCCGCGAATGTCGGCGACAAAGTCGTGGTTCGTCTGGATGCCTGGGAGTCGCGCCACATCAACCCCGAAGGCGACATCATCGAAGTGCTCGGACCAGCGTCCATGCCGGGGATCGACATGCTCTCGATTATCCGGAAATATCATCTGCCCTCTGAATTTCCAAAGGATGTTTTGGATCAGGCGGAGCGCATTTCCGAACAAGTCGAGGCACGGCAACTCGAGGGACGGGAAGATCTGCGCGAAGAATTTATCGTCACAATCGATCCTGATGATGCGCGCGATTTCGATGACGCAATTCAGGTTGAGAAGACGACGAGTGGTTGGCGGCTCGGCGTGCACATTGCCGATGTCGCCGCGTACGTAGAACCCATGAGCGCGCTGGATCGCGAAGCGCGCATGCGTGGCAACAGCGTTTATCTGCCCGACCGCGTAATCCCAATGTTGCCGGAGCGATTAAGCAATGGCGTTTGCAGTCTCAACCCCGGAGTCGATCGGCTCACTCATTCAGTGTTTGTTCAGTTCGATAAGCATGGAGAGGTGAAAAGCACGCGTTTCGCGCGCAGTGTGATTCGGAGCGCGCATCGACTCACCTACAAACAAGCCTACGGAATCTTAACGGCTCCCCCCCGCGACCGCTTGGGAGAACGATTGCATGTTGCTTGGGAACTCGCTGCCTTGTTGCGGCGGAAACGATTCCAGCATGGCTCGCTCGATCTCGACTTTCCAGAGGTCAAGGTCTGGGTCGATAAAGAGAGGCATTCAGTAAGACTAGAACGCATCGAGAACGATGAGTCGCACCAGTTGATCGAAGAGTTCATGCTTGCGGCAAACGAGGCCGTCGCGCGGGAGCTTAAAAAGCGCGCGGTTCCCACCATCTACCGCGTTCACGAGAATCCTGACCCGGAAAAACTGGCGGAGTATCGAGAATTTGTTCTCAGCTTTAGTTACCGAGTTGGGGATCTGACCCATCGCGCTGAGTTGCAGCGATTGCTGGCCTCAATCCGTGGAAAGCCCGAAGAGCAAGCTCTCAAAGTCGCACTGCTCAAAAGTTTGAAACGCGCGCGCTACTCTGCTCAGCCGCTGGGCCATTACGGCTTGGCGAAGGCGAATTATTTACATTTCACCAGTCCGATCCGGCGTTACGCCGATCTCGTGGCGCACCGAGCTCTCGGTAGAGACGGCACTCCGTCGCCGTCGGGCGCGACCCGAACCACGCAACGGCGGTCACGGAGTGACACGCCCTACCATCCCGATATGGGTGAAATCGCTTCCATCGCCGAGCACATTTCAGCGACTGAACGGAACGCGGCCGACGCGGAGATCGACGCCACGCAAATGAAGAAGCTCGAGTTTTTTCAGCGTCAACTCGACCAGCGCAATCCGCAGATTTTTCGCGCCGCGATTATCGATGTCCGCAACTACGGGTTGATGGTCGAGTTACCGGACGCCCTGATCACCGGACTTATCCATGTCTCGGCACTCACGGATGATTTTTATTCGTTTGAACCTGCTCGACGGCAGCTCATAGGCAGGCGCTCGCGGAAACGGTTTAGCGTCGGTGACCAGCTATCCGTCTTTGTGGCCCGCGTTGACACTTTCAAACGGCAGGTGGATTTCGCGATTGCTGGTCCGTCCAAAGTGCCAAGAAAACAGCGCCCGGGCAAGGGGCGAAAACCATAGGGCCGATGTCAGGTTTGCATGCCATTAATTGATCCGCACCGTCGGATTTTCGGCAGTAGAAGTAAGAAACCGCCTTGCTTCGACGAGGCAAATTGCCACATTGGCGTCTTCCAACAATTCACATGAGAACCATAATCGCATCTATCCTAATTCTAGTCGCAATCTGCCTCGGCATGTTTGCTGCCGCGTCGGCAACACTTCACACCTTCACCGTACCTGGATCGAACCGCTCTGAAAAAGTTACGATCGAGGATCCTATCCTCGCCGTTGGCAACACGCGCTCGCCAATCCGCCACGTTATCGTTGTAGTCGGGGAGAATCGGAGCTTCGACAATGTATTCGGCACGTACTTGCCATCTGATCAAAGGCAAACAGTGTGGAACCTGCTGTCCCAGGACATCGTCCAGATCAACGGTAATATTGGAACGAACTTTGAGGCGGCGGCGCAGCAGGAGGCGACCGATACAATGACGTATGAGCTCAGTCCCACGCAAACGGGTCATTTTCAATACTTGCCGCAGCCGAGCACTACTCTCAGTGCGCTGCCAACCGGGCCGTGCAACCTGGAACCTGGGATCTTCTGCAGTGACATCGGGCTGGATCCAACATCGCAGGGGCTTCTGTCCACTCGAGGTACGGGTCAGTCCGCCTATGATCCCAGGATCGGCGCAACTCCCGTGCCCGATTGCCGTTATCCATCGGATCTATTCAATGGGCCTTACTTGCTCCTAGGCGATTCAGAATTGAACAACTGCGGGACGCCCTTCCCCCCTGGGGTTGAGACGATTGCGAACACGACTTACACGAGCAACACAGGTGACCCCGTACATCGGTTCTATCAGATGTGGCAACAGTCCGATTGCTCTATTGCGAACATCACCCCGCAAAATCCCAGCGGCTGCGCGCGCGACCTTTTCACGTGGGTCGCGGTAACCGTGGGATGGGGGTTCACCAACCCACCGATGACGAACGAGGATACCTTTCAAGGAGGTGTCGCAATGGGCTATTACAGCATGGGACTAACAATTTCTACAACAACGACCACTTTAACGTTGCGGCGGACCCGGGCAGCACAGGTGTTGCTTTCACTAACTGTTCCGATGACACGCAGCCGGGGGTTCAGCCAATCATGAGTTACCTTCAGGCCCTACCGCACCCGCCGTTCCACAACGGCAACTGCGATTCAAACCATTGGTACCAGCTTAATAACGATTATCCCAATTACACCACGATGGGCACCATAATCAGCAATCAAGATATGAACGAATTCCCCGCGGGACCTGCGTTCTCGATTGGACCGCAGACGATCCCGACCGTAGGCGATGCTCTTTCAGCTCACAATATCTCATGGAGGTATTACGGAGGAGGTTTCAGTGTGGCGAGTCATGACCCACCATCCAACAGCCTTTACTGCGCAATTTGCAATGGATTCCAGTATGCAACGTCGATCATGACGACCTCCCTGCGTCAGAACCTGGTGGACTTGGAGCAGTTTTACTCCGATACGGCCGCTAACCAGTTGCCCGCAGTTACGTTCCTCAAGCCCGACGTGCTTCTCGATGGTCATCCCGGCACCTCGACGCCTGCATTGTTCGAGGCATTCGTGCGCAAAATAGTAAATAGCGTAAGAGCGAACAATCAGCTGTGGAGCGACACAGCCATCCTAATCACATTTGATGAAAGCGGCGGCCTCTACGATTCGGGGTACATTCAGCCCATCGATTTCTTCGGTGATGGGCCGCGCACGGTTTTGATCGCGGTGTCGCCTTTTGCCAAGCACGGTCACGTCGATCATACTTATGCCGATCACGCATCGATTCTGAAGTTCATGGAATGGAATTGGAATTTGCCACCATTGTCCTCGCGCAGCCGTGATAATTTGCCCAACCCGGTTTCCGCGCCCAATGCTCCCTATTTTCCGCTTAACAGCCCGGCGATTGGTGATCTCCGAACGATGTTCACGTTTCCGCGCCCAACTCCGACGCCTCGCCCTACTGCTACTCCCACGCCCCGTTGATCCGGAGCGAAAAAACGCTGTGCGCTTGTTCGATTTCCCCTGGGGAGCGCCCAACCCGTCGTTTACAATGGCGATGCGACGGGTGTTCATTGCGTTAAACATCCAGAGACACGCGAGGAAATCGCCGCTGCACAGCGGGCCATGGAAGTTTGTTCTACGCTCGCGATCGGAAATGACGGCTAAAATTTGCGAGCGTAACAAATCGCCGCTACAAATTGGGCTTTGCTATGACTGAAGCTACTGTTACCGCTGCCGCTCCCGTTGCTCCCCCACGCTACACACGAGCAAACCCGTTTCCCGCCCGCATGATTGTTAATCGTCGTCTCAGCGGCCCGGAGTCTGAGAAGGATACACGCCATTTCGAAATCGATTTGACCGGGTGGGGTTTGAGCTTTGAAGTGGGCGATTCATTGGCTGTCTACGCGACCAACGATCCCGAGTTGGTTGATGAAATTGTCCACGCGCTTGGCGCAACCGGTAATGAACAAGTCCCGCGACCGAGAGGCGAAGCAACCACCCTGCGCGAAGCGTTGCTGCGTGATTACAGCATCACACAGCCGACGCCAAAGTTTTTGAAAGCCATTGTCCAGCGAGCTTCCGCTACGCCTACGTTGGGGTACCTTCTCGCGCCAGACCGCAAACACGACCTTGAGACTTACCTTTGGGGGATGGAAATAATCGACTTCCTTCTGGAACATCCTTCTGCTCGTTTTGCACCGACAGAATTTGTCGCTCTACTGACCAAATTACAGCCGCGGCTTTATTCAGTGGCCTCGAGTTTAAAGGCTTACCCCGAACAAGTGCACTTCATTGTGGACGTCGTCCGTTACGAAAGTCACGGTCGGCTCCGCAAGGGAGTTTGCTCATCCTTTCTTGCGGAACGCGCTGACGACGTTCCGGTGCCCGTTTTCCCGAGCGTCGCAAAGCACTTTCATCTGCCGGAAGACCCGAACACCCCAATCATCATGGTCGGTCCAGGCACGGGCGTTGCGCCATTCCGCGCGTATCTGCAAGAGCGGAGAGCCGCCGGAGCCAAAGGAAAGAACTGGCTTTTCTTTGGGGCACAGCATGAACACTGCGATTATCCCTACGGAGACGAATTCGCGGCGTACAAAAAGGACGAGCTTCTCACGCGCCTGGATTGCGCCTGGTCGCGCGATCAAGCCCAAAAAGTCTACGTTCAGCACAAAATGATGGAAAATGCCGCCGAAATTTGGAAGTGGATCGAAGCCGACGGCGCGTACTTTTTCGTGTGTGGCGATGCGCGGCGCATGGCCAAAGATGTCGATGCGACGCTGCGCACAATCGTTCGCGAACAAGGCGGCAAAAGCGTCGAGGAAGCCAACGCATACGTTGAGAAGCTCAAGAACGAGAAGCGTTACAAGAAGGATGTGTATTAAATGACGAAGCACGAACGTCCAATGACGAAGGAATGAGTCGTCGTTTGTAATTCGTCATTGTTTCGACATTCATCATTCGGATTTCGTCATTTTTCTCATCTGTGGCATACTAGTTTCCAAGGGGTAGAAGGCCATGTACGAAAACACTGAATTCACATTGAGCCGCGATTGCGAAGCCATTCAGATTCCTAGCGGCCAAAAAACAACGATCCCGGCCGGAACGCAGGGCGTGGTGACGCAAAGCCTCGGCGGAAGCTATACCATCGCTACGTACCAGGGTCTGGCGCGCGTTGCGGAGAAAGATCTCGACGCGCTCGGCCTGCAAAAACCGCAGGCGGAACAATCCCCAAAAACTGTGCCCACAGATGGAGCGGTTTCAGAAGAAGATGTCTGGAATCAGTTGCGGCAGTGCTATGATCCGGAGATCCCGGTCAACATCGTCGATCTGGGTCTGGTCTATGATTGCCGTCTCACCAAAAAAGATGATGGCGGAACGCGTGTGGAAGTGAAAATGACGTTGACCGCGCCCGGTTGCGGAATGGGACCGGCAATCGCGCACGATGCGCAGAGCAAGATTCTGAGCATAGACGGCATCGATGAAGCTGACGTGCAACTCGTCTGGGATCCGCCTTGGAACCAGAACATGATCAGCGAAGCGGGCCGGATGAAGCTCGGGATGGTTTGAATCCCTTGCAATTTTACCGATCCGTACGGCTGACTTAGTCGGTTGCGTCCCCGCTGGTGGAGTCAGCGCATCTCTCGCGTATCGGGCTTGTTTATTTTCCTTCCACCGGATAAAAACGTCGCATGCCTGCGACGTTCGCCGCCGAAACCACGCGCGAAGGTCTTCCAAAACGGCGTCTACACTTACACGTGGGGAACTCAGGTCATGGCGACGCTCGATACGAATACGACTCCCGTAACGTTCTACTGGCACGTCGAATTCGACGACAACTGCACCCTTCGCAGCTACGGGTCGCTGACCTACTTCGGAGTAGCCAACAATTAGACGTGACCCCCGAGGATGTCTCCGCATCGCACCTTGGCGTCGTCTAGGTGCAATGCGTGACGCCGAAGGAGACCTGCTTACTTCCCGATTCGGCCAGCGGCGTCGCGTCACCGGAACAGAACCCAAGCCAGTGCCATTCGTAGTGAGATTCGTCTCGACTCACTAAGCCGAACACATAGCACCCGCCGGCGCGATACGCGGCATCGGTTCCAAACTTTCTTTGCAATGCGGCATAAAGTTTCGGGAAGGAATAGGAAACGGTCTGCGTTTCCGGATCACTAGGAACGACGGCCAGAAACCCAAAACAAGAAAAGGAAATCACATGAAAAATCGAAACATTCAGTTCAAACCATCAGCAGGCCTTCTCATCCCGCTGTTCCTCGCCTGCTTTGCGGCAGTGTTTATCTTGGCAACCCACTCCGGCAGCAGCCCGCGACATGGTGCCCTTCAATGGCACTGTCTCGGGGTACGTTGAGTCTCAGTCCGGCACGGAGTGCGAGCCTTCCGCAGACGTTATCAACTTCGGACACGCGAACCAATTGGGAGCCTTCACCGGGACGGCGGACTTCGTCACGCGCCCTTGCGACCCCGATCCGGATCTTTGTGAAAATAATATTCCCTACACTGGCACCTTTGACTGGTTTGCGGCCAACG
>WNFY01006711.1_pt1 | contig 13416 bp, 13 predicted proteins | sample 5400091 | NCBI WGS metagenome assembly WNFY01 (sample SAMN13153364, study PRJNA577476) | soil metagenome | isolation source: 60 cm soil or saprolite under grassland replicate 1 | place: USA:California | collected 2016-06-15 | reverse complement strand
ACTGTAAAACAACGAGGAGAAGCAATACTGCTGAGGCAAATGCCGCCAAAGGTTGGTCGAAGCGCCATGCCGACATTGATAATCTCCTCTACATTTTGAGTGTCCAGGCAAATAGGAAAGGCGTCCACTCCGGCAAATGTTTTGAAAAGGATGCAGGCATCCTCCAGCATGGGCAGTGCTGCTATTGGACCAATATTACCAAGCCCAAAGGCTGACGAGCCATCGGTGACCAGCGCAATGGTGTTGCCACGGATGGTATAGTCAAATGAAGTGAGTGGATCCTTAGCGATCTCAAGACAGGGGGCAGCTACGCCTGGTGTGTAAACCAGGCTCAGGACAAAGCGATCCTTGAGTGGTACTTTGCTGGCAACACCAATCATTCCACGGAATCGCTTACGATACGCTAAAGCCTCCTGCGGGCCTAAACCAAAAGTGGTGAAGGTAGAATGCGAAGCCTGGTCGCTTCTACTTATATCAAGTAACGCTTGTGGCGGGTCTACTGTCTTGCTCATAAAATTCTCCTCGCCTGGATGATCTAATCGTCTTCTTAATCTCAGGTGTACAGCTTTAATCCTAAGTGGAAGAGTAGAGCATTCACCTAACAAAATCATCACAGATCAGTGGCCTGGAAGTAACAACACAGTCACGATTTCATGTACCTATATTGTTAGCTCTCCAGTTTATCCGGGATGTAGTCAACCAGTTCGCGGATATATTGTTCTAATCCTATTTGCCTGATATTTCTAAGTGAGGGTATAATAGGTGCGACGTTTCGTGAAGCGTTCTTTGTTGGTGTTGTTCTCTGTAGTTCTCTAATCAATTTGAAAGGAACTTCCTGGCTCAAACCTGACTTCTAACAAAGACAGGTCTGAGCCAGCTTTTTCTGAGTTAGCTTTCGTTCATAATAAGTATAGAGAAGGTTGTTTTGCATATGAGAGTAGCTAATGTTGAGATTAATAATTTCTATGAGACGAAGACTTCTGTTATGTGGCGTAGTGGTTTTTTACCTGGTTGCCTTTGGCATAGCCGGTCCATCGTCGTCTACCCACAGCAGACGAGTGTCTATAATCAGAATCTGTGTTGGAATTGGTTCAAATCTTCTAATCAGTCACGCTACCAGGGTGAGCCGGCAATTATCGCCGGAATAGTTCGGGCTGTCGAACAGAATACCTCTCAATGGACGATTGATACAAACCGCGTTTACGTCGCTGGTATTTCCGCTGGCGCGGCTATGGCTGTTATTCTGGGAGTCACTTATCCTGATCTTTTTGCAGCAATCGGCGTTCACTCGGGTGTAGAGTACCGGGCGGCAACGAGTACAATCAATGGCCTGAAAGTCATGAGTCAGGGTGGCCCGGACCCTCAACAGCTAGGCCAGATAGCTTTCGATGTTATGGGTACAGCCGCACGTGTCATACCGGCGATCGTTTTTCAAGGCATGAGTGATACTATCATGAACCCGGTCAATGGTGACCAGGTGGTACAACAATGGATGCAGACAGATCGCCTTGCGTCAAATGGTAGATATACTGCTGAGTTTGGCAGTCCTGGTAGTTCAGAGACTAGACAAGTTCCAGGAGGGCATTCATATACTGTATGCTGGTGGAATGACGATCAGGGGGACGTAGTGCAAGAATATTGGCGAGTCGACGGCATGGGTCATGCGTGGTCTGGAGGTAGCCCTGGCAGTTCTTTTACTGATCCCTCTGGACCTGATGCAAGTCTGGCAATGTACCAATTTTTTATGGGTCATCCTATGGTGGCACAGGTAGTTCACAGATGGAGCCTGCGGACGATGGGCGAGCAGTTTTTGAACATCCTGACCAGACTAGACTGAGTTGAATGAACTATTTGGCAAATGAGCTTGTCGACGCCAATCCCACTAGTGGAATTGGCGTCCTTCCTTAGTGAACGAGGGAACTCGCGCTTACATGGCTTCGAAGATAGCCGCGATACCCTGGCCTCCACCAATACACATAGTGACAAGTGCATACTTGCCACCGATGCGTCGAAGTTCATACAAGGCCTTAACTGTCAGGATGCAGCCTGTTGCTCCGATTGGGTGACCAAGAGAGATCCCACTACCGTTGGGGTTTGTGCGATCCAGCGGCAAGTCCAACTCCCGCATTACGGCCAGAGCCTGTGCGGCAAAGGCTTCATTGAGTTCGATCACATCCATGTCTTTGATGGTCAGTTTGGCTCGTTCGAGTACCTTTCTCACGGCAGGAACTGGTCCGATGCCCATGTATTCTTTGAATGCTGGGCGCAATTTTGCCAGCTTCTCTAAGGACGAGTCCGCCTTGAAATGTTCATCGGTGTCAAAGACTACCGTCTGGCCTTTGACCTTGTATTCAATCGGCAGGATTTGCTCCTTGAAGTAACCGGCGGCAACGGCTGCTGCCGCACGCTGATGGCTTTGGAGCGCTAACTCATCCTGTGCCTGGCGGGTGATCCCCCACTTCTCTGCGACATTCTCAGCAGTAATGCCCATATGACAATCATCAAACGGATCACTGAGGGCTCCCACCATGGCGTCAATCAACTTCCCATCACCCATACGTTGACCCCAACGTGCCCCTGGGAGCCAGTACTGGCTGCGGCTCATCACTTCGGCTCCACCTCCTATCGCCACCTTGGCATCGCCCATGTAAATGGCCTGGGCTGCCGAAACAATCGCTTGCAGGCCGCTCCCGCATAAGCGGTTGAGTGTCAAGGCAGGTGTCTCCACAGGCAGACCGCCGTTGATTGCGGCCACGCGAGCGAGATACATATCATGGACATCGGTATGGATCACGTTGCCGAAGACCACATGCCCTACGTCTTCTGGTTTGATCCCCGCCCGTTTGACTGCCTCGCGGACAACAGCAGCACCCAGTTCAGTAGGTGGCCTGTCCTTCAAACCTCCGCCATAGTCTCCAATCGCGGTGCGTACGCCGCTCAGGACGACAACTTCCGGTTGTACCATGTTCTTTTTCTCCTTGTGCAATACTTTGCAGAACTATTACTGCATGAACGCTCCGCCATTAATATTGAGAGTCGCACCCGTGATGTAATCGCCATCTACGATCAGGTAACGTACTGCGCGAGCTACCTCCTGAGGTGTGCCAACACGCCCGAGAGGTATCCGAGCCAGGACTGCCTCCTTCACTTTGTCAGGCATTCCATCCCACATTTCGGTCGCGATAAAGCCAGGACAGACGGCGTTGACCGTCACATTGGAGCGAGCCAGCTCCATGGCCGCAGTTCTGGTGAAACCTATGATGCCGGCCTTGGCTGCGCTATAGTTGGCCTGGCCAAAGCTCGCTATCTGGCCGTTCAAAGAGCTGATGTTGATGATCTTGCCGCTCTTTTGCTGCATAAAATAGGGCAACGCTGCTTTTACAGTGTAGAAGCAACCACTCAGGTCGTTCTGAATAACCTTGCTCCAGTCCTCTACAGTGAGATTCTTCATCGAGCGATCGATATTGATGCCAGCGTTATTGACCAGCACATCTATCCTGCCAAACCTCTGGATAGTCTCCTCGATGAGCCTGGCTGCCTGCTCAGGATCCGATACGTCCGCCTGAATCGCTACCGCCTCAGACCCACTCCGCTGAAGTTGGGCTACAAGGTCCTCAGCAGGTCCCTTGCTCTTAGCGTAGTTCACTACCACTTTTGTCCCAGCTTGACCCAGTTCTTCTGCTATGGCATGCCCTATGCCTCTACTTGCACCTGTGACTACGATAACTGCTCCCTCTAATGATCCCATTCGAAACTCCTTTCCTTAGCAGGAAAACAAATTGTTGTGAAGCATTGACAGTACACAACAAAATCACTAAGAATACTAGACTACGGAAGAAGGATAACCTTGCTATATCACAAAGGCATCACAGCCAAATGAATGAACATCACTAAAGTCTCACAATAAATATTGTGTGATTGATCTCACTTCATAATAAAATCTGTACGCTGGGTTAACTGGCGTAAAGATCACTGCTTACTTTGAGCGTGACTCCAACCAGTGGAGAATTGTAGGCCATACATCTTTCTTGGCGCCTGAACCAGTCATTAAACCGACATGTCCGGCGTCAACGACATGGAAGTCTACTTCCTTGCTGCTGACAACTCGCTTGATGGCCTGAGCCTGGGGCAGCGAGCAGATGTGATCTTTTGATCCAGCAACACTCAAGATGGGGCATCTTATGTTCGAAAGGTCAATCCTTCGGCCACGAAGTATAACCTCACCTTTCACAAGTTTATTCTGCTGGTAAAACTCTTTTATCCACTGGCGAAATGCCTCACCAGCGAATGGTACACCATCATTTACCCATTTGTTCATCGCCAGCCAGGTATCCATTGATTTGCCTTGCATGATACGATCCCACATTGTGATATATGTGCCGACGTAGTTGGTGACAGGTTTGAGCATACGGTTGCCAGTATCGATGAAGTCGCCTGGAATGTTTCCGAATGCCTCAACAACATGATCGGGGTTGAAGTATTTCGGGTTAGTCATTAATCCAAACATGCCCATATCATCCGGGGTGAAGTCTATAGGAGCTGTGAGTAAGACTAGATTCTTGAGGGGTTTGTCTGGGAACAGCGCTGCGTACATAGCTGTCATTGTTCCACCCATACAGTACCCTAATAGACTGGTTTCATCGGCGTGTGCTGCTCTGAGCACCTTCTTCACAGCACGTGGAATGTAGTCTAATACATAGTCTTCAAATGAAAGCTTTTTGTCTTCGTCACCAGGTGTACCCCAATCGAGCATAAAAACATCAAAGCCATGTTTTACCATATACTCCACGAAGCTATTGCCCGGCATTAAGTCCAGAACATAGGGGCGGTTGATGAGCGCATAAATTATCAGGATAGGAACAGTAAATCGCTTTTCAACCATCGGTTCATAGTGGTAAAGTTTAGCTTTGTTCTTCGTCCAAATAACCTCCTTAGGAGTCTGCCCTGTATCTGCCTTCGCTCCTTCCAGGATGATTTGCATACCCGTTCTGTATTTTTTGAAAGTACTATCAAAGTCGGCTTGGGTAGTGTTTTTCTGGCTCATTTTGTCCTCCTCGATACGGATTCAGTTTCTGCAGGGAGTGTTTGGTTTTTCGAAGATTCACGCTTAGATTCTTGCGCTCTGCTACTATTTGGAGTGGCTGGCTTGGAGTTTCTTTGAGGCTCTTTGGCTTCGATCTTCTCTAGTGCTACTAGAAGTTTGTCCAGCTTACTCTCTACTCTATCGAGGCGCTTTTCCAAGTCATCTGCAGTCGTCAGTTCCTGCAGAGAGGCAGAGAGTGCATCTAGTTTCTTTTCAACATGCACCAGGCGTTCATCCAGATTGCCTGGAACAGCTTTAGTATAGTTATCCTCGAAGTCTTCGATGGTATCCTCGATCTGCTCAACCTTGTCTTCCACTGCGATCACTAGCTCCGCTACCCTGGCAATATCCGAGCGCGTGGGAAGTTGGAGGTTGCTGAAGAATTCTTCATTTGCGCGGCGGAATGTTCTGTAGAAACTGGCGTAGCTTTCCAGGAACTGGCTTGCAGATTCCATGAACCTCTCGGTTCCGATGAAATCACCTATCAATGTTGCCCAGGTTTCGTTCGTGGCATCGTACCATTGCTTCATGAACGTAAATGGATCTGCTGGAATGTTAGCTCCAGCTAGTATTCTGGCTCGGGCATCTTCCATCATCTCCAGCCACTGGGTAGTAAGCCCTAATGGGTCTAAATCTTTTCCAATGGCTTTTTCCCAAATATCTGTTGCTGTTTCAAACCATCGCTTCCAGGCCTCCTTAGGTTCCATAATCCCGAAGGAACCGGCCTTTAACTGCTCTTGCATTTGCCCCTGAGCATTTTCTACAATTTTCGCCCATGTTCGGTAATAAGCGAAAGGGTCTACGTAGGCTTTATTACTCCCATTCACGCTTTGGGACCATGCTTTGGAAGTTGTTTCGTACCACTGTTCCCACAACTCCAATGGATTCCCAGGCACTTTGGAGTTTTCTTCCTTTGGCATTGCTAGTATTCCTTTCATCGGCCCGAAAATGTAATTACTTACGTCAACTATTCACTAAATACTACCGTAAAGTAAGAGAGGTCGGGGCTGATGCTCCGACCCCTTTCAGTAAGATCGTTGAATACAAAGTTACTTAGTGGCTGAATGAACAGTCTGCTTTTCCTGGTGAGTTGCCTTTTGGACTGTTTCCATTCCTTGACGAGCAATCTTCTGCGCGGTCTCAACTCCCTGCCTGGCTATCGACTCGGCAGTTTCCAATGTCTGCTCGTAATAGCTAAATGGTGCAGAGAAAAAGCCCATATAGGCATCCCATGCCTCGCGGGTTAACGCCTGAAATGCTTCTTGCTGCTTCTGCGATTGCTCAACCAGTGTCTGCATCAGAGCGCGAGTGCTCTCGGCATGACTTTTGAGTATCTCTGTTCCATTCTCCAGAAGGTTCTCGGAAAACTTCACATTTCGCTCCTGGGCTGCAACGGCACTATCTGCCACAGTCTGGAATATGGCCTGATCCTTCTCAGGCTCTCCAACAAACTCTTCCATCAGAGCGCGAGTGCTCTCGGCATGACTCTTGAGAAGTTCAACCCCATTTTCAAAGATGCTCTGAGCGAACTTCATGTTTAATTCCTGCGCTGTAACAGCGCTGCTGGCGATTGCCTGATTTGTCTCGCGTACTGACTTACTCAGGTTCCATGCCGCCTCGTTTACTTTTTCCTTATATTTAGCCATTGTCTTGCTCTCTTTCTCTCTCGCAGTTGCCTGCAAAACTGTACTGCAAGCAGTACTCATTATTCCTGTCTAATCCACTAGCACTGGCCTGCTGGCCTTGATACAACTTGCCACATCTCAGATGCTTCTTCCTCGCGGCTTACTTCTGGTCCTTTCTCTCCTTTGATGCGGGACGACCGGTGTAGAGCCGAAAGAATGTATCCATCATCCTCTGGTATTGGTCAAGAGACTCCGCCCAGTACTTAAGATAAGCTTCCCCGGCTTCTGTAATCGAATACACACGGCGGGCAGGTCCTCCTTCTGAGGTATCCCAACTAGAGCTTACCATTCCATCCTTTTCCATCTGTCGTAACGTCCGGTAGAACGTGCCTGGGTTCATAGCGGCTAAACCAAAGGTAGACATCTTCTCCATCAATTCGTAACCGTAGGAACTCCATTCCCGCAACATGAGGAGAAGAACAGGAACTAACCAGTTCTTTGACCATGCTTCGTTTGCCGCGTTGTATCTTCCGTTGTCTCTGTTTTCTTCTGCCATATCGCACCTATATGCATCTAGCTACGTATGCTTCCCTTCAGATAATATTGATTTAGCATCTATATGCATTTTACACTTAGATGCTAAATATGTCAAGGGTTTTGAGCTTGTATTGTCTCACAATCAGGTCACACATGCCATCATGAAATAACCATTTGAGACCTGAAGGTTTTCTGACTGTATTTATTTTTCGTCTGAGAAAGACATATTTCCAATAGCTGAGCGGGCCAACAGCTTCTGCCCGTTCCTCCACAGAATCTTCTCGCGAACCTCGGGCTTGAATTCAATCTTTACCGCTTCAAAATCCTTCATCCAGCGCTGCGGTGTGATGAAGGGATAGTCTGACCCAAAGAGAAAACGATCCTGCAAGCGCGTGGCGGCCTCGCGCAGCAGGCTCTCCGGGATGTAGCGTGGTGACCAGCCCGACAGGTCATTATAGATATTAGTTTTATGTAGCATGGCCGCTATCATTTCTTCGTGCCAGGGCCAGGAAGGATGTGCGCCGATAATTGTCAAACCGGGGAAGTCAGCAGCGAGGGTATCGAGGAAAATGGGGCGTGTATAGTCTAGTTTGATGCCCATTCCACCAGGAGTGCCTGCTCCCAGACCATTTGTACCAGTGTGAAAGAGTGCAGGCACACCTAGCTCTTGAATCTTCTGCATCAGAGGGTAGAACCTGGGATCGTTAGGATAAAACGCCTGAACGCCCGGGTGGAACTTGGCTCCTGCAAGACCCAATTCTTTAATTGCTCGCTCAAATTCTATAATAGCTGCTTTGCCCTTGTGCGGGTCAACGCTAGCGAAACCAATAAATTGCTGCGGATAACGTTGGACAATATTAGCGATATAGTCGTTGCCCAGTGGAGGCAAACCTGTGGCTGTCTCGGCATCCCAGGCGAGTAGCACACCAATCATATCTATTTCTGCAAAGTCGGCTGCAATTTGCTCAATGTCTTTGAGCTTTACCTCTGTACGAAAATACCTTTCGGCTGCCTTAGCGTAGGGGCCGAGTGTAACATGCATAAATTCGGTAGTAGGAAGGTGGACATGGAAATCAATAGCTCGCGGCATACCGTATCCTCCAAATAGCCAACTTGGGCATGAAAGTGCTGATAAAATTGACACACTTCACTCAGCACCCTATACTGAGCATAATACAGCAGTAACATGTGAGAGAGCAAGGAGAGTTTCCAATGTCATTCACTGAAGACGAACTCCAATCCTTCAACACCATTCTCGAACAAAGACTAACGGCCCATCAACGAGACATGGAACGCGTTTTTGACCAGCGTGTGATTGAGTACCGACGCGAACTTGAACAAAAGTTTGTAACCGTGCAAGCAGATGCGCTACGGGCCTTGTCTCAGAAACTTTCTGATTTCCAGATCAGAATTGATACCGTCATGAGTGAAAAGCTGAATGCACAGCAAACGCGTATTACTCAGACAATTGGCAGTGATGTTGAGAAGAGACAGCAGCAATTTGAAAGTAGTATAGTTCGAATGATGGCAGCCCAGCTTCTTGATTTTGAGCGACTACTTAACCAGCATTCGTCGCAACAAGTACCTGGTGATACACCGATTGCAACAGGAGTACCTGCTCAGCTTGAAGCGATTGAGGTTCAAACTGAACTGCCCTGGGAAGATTTGATCGATGTCATCGGTAAAGCTCTCGATGAACGCCTATCAATGCTCAATGAGGCAATCCAGAGATCCCTAAAAAACTTGGAGCAATATCTGTCTGTACGACTTCATCGTCTACGCGATGAGTTTTTGCGTAATCAAGCCCTGGGGCAAGGTCAACAGACTTTATACAATGGAAACGCAACGTCGATTCAGGAAATATTGCATGGTATTGAACATCTTGAACGTATCATTGAGTCAATGCAGGTGGCGATGACTTCAAACCATGCTCTACTCTCAAATCGGCTATTTCATCACCAGCAACTATCGCTCGAGCGCGCTCACCTCTCGGGTGATCACACCCGGACAATGCCTAATGGCGCAAGTACGCCCCTTGCAAGAACGGAAGAACGAGTTGGCTATGACCTTGAATCGGGGGGAATTTCAAGGCAAATAGAGGTCGAAGAGCAGACAGGGCCATAATATCTTTTCAAAGTAAAAGATGTATGGAGGAAGCCTCATGCGAGGCTTCCTCTTTTTTTGTTATTGATAATTGTAGAACCCCTTACCGCTTTTCTTCCCATATATACCGGATTGTACCATGCGTCGAAGAAGCGGCGGAGGAGCGTACAGGGGATCTTTATATTCCTCATAAATAGCCTCAGCTGCCCACAACGTGGTATCGAGTCCGACATAATCAAGTAACGTAAATGGTCCCATTGGATAGCCACATCCAAGCTTCATAGCGGTATCAATATCGTCGCGGGATGCTTGTCCATTTTCCAACATACGAATAGCTGCTATCAAATACGGGATGAGCAGGAAATTGACAATAAACCCTGCTGTATCTTTTGCCAGAACAGTGGTTTTCCCTAGCGAAATGGCAAATTGTTTTACAGTCTCAATGGTGTCTTCTGAACTCGATATCGTTTTAACAACCTCAACTAATTTCATAACAGGAGCAGGATTAAAGAAGTGTAACCCGCAGACTTTCTCCGGTCGTTTGGTAACTGCCCCCATTTGTGTGATGTTGAGTGATGAAGTATTCGTCAGCAGTAATGCTTCAGGCTTTACTATACGGTCGAGCACGGGGAACAGGCGTAGTTTCTCTTCCATGTTTTCGATTACTGCCTCTATAACCAGATCACAATCGGCAAAGTCAGCCAAATCGAGTGTTCCATGCAACCGACTGCGGTTCTCATCGACCTGTCCCTGGGTGAGTTTGCTCTTACTCAACATCATTTCCCAGGCGCTATAAATTCGAGCCAAACCTTTATCAAGCAGTTCTTGATTGACCTCGCGTACTACTGTCTCATACCCTGATTGCGCACAGGTTTGCGCTATTCCTCCACCCATCAGGCCACAACCGACGACACCGACTTTTCTTATTGTCATTGATCCTTACTCCTTATCAATGAAATTACGTATTTCCCGAACTGGACCACTCTCTGTCCCAAAGATAATTGTATAGTGGTTCAGTTTGGGAAAATCGACAAAGCGACAATTTTTGATGCCACGCTGGATAGCCACTGCTGCTTCCTCTGATAGCAGTTGATCATTTTCAGTTAACAATAACTGACTCGCCCGTATCAAGAGTGTTGGTACTGTAACGTCCTTCCACTGCTCCTCAGGTTTGTACTCATAAACAATGTATTTGTCTTCCTCAAGTATCGCTTGGCGGTAGCCTTTTGGGACGACTGATCCATCATGCTGAATATGCACATCGTGTTCAAAATAGAGGTCGATATAGTTATTCCAGTAAGGTGCCAGGAATGGAGCCGCTTTTAAGCGTTGCTTATAGTCCTCGAATGAGGCAACTGAAATGCCTAATCGACTAATGGAACCGGTAAGCCAGGCAGGTTGCTCTTCGGCGGTTTTCCATCGAAGAGATGCACCTGCATCGATTAAAACAAGTTTACTAAGTTTCCTGGGGTAATGCGCTGCGAAGTAAAGCCCGATCAGGGCTCCTAGTGAATGTCCAGCCACTACGGGTCGATGCAGGCCCAATTCGTCGATGAGTTCTGCCAGGTCAGCGGCATGAATGGGGACGCTGTAGCCACTTTCAGGTTTATCACTATCGCCTCGTCCACGTAGATCATAGGCAAAGACACGGTGATCACGAGCCAGGTCATCGGCGAAAGCCTGAAAACAAAAAGCATTGGCGGTTAAGCCATGTACAAAAATAATTGGAGGGCCTTGCTCGCCCCATTGGACATAATGAAACGTAAGATCTCCTGCGACGATAAATTCATCGCGCACTGGACTTATTGACATGGTCTGCTCCTTGTTCTTGAAATGAGCGCCACTTGTCTATCATTGCCTTGATAAGTGGCGCACCTTCCACGTAGCGTTGTTGTGGTGAACGCCACTCGACTTTACCTCCACGAGACACTATTCCTCGCAAGAATACGTTCTTAATAATGCCCAGGTAGCGATCCATCTCTGGCGCGAACAGGAGTGCGATATTAGTGTCTTCCATGTAGAAGTAGTGCCCATGGGTGATATACCACTGGCGTATATCCTCCTGAGAGGAAACGATGATGTTGTGCAATTCCTCATCGAGGTCATAACCGCTAGCTCCCCAGGGGAAACAATGCAAATGGGCATGGAAAACGGTCTGCTTGAAGATGCCATGTTCCCAGAACACCACCGGAGCGTAGGAGTACGTAAAAAATTGCTGAACTTCACGCTTCAATGCGCATAATTCTGCATCGAGTCCGACGGGAACATCCCCATAACAGGCATAGTGCTGCTTTGGAATAATTAAGATATGGCCCTCGACCAGGGGAGCGTGATCGGCAGCGAGGAGAAAATTTGGAGTCTCTTTAAGAATGTAGGAAATTTCGGTACGCTGGCAAAATACACAATCGGTACCGTCTGATTCGGTATCTAAGGAGACATTGCTCCCGTTTAGCATGCAGACAGCTCCTTGTTTTGTGGATATGAAAAGACAATGTGAGTATATCTCAGAGTGATGGACTGTGGCAAGCACGGTGCTACACTTTACCTGACATCTACTCATCACTCTATTTGCGGGCCTGCGGCCCGCGAGAAGAAGAAGGAAGCGAGGGACTCCCTCGCGCTCCCGGCAAAGGGCTTCGCCCTCCGCACTCCCTTTATGGCGGACATAGCAACCCCCATAAGAACGCCCAGAACGCCCCGGCAAAGGGCGTTGCCCTCTGCACTCCCTTGATGGGTGGATTTCAGGCGCGTTACCTTGACACACTCACGAACACTACTCTACAATTAACATGACTCTCGCCTTAAAAGACAGTAGGAAGTAGACAAAGAATACGTCAGGAAGTAACGCAGCGATGACGGATCTTTTGGGACATCAGCTTGGCAATTATCGTTTGATCCGTTTGCTAGGGCACGGCGGATTCGCTGACGTGTATCTGGGTGAGCATATTCATCTCAACACGCTCGCGGCTATCAAAGTGCTGGATGCGCGTTTAACAGCTGACGAAATTACTCAATTTCGCAATGAAGCGCGCATCATTGCGTTCTGCCCTACATCAAACAAGTCGCTGACGCCTTACAATATGCCCACAATGAAAAGCTAATCCACCGCGATGTCAAGCCCGAAAACATGCTCTTAGATCGCAACAATGAGATATTGCTGAGTGATTTTGGTCTTGCCATGTCGGCCTATAGCTCGTCTCATGAAAGCCCACGAGATGTATCGGGCACGATTGCTTACATGGCGCCAGAGCAGGCGCGCGGCAAACCTCGCCCGGCAAGCGATCAGTACGCGCTGAGTGTTGTCGTGTATGAATGGCTCTGCGGCACACGTCCTTTCCAAGGCTCTTATGAGGAAATAGCCGTTCAACATGTTCTGAATCCTCCCCAGCCGCTCCACGAGTTAGAAGCAAGCATCTCACCTACTCTTGAAGCGGTTGTGCTCAGAGCGCTTGCCAAAGACCCTCATGAGCGTTATGCCTGCGTCAGGGATTTTGCCGACGCTTTCGAGCAAGTTTGCCAGAGAACACAGCCATCCGTTGCAATACTCCAGCCTGTTTCATCTACTCCTCAATCATCTAAGCCTGCTACAATCACACCCCACCTGGAAAGCTCTTTATCCACTGATCGCAGTCCCTCTGCTATGGTCTATGCCCTGGCATGGTCACCCGACCGACGGCATATAGCCTCTGGAGGACATGACCGTATGGTGCGTGTATGGGATGCTACCACAGGAGCCACTTCTTTCATCTATCGCGGCCATGCCGCCGGGGTAACAGCGATTGCCTGGTCGCCTGATGGAAATTACATCGCCTCGGCAAGCCTTGACAAGACAGTACAGGTATGGGACATCAAAACCTGCCAAAAAATCTCCAGCTACGCAGGACATGCTGGTATGGTTTATGCTCTGGCATGGTCGCCTGATGGCAAGCGCATCGCATCTACAAGTGGAGGTGGCGCTGATAATACTGTACACATATGGGATGCTGCCACCGGACAGAATATTCTGACCTACCGGGGTCATACCTATTGGACGAGAGCGGTGGCGTGGTCGCCCGATGGCAAGTTGAT
>WNFY01004159.1_pt1 | contig 13426 bp, 4 predicted proteins | sample 5400091 | NCBI WGS metagenome assembly WNFY01 (sample SAMN13153364, study PRJNA577476) | soil metagenome | isolation source: 60 cm soil or saprolite under grassland replicate 1 | place: USA:California | collected 2016-06-15 | reverse complement strand
AAAACGGAAAGGCACACGTGCTGCCTACGCCTCTGCCCCTTTTGCATGGCTCGATCAGACGACTCCTCGTCACGGAGACCGCCCCTTTGCCCTCACCCACCTGGATCATACCGAACTCGATATTGTCCTGGTTTCTTCGCTCACCGGCAAACCGCTGGGTAAGCCCTGGGCCACCTTTCTCACGGATGCCTACAGCCGACGGATTCTGGCCTGCTACCTGACCTATGATCCTCCCAGTTATCGCTCCGTGATGATGGCCCTGCGGATCTGCGTGCAGCGCCATCAGCGCTTACCGCAGGAGTGCTTTGTCGATCGTGGTCCAGAGTTTGGTAGCATCTACTTTGAGACGCTGCTCACGCGCTACTTTGTCACCAAAAAAGACCGCCCAGCGGCGCAGCCGCGCATGGGTTCCGTGATTGAGCGGCTTTTTGGGACCGCCACCACGGAGTTGCTGCATCAATTGTCTGGCAATACCCAGACGGCAAAGCACCCACGTCAGATGACACGTGACGTTGATCCTCAGCGCCTGGCAGTCTGGACCCTGGAGCGATTTTCCGCACGGCTCTGTCAATATGCCTACGAGGTGTACGATCAAATGGATCACCCCGCTTTAGGGCAGAGTCCCCGCGAAGCCTTTGGCCAGGGAATGCACCAGGCGGGCATGCGTACCCATCGTCTAATCCCCTATTCAGAGGAGTTTCTCATCCTCACCTGCCCCACCACGCGCACCAGATATGCGAAGCTCGATGCCGCGCGTGGCGTGGTGGTGAATGGGCTGCGCTATAACCACCCCCTGATGCGCTCTTCAAGAGATGCAGGCAAGCGCGTCGAGGTGCGGTACGACCCCTTTGATATGAGTATCGCCTATGCCTTTGTCGATGGACAATGGTTGACGTGTACGGCTGATGCCTTCCTCCAGGTGCAGGGACGTTCGGAACGGGAGTGGGAACTGATCCTGGATGAATGGCGCGCACAGCAACGAGCGCATCACCGCACGCGTGTGACCATTGACAGCGCGAGGCTTGCAGCGTTTCTGGAAGAAGTGCTGACCGAAGAAGCGCTGCTCTCCCAGCAACAGCGCGATCTGGAGGGAGTGTCGATTCGCGAAGCGATTCTTGGTCAGTTGAAGGCGATCAGTTTCGAACCGGGCCTCGCCGAGATCGGGATGGACGATGAACTTGATCTGGCCGCCCTTCCGGCCTTAGAGGAGTATCGCTGACATGGTACAACTAACACTGGAGGACAGAGGACGACTCGATGCCTTTAAGGCCGTCACTGTGAAGCACGCGCACCTGACGCGCGTTGATGACCAACTCTCTTTGTGGGTGGAAGAGCATACCGATGCCACGCATGTGCTGCTCTGTGGACCAGGTGGCGTGGGGAAGTCGAAAGTCCTGAGCGTGGTGGCAGAACGGTTCAAAGACGAGGAACTGGATCGCTTTGTGGTTCCGATTCTCTTGCTGGAGCCGATTCCACCGGATCTGGGACCCTACCTGCGGTTCGATTATTACTGGCAAATCATCGATGCCCTGAAAGAGCATCTTCTGGTCAAAGAACTGGTGTGGAATGTGGCCCACCTCATGGCCGCGCCCAAGGCAACCCGCTCAAAATTTGGCGCCATCGATTGGCTTAAGATGCGTGCGGTGGTAGAGCAAGCCCTGATCCGGGCGCGCGTCAGAGCAGTCTTCGTGGATGAGGGACACCGCCTCATGCAAGGGGATGGCAGTCACAGTGTCGATGAGCAACTGGAATGGCTGAAGTCGTTAAGCAATCGCACGCATGTGTTACAGGTGCTGGCGGGTCCCTATGCCTTATTCGGGTTTCGTAACACCAGTGGGCAACTCGCTCGTCGTGGGCGAGATATTCATTTTGCCCGCTATCACATGGAGAACAAAGAAGAACGCACCGCCTTTGTGGCAGCGCTGAAATATTTGCTGGAACGGGTTCCGCTGGCATGTGATCTGAATACGCATCTCGCACGCTGGCGGTGGTTTGCCGAGGGCAGTGTTGGATGCGTTGGGGTCTTGAAAGACTGGCTGGTTGATGCAGTAGCGGCAACCCTGGTCCAGAAAGGGACCAGCCTGACCGAGGATATCCTCACGCGAACCATGCCTCATCCGGCCAGGCGACTCAGTTTGGAAATGGAAGCTCGCGCCGGCGAACACAAAGTGGCGCTCCATGATAGCGAAAGTGCCAAACAGTTTCAGGTGCTGGTGAAAAAGTCTGCAAAAGCCACAAACGGGAAACCGGAACCGACGCCTGGGAGCGTACCTGGAGTGTCATCTGCTGGCCGGGCAGGCGAGATCGCGAATCCTGCCTCGGTAACACTGCCCATGCCACAAGTTGCTCCCAAACCCAGCAAACCTCGCGTGGGTCAGCGCGCCCCAGAACGTGATCCTGTTGGGGAAACAGCCGCTTCCTCAGTGCGCAAAGCCATTGGTTGTTCTTTTACTGAGGTCATTGCGATAACGCTCGCTCAAATCAGAGAAGCCGGAGTTTCCCACTTTGAGTGTCCAACCTGTCTAGCGGTGAGAGATATCCCACCGAAAGGCGGACGTGTGAAGTTCCCCTCGCACCCAAAACGCACGACCACTACCCCAAATCAAGGGTTACGCTGGGTCAAGCGAGAAAGCGCCTGGAGACTTTCTGACCAGATCTAACCGAACGTTCAGAGGGCTACTGTACAGTGAATGATCTAATATACTCTCACATCTCTTTGAAGAAAAGGAAGCGTGTATGGCAAAACAGGGACCACTTTCTGGTCGGCAGGTAGCAAATAAATACCGATTGGGTGAGTTACTCGGCAGCGGCGGTATGGGTGCAGTCTACAAAGCGCAAGATATCCGCTTGAATCGCCCGGTAGCGGTGAAGGTGATGAGTCCGGCAGGTCGGGTATCAGCAGCGGACCTTCAGCACTTCACCCAGCTTTTTCAGGCGGAGGCGCTGCGGCTGGCAAGCCTGAACCATCCAGGTCATCCAAGCATTCCTGATATATATGATTACTTTGAGGAGGCTGCGAACTGGTTCCTGGTAATGAAGTTCATTGAAGGTGAGACATTGCAAGACTACCTGCAACGGCGCGGTGGGCGGTTGTCGATAGACGACGTACTCAAGATTGGCCTTCAGCTTGCCGACGTACTGCATTACCTGCATCTGCGCCGGCCGCCCATGATCTTCCGCGACCTGAAACCGGCCAATATAATGATTGCGCCCGACGGTCGGACCTCTCTGATTGAGTTTGGAATTGCGCGCCTGTTCACGCCAGGCAAAAGCCAGGATACTTTTGTATTTCTTTCACCAGGTTATGCTGCTCCAGAACAGCATGGCACTGCGCAAACGACGGTGCGCTCTGATATTTATAGTCTGGGAGCCACGCTTTACCATCTCCTGAGCGGGACGCATCCAGCCACCAATCCCTTTCTCTTTACGACCTTGTCCATCCAGCAGCCCGCCCAGCTTGCATCACTGATTGCACAGATGGTGGCATTGGACCCTGCCAACAGGCCAACAACCATGGCAGAAGTGAAAGATGCGCTGCAACGCATGATAGACGGGACGGCGCTGTTTCGGCCATCAATGATTCTGCCACATGATCCGTTGAACGGACCCTCCTTTGCAGTGAACCCAACCTTGGCGATAGCGCTTACCCAGCAGGCGGCAAACGTTGCGCCGGAACCCACGCAGGAAGTGTTATTTCGCTTGCAAACAGCAAACGGTACCTCTCCGATGCAGCCTCAGGAGGAGTACGAGAAAGCCTTGGAGGCCTATGAGCAAGAGCTTGCCCAGGACCCGACTTCTTATTCCGCTCTGTGTGGCAAGGGTCAGACACTGTATCACCTCAAACGGTATGGAGCTGCCCTTCTTGCCTACGAACAGGCCACGAAACTAGACCCGGCTCAGGCTGAGGGTTATTATGGCAAGAGTTTCGTTTTCCGACATTTCAAACAGGATCGAGAGGCCTTCAATGCCTATCTCCAGGCTTTCTCTCGCGATTCTCGTTCTCCCCTGGCCCTGTATCAGGAGGGTGTAGCCTATCTCCAAGATCACAAGTACGAAAAAGCGCTGGCTGCCTTTGAACAGGTTCTGCAACGTAATCCGTGGGATACCCAGGCATATATCGGCAAAGGCACGGCGCTTTACGCGTTGGTGACTCTTGAAAAAGCGATCAGAGAAGTCATATGGGCACAGGAAAAGGAGAGGATGAGCATCAGCAGCACACAAACATTGATCGAATGTGATGAAGCGGTGCGCCGTGATCCCACCAACGCTCATGCTCACGCTCAGAAAGGGCTTGCCCTCTACCAGTTCGCATGCTATGAGGAAGCCCTCGTGGTTTTTGAGGAGGCTCATCGCCTGGCCAGCCAGAGCTATGGCGGCTATTGGCTCGAAAAAGGCTATACTTTGCTCCGGCTCAAACGCCACAAAGAGGCATGGGAGCTTTTTAAGGGGCATCTCTTCTCTGGCTATTATCTTGAGCACCTCGCGGTTCTCGGTGATGAGGACTATATGGCGCGCTTTGCCCGACAGTATGAAGAGGCCCTGATCGCGTATGAGCAGGCCATCCACCTCGATCCCACGAATGTTTATGCTTATCTGGGGAAGAGTAACACGTTGTATGAAATCGGGCGCGTTGCAGAGGCCGAGGCAATCCAAATGCAAGCCAGCCGTTTTGAGAAGCAAGCTCGACATCTTGAGGAACAAGCCAGGCGTCTTGAACCGATTGTCTATCGTGAGCGATTCAAACACAAGTATCGCAGGCGGAGATTAGATCTGTTAGACCGGGAAGTCAATAGCAAGGATGAGGTCCGTCAGGTTGAGACATACCTCGAATTTCCCGAGGAAGAAAAGTGGAGCTCAGGCAATTGGTATAGCAACGTCGAAAGCTACAGCGGTGTGAAGTCTCTCACAGCCTACCGGCTACGTCTGCGCTTCTGCTTGCGGGAGCATGTTGATCTCACCTGGAATCGGCAGGCCGCTCAACTTGATCCCCAGAGTACACTCGCTCATACCTGTACCGGTTTCGCCCTCTACAAGCTGGCACACTATCCAGAAGCGCTGGCAGCTTATGAGCAGGCTCTGCGCCTTGATCCAAATAACGTTATGGCCCTGATCGGGCAGGGTCTGGTCTTTCATGAAAGCGGACAGTATCAGGAAGCTCTCTCAGCTTACGAACAGGCCTTGCGCCTTGTTCACGATGATGCTGCCCTGTGTACCAATAAAGGGAGCGTGCTTTGCCATCTTGCACATTATCCAGAGGCACTGGCCGCCTATGAGAAAGCCATCCAACTGGATGCCCAGAATGCCCCTGCCTGGATAGGCAAGGGTCTCGTGCTCAACCAGACCGGTCGTCCTTCTCAAGAAGTATTTGCAGCTTATGAACGGGCGTTTCACGCCCTTCCCGATCTTGCGAACGCCCAAAAGACTCCTTACGACTTTGAGAAAGCGTTAGCTGTCTTTCAGCAATCAGCCGAAAGTAAGGGATATTTTTATATTACTAGGGATTATCTGGTGCCCGCGCAACTCATATACCCCTGCGGAGGAAACGGTTTCTACCATCGCGGAGAGTATTCATCTGCGATTGCTCTCTATGAGCAGGCGGCAAGTATCAACGCTGAAGCGGTTCCTCTCTTCATTGACAAACTCATCGCCTGTCAGCAAAAAATCTTTGATCGGGATAGGCACACAGAGATATTCGGCCACCGCGAGGAGTATGTCGCTGTTCCCTCTGATTTCCGCCTGGCCATTGCAAAGGGTTATCTATCTGCCGCCGAGCGATTTTATCAACGCTCACGTCACCAGGCGGTAGTAGCAGCTTGTGAGATTGCATCTGCCTTGCAACCCAGGGATACAAAGGTGCTGCTATATAAAGGTGTGGCTTTACGGCACCTTGCACGTTATGATGCTGCACTGGCAATCTATAATCAGGTTATTCGTCTCGATCCCAACCTGGCAATGGCTTACCACAACAAGGGAAATCTTCTCCTTGAGAATCTTCACTGGTATGGAGAAGCCGTTAAAGCCTACGACCGAGCCTTGAGCCTGAGATCACCCCTATCAGTTATCGGCAAAGAGAAGGCTCTGAATAAGCAGAGGGTTTATCAGGATATCTTGAATGCGGAGGAGCACCTTATCCGCTTTGAACCAAGGAACGCGAATGCCTATGTTGGTAAAGGCTACGCTTTCTTTCAACTCAGCCAGTATCAGGAGGCGCTTGGGGCTTTTCAACAGGCCATCAATCTCGATCCCGAGAATGTTCTGGCTCACCGAGGAAAAGCCGATGCCCTTACCCACCTGGAACGGAACACCGAGGCACAGCAAGCTTATCAATTAGCCTTGCAATGCGGTTACAACGAATACGTGATGACAGAGGAATAAAAGATAAAACGCAGGGGATGGACGAATTTATGGCAAAACCAAGGTGTAAATCCCAGAACTCTGTGGGAGAAAGTAGTATAACTCTGCGGGTCGCTCCCTTGCCGAAACCCCGTTTGTCCAGGCACTTGTCCAGCCAGATCTCAGTACCAATTTCTCCCGCAGAGTTCTGGGATTTACAATAACCACTCTTCGCGCTTATTACCATCTGGATCTATGCCTGCTACTGGGGCGAGGAGGCATACCAGCAAGCCGCGTAACTGTCATGGCCACCAATGGCCAACATCCCGTATCGCCTGTAATGTAGCCTGCACAGCATCAGGACCGCCCAGCACGGCGATGACGGGGGCGAGAGCACCAATCGTAGCCAGGAGGCCCTGGCGGGGCAGGATTATCGAGCGTTTGAGAGTCTTGTGGAAGAGAGGGAAGAAGGTAGCTGGCTCCTGTCTGAGCAGGAAGGGCGTTATTTGCGCCAGGACAGGAGCTGGTTGCTTCTCCTGATGGTATAACCAGACTGTGTCCCAAGCCTTTTCGATGTGGCCGGATCGGGCCAGGATCTCCGCCAGCCTGATTGCCAGATCGTTGCGCGTGTTGGATCGTTCGTCGAGCGAGCGCAAAAGCTGAAGCGCGAGATCCGGTTCATCCATTTCCGCCAGCTTGATGGCTAATTGAAAGTACCCTGCATACTTGGGTATCTCGTCTTCATAGGCATAGGCGCTGGGTGACACCCAAGAGAGCGTCTGCACTTCTTTCATCGCCTCCTCAAATAATCTCAGGTCGGTTAATCTGAGGATCAGGCTGATAAGTACCTCGCCCTCCTCAAACTGATCCTTTATAGTATGAGCAAGGCTGACGGCCCGTTGGATCGTGGTACTGGTGAGGGCAGGGGCGGCTTTTTTTAAGTATATCCTGAGCGCCCTTTGATCGTTCTCACCCTTTCCACCGAGCTTCGTCAGGATATCCTGCAACTCAAGCTCTCGCTGCTGCTTCGGCAGGAAGGCGACTATCCCCAATAAGGCTTCCATGCGGTTTTGCTGGCTCTTGAGCGATCGCACCATCTTGTACAGGATTTGCAGGTGTTGCCCCGATACGTGCGGGGCCAGCGCGATGATAAACTCCCGTGCCTCGTTTCCGGCAGAGTCTCTGATAGCTTGAAGCAATCGCTGCTGCTCCTTTTCACGTTCGTCTGATGGATAGAATGGCAGGAGAGCGATCATGGCCTGGATCTGGTCTCTGCTACTCTCGAAAGAGCCTATCCGCCTGTCGATCTCCCGCAGCGAGGCCAGTGAGAAAGTTGGCTTGCGCGAGGGCAAGATCCACTTCAGCACGCTCAGATCCGCAATGCGCTCTATCCAGTCTGGCGGGCGCAGTTCTTCTGGCAGATCAAGGATCGCCCATATCCTGGCATTCCACTCCACCGGGTAGCGTTGCAGGAAGACGACCACTTTCTCCGGCGCGATGGCGACCAGCCGATTTGCCACCACGCCCAGCAGATCAGCCTGACTCGAATCCGGAGTGATCTCAAGCAACATGTCCACGATTTCATCAAGACAGCCACCATCTCTGCATTCAGAGACGAACGATCTCAAGAGTCTATCTCTCTCATACACGTCTTGCATGTTCTTCATGGCGGCGAGGGCATCGATCAAAGCGCCTCGCCGAAGTTCAGCCGGTAAGGAGGGGGTCATTTGCGCCAGTCGCCTTGCTCGCTGATCAACGTTTTCTATGGCTTTGACAGCTGCCAGGATCTCTTCCTGCTGTGCTCTGCTAGCAGAGGCACTCAAGGCAACCTGTGCTTGCAACCGATCAGTGTCGTCTTCAACCAGGCGGGCGTAAGGAAGCATCTCATTGAGCAGGACGGCATCGGCGTAAGGAGCCAGAGAGGCGAGGCTGTTCGTTCTCTCCTCGCCCTTTTCATGCAGCCTGATCTCCTCCCAGAGTTGCTGCACCTGAACCCCTCTCGTTGCCAAGGGAAGCAGATCAACGATCTTGAGAAAGAATCGTCTTCTCTCGCCGCTGCTGACGGCCGTCTTCCACATCGCTTCTAGAGCAAATTGCAGGGCCTCATCCAGTACCGACGACCCGGCAACAGCAGGGATAAAGCCCTCCAGCAGTTGTAGCTGGCTCTCGGGGCCTCGCGTCCTTCTGATAGCGCTCAAGGCTTTCTGGGCCACCTCATCATATTGGGGCGGGGCAAGCACTGACAGCAATCCGCTCAGGGCCAGCGCTCGACCCCATAAACCTTTAAAGCTCTGGATCTCGGTCAGCAACTCCTGGTAAAGCTGGCTGCGTTGCGGTTCTGGGAAACAGGCCAGGACATCGAGCATTACCGCTCCCGCCCATATACTGCGCTGCTCCCTTTCTTGAATAAAACTCGGTGCTCCATCCTGGTCGGACGTGACCTTCTTCTCTTCCCTGATGACCCGGCGGGTAGCGCTAAGAGCCAGTTGTAGCGCGTCTTCACGTTCGCTCCCCTCAAGATAGGGAAGGAAAGAGACCAGCGCAAGGGCAACAGTGCGAGCGTCCCACATCTCGTCAGTCCCAATCTCGTCGCCCCAACCGGTAGAGGCGCGAGACGACTTCCCCTGCTGTACCTCGTTCCAGATCGCTCGAACGACTTCCAGGGTCGCCCGAACGACCTTCGCCTGCAATGAGGCGGGAAGATAGGGAAGGATTTCTTGCACCCCCCCCAGTTGCTCACGGGGAGAGATGCGTCCCATTGCCTCAAACATCTTGTTCTTGGCGCTCTGGCGAAGCCGGGGAGGCAAAAGAGGCAGCCATTGGATCAAGACTCTCAGCCTCGTCTGGTCGTCACGGATGACTCTGATGGTCGAGAGGGCAGAACGAATAACCCGCTCAGGCAAGCGCTCGAAATAGCTGCCAAGTTTGATGAGGACGTCGCTCTCGCTCTCGACAGGGTCATACCAGGAGTTGGATCTATTCGAGGTTTGTAGCGTAGTCAGGATCTTTTGGATCAGCTCCACCTGGGAAAGCGCTGGAACGTGGTGTAAGACCTGCATCAGGGCGCTGGCTCTATCAGTGGGCTGCTCAACGGCGGTCGCCGCCCCTAGAGCATCTTCAATGATACGCTCTCGCGCCCCGTCTGACGCGAACCGGGCAACATCGAGCCGCATAGATATATGCTCGATGCGATAGAAGTGAGGAAGAGGAGTGGGCAGGGCATGGATGGCGGCCAGCGCCGTTGGGATATCGCCCGCCTCGGCCAGCCTGGGCACCAGGGCTTTGAGCAGGCCAACACGCTGCTCCGGGCTATAGCTGCTGATATTGAAGGACTCTTCAGTAAGATCGATAGTGGCAAGAAGCTGGCGTAAGAGGGGAAGCGGCAGCAAGGGCAGCAGGGCTTCCAGCGTCTGGGCCCGCGTATAGCTATCAGAGATCTGCAACGCATAGGCCAGCGCCTGGGGCCGCGTCCAGATCTTCTTCTCGACTAGCGCCACCAGCAAGGAAGGCCGAATATTTTGCGCCAAGCTCCTCAGTGATGTCACGATCAACGCGTAGCGCAGTTGCAGCCCCAGAGGCTCGCCCGCTTTGTTCGGGCTGGCCTTCAGCGCACCCTCGGCGACATTCCATGCGCGAGTCACATCGGTGACAAAGCCGAAGATATCGTCGCTCTGTTCTTTCACCGCATACCAGATATTGCTATGCTGCTCCGTCTCCAGTGCCAGCAGTTGGTGCAACTCTTGCGTGCGCCCGGCAGCTTCCAGGTGTAGCCCCAGATAGCGCAGCCCATAGCCCTCCTCGCTCTCCCTGGCAGCACTGGCCAAACCTGGCAGGCGGCTCTCCATCCCTCCCCATTTGGTGAGATAATAGTTGGCAAGCCGGTGATGAGCCTCCCGCGTCGCCTCAATCAACTCATCGACGAAAGCCATCTCCGCGTCGGTCAACTGCTCCCGATTCACCTGCCCACTAAAGAACTCCTGCAAGGTCGCGTGATAGAAGCGATAGCGTATCTGCTGGCTCTCTTCCAGCAGCGCCAGGAAGGGCCGCCAGCGTTCTTGAAACAATCGGCGCAGCCTTTGGCTGGGTAGCGTAATTCCGGTCCAAGTCAGCAGGTAGTCCAGCGTAGGAGCCTGCTGGGCCACCGCGAGCATTGCCAGCAGCGGTAGATAGCTGGCGTACCAGGCATCTTCATCGCCGTTGCGCCACTGCTGCCAGTAACGGGCGTAATACTGCGTCATCCCATCTGGTAAGGCATCGAGGTACAGCGGAGAGCGCTCGCCCTGCTCAATCTCATGGATCACATAGTGCAGATAGATCCAGATGCCGCGGCACTTTTCCAGCAGCACCGAAACGAAGCGCTGCTCCGACTCCCCGCACTGCTGCAACGCTCTCACAATGCCCGGCCAGTGGGCAGCCTCCTCCAGAAAGAGCCGCATATCTTGCTGATTCCGGTCGCTCTCAGCTATCAAGCGGAACGAACGCCGTGGAGTCGTCGCCGTATCGACATAGAGCGTCACCGGCACAGGACGCTGAGAAGCAATTATATACACACCTTTGGGCAGCACGCGAGGCAGACCCAGCACATTCTCCGAGAAGACACTGCCCACTTCATCCAGCGCATCGATCACCAGAACAATCTTCTCGTCCTCGGCCAGTTGATCCGCCGTCTGCTTAAGCAATTTCAGCAAATAATTGGGATCGGCAGCCGAGCCCGGCAAGAAGCCTTCCGCCTCATACGCCTGCAAATGATAGGCCAGCACCAACTGAGCGGCGATACTCTTCAGCGCCCGCCCGGTGCCATTGATCCCCGGCGCCAGTTCGGCAAAGTGGTGAATGAAGCCACGCTCTCTCGTCAGCCAGGCCAGAAAGGTCGTTTTCCCCAGACCAGCTCCCGCCTCAAGCACAAAATAGCCCCGATCATGTTCGCGCAGAAACGCATCGACCTCAGCCACTAGCCACTCGCGGCCCGCAAAATGATCCAGTTGCACCCTTTCAAAGACCGGCCACGGCTCAATATAGGCATCGCTCAGCCGCTCATAATCACCGACAAAGATCCGCGCATGATCGCCGGTACTGATGATACTGCGGATAACATCGCGTCCCACCGCCACACTACGAAGCCCGCTGGCCTGGGGAAGCTCATTCATACCAACCTCGCTCGTGTCTCTTTCGGAGTAGTTCGGCATCAGTATAACATAGTACACAACGACTTGATAGATCAATTTTCGAATACCTTGGTCTCCCAATACCAACAAATGCCAACCCTGTGCTTGATTTCGCACCGGCAGTATGTTAGAGTGTACTGGGTAGTGTGGTGGGGTGTAGAATGTTTTACTTCAAATGAGGAAGCAGGGAGCGTGAATTATGGACCCAATGAGCATCATCCTCGCCGCCTTGGGAACCGGAGCAGCTGCCGGTGCGACAGGGGTAGCCAAAAGCGCCATCACAGACGCCTATCAAGCACTGAAAAGCCGCATCCAGAAGAAATTCGCAGGCAAACAAGCCGCTGAAGTAGCCTTAGAGCAACACGAAACCGATCCCGAAACCTGGAAGGAGCCCTTGAAAAAAGCACTCACCGACACGCAAGCAGATCAGGACCCTGAAATACTAACCCTGGCCCAACATATCCTCGAACTCAGCCGCGGCCAGAGCCCCCTAATCTCTCACCAAGTCTCCTCCTCCGGCGAACGCAGCATAGCCATAGGCGGCAACGTCTCCGACAGCGAAGTCAGCACAGGCGACAGCGGGACATAAGAAGCAGTCCACTGGCGGGTGATGCGACAAGCAGGGCTCACGTGTCGACTCAAACGCCACCGCCTGCGCGTGATTGATTCTCGTCATAGTTACACCATCTATCCTCATCTGCTCAAAGGGCTCCAGGTTGAGGCCCCTAACTGCCGCTGGGTAGCCGATCTGACCTATGTTCGCTTGCCAGAGGGGTTTGTGTATTTGGTTTGTCTGCTCGACGCCTATTCGTGCAAATGCATTGGGTGGAATCTCCCACCACCTGGATCCTCAACTGCCGAGGCCACGCGCTGGAGATGGCGCTACGCCAGTACAACGTGGGCCTTGGCTTGGTTCAGATAGTGATCGGGGAACTCAATATTGCAGTGCGGCGTATGTAAAGCAGCTCAAAAAAAATAGGCGCTCAGGTCAGTATGTTGGTTCCTGGACGAGCGACAGACAACGCGATGGCCGAGAGCTTTTTCAAGATCGTCAAGTATGAAGGGGTCTACGTCCAGAAGTCACGGACGTTTGAGGAGGCCCATCTCCTGTAAATACGGAAATTCCGCGAGGTAGTTTTTTAACAGTTATCTGAGGTAATAGTGTAAATTCCAGAACTCTGCGGGAGAAATTGGTACTGAGATCTGGCTGGACAAGTGCCTGGACAAACGGGGTTTCGGCAAGGGAGCGACCCGCAGAGTTATACTACTTTCTCCCACAGAGTTCTGGGATTTACACCTTCCGAGGAGAAAAAGTGGATCAGAAACTTGACAAAACATGTTTTTGGGGATGAAACGTTTTTTCGGGTTTCCTACTTTGCACTTCATGACAGCTTACGTAGCACTGGGCCTAAAACGATATAGAAGCACTAAAAAGTTATCCGGTTATAACAATATAGAACCGGTTGCTCAATGCCTCTGAGGAGCAAGCACATAAAACAACACAATACCAATTCACTACTATGCGTCATTTATAATATAATACATGCAAGATTATTCACTGGAGAGTACAAATATGCAACAACCACAGTACTGGGCTTTTTGTAAAAACCCCAATTTTTATCGAATTGAAAAAGCCATTCTAGAGTTACCCGTAAGCAGCCTGCCCGTCCCACGCGGAAAAGTCCGGGCTGGTGACAGAGCAATCATTTGGAAAGCTAAGGGTAAGGATCAGCATAGAGGGATCGTCGCGCTGGCTGAAGTGTTGACCGATCCCGAGCCTAGCGTTGACCCCAACGAAGGCTATTGGGTAGATCCAAATACAATAAATGAGGTAGGAGATCGAGTAATGATACGCTACTTCGTTCCTCCGGCCTTGCCCCTATGGGACGATGCTCCAGACCTGCCATTTTTGAAAGAGCTAAGTGTCG
>WNFY01004158.1_pt1 | contig 13428 bp, 8 predicted proteins | sample 5400091 | NCBI WGS metagenome assembly WNFY01 (sample SAMN13153364, study PRJNA577476) | soil metagenome | isolation source: 60 cm soil or saprolite under grassland replicate 1 | place: USA:California | collected 2016-06-15 | reverse complement strand
GTCTGCTCTATGATCTCGACTTGAGAGAGGAGACACTTGCCGCATATGAAGAGGCTATCCAATTAGCGCCGCAGGAGGCTATTCTTCACCTGCACAAAGGTCACGCCCTTGAGCAACTGGGCAGGCTGTCTGAAGCACAAAGGTCTTATGAGGAAGCACGCCGACTCGGACACACTGGGTAGGCGTGCCTGAAAATAGAGGTAAAAGTGTACTTAATACAATCAATGCTCGTTGATACGGAATACTGAGATACGTTGCCGTAGGGAATTTGTCAGTTCCATAAGATGAGCCATTGATTGTTGCATCTCACGCATATGCTGCGTAATATCGGCTGTCATACGCAAGATCTCCTCAACGGAACTGACAACGAGTTGCGACCCCTGAGCTTGATTCTCCGCTGTTGTACATATTCCTTCGATCAGCCTGCTGAGTTGCTCTGTAACTTCACTGATTACTTCCAGCGCAACACCCGTCTGCGTCACCAGTTCAGTTTGCATTATGACCTGTTGCGTATTTTGTTCAAAACTGTGCGAAACGGCGTTTGTTTCGTTCTGAATGGTGCGAATATAGTTACTAATATTGCGCGCGGCTTCTGCGTTACCTGTAGCAAGCGTGCGGATCTCCTGGGCGATAGGAACAAAACCTTTGCCGTGCTCACCAGCTCGTGCGGCTTCAATAGCAGCATTAAGTGCCAGGTGGTGCAGGCGTACACTTAGATCGCTTACCTCCAATATCGCCTCGCCGATCCCTTGCCCACGCTCACTTAGTGATTTCATTGTACGCGCTGACAGCATCGTTGCTTCACGCACCTTAGTCATGCCTTCTACCGCGCGATCAACCGCATCCTGTGCTCCATTGGTGACATCCACTGCATCGACGGCTGTCCTTGACAGGTTGGCGGCACGCTCTGATATATTGTGCATCATATCCGCAATGTCGGTAATCACCTTTGAAATCTGATTAACCTGGCGCTCCTGTTGACTGGTATCGCGGACCAGGAAATCCGAGTTACGCTGTACGCTTCGTGTGTGCTCATCAACGGCCTGGGTCACCATCTGCACGCTACCCAGGATACTGCTAATCTCTTCGAGCATAGTATTGATAGCATCGCCAATCGGTTGTAGTTTCTGATGCGTCGAGTGCACGCGTTTGCGCAGGTCTCCGCGCTGAATCGGCAGCAGGTCTTCGCGCAATTGCGTAATACTCTCTTCTAATGCCACACGCTCGGCTTCACGCTCCTGGAAGAGGCGCGCGTTATCGATGGCGATTGCAGCCTGATTCGCAAACAGTTCAGCAACTTCAATACTTTCTACTGTTGGTACCTTGCCATCTTCTGGATCGTCAAGGGAGAGAATTCCTAGCAACTTCTGTTCACGCGGACTGAACAAAGGTACAATCAATGCATCTTCTGGATGCCAGCCGCCTGCTGCATAGTCTTCCGGCGTTTTGCTCGTTACTACCTGGAAATCTGAGAAGACATCGATATGCTCATGTGAAATAAAATAACTCTGGCTGATGCGAAATTCGGGGCGCATTAATTTGACCAGTTTCCCAATCGGAGCATGCGCATCACGCAATATCTGCTGATCTTCCTCCGAAAGTCCTGCGAATGCAACCGATGATAAATGAGCCCCATCCTCTTCAATCAGGCGAATGACCGAGGAGCGAAACCCTATACAGGCAGCAATAGAAGCGACTATCTGTTGCAGTACTTCGTTTAATCCCAGGTCAGCTCGCAAAAGATGGCCCAGGCGAATAAGCTCTTTGATCTGTTGGGCATGCCTCTGAGTTTCGGATATATGATTTAAATCTGGCACCGGTGGTAAAGGGCGCGTGCTGGTGCCAGTGGTTGCCAGATTTTCACGCTCCCACTGCACTTGCTCTGCCGATGGGCGAATACGGAGACGTAAAGGAACGTATTTATTTTGCAGTTTTCGTTCTGACATCGATCGCTCTCATTTCAAACTTGAAGATCCCGACGCTCATTTTACTGAAGATAGCATATTTCATCACCTGTGTACAAGTGGATAGCCCTTCCTGGATAGTACGACCCGTAGCGGCATGCCTTGCGTGTGCCGGGTCGGCCAGTACGAAGTGTGCCGGGCCGTCCAGTACGAAGCCTGGCCGGACACCTGATGGCCACGCGGCACACGCAAGGCATGCCGCTACGGAAACTTGTCAGCCACCCACCCGGCACACGCAAAGCTGTGCCTCTACGGGTGTCTTTAGCGATGTAGCATGCGTGCATAGGGGATATAATAAGCGCGTAGAGATTGAGGAATACGACCGACGATAAATGTGCCCTCCGGTCCGTGTTCCTCCTGGTCCACGTAGCCGCGGCGATGGAACAGTTCTACAAGATCGCCTCTGGCGAAGGGGATCATTACCTGCACCGCCTCCATACTGTTGGCAAGCACTGTGTTGATCTTCTCGCACAAGGGGTCCAGGCCCTCCTTTTTCAGGGCTGAGACCGGGACGGCGTTGGGGTACAGGCTAGTATCTATCTCGTCCAGGTCATCCAGCAGGTCAATCTTGTTGAGGGCTGTCACACGCGGCTTATCAATCGCCTCCAGTTCGCCCAGGATCTCGTTGACCGTCTCGCTCTGCTCAATGGCATTTTCATGGCTGGCATCTACGACTTCCAGCAGCAGATCGGCGTCAACGACTTCCTCCAGAGTGGCACGGAAGGCTGCGATTAACTTTGTGGGTAACTTCTGAATAAAGCCGACGGTATCGGTGACCAGCACTTCTTGATTACCGGGTAATATGATATGGCGCGTCACGGGGTCAAGTGTGGCAAAAAGCTTGTCTTCCGCCAGGACATTTGCTTCAGTAAGGGCGTTGAAGAGTGTAGATTTACCGGCATTCGTGTAACCCACGACTGCGACTACGGGGATTGCCTGTGCAGCGCGCTGTTGACGGTGGATCTGGCGCTGCTCGCGCACCTCTTCGATGTCTTCTTTCAAGGATGAGATGCGGCTGCGAATACGACGACGATCGATCTCTAACCTGGTTTCACCAGGACCACGTACACCAATCGCACCACCTGCTCCTCCTCCCATAGCACCGCCTCCTGCACTTCGTGAACCACCGGCCTGCCGTGAAAACTCCGTCCCACGACCAGTGAGGCGTGGCAAGCGATATTCTAATTGGGCCAGTTCAACCTGCAAGCGCCCTTCACGTGTACGGGCATGCTGTGCAAAAATGTCCAGAATGAGGGCGGTTCGATCAATGATACGTGCATCCAGTAATTTTTCAAGATTGCGCTGCTGAATTGGAGTCAATTCATCGTCGAAAATTATCAGGTCGAGACCCAGTTGCTTCTCCAGATCGCTTAACTCCTGCGCCCGGCCTTTTCCTACATAGGTTGATCCATCTGGATGAGAAAGGTGCTGAATCATCGTGCCAACCACTTTAGCGCCTGCTGTGCGTGCCAGAGTTCCCAGCTCATTCAGTGAGTCCTCGGCACTCCACATACTATCCTGGGAGTTGGCTTCGACTGCAACCAGGTATGCAAGTTCTAGACCACGATGCGCACCAGTTTCGATGAGACGATCTTGCTTTGTCGTATCTACCTCCTGTTATCTTTTTCAGCACAACAAACATCTCTGTTTATTGTATGCAGACAATCAAGATAACGCAAGAGGAAAATGATCTCAAGCTGCTATCTCAATGCCGAAAGGCGCGGCAATCCTGGCAACTGCTGCACAAAGAAGCTATTGACACGTGCAAAGAGGCTGTTCGTCACGGCCTGATTATAAAAGTCATGCCAGGATTTGAGCTGGTCGACCTGGATATTGAGACCGGGCACAACAGTTGAGCCAACATGTAAACCACCTTGCAGACCGCTCAGGAAATTGTGCAGCACTATTAGTAAGATCAGCCAGATCAGCCACGCTTCGACAAAGCCAATTGCTCCTCCCAGTAGCCCATCGGCACAACCAACTACAGGAATATTCTTCATCACACCGCGCACGGAAGTACCAACGATATGTAAGACCAGCACAGTGCCGAAGAAAAGCACGATGTACGAGATGAGCGGAGTCGCAGGCAAGTTATTAGAAGCCAGGATCGAAGTTAATCGTGGACCAAGGTAGACAGCAATAGCAAAACCAATCGGGATACTGATTAAATTGATGAGGCTAAACAGAAACCCATTCCGCAGACCACTTAAGACCAGTAAAACAACAGTGACAAGAAAGAGAATATCAATCCAGCTTAGCGAGCTTAATGACATAACTTTTATTCCTCCATTGGATATAGCAAAGTTTTATAGTAGATGAGCCTATTATCTCATACATAGAGACGTTTCTGCGAGGCGTGTTGTAACAACAGGTATGTGAGATCGGTCACATGATATGAAATTGTATACATCCTTAGCAAATAGAGAAGTAATCATCATAAACTTGACAAACACAACTTTACGCGACACCATATGACCATAATGATAAAAATAGTCATGCGGTACTGTATAAAGAGTTATGATCATGGAACAAAGGAAGATGAACGTTTATGCAAACGACAATAAGCCCTCACGTTTTTGAATACCATGGGTGTTCTCTTCATTATTGGTTGACGGGTCCACACGATGCTCCCCTGGTAGTTTTTACGCATGGCGCTGACATGGATCATAGCAGTTGGGATCACATCGTCCCGCTTGCGTCACAGCAATACCGCATCCTCACCTGGGATGTGCGCCTTCACGGCCTCTCGCGTCCTGGCGGGAAAAATTTCAGTATCAGGCAAGCCTCCGAGGATTTGCTCGCGCTACTCGATCATTTGGGATATGAGCAAGCGACCTTTGTTGGACATTCAATGGGAGGAAACATTGGACAGGAGATAGTATTCGCCCATCCTGAGCGAGTAAATGCTCTGGTCATGCTTGATTGTGGTTGTAATACATTAAAGCTCTCGCCGTCTGAGGCTTTCACAGTACGACTTGCGACAGCGCTGTTCGGATTGTTCCGTTTGTATCCAGACGCACAACTGAAACGACAAAGCGCGCGAGCCAATGCTCTCAAACCAGCAGTACAACAGTATCTTTACAATACATTTTGTCAGATACCAAAAGAGGATTTTCTTACCGTTTTTATAGAGACGTTCAGGTGTCTGCACTACGAACCCAGTTATCACATTACCAGGCCATTACTCTTGCTCGTCGGTGATCACGACACAATGGGCAATATCAAGAAAAGTGCCCCACAATGGGCCAGCCGCGACCATTGCCAGTATCATGTGATTCCTGACGCAGGTCACTGCTCACATCTGGATAATCCAGATGCCGTTCATCCTCTTGTGCTCAATTTCCTGCATGAACACGTCGGATAAGACGGAGAGGAATAGGGAAATATTCATGCTTAATTCTTTGCAATCTATCGCTGGCCTCTCTGGTCGTGCTGGTCGCACCACATTGATCGTTCTTAATATTAAGCTTTATGCTCCCGTAATACCTGTGAAGTTAAAGCGTGCACTATGGATAGCAGGTGCAACGACTGGAAGATATTCGGTACACTGGATACGTTCGCGACCAATGGCCCGCACATCGCGCAAGACATCCAGGATGCTCTGCGTAAAGCGCAGGTTTTTGACGGGCTGCGTCAGTTCTCCATGCTCTATTAAGAAGGTGCCATCGCGTGTCATGCCGGTGAAGAGCGTCTTGACAGGATGGACGGTGTTGGTATAGTGGAAACGTGTGACGTACAGACCACGATCGATCCCTCGAATCATCTCTTCTAGCGTGGCATCACCCGCCTCCAACATGGTGTTCAAGGGCATAGGTCCGTAACTGTTGGGCGCTGGTAGAGCATGGCCGGTGTTGGGCTTCCCTTCGCGGGCAGCGGTAAATGAGTCATAAACCACGGCATTAGCGATACCATGATCGATCATGACCACGCGCTGTTTGGCCACTCCCTCATAATCAAAAGCCTGCGGCAGACCAGCCGGATCGTGCCCATCATCATAAATGGTCACACGCGGATCAACCAGTTGCTTACCAAACTGACCATTCATGAAGCTACGCTCTTCCTGCACGGCAGTTGCGGACAGGCCCATAAAGACGAGATTTTGCAGCATATCGGCGACTGCGTAGGCATCGAGCACGACTTCGTACTCGCCAAGCTCAATATCAATGGGATTACGGCTGCGCAACGCCTTCTCTACAGCTTCACGCGCCATCGCCTCAAAATCCAGCGTGGAGGCATCGGTCGCCATCCGCTGTGTGTAGCCGGAGCCACGCGCATCGGCCATCACCACGGCGTGACTCTCCGCTTCGGTACGTGGCTCGTATGCAAAGATTCCTAGCGAGTTGGCGACCGCGATATGGTTTGTATTGGTCGAGAAAGCGCCCGCCGCTTCAAGCCCGTTCTCGCGTGCCAGCTTGACGATAATCCCAACATGATGTGCTCGTTCCTCCGGTGTGAACTGTGCCGTGCGTTCACTGTAGCTGGGAGTTGGCACAAGGGGCTGTTGTGGTTCAGGCAACGAGTGGAATTCTGGATTTTCGGGCTGGATACGCGCAATCTCCAGCGCCTGTTCCGCCACACGGCGCAACGACTCATCATCCAGGCGATTGGTACGCGCTACGCCGATCTTTTTACCGACGACGGCACGCACATGCAGTTCGGCATCGCTCTCAGCCACGTTCTGATGAATATAGTTATTGGCGAAACGCGTCAGAGCACTCTCGGTCGCCAGGTAAAGTACCTCAGTCTGCTTGGCCTGAGAATAGCTTAATACTTTCTGCAACAGCATACGTACGCTTGCTTCATCTGAATACATTTTCTGCTCAACCTCTTCTGGCACGTAATCAATTGACACGCTCGTTCTACCGATGTATACTGCATCTCATGCTTCTTCACGAGGAAGCAATCAGTCCAGGTGACCCTAATCCGTCGGGAATTGAAACCAACGGCCCACGCCGACCTGGACATTCCGAAACCGGGCAGGAGCTGCTCCATGCCCGGTACGCATGACTTGCATTGGTTCGCCCTTGCCGCAATTGGGCGTTCCCCACACGGTCCAGTCATCGCGCCCACAGACGGCATCGCATGATCCCCAGAACTGTGGCGTGATTCCTGTATAGGTAGCGTTCTTAAACATGCGTCCCAGCTTGCCGTTTTTGATCTCATATGCCATCTCTACACCAAACTGGAAGTTCAAACGCCGATCATCGATACTCCAGCTCTTGTTAATGCTCATATAGATGCCATCGTCGGTGGCGGCAATCAGATCGGCCAGTCTCCAATCGCCAGGTTCCAGGCTGACATTGGTCATACGAATCATGGGCAGGCGATTCCAACTGTCGGCACGCACACAGCCATTACTGGTCAGTCCGAGCAACGGTGCGGTATCGCGCGACATCAAATATCCGCTGAAGATCCCATTTGTTACAATGGGCGTGCGTTGAGCAGGCACACCTTCGTCGTCCCAGCCAAAGGTGCCCAGGCCGCCGGGAATGGTTGCATCGGCAGTGATACTGACGACCTCGGAGCCGTAACGATACTTCCCATTCAGCAGGTCGGTTGTGAGGAACGATTTTCCTACGAATCCTGCCTCCATCCCAAGCACGCGGTCAAGCTCGATTGGATGCCCACACGACTCATGGACCTGCAACGCAACCTGTGGTCCGTCAAGAATCACGGTCATGATTCCGCTGGGACACTGTGGCGCTGCAAGTAACTGCACTGCTTCCTCGCCGATACGCACTCCATGGTCTACCAGCCGCATCGCTTCGATAAACTCATAACCAGCCGTTCCGGCCTGTCGTCCAAAAGAGTTGGGGTAGGAACGCGTCTGTATTTCGCTACTATCGGGATCAACCGCACTGGCATCAATGGCAGCACCAGTATCAAATAACTCCTGCTCGATCTCGCTGCCCTCGGAACTCATAAAGAGCTTGCGTTCGCGTGCGTACTCCATATTGGCATTCGTTAAAGAGACTCCTTTGACACCGCGCATGGCCGCATCAGCGTCGAGCAAGAGTTGCACTTTCTGATTGAGAGGTACAGAGAAAGGATCGATCCGCATGGGAGTGCGATAAGATCCCTTCTGTGGAGCAAGCGGGGAGAGGCGTACAGGCTCACCAGCGACCAGCGCACTGGCACGAGCAATCTGGACAGCCAGTTCTGCCATACGTTCGGCTTCGGCCTCATCAAGCCGGGCGCTGCTGGCAAACCCCCACGCACCATCTACAATTACGCGGACATTAAAACCACTGCTGGTACCGCTGGAGACCCCTTCGACGCGCCCATTCTTCACCTCAATCCCCTCGGTCGTACGCTCCATGACGCGCACATCTACATAGCTGGCACCAAGTTGCCGGGCAATATTTATAGCCCTGATTGCAAGATCACGCATGCCCTATTCTTTCTACTCACTAGACAGTACAGGTGTAGACGGTAAAAGGATACACGGTGGTAAAACCTTTAGTTATGCTTTGTGAAAGGCTGGCACCCGCACTAATACCACAGTTGTAGTTGGTATTCGTGTCGTTACCCCTTATTGTACGTGTTTTCCTGGGAACTTGTCTACTTTTTCAAGGCATTACCGTGAGGTTAAACCCTCACGTAATGCCTTGATTGCCAGCAATAACCCATACGTACTACTACTATAGCCTTTTAGTAGCAAATACGACATCATACTAACAGGCGAATAAGGATTAGTGAGAGAAACCTGAGGAGGATGCTTATGGGCTGCCCACGCTGTGCATTTAACGGCGATTTCACAAATGGAGTGTGCCCACGCTGCGGATATGGCTCTCGCAATCAAGCCATTCCTGTCAGTAATCCACGTATCCGCACATTTAATCTCCAGACGACTGCATTGGTATCTTTGCCAGAACGCGTATTGATGCGTGGCGATGTAATACATCAAGGACGTTATCGCCTATCCGAGCAATTATCACTACCAAGAAATCAACAGAACCAGGGCTTCGCATGGCTTGCCACTGACCTGCGCTCTTCTCGTCGCCCTGTCATAATACGCCAGATAGTATTTCCTGATGGCGTCCCTCCCAACCCACAGGAAGCCGTACAAACGATCGCAAACCGCTTTATGGAACTGGCACAGCAACACCCTGGCTTCCCAGAAGTAATCGACATTTTTACTGAACAGGAAACTCAGTATCTTGTACTTTCCCATCCCCTTGGAGAGAGTCTGGCAGCATTAATCAAACAACAGGGAGGCGCACTACCAGAACGCGAGGTCGCAGAGTATGGGCGCCAGGTCTGTGAAATATTAGCGCTGCTTGCGAATCACCATCCACCATTAGTTCATGGTGCGATCAGTCCGGAGACGCTTATCATCAGTCATAATAAAAACCAGGTATCATTACTCCATCTCCCATTATTTACACCACAAATGGTAAGTAATGACACTGGACCGGCTGCTTATCTGGCCCCCGAACAGGTGCGAGGAGAAATTTACCCGGCATCGGATATTTATTCGCTTGCGGCAACGCTTCACTATGCAGTAACTGGCTACGATCCACATGAACGTCTGGCGTTTTTCTATCCTCCGGTCCGCCGTTTGAATCCGGTCGTCACCGCTCAGATGGAAGCTATCCTTGTTCAGGGATTACGTCTATCAGTCCCACAACGGTTCGCCCACCCCGCCACCATAGGACAGGCATTCTCCAACCTGCTTGCCTCGCATCCTCAGCAGACAAGCATGCCCATTACCCAATATTCTCCTTCATTGCAACTGAGTAGAGAGGAGATTCGCAGGCGCAGTCAGCGGAGAAGCCTGCGCAATTTTAGCGTTGCAGGGGCAGTGAGTGTAGGGATCATTGTTATCTTTCTCGCGCTCTATCTCTTCCCGTCTTTTGCCAGTAAGATGTCCACCACTGGTACGGCACCAGCTACGGCGACAGCCAGTGCACAACAAACAGCCCTTTACCAGACAGCGTACATACAAGAACTAAAAACGGAGATGCAGGCGTATCAGAATAAAAGCATCGGCCTCAGCGATGGACGATTAGCCTTTGATATTTACCCCGGTCGAGCTGATATTGACTTGAAGAAACAGGCGGCTACCGCTATACAACAGGGTGACACGAGTAGCGCCATCAATTTGTTTACAAAAGCCACCAGTGCTGATCCGACGGATGGCGAGGCACAGATTTATAACGAAAACCTGCATGTGCTACAGAGCAACGCAGCTTATATTACTATTGCGCTTGGGATGTCTATTGATAGTAGCGCTGTTCACCTCATTCGCGCTCGTTCCTATCTGGAAGCGGCTTTCCTGGCACAACATGAAATCAACGCAGGCAATAAATTACCGCGTGGACTTCACCTGAGGCTTCTGATTGACAACTCGGGGACAGATAATGCAAATGTTGCAACCGTCGCCCAATTCATAGCCAACCGTGTGAGTAAAGCAGGCAATCCAGATCATATTGTAGGCGTGATGGGATGGCCTTTCAGTTCACAGACAATGAATGCACGCGATATTATCGCGAGCGTGCATCTGCCCATAATATCACAGGCGGCATCGAGCGTAAAACTAAGCGGGAGCAGTCCTTACTTCTTCCGCGTTAATCCACCAGATGATCTGCAAGGAAGTACGTTGGGCAACTTCGCCGTGCAGCAGTTGCATGCAAAAAGAGTACTGGTCTTACGTGATCCCACAGACCCTTATAGCGTCTCCCTGGCAAATGCCTTTAGCGAACGCCTCAAAGCCCTCAACGCAGCTCCGATCGATGATCCAGCCAATAATTTTACGGAAAGTACGACGACGGTAGTGACTTACGAGCAAACAGCGATTGCCGATGCAGTCAATAAAAATGTGAACCTTATCTTCCTGGCGGGCTTTGATGTCGATGCTGTTCGCCTGGCACATGCGCTAGGTAGTATCTATAGAGTTACGCTTAATCCTACTCTTGCGAATTTGAAAATCCTGGGCGGCGATGGTGTAGATACTAATCTTCTCTTAGGACAGGGGAATAGTGCAGAAGCTACTATCGCCACAAATTTTCCGCAAGATATGCAACGCCTGAACTTCTCGGCATTTGCCGACCCTGGGGAATGGACATTTTTCAAGATTCCGCAGAATCAACAACCGCCTTTTTTTGTGGACTGGTCAAGCACATATTCTGGTAATATTCAGCCGGGCAATGACGCTATTCTGGCTTATGATGCGGTTCAAGTCATTATCAATGCAGCAACGCTCGTGCCAGGAAACATAACAGGACAGGCAATACGCGATGCCCTCGCATCCATAGGTCAGGGAAAAGTTCCTCCCTATCAAGGCGTGAGCGGGCGTATCCTTTTCGATGACCGGGGCAATCCTAAAGACAAAGCCGTCGTTGTCTTAACAGTTGGCAACGAAAATGGCAAAAATGCAATTGTCTTGAACCAGGTTGCTGGCACGTTCCGCTAGCTTCAGATTATGCGTCACATTTTGTAGAGATGACTTTTGATCAAGCGACCAACCGTGGTCACGGTTGGTCGGCCATTGATTATCTGGACCTATTGCCCCCCCAGCCCTTCTATTGGTACAATACAATTCTTAAGACAATACCAGATATGCACCAGGCAAAGGACCAAAATGGAGCAAGCAGCAACCAGCGATACCCAGACAGAACAACACTATCAATATGGCAGCCTACAATTACCGCATGGCGAGCTGCAACTTCCTATCTTCATGCCCGATGCTACACTGGGTGTTGTACGCTCAGTTGACGCCAGCGACCTGGAACAATGCAAGGTACAGGCAATCGTTATGAATACCTTCCACCTGATGCAGCGTCCTGGCTCTTCGACTATTCACGCGCTTGGTAATCTGCACCAGATGAGTTCCTGGCAACGTCCTATTATTACTGACTCTGGTGGCTTTCAGGCCTACTCGCTTATCCAACAAAACGCAAAGTTCGGCTCCCTGGACGAAAATGGCATTATCTTCAAACCCGAAGGTTCCGAGCGCAAATTCCAGCTCACCCCGGAAAAAGCCATTCAGTTGCAGGTGAGCTATGATGCCGATATTGTGATTTGTCTTGATTATTGCACGCATGTTGATGCGCCTCTTGAAGTGCAGCAGATTTCGGTCACACGCACTATCGCCTGGGCAAAGCGCTGCAAAAACGAATTCCAACGCCTGCTCAAACAAAAACGCCTCTCAGAGGAGAAACGCCCTTTGTTATTCGCTGTTGTCCAGGGTGGGAGTTCGCACGAACTACGCAAACGCTGCACCGATGCCTTGCTGGAGATCGGCTTCGACGGCTACGGCTACGGTGGCTGGCCGCTGGACAATCAGGGCAAGCTCCTCTCCGATATCATTACCTATACACGCGAACTGATACCTGCTCACCTTCCCATGCATGCGCTCGGCGTTGGTCATCCTGCCAGCATCGCAGAGTGCACGCGCATCGGCTACGGCATCTTTGACAGTGCTATGCCCACTAGAGATGCACGCCATAGCCGCCTCTACGCCTTCACAGACGATACCTTCACACCATCTACCAGCCTGGATGGGAAATGGTTCTCGTATATTTATGTCAACGACGACAAATATATTAAGAGCGATGCTCCTGTTTCCAGGGTATGCGATTGCCTCTGCTGCAGGCGCTACTCGCTTGGCTATATGCATCATCTCTTCAAGATCAACGACACCCTTTTCTTCCGCCTGGCAACAATACATAACCTCAGATTTATGACCATGCTCACCCAACGTCTGCGAGAGGGTTATTATGCTCAAAACATCTGATTCTTCCCAACTTGAGCAGCTTGTAAGCGTAGTTCTTGCCAGTAGCAAATATCACACGATCAGTCCCGACCTGGTGAGAAGCATTGGCATGCAGGAACTCGGCAAACGACGCAACCTCAAAGAAGCGCTCAAGGCCACCAAAAACAAGCTGCACCAGGTCGGCGGAGCCTATCTAGACGGTCGTGAGGATTATGCTACCTGGCTTACTCTGCTTGATGCAGCCCTATGCTCAGGCAATACAGCAGCTCTACAACAGGTTAGCAGGCAGATCATGAGCAATCATGCTTCTACACGGGAACGGCTCTCTATCCTCGATCAGTTCTACAGTACCATCCTGGCCGATTGTGCGCCTGTGCATAGTATCCTCGATATCGCCTGTGGACTCAACCCACTTGCGCTTCACTGGATGCCCCTTGCGGAAGATATAGAGTACTACGCCTACGACATCTACCAGAATATGATGGATTTCCTCGCACAATATCTGCTCCGACTCAATATACGCGTCCATGCCCACGTCTGCGATGTAATCCAGTCATGTCCCACCCACGAAGTTGATGTCGCCTTCGTGCTCAAAGCCATCCCCTGTCTTGAGCAGATCGATAAACAGGCCGGAAAGCGTCTATTACGCTCGCTCAACGCCCGGCAGATGGTTGTATCGTTCCCCATACACAGTCTCGGTGGGAAAAGCAAGGGCATGGTCAGCTATTATGAAGCGCACTTTCGCAC
>WNFY01011008.1_pt1 | contig 13431 bp, 9 predicted proteins | sample 5400091 | NCBI WGS metagenome assembly WNFY01 (sample SAMN13153364, study PRJNA577476) | soil metagenome | isolation source: 60 cm soil or saprolite under grassland replicate 1 | place: USA:California | collected 2016-06-15 | reverse complement strand
CATTCTGACCATTATTTGTATTCATATAAATATTTTAAGAATGATATGATTTGCTTTATAATGAGACGTGAAATGTTTCACGTCCTCACATTTCACGTTTCATTTCTAGATGCAGCTTACCGGTTTCGGAATGCCGGCAATTTTTGACGCTGTTTTTAATGGCGCCGTAGGGAATAACTGGTAAAACCCTTTTATATCAACGACTCCACTCTTGCCAATTTTTCTAATCGTCAATGGAACTTCTTTTTTGTACTCATCCTGGAGGTAGTCAATAAGATTCCAATGTGATGGTGTCAGGTTGATGTCTGCTTCTTTCGCCAACTCTTCACCAATTATTCTATCCCACTGAGAAAAGTTAACTAAATAGCCTTCCTCATTTACGGCCACTGTTTTTCCTGCAATTATTTTTTCCATAAACTTATTTTTAGAGTTATGCAAATTCTTTTCCTGTTTCCTGCATTTTTGCTGAGACAAACGGAATATGTCTTCCTTTTAGCAGCATATGCCAGTAAATCCACTTGAATGCAATCTTTCCGATGTGATTCATGTGGCTTTCTTTCAACAGGCCTAATGGTCCCAACGCCGCAAAAGGGAATGAACCTGTAACCGGCTCATGCGTGTAATTAAAATCTATCAGCAATGCACGGCGATTGCCCGTTTCAATAAAACAGTTGGCATGACCGTCAAATTCTTCCGTCAGAGGTTCATTGTGTATGTAATGCAGAATATTTTTTGTGAGAATCTCTGCTTCAAAATGTGCTACCGAGCCAGCTTTCGATGCCGGGATGGCTGCCGCATCGCCGATAACAAAGATGTTTTCATGCTTCAAGGATTGTAAGGTGGCTTTGTTTGCAGGTACATAATTGAGTTCGTCTCCAAGTCCTGACCTTTCAATTACCGCATCACCTTTGTTTGTAGGAACGGTAACCAAAAGATCAAACGGAACTTCTTTGCCACCGTAATCAACAATTGTTTTCTTATCGTTGTCAACACGTTCAATTGCAAAGTCACTGACAATGGAAATATTTTTTTCTTCAAGCAAATGTTCTAACGCCTTTGTTGCTTTTGGTTTTGTAAAGGCCCCGCTCAGCGGTGTGACGTAAGTGATATTTACTGAATTACGGATGCCCTTGTGTTTAAAATAAGAATCGGCAAGAAAAGCAAATTCAAGTGGGGCAACCGGGCATTTGATTGGCATCTCTGTAATATGAACCACCAGGTTACCACCTTGCCAGTCCCTTAACTTATTTCTTAAAGCCAGTGCTCCTTCAAAAGTGTAGAAATCAAATATTGATTTTTCCCATTCCGCGGCCTTCATTCCTTCTATTTCTTCCGGAGCGATGTTCGCGCCAGTAGCAATGATGAGTATCTCGTAATGATATCGTTCACCATTTGCCATTTCGACCAGGTTTTCTTCTGAAAGTACTTTGTTTATTGACTGGTTGATGAAGTTTACATTGTGCGGTATAAACTTTTGGATAGGTTGTACCAATGCTTCAGGAGTATAGAGATCAAATGGCAGAAATAGAAACCCGGGTTGATAATAATGGTTTTTTCTTTCGTCAATAATAGTGATGTCCCATTCTTTCCTATCGAGTTTGTTGTGCAAATGATTTGCCATCATTGTGCCTGCCGTACCGGCTCCGAGTATGATAATGTGTTTCATTTTCTATCTCATTTTCTGACACAAAGCTATTTCAGTATGCCGAGGGTGGCTGTGATATAAGTCACATAGATGGTAATTAAATGGAAATATTGTTTTGGCTGTTATATATAATTATATTAATAATAATTTTGGAATGCTGGACAATTCTAAGAGTGTTTTAATAATGAACAAATGACTAGTCTAATAAAATATTCACGGTTTTTACCAATGGTAATTTGGTGTATGGCCTGTAATAATAAAACGGAAGAAAAAAAGCAGCAGGTGAGAGATTCATCAACAAATGCAAATACAACTTATGCATCCGATGTTAACTTTTTAAAACAACATACACGAAATATTGTCGAATTGCAGAGTGACAACGGGAATGCTAAAGTTCTTTTATCGGCAGATTACCAGGGACGAGTGATGACAAGTACAGCAACGGGGGATAGTGGCACCAGTTATGCTTGGATAAACTATGGACTGATTTCTTCTGGTCAGAAAAAGAAACAGTTTAATCCCGTTGGCGGTGAAGAACGCTTCTGGATAGGTCCCGAAGGAGGACAATATTCAATCTATTTTAAAGCCGGCGATTCATTCAATATCGCACAATGGCAAGTACCTGCAATCATTGATACGATTCCCTACAACATAAAACAAGCAGATAGAATGCAAGCTGTTTTTGCAAAATCAGCCTCATTGGTCAATTACAGCGGAACCAGATTTGATATCGCTATTGAAAGAAAGGTTACCCTTCTGAATAAGGAACAAGTGAGTGAAAAGCTTCATGCAGATATTCCCTCAAATTTAAATTTTGTCGGGTATCAAACGGAGAATACAATTACTAATGACGGTGCTGACTGGAAGAAAGAGAATGGATTACTGTCTATTTGGCTACTGGGAATGTTTACGCCTACACCGCAAACGGTAGTCATGATTCCATTTTATCCGCAAAAAAATGTCCGTTCTTTTATCACTGATAACTATTTCGGAAATATTCCGCCTGATAGACTGCAGGTGAGAGATAGTGTGCTTTTCTTTACCTGCGATGGCAAGTATCGAAGTAAGATTGGGTTGTCGCCTGCAATTGCCAAGCCTCTTGCCGCAAGTTTTGATTTTAAAAATAACGTGCTTACGCTGGTAGTAGCGTCTATCGACAAACAAGGAATGTATGTGAATTCAAAATGGGAGATACAAAAAGAACCCTACAAGGGAGATGTAATCAATTCGTATAATGATGGTCCTCTACAGGATGGTTCACAACTTGGTCCCTTTTATGAAATCGAATCTTCATCACCCGCAAAAGAATTGAAACACGGACAGAAGCTTGAATATGCGCAAGTGATATGCCATCTACAGGGAGATTACAATTCGCTAAGACAAATAGCGAAGCAATTACTCAGTGTTGATTTAAATGAAATAAAAAGGTGACAGGAATCAGAAAATTGTTTTAGGTTTATTCTTTTCTTGCATCAAAACGATTGCGGATGAATTCAGCCTCGATTGTCGTTGTTGGTAGCACCAATACTGATATGGTCATTAAAGCTTCGCATTTACCGCAACCAGGCGAAACTATTTTAGGCGGAACATTTTTTATGAGCGCTGGAGGCAAAGGAGCTAACCAGGCTGTTGCTGCTGCACGGCTTGGCGCATCTGTCTTATTTGTTGCTAAAACCGGGTATGATGTTTTTGGCAAGCAAGCTATTGAGCTATTTGAAAAAGAAGGGATCGATATTTCCTGTATTTCCCGAGATAAATTTCAACCGTCCGGTGTTGCATTGATAACAGTTGATGACAAGGGCGAGAATTGCATAGTTGTAGCTCCCGGAGCGAATGCTGCACTTAGACGGGAAGATATAGATCTGGTTAAAGAAAAAATTGAAAATGCATCTTTCTTGCTTATGCAGTTGGAAACGCCAATTGAAACGGTTGAATATGTTACAGAGATCGCCCTTGCAAAAAGTATAACGGTTATACTGAACCCCGCGCCGGCAGCAAGGCTGAATGATGATTTATTAAAGAGGATAGCGGTCATTACTCCAAATCAGAAAGAAGCCGAAATGCTCACCGGCATTAAAGTGATTGATGCATCTTCCGCGGAAAAAGCAGCGGGTTTTTTGAATAATAAAGGAATTGAAACAGTGATTATCACAATGGGCGCCGCCGGAGCCTTTGTATCACACGACAACAAATACACGATGATCCAGGGTACGCAAGTGAAAGTGGTCGACACAACGGCCGCGGGGGATGTCTTCAATGGCGCCTTGGTGGTAGCATTATCAGAAAATAGAACTATCGAGGAGGCAGTTGCCTTTGCTTGTAAGGCGGCGGCTATTTCTGTTACCAGATTAGGAGCCCAGGCATCGGCTCCCTATCGCGAAGAAGTTGAGAGTTTTGAATTGGCCGACACATAACATTTAAAGTTTTTAGTTACGGACATGAACATATTCGAAAAAATGTTTCTCAAAAATTTTCTCTTCATTGCCTTAATGTCGTGTTGTTTTTTTTCTGGTGCACAAACTTCAAAGACTTTTTCATTAAGCAAACAACAGCTAAAAGATAAAGTCAAAGGTGGCTGGGCGGGGCAGACAATCGGTGTAACATTCGGCGGACCTTATGAGTTCCGATTTAATGGAACATTTATCGGCGATTACCAACCATTGACATGGTATGATGGCTACTTAAAAAAAACCATGATCAACAATCCGGGCTTGTATGATGATCTATATATGGATCTCACTTTTGTCGATGTATTTGAAAAATATGGTCTTGATGCACCCGTAGATTCTTTTGCCAATGCCTATGCAAATGCCGGCTATATGTTGTGGCATGCTAACCAGGCCGGCCGTTATAATATTTTACATGGCATCAAAGCGCCGATGAGTGGTTACTGGAAAAATAATCCGCATGCCGACTGCATCGATTATCAAATTGAAAGCGATTTCGCAGGCTTGATGAGTCCCGGGATGCCAAATACAGCTTCGGCCATAAGTGATAAGATTGGGCACATCATGAATTACGGTGATGGTTGGTATGGCGGCGTTTTTGTTGGCGCCATGTATTCACTCGCTTTTATTTCAAGCAACGTCAATTATATTATCACCGAGGCATTAAAAACCATTCCCAGGCAGAGCGAGTTTTATCAATGCATTAGTGATGTCATTACCTGGCACAGGAAATTTCCAAATGACTGGAAGCAAACCTGGTTCGAGATACAGAAAAAATGGGCTAATGATATTGGTTGCCCGGAAGGCGTCTTTGTTCCATTTAACATCGATGCCAAAGTAAACGCTGCTTATGTTGTCATAGGTTTATTGTATGGCGAAAAAGATTTTACCAAGACCCTGGAAATAACAACTCGTTGCGGACAGGATGCTGACTGCAATCCATCGACCGCCGCAGGGATTTTAGGAACTGTAGTGGGTTATGAAAACATACCGGCTTATTGGAAACTGGGATTGAAAGAAGCAGAGACAATCAATTTCAAATACACGACAATGAGCCTGGCTAATGTCTATGAAATTGGTTTTAAACATGCACTGCAGAATATAGAAAGAAATGGAGGTAAGATCGATGGTGACAATATCGACATTAAAGTTCAGCAACCAGCGACCGTAAGATTTGAAAAAAGTTTTGAAGGAGTTTATCCTATTGCAAAAATCCCTGTTAACTGGTCTTCAAATAAAGATGAACTTGGTTTTGAGTTTGAAGGCACAGGTTTCGTATTAAGAGGTGAAACAGCGAAGTGGTCGAGTCAATCGAATTATGTTTTCAACACAGAGTTATACATTGATGATAAACTGGTCGAATCACCAAAGTTGCCGGCGAGCTATACAACCCGGCGGTATGAGATATGCTGGAAATATGATTTGCCAAAAGGAAGACACGTGGTTAGGTTAAAAATTTTAAATCCAACAACCCAGGAACAGGTTAATGTTTTCGAAGCAATTATTTATTCGAACCAGTTGATAAACGGATTGAAAGTAAATGAAGGAGCATCTAAAAAGAGTTTTTTGAAATAAAATAAACGCCCATGTTCATTATCCAAAACTATTCGCTTGCTGTGGTCTTCTGCATCATAACGATGCTCTGCTGGGGATCGTTTTCGCTTTTATCTGCATTTACTTTAGGAAGCATGGGTAAAGATGGCAGAAGTTTTATTGCCGACTTGCAGCAAGCCGGCGCGTCAAGCATAATTAGCGCATTGATTGGTGGTTTTATTTTTAATGCGGCAAACATTCTTGTCTCAGCTGCCATCGCCATCGCAGGTATGGCAGTTGCATTTCCCATTGCAATAGGGCTTGCATTGGTAGTTGGTGTGATTGTTAACTATGCCGCTTCACAAAAAGGCGACCCCATTTTCCTTTTTACAGGAGTTGCTTTGGTGGCTGTTGCGATTATTTTCAATGCGGTTGCCTACCGGAAAGCCAGCAAAGGGAATCAGCAGGTTTCCACAAAAGGAATTATAATTTCATTACTTGGTGGCCTATTAATGTCTTTTTTTTATCGCTTCATTGCTGCTTCAATGGATTTGGAAAATTTTAAAAACCCAGCTGCTGGTAAAATGACACCCTATACAGCAGTGTTTATTTTTTCTGTCGGAATTTTTCTAAGCAACTTTATTTTCAACACGCTTATCATGAAGAAACCGTTCCAGGGAGCACCGACAGGATACAAAGAGTATTTCCGGGGAAATCCTGGACTGCACATGGTGGGTGTGCTTGGCGGCATCATTTGGGGAATTGGAAATTCTTTTAACCTTATAGCTGCGGGAAAAGCGGGCCCGGCAATATCTTATGGGCTGGGACAAGGCGCTACATTGATCGCTGCATTATGGGGCGTATTTATCTGGAAAGAATTTCGACAAGCACCAAAAGGAACAAATGCTCTAATCACCGCAATGTTTGTTTTTTTTATTGCAGGACTCGGATTACTTATTTATGCGGGCACATAAGTTCTCAATCAACCTTTAAAATATACCGACATGAAAAAGTTAATTTTTCTGCTAGCCATTTTTTGTTTCGTTCACATGTTATTTGCGCAGATACCAGGCAATGATATGTTTGCACTGGCGCAAATCAAAAGTGGCATCAAATCAAAACGTGTTAGCAGTTACGATACGACAGGTAACAACAATGACCGCATTGAAAATATTAAACCCGGAGAAAAGAAACTACTCTTTAATGTTAAAGGCGCCGGCATCATAAATCATATTTGGATCACTATTGCTCCCGGCCCTGAAACCTTGAAACGTGATGACATTGTGTTAAGAATGTATTGGGATGGTAATGATTTTCCTTCCGTTGAATCACCCCTTGGATCTTTTTTTGGACAGGGATGGAATGAGTCGTACGCTTTTTACTCGCAGCCGCTAAATGCAGCGCCAGGCGGGGCGAAAGCATTAGTGAGTTACTTCACCATGCCATTTGAAAAAGGAGCAAAGATCGAAATCGAGAATCAAAGTGACAAACCCATTGAGGCATTTTATTATTTCGTCGATTATTATGAAATGCAAAAACTTCCGGTAGATATGGGACGTTTTCATGCCTGGTACAATCGTGAATTGACAGAGACGGATAATACAGAAAGGGAAAATGAATGGGCCGTATTAGGTCCGCAAAAAAACAACGTTGACGGGAAGAGAAATTATTTGATCGCTGACATAAAGGGAAAGGGTCAGTTCGTGGGTGTAAATTATTATGTTCATTCGCCCACACCGATCTGGTATGGTGAAGGCGACGATATGATCTTCATAGACGGAAGTACAAAACCTGTGTTGCACGGTACAGGCACTGAAGATTATTTTAATACCTCATGGAGCCCGAAAGAATCTTTTCTTACTCCTTATTTTGGATATCCTCGCGTAAATACAAATGACCAGGCATATACCGGGAATGGGTGGCTTGGCCGTACTCATATTTACAGGTTTAATATTGTTGATCCTATTTACTTCGATAAATCATTAAAATTTACTATTGAGCATGGACATAATGATGTATTGGTCCTTGATTTGCGGAGCGTAGCATACTGGTATCAATCGCAAGCCGACAGGGTACCTGCAATCAAATCAAAAAAAGATAGAGAACCTATGCCACTGATTAATCCGGTTGATATTCATAAATGGCGCGACGCCTGGAGAAAATCAAAAGGTGATGGTACCAAACTTTGGGGGAATGAAAACTAAAATTTATAACGAGTTTCAAAATGAAGAAGAAGTTTATCCTGTTATTGCTTGTTTGTAGTACCGCTGAAATAAAAGCCACCATTACGTTGCCAAAAATATTTACGAATAATATGGTGTTACAGCGTGACAAAGAAATAAAAATATGGGGATGGGCTGCCAAAGGAGAAGCAGTGACAATAAGTTTTAAGGGACAATCGGTAAAATCGAGAGCGGACAAGCAAGGGAGCTGGATCATCACCCTGAAATCAATGAATTACGGTGGTCCCTACGAAATGACAATTAGAGGGGGAAAAGATGTTATCTATCTGAAAAATATTTTGATAGGAGATGTGTGGATATGCAGCGGGCAATCGAATATGGAATGGATCATAAAAAATACAAATAATGCAAAAAAAGAAATCGCTGAAAGTAGTTATCCACAGATAAGATTATTTACTGTACAAAAAGCGATGGCACTCAGCCCTCAAAATGATATTGAAAGTAACGGATGGCAGGAATGCAATCCGCAGACGGTTGGAGATTTTTCTGCTGTGGCATATTTCTTCGGCAGAAAACTAAATAAAGATCTTAATATACCAGTCGGTCTTATCAATAGTTCATGGAGCGGTACTTATGTACAAGCGTGGATCAGCTGGGATAGTATGTCAAAGAAACCGGAATTCCAACATGTAAATTTTAAAGACCTGGAAAAATCAATGGCAGAAAGAAAAATAAAACAACAGCAATTTCAGCAAGCGCTGAAGAATGATAAGGGTATCCCAGAAAAATGGTACGATCCTTCCGCCAATGTAACGGGATGGAAGAAAATACAATTGCCTAAACTTTGGGAAGGAACGGAAATCGGAAATGCTGATGGCATAGTCTGGTTCAAGAAGGAATTTGATTTACCTGAAATTCCCGAAGGCAAAAAAATTTTATTGAGTCTTGGCCCTATTGATGATATTGATGAAACATGGGTAAATGGAAAATTCATAGGTACTACCAACGTTTGGAATGTAGATCGTTTGTATTCTATTGATCCGGGAATTTTGAAAAAAGGAAAGAATACAATTGTGATTAAGGTAAATGATACTGGGGGCGGAGGGGGTTTATATGGAAAAGAAGAACAACTTTATCTCGAAACCGAAGAAAATAAAACTCCATTGGCAGGAGAATGGTTTTATAAAACATCTGCTGTGACAACTGATTTTGGAATAATAGATGCAGGTCCTAACTCGTTTCCTTCACAACTGTATAACGCTATGATTGCACCGATCATTCAATATGCTATAAAAGGGGGCATATGGTACCAGGGTGAAGCGAATACATGGGAAGCTTATAACTACCGCAGTTTATTTCCTGAAATGATCAATGACTGGCGCAGCAAATGGGGATACGAATTTCCTTTCTTTTGGGTGCAGCTTGCTAATTATATGAAGCCGGTATCAACGCCATCTCCCAGTGACTGGGCTGAGCTTCGTGAAGCTCAAAATATGACATTGAGGTTACCTCTAACAGGGCAAGCGGTGATTATAGACATTGGTGAGGCTGACGATATTCATCCGCGTAACAAACAGGATGTAGGGTACAGACTTGCCCTGCCCGCGGAAAAAATAGCTTATAAAAAAGATATTGTTTACTCGGGGCCTGCGTTCCAATCGATGAAAAAAGAAGGGAATAAGATCATTTTAGGTTTCACTAACATCGGAAATGGTTTAATCGCAAAAGATAAATATGGTTATCTGAAAAGTTTTGCTATTGCCGGGGCCGATCAAAAATTTATATGGGCCAAGGCCTGGATCGAAGGAGATAACGTGGTTGTATTTAATGAGAATATCCCTGATCCCGTTGCTGTGCGATATGCCTGGGCGGATAATCCTGATGACGCTAATTTGTATAATAAAGAAGGACTACCAGCGTCACCCTTCAGAACAGATAACTGGAAGGCGGCGACAGAAAAATAAATTTCTGAAAGATATTTTTATCGAAAATTTCTGCCGTAAGGAAAAATCTTTAGTTGCTGCTGAGTTTCTCGTGGCTGTGTTCTTTTATCTTGAGTCGGGGCTTTTTCATCGGCCCTGGATAGTGTGAGTAAAGGTGGATCAGCATCATGAGAGGCGGTGAGATAACGTAGTAATTTCGATAGATCGTAACAACCTTTAACGATTACATGAATCACTTCACCTTCACGTTGAAGTTTTCCTTCTACCATCAACAATCGTGACTGCAGAATTTCTTTTTTGTATTTATTAAAAAGATTTTGAAAAACCACCAGGTTAGCAACCCCTGTTTCATCTTCAATAGTAATAAAGCAAATGCCACCTGCTGTACCCGGTCGTTGCCGCACAAGAACAAGACCTGCCACTTTTACTAAATCACCATCACAAAGAGAAGCAAGTTCTTTTGTAGAAAGGATGTGAAGCTGCTGAAGTTTTTCTCTTACAAAAATTACGGGATGAGCTTTTATTGACAAAGATGTTGCAGCATAATCCTGAACAACATGCTCTGATAATGTCATTTCAGGCAATGATACTTTTTTTTCCGCTGCATCTTCAGATGGTTGTCCTGAAAATAAAGCTATAGGTCTGTCATTACAAGTTGATATTTCCCATAAGGCCTGTCGTCTGTCAAGCCCTATTGATCTAAAGGCATCTGCATCGGCTAATTTTTCAAGTGTTGCCTGGGAAAGGTTTATGTTGCGTAATTCGTTAATACTTGTAAAAAAGTTTCTTCGCCCGGATATGAGTTGGTTCATGTCTTCTTCACGTAATCCTTTTACTTGCCGAAAGCCGAGTCGAAGGGCACAATATTTACCTGATTTTTCTTCGAGAAGATTATCCCAATTTGAATAATTGATATCTACAGGTCTTACTTCGACATCGTGCTTTCTTGCATCAATAACAATTTGTGCAGGCTGGTAAAAACCCATAGGCATACTATTTAGTAATGCACATGCAAAGACATCGGGGTAATAACATTTGATCCATGAAGAAACATAAACCAGCAGTGCGAAACTGGCTGCATGACTTTCAGGGAAACCATAACTGCCAAAACCTTCCAGTTGCCTAAAAACCCGCTGAGCATATTCCATTGTATAGCCATTCTTCATCATGCCATGAATTAATTTATTTTCAAATTGGGTGACTAATCCCTGTACTTTAAATGTTGCCATGCTGCGTCGAAGCTCATCAGCCTCTGTCGGTGTAAAACCAGCAGCAACAATGGCAATCTTCATTGCTTGCTCCTGGAATAAAGGAACCCCTAATGTTCTTCCTAAAATTTCTTCCAATTCCTTCGAAGGATATTCAATGGGTTCTTCTTTATTACGACGTTTTAAATAAGGATGAACCATGTCGCCCTGAATCGGACCAGGTCTTACAATTGCAACTTCAATTACCAGGTCGTAAAAAGTTATTGGCTTTAGCCTTGGCAACATTGCTTGTTGTGCACGACTCTCAATCTGAAAAACTCCGATCGTATCTGCGTGACAAATCATTTCATAAACAGTAGGATCATCCTGCGGAATATTAGCCAGGGTTAGATCCAGATCGTAATGTTGTTTAGCCAAATCAAACGCTTTCCGAATACATGTAAGCATTCCCAATGCAAGTACATCTATTTTCAAAAAACCAAGGGCGTCAATATCATCCTTATTCCATTCAATACAAGTCCTGTTTTCCATTCTTGCATTAAGAATGGGACACAGATCAGTAAGCTTGCTATTGGTAATAACAAAGCCCCCGGTATGTTGCCCGAGTTGGCGGGGAAAACCTATGTATTGTTGGGTAAGTTCGAGAACCTTACGAAGATGTTTGTCACCGATATTGAATCCTTCCTGGATAAACCTTTTTTCTTCAAATGATTCTTCAGCGAATTCCCCGATTGAGCCAACTGAAGCAGAAAGGCGGTTGATAGTATCAACTGATAATCCCATCGCTTTTGCAACATCCCTTATTGCACCTTTTTGATGTTGTTGTGTCACAGTTGCGACTATTGCCGCATGGTCGCGACCATATTTCTGATATATGTACTGTATTACTTCTTCCCGTCGCTCATGCTCAAAGTCAACATCGATATCAGGGGGTTCATTCCTGGCTGAAGAAATAAAACGTTCAAAAAGCAAATCGAACTTGGTTGGATCTACTGAAGTTATTCCAAGGCAATAACAAACAGTAGAGTTAGCAGCGGAGCCACGGCCCTGGCATAATATGTTTTGAGATCTTGCAAAACGAACTATATCATGAACAGTAAGAAAATAGTTAGCATAATTCATTTGTTCAATGAATGCTAATTCGTGGTTGATAGCGGTAATAGTTTTTTCAGGGAGACAATCACCAAAACGTTCTCTTGCTCCCTGCCATGCAAGAAATGTAAGTTCTTCTTGTGGAGTTCGATTGTTAGTAGTTAACTCTTCGGGATATTCATATTTTAATTCAGGTAAAGAGAATTGACAGGCCTCAGCAATTTCCTGCGTTCGCTGAAGTGCATCGGGGTAATGCCTGAATAAACGAAACATTTCTCCTATTGGTTTGAGATGTCTTTCTGCATTTGGATAAAGCCGGAAGCCTGCCGTATGGATAGTGCATTTTTCTTTTATACAGGTTAAAATATCCTGTAGTTGTCGTCGCTCCGGATGATGATAGTGTACATCATTTGTTGCAACCAGCGATATTTCTAATTGTGTTGACAAGTGGGAGAGGCGATAGATATATTTACTATCATCTCCATTGTAACGTCGTGATGCTGCTATATAAAGATCTCTGCCGAATACATTTCGATATTCTTTCAGGGCATTTTCAAAAGAAGATTCAAACTCAAATTCATTACTCAAAACATAAGGAGGAATTACAATAAATTTTATTCCTTTGGAATAGTTATACACATCTGCTTTATATAGAAAGCACTCACCTTTTTCTGCACGAAGGTTTCCAACAGTCAACAACTCTGAAATTTGGGAATAAGCATTTTTATTTGTAGGATATGCTAACAGCCCCGGGCCGTCTAATAAATTAAGGCGACAACCAGGTATAATGCGAATGCCTTTTGCCCTGGCAGCGACATGGCCCCGAACAAGGCCTGCAAAGCTATTACGGTCTGTGATTGCAATTTCTTTATAACCATAAATGGCTGCTTGTTCAACGAGTTCTTCGGGATGGGAAGCACCCTGAAGAAAACTGAAATTTGTCGTCACTTGTAATTCGGTATAGTTCATATTCAATCACATTTTCTATTACGCGAAAAATCCATGAATAAACCATTGATAAGTTTTATCCGAATAATGCCCGGATCTGAACAACCAATAACGACATCCATCTTCATCTTCAACACGATAATAATCCCTGTGGGGTCCTTCTTCCAACCACCATTCCCTTTCAATCCTTTCCGGACCGTCTGCCTTTTTTATTTTATGTAATTTGTTTTTGTAGCGAAACAACATTGGTGGATAGTCAGGTATTGGTGCAGTTACTTCGATGGGCTCTGGTTTTGATAAAAGTTGTATAGGTCGTAGTTTATCTGATCTCCATAATGTATCTGCTTTATCATTAATTGAAGAAGCTCGTTTAACAGATCGCTCCGGCCAATAATGCTCATCGGGCAAATAACGATGAATATTATTTGTACC
>WNFY01004156.1_pt1 | contig 13431 bp, 5 predicted proteins | sample 5400091 | NCBI WGS metagenome assembly WNFY01 (sample SAMN13153364, study PRJNA577476) | soil metagenome | isolation source: 60 cm soil or saprolite under grassland replicate 1 | place: USA:California | collected 2016-06-15 | reverse complement strand
CTGATGGTGGCACAAACTATACGACGGTCTCGGGCGGGGGATCAGTTTCGCTGGCGATTGGTTACGCTTCTTCAGCTAACATCAACGTTCGCATCACTGAGCCGTCGGGCAACACCGTTCTCACCGGTTACGACACGGTGATTCGCGTAACTTCAACCGTCACCCCGGCAGCTTTCAATAAGACTATTGATCGCCTCTATACCGGCTTTGTCCGTTTGGACAAGTCATCCAGCGTCAGCAACTCAACCGGAGTTGGCGGCGCCACCGATCCGGTTCCGGGTGCGGTTATCACTTACACCGTAACTTACACCAACATCTCCAGCTCGAACGGCGATGCAAACTGCGTCAGGTTAACGGCAAGTAATCTGGTCATCACCGAGGACGGACTGGCCGGCACGAATAATTGGGGAACGTACACCATCAACAACGGCACACCGAACGATTCCGGTTCGGGAGCGGTTGTGACAGTCACTGCTACCAAGTACACCGATACTGTCACGTCGCTCGCGCCCGGCGGCTCCGCTCTGTTCACGTTCAAACGTTCGATTAACTAGGGCGACGCTTAGGTTCCGCACCGTCAGATGAAGCGGCGCGGCGGTTTCTCGCAGCTGCGATCGCAGTAGAAACCGACGGCGCCGCTTCTGATTGATTAAGACTCCTAGTCAATGTTTACATTTCGAAAAAACGCAACCGGGACTCTTGTCTTGTTGCTGGCTGTTTGGCTCAGCATCTCGGTAATTGTGCGCGCGCGCCCCCTCGACGATCCGGTCGGGGCCGATACCGTGATTTCCAATCGAGCTGAGGCAACTTACCGGAACGATACCGGCGAGAGTTTTGCTACTGTCTCGCCTACGGTAACCGTGACCGTGCTTCCGGTCGCGACGATAGTTGTTACGCCCCATGAAACGGCTTCTTCGGACACAGTCACCCCGCGAGAGCAAGTTACTCGGGCGTTTCGCATCTGCAACAGTGGAAACACTGCCGATTCCTTTACCGTAACCCGTGCTGAGGTAACTGCGCCCGCGACAATCAAATCGCTCTATTTCGATATCGACGACAGCGGAACCGTCACCCCCGGGGATGCGCCGATTCGTCTCAGCGAATCAGGCTCGCCGGTGCGGTCGCCCGGCAGTTGCATCGGAGTGCTCGCAATCATTGAGACAAACGATGCGGCACCGCAAAGCACGATCACAATCAGCATCACTTCCCGATCGAACTCGGTGAATGCAGTCAACGGCCGCGGCGAAGACACAGGCACAATAATCAATGCTGTGGGCCAGGGCGCGCGCTTAACTGATCCTGCGAATGCAAACCTGCCACCAGTCAAAACGGTGAATGGCGCAGGCCAGACGGTAATAAGCGCTGGCAGCCAGTTCACATACTCAATTTCTTTTCGTAACAGCGGCGACGCTGCGGCCCGTAACGTGGTGATTGACGATCAATTACCTCGAGAAATTGAGTATCTGCCCGGCTCCCTGGCGCTGAATGATCGCACTCTTTCGGATGCGCTCGATGCTGATGAAGGATCGGTCCGAAATGGGCTGGTGGAAATTCGTCTGTCGCAAGTTAATCCTGGCGAGGTTTTTCGGATCAACCTCAAGGCGCGACTGGCGGGCAGCGTCGCCGCCGGAACCGGGCTGGTGAACACGGCCAGCCTTTCCGCAGACAACCTGGCGCCGATCAAGAGCAGTAGCGCCACCGTGATTGTCGATCCGTTTGGGTTAGTCTTCGCCGGCCGAGCGGGTAGTTCCAATCCCATCGCGGGAGCGCGTGTCGAGATTCTGCTCGACCAGGGCGGCGAGAGTTTTCTGCACGTACCGGCGGGCGCTGGTTTCGCGCCCAATTCGAATAATGAAAATCCATTCGTCACTGATGCGCAGGGGCATTTCACTTTTGCGCTTGCGGCCGACCAGATTGGCAATAATAGCGGAGCCGCTAACTATTTCATGAAGATCGCCGCGCCGGGTTTCCTGACGCGGATGATTCAGCTGAGTGTACGACCAACTCAGGAGGGCCTGTTTGCACTAACGGAGCATGCGGTTGATAGCGCGCCGTTGGCGATTGCTGGTGGTTTCGATCTCGTACGTGACGATGTCCGGATTAATGATCTGGGGGCGCTGGCTATTAATGTTCCCATGTTTGAAGCTGCGGGTTTGCAAATCACCAAGTCAGCAGATCGGTCGCGCGCGGAAATCGGCGACATAATCACCTATCGAATCGAAGTCCACAATCCTACTGTCGCAGCAGTCAGCGATGGTACTGTCAATGATCATTTGCCGGTTTCTTTTCATTACGCCGATGGATCGGGTTTGTTGAGCTTCGGTTCTGGGACCGACCAACCGATTGAACCAACCGTTCATTCAGACGAACTGGTGTTCCGAATCGCCGAAATCCCTCATGGCGCCACGGCTCGTTTACTGTACCGCGTACGCGTCGGCGCAAACGCCCGTGAAGGCGAACAGGAAAATTTGGCGATTGCCTCCGGCACCTTTGCTTCGGGGGAACGCACCCAAACGAACCCCGCGCGCGCTGTTGTTTTGATTTCCAGCGGCATTTTTTCAACGCGCCAGATAGTTCTCGGCCGTGTCTTCATTGATACGAACGGGAATGGACAGTTCGATGAGGCTGACAGACCGGCGCCGGGAATTCGACTTTACTTGAACAACGGTCAATCCGTAATCACCGACTCTGCCGGACTCTACAGCTTTCCCTCCCTGGGAGATGGTTCGCACGTGATTTCGTTGGATCCGGTGACGGTGCCGAAGGGCTATACGCTCGCGGACAGTGGCAGGCTTTCAGGCAAGAGCTGGACGCGCATGTTACGAACGCCGATTGGCGGTGGTGGTTTGCTGCGCCAAAACTTTGCTCTGGTTAATAGCAACAAATCTCAAATGCCAACTGATGGCCGAAACGACCTGGCCCCGCGGCCAGAAGCGACACTAGTGCCGGCGTCTTCAAAGACGACTGAAACTGCCAACTCGCCAAAGATCCTGCCCGTGGCTCCCGGTACATACGAGATGGCTGCCACGGAGACGATCGGCCCGGTTACACCGGGCGATGTAAGCATTCTTTCGCCTGCAACGAACTCAGTAGTATTAACTCCGGGCCTGCAACTTGTAGTCCGGGCCGCTTTGAACTGGACGATCAAGTTGGAAGTTAATGGTGAAGCAATCTCAGATAAAAACATCGGCGTCCGAAGTCTGGATCACAAAAATCAGGTTTCGACCTTCACCTTCGTTGGTCTAAATGTGAAGCCGGGTCCAAACCGGATTCGTTGCACGACGGTCGCTGCAGACGGCTCAGTCGGTCGCAGCGAGGAAATAGTCGTGATGGGACGTGGCCCGGCGCATCGCCTCCAGATGACTGCCGAGAAATCAGAGATTCAATCGGGCGGCAATGACTACACAGTGATACATGTAAAGGCATTCGATCAGTGGGACAATCCGGCGCTCGACGGGCAAATCGGAATAGAAACGTCTCTCGGACAGTTGCTGCGAATGAATGACAAAATTGGCGAATTGCCGCGGCCGTCGTTATCGTTAGCTGTCGCTACCCAGACGACTGGACAAGTGGATCAGAACCGCTCGCAGCTCGTCGTTCAACTCGTTGACGGCGAGACCGTACTCAAACTGGTCAGCTCGACCGCACCCGGGGACGCCGGTCTGCACGCGCATGCCGCCCAAATCGATGCGGAAGCTCAAGTGCGCATCACTTCTGAAATGCGGCCAACGATTCTAGTCGGTCTTGCCGAGATGAGCTTCGGTAAGAGTATTCCGGAAGTCGGATTGCGTAACGAGCAGGGTAACTTCCGCCGCCGTCTGAGTTTCTTCTACAGCGGCCCGCTTCCGGGCAATAACATGCTCACGCTCTCGTATGACTCGCAGCGTCCGATCAATCGCACTGCCGGGCGCGATCGAATCTTTCAGCTCGATCCTCTCGATCGCGTGTATCCACTGTTCGGAGATTCTTCAACACGCTTCGAAGCCGCGCAGTCAAACTCAAAACTCTACGCCCGCGTCGACCATAAGCGTTCGTATGCGATGTTCGGTGACTTTGAGACAGACATGACAGCGCCACTGGCCGGATATGCGCGCAAGCTCACAGGCGTTAAAGCGCATCTCGAGAATTCACAGGGCGATTTTATAAGTGTCACGGGCGCGCGACCCGATACCGCATTTGCGCGTGATGTCTTCGCAGCCGGTACGTTAGGAATTCTCCAGCTTTCGTATCCTGAGATTCTCCCCGGCTCGGAAATCGTCACGCTCGAAGTCCGCGATAGGCGAAACCCTGAGGTGATAATTTCTCGCGAGTCGCTAACCCGTTCGATTGACTACAGTCTTGACGCGGCGACCGGACAGCTCTTCTTCCTGCGTTATCTCTCCACGTTCGATTATGCGCTGAACCTGACGCAGATCGTTGTGACTTACGAACATCGCGCCACCGGTATGGGTTCGGTTGTTTACACGGCCCGCGCGCGCAAGAATTTCAAGCATATCGGTTTGAAACTGGGACTTTCGGCCGTGCTACAGCGGCAGCCAGATGAGGGCGATTTTGTACTCGCAGGGATCGACGCAGAGAAGACTCTGCCAAAAGGCGGGGCGTTGCAGTTCGCCTGGGCTAGTAGCTCGGGCCACATTCAGGGTGTCGGTAACGTATCGGGCTCGGATGATCCGAAGCATGATGGTAGCGCCTATCAACTCACCATCTCGCAACCACTGCCCTTCTATGGCGCTACGGTGCGGGCTCATTACCTAAATGCTTCGCCGAGCTTTTCCAATCCTTTTGGGGGCACAGTGACGCCCGGCTCGCGTCGCGCCGATATAACGCTGGAGATGAAGCCATTATCCAAATCCATGCTGCGTTTGGGAGTGACGAGCGAACGGAATCGAACTGTGAACGTAGATAATAGTCGCCTGACGCTGTCGGCGGCTTGGGATCAAATCCTGAATGACCACATTCGATTTCATTTCGGATTCGATCATCGCGCGTTCACCGACGAGCTGAGTGAAAAAGAAACCAGTTCGAATTTGATTACTATGGGTGCGGACGTGCAGGTAACTGACAAACTGCAATTCTCCGCAAAGCGTGAACAAAACCTGGGCGCCGCAGATCCAACTTACCCTTCGCAGACGACAATCGGGGCAACCTATCAATTGAATTCGTTGACCAAGCTTTTCCTGACCCAGCGCTTCGCAGCTGCGCCGATCATTCCGATAGCCGATGTTTCCACAACCGGTTTCGCCCTAACCTCATCTCGTCGGGAAACCGCTTTCGGTGTAGAGACACGTTTCGGAAAATATACATCGATGACCGGCCGCTATCAGCTTGAAAACGGCGCCAGCGGAACTGACACTTTCGCGGTTATTGGTTTACAGAATCGCTTGCCTGTGAATAAGAAATTGTCGCTTGAGTTAGGTTTCGAGCGCGGCTTCCATCTGCTGGGCGCCAATCAAAGCTTTAACAGTGTTACGGCAGGTTTTGGCTGGCAGCCAAATTCCGATTTCCGTGCATCGGCACGTTACGAATATCGAGATCGCGGCGGCGTTGGTCAGTTGGTCGCGCTCAGCGCGGCAGGTCGTCTCCGAGAAGGAGTGACCGCACTATCGCATTTCCAATTTTCACGCGGTGCGTTTGGCGGCCGAACGAACTCTTCATTGGAAGGCACGGCGGCTCTGGCTATTCGCCCGTTGGAATCGGATCGCGTAGGACTTCTCTTCAGTTACACGCATCGTTCGTTAACGCAGGATGGAGTAAATGGAAGCACACCAACACGCGACCGCACCGACTCTCTCGCGACCGATGGGTACGATCAAGTCACCCGGCGGCTCGAACTCTATGGTCGATTTGCCTTGCGCTTTAGTGCTAATGGGCAGCCCCAGCTTCCTTTTGTTTCGACGCTTACGCTCTTGACCCAGGCGCGAGCGCAGTACCTCTTGACCCGCCGCCTGGATTTCGCCGCTGAGACACGCCTCCTGTTTCAACCTTCATCAGGCACGGCGCGCTCGGTTTATGCGGCAGAGGCCGGCTTCTGGGCGCTGGCGGACGTGCGGCTGGGCTTGGGCTACAATTTCACCGTGGCCAAAGAACCTGCCGGCGCGCCTTTGCCCACGAATAGAGGGTTCTACTTCACGATTTCCTCGAAGCTGTCGAATCTCTTTGATCTCTTCGGCACTTCTAAAGAAGGCCTTCAATCGCCCAGCTCGGCCCTGCCGGAAAACGAGCTAACGAAACGATGAGACTCGCTTCCGGTCTCATGTCGAGCCTGATGTCGCGCGCGCTGCCATTCTTAAGGATCATGAAAACCTGTTGGCCCACATTCCGCAGCTTAAAGACCTTTGCCTTGCGAGCGTGTTTATTACTTCTGGTCTTTGGAGCCTGGGGAGTGCAAAGCGCCTATGCCGGTCTCACGATTGCTCCTACGTCATGGAATGTTGTTGGACTTGACAGCAATAACCCGAGTGTGGGTCCCGACACATTTCAAATTGGCGCGAGAGTTTGTAATACAGGCGGCACAGCAGTAACAAGCATCGTCGGCAGCTTCGTTTGGGACAGTACAAATTCTTTCATCAATCTTACCGGGGCCAGTACGCTCAACGTTAATTCTCTAAACGCCGGGGCCTGTGTTGACTTGTACTATCCGGTGACCGTGACTCGCAGTTCACTGGCATACAATGCGAGCCGGCGATATCACATTGCGGTAAGTGCCACCGGCATTTCAACTATCACGACGCCGACTCCGCGCGAGATTTATGTTGAGCGAATCATCTCTCAAAATCGAAACGCAGTGCAGTCAATAAGCGGTCCCACCACCGTCTTTGTTGGGCAGACTTACAATTACACCGTAAACGCCACGACCGCGCCCCAGGGATACGAACAGCTCGAGGCATTTCTGAACTTGTCTAACGTGATCTTTGAGGTCCTGGCGATATCGACGACTTATACTTCGCCACCAGGTGCGACAAACAATAAGTTCTACGCCGACGCGTGCGGATGGGACAACAACCCTTTGAGCGGCACTTACCGCAGTTGCATCGGGCCGGCAAATTACTCCGGCGGTAAAGCAGGGGGCACTATTAGCACTACTTACACAGTAAAGGTCCTATCGACAGGCGTAACCACAGCATCGACTTTGATCATGGATTTTTCTGGCAGCAGCTATCACTACAACAGCGATTTCGGGCTGGGGATTAATTCAATCACGATTACGGCTGTCCCGGCGCCTGTGCCCAACGTTACGCTACAGAAATCAGTCTCGCCAACCACTGCGGCGCTACTCATACCGGGCGTCGACCTTACGTACACGATTGGCTTCACTAATGGCGGCACTGCTGCTGCTTCCAGTTTAGTTATCACAGACCCAATTCCGGCAAATACTGATTTCAAAGTTGGTTCGGTCACTAGCGCTCTGGGTACGACAGGATTGACGGTTACGGTTACTTATTCGAACAATGGGGGAAGTACGTACGCCTACACTCCGGTGAGCGGCGGTGGTGGTGCGGCGTTGGGCTATGATCGAAACGTTACGAACATTAAGTGGGCCTTCAGCGGCAACCTTAGCCAATCCTCGCCAAACAATTCTGGCAGTGTCAGCTTCATCTCAAGGATTAAGTGAGTGTTCGTCGGGATATGGCTCTCAGCCGACTTAACTGAACAGATTTCCACTGATGCGCACCGAGCGGAAACCTATTTGCTGGCGATCTTGCAATGCCGTTCAAGCGGATGACCGCTCAACTTATTAGACCGATGCGCAGCAGTCGGTTGCAATCAGCCAGAGCCCAGTTTATGCTACGCGACGGCTACTCCGGTTGCGCAGCTTGTTCTTTGAAGATGGCGAACACACTCGTGCCTTCTGCCAGCGACGAGTTCACTAACAGTTAGGTCGTCTTGTGAATCAGCCGTCTGCTAAAAGAGCAGGATTGTGCTCTCGAAGACGCTGACAGCTATGGTGATGTACGAGTCCGCTGATGACGACGTATCCATCTCGGCGGTTGTTGTTGATGCGGTAGGCTCGTCCGTGTCTCCGTCGCTCGATGCCTGTCCACAGGGTGGTGTCGAGATTATCCCAGGGTCAGGCGGCGGGCATGTCGGCGAATCTGCGAAAGCGGATACGCAGATCACGGACGTCAAAACCGCGGCAGCGAGCAGTTTTTGCAGCTTCTTCATGGTTTCTCCTTAAATTCAGTGGTTTAGTGTTGTGGTGATTTCCAAAAGGCAAAAGATTAAGAGTGCCTCGGAAGCATTGCCTGTCCTGGGGACAGCCGAGTCACTTTCACTTCGACTATGCAAAGATTTTATCACCGATACGGAAAGGTAGGCCTCACATGCAGTTACCAGCACAGATAACAGCCGGCGTTGACGGAAGAAATATTTCGCTGTCGGAGCGGGCTCAGGATTGCTGTCATCTGGCTAAACAGCTCGAGAAAGCCGGCGAATATGAACAGGCGTGCGACGCACTGGGCGAGTTTTGGCCGGAGCGCCGTCAACCACCCAGGCTGGATAGTCTCGATCAGGCGAGCCAAGCGGAAGTTCTGCTGCGGATTGGAGCCCTGTGCGGTTGGATTGGGAGTGCCGAACAGACCGCAGGCAGCCAGGAGACGGCGAAGAACTTCATTACTCGAAGTATTGAACTCTTTGAAGCGCTCGGACAATCTAAGCAGGCAGTCGAGGCGCACGGCGACCTAGCGCTTTGTTATTGGCGCGAAGGTTCATTTGACGAGGCGCGCATTCATCTCGCAGACGCTCTGCAATATTTGGAACCGGAGCAAGGTGACCTCAAAGCGACTCTTCTGATGCGGGCAGGCATTGTCGAAGTATGGGCGCAACGGCTGGGTGAGGCGTCGGACTTCTATACCCAGGCAGCAGCGCTTCTGGAGCTAAGTGAAGATCATGCGCTTAAGGGAACGTTCCACAATGAGCGCGCCAACTTATTCATGAGACTTGGCTTAGGACCACAGCGCAGCGACTACCTGGATCGCGCCCTGATTGACTATGCCGCCGCCAGCTTTCATTTTGAACAAGCCGGTCATACGCGATATCAAGCTTCTGTTGAGAATAACCTCGGTTTCCTTTTCCTTATGCTGGAAAAATACCCTGAAGCGCACGAACACCTTAATCGCGCTCGAAACCTGTTCTTGCAGACCGGCGACCAGGTTCATCTTGCACAGGTCAATGAAACGCGCGCGCGAACGTTGCTTGCTGAAGGAAATGTTGCAGAGGCCGAGCGATTTGCGCGGCAGTCGGTGAGAACGCTCGAGAGGGGGGATGAACAGGCATTACTGGCTGAGGCGTTGACGACTTTGGGAATTGCGCAAGCGCGGTTGGGCAATTATTTACGCGCAAAGGCATTGCTGGAGCGGGCGATCGAAATAGCAGAAACCGCGGATGACCTGGAAGGCGCGGGCCGAACGCAGTTAAGTATTATCGAGGAGTTGGGCGATCAGACCAGCCCCAGTGAGATCATGTCGCGCTATCAATCGGCAGCCGATCTATTGCGCGGTTCCCAGGATCCGTCGGCTGCCAAACGCCTAATCTCATGCGCGCGCAAAGTCATCAGCTCCGTGGGATCGCCGCCGCGTGAAGAGCAGAAGATCGCGGAAGGCTCCTGGGAGAATTTCTCCTTCAAACAATATGTTCTGAACTGCGAGAAAGAGGTAATAGAACGGGCGCTCAGAGATGCAGGAGGCTCTGTCACGCGGGGAGCGCGCTTACTCGGTTTCAACCATCATCAAAGCCTTATTTCCCTCATTAACGGCCGCCACAAAGAGCTTATCAAGCAAAGGTCAGCCGTCCGAAAACGAAGACGTCATCTCTTCTCCAAGTCCCGGACGAGCGGCAAAAATTAAGCGCTACACCTATCGTGACCCAACAAAGGCCGCTTCTTCCGGAAGAAGCGGCTTTCGTTCTCATCACTGCTGATTGCTCACTGGATTACAAACACATCGTCACCAATTGGCTGGTTAATCTTCACCTCTTTGACTTTGTATTCGGCAAAGAACGCACCCTGTGTCATCTCTAACCGTTGCGAAAAGCTGAACGGCACCAGTATGCCGTCTACTTCCTTAAACTTCGAATTCTCAGTTCCGAACACGAAACCGTTGTAAGGAATCAGGTACTGCATTACCCGCGCCGTCGTAGGATCGATGAAGAAGTCGGTGGTGTTGCCCTCAGAATCGACAATGCGGAAGCCGCGTAGTTTCTTTTTATCGGGCAAAGCGGAAACGGTGTAGCCGGGCTGATCGAATTTCGCCAGAACAGGCAGGCCGAACTTGCTGGCGGGTGGTAGCTGCACGCCGGGCATCGAGCTGTAAGACTGCTGACCATCATAGATTTGTTTGAAACTTACGATCGGCCGCGCGTCGATATCGATCCGCACGCGCTCTCCGGCGGTAACCATCGCAAACTTGCCCGGAATTGATTGAGTGCTATTCGGCGCGTACAGGTCGACCGTGCCGATCATCGTCATGCTCTTAAGGTTCTTGAATTTGTCGCCGCCTTGCGCTGCGAGCGCCGCGCGAGCCAGTTCAATTGGTGTGCTGCTAGATGTAAGCGCCGCCGCCGGCGGAGCGATTGTGTTCGTTGCCGGAGGTGCAGTGCCGTTGGACTTCGCGTTGGGATCTTGAGCAAAGCCGCCGGTGGAGAAAAGGATTAGGACCAAAAGCGTCGGTGCGTATTTCTTCATGGCGGGTTTCCTTCTTGGGGAAAATCGAAAAGCTTGTAGCCTTGTTATACGCGCCGACGCCGTGAAGGTTCAGAAATTAAATCGAACGTTCAGATAGATGCGTCGATTACCCGCATTGGCACTGCCGCCACCGCCGCCACCGCCGCCACCAAAGCCGCCGAAGCCGCCGAAACTTCCGGCGACGCTCTGCGATTGGCCGAAGAGCGGAGACGAAAGATTACCAATTGGCGGCTCGAGATTGACGTTATTCAAAAGGTTCTGGAAGTAAACTGAGAGCGTTAAGGTGTATTTCTTTTCGGAAGAAGCACCACCTCCGAAGCCGCCCATACCGCCGCCACCTCCGCCGCGCTCACCGCCACCGCCGCCGCGGCCGCCTTCACCGCCTCCCATTCCGCCAGGAATCATTCCTGGGCGCGGACCTCCGGGCCCGCCGGCGCCGCGTCTGTTACCCGCCGCTGAGCCTTGTCCGCCTCGCTGACCCGAGGCCGGAGCTTTGTGTACATCGCCGAAACCGAAGGTGCGAGTAATACGCAGACTTGCTGTGAAGGCACCCGGTCCCTGACCAAAGTTACGGGGAATAATTTGCTCGCCGGGCAGGGGCAATAAGTTGAAGTTGCCAAACCGCGTGCACTTGATGAACGGGCTGGAGCAGTTGGCATTAGCGCCGGCAAAGCTCGGCCGATCCGTAAGGGTTCGATCAAGATTCGAGTCGATACCCGTCGTGATATTGAAGGGTCGGCCTGAGCTCGCAACAATGAAGGGCACGAAGACGAGTTTCCACAAATTCGAATTGTAAGTGCCGAATACAGTAAACCGATGACGCACGTCGAAGCCGGCACGACCCCACTCTCCGGCTAAATTGTAAGAGTCTCGAGGAAACAGCGAGCCACCCTGTCCGTCGGTGTCATTGTTTGTCTTGCTCAAGGAATAGTTTCCGCCTACGGAGAACTGAGGGTTAAGCCGACTATTGAAGCCTACGAACATTTGTGCCTGCCGATATTTCCCTGTGGCTTCGAACTGGTTAATATCCCCTGCCCCGGCGATCGGTCGGATGCCATTGGGCGTCTGCGCCGTAATGGTGCCAGGCAACGGCGCATTTATATCTCGTGCCCGGATGACATGCAGAATGCGAAGCGCATAGCTGCCGAGGCTTAAAGTGAAATTATGCGGCAGTTGGCGTTCAACCTGGCCGCCGATGACGTAGACCGTCGGGATTTGCAAATTCGGAACCACTCGCCAGGTGGTCTGCTGCGTTGGCGGCACGCTCGTCACGGAAGGAACGGTACTAACGCAATCAGGTGTGGGCGTTCCACTGACGCAACCGAACGAGTTGAGCAATGCGTAGATTGCCGCGGCTCCGGTTGTTGGATCCAACTGTTCGGCTTCTGTCGGCGGAGTGGCATTTATAGATTCTGTTATCGAGAACAACTGTTCCGTGACGCCGTTGAAGCGGCGCGTTTGCAGCGTTGAGCTCTCGTTGAAGCGATTGTAAAAGATACCCGTTCCGAAGCGAATGACCATTTTCGGCGGACGGGTGCTATTCGCGGCGCCGGGCGACCAGGCAATCGCCAGCCGCGGCGCAAAGTCAAACTTGCTACCCGCGTTGTTTTGTATTTCGTAGCGCAATCCGTAACTGAAAGTAAGATTCGGTCGGTAGCGCCAATCATCCTGGACATACGGTTCGATATCGAACTGGCTTACGGTAGCCAGTGAATTGCCGGTGGCAATGCTAAACGCTGAAGCGCCGCCGCCCGCCGCGCGAATCTGCGCAGGTGAAAAGCCCTGCTGCATTAACTGCAGGGTGAGTCTATAACGTTGAATGCTGGTCAATCCGGTCGTGCCGCCATTGAACGTCCACTGACCGCCAAAATTATTTGGGCTGATGTCGTTGACTTGGACATCACGAATGCGCCCGCCAAACTTGATTGTATGATTGCCCTTTTGAATCTGCGTGAAGTTCTGCAACTCCCAATTCGTGTTACTTCTGATTGCGTGTCCAATCTGTGAGCCGCCGCCGACAAAGGCGCCGCTGACATTCAGCACCGGTTTCGAGCTATCGCCCAATTGCTCCAGACGGTTGTGAGAAAACTGGAAGCGTGTCTCATTAATTGTCGTGGCGTTGAGCACGGCTGTTTCAGTAACTTGGAAGACCTGGCTGGTGGATGTTTGATTATAACCGCGCTCAGGCAGTGAAAAACCATTGATCCCTTGGTTCTGCGAATTGTTGTGGTTGAAACTATAGCGCGCGACGAGCGTGTTCCGAGCGTTTATCGCATAGTCAATGCGAGGGCTGAAATTCGTGAAGCGCAGCGGCAGCACCACTCCCTGGCCGAGCTGAATGATGTTCAGGGACGGATCAAGGATTGTGGCTCTCACCAAACCATTGTCATTTGTTTCATTGCGGTTGACTTCGAGGAAGAAGGATGCCTTCTTGGCAATAATCGGCCCGCTTAAATTGCCGCCCAGTTGCCGAATTTGAAAGGGGGTACGTTTGCTGGACGAAATGGCAAAAGGGTTACGCGAGTTCAAGCTCTCGTCATTGAAATTGAAGGATATATTGCCGCGAAACTTATCGGTTCCGGGCTTGGTCAAGATGTCTATTCGCGCCGACGGTTGATCGTTTTCGGCCGCGAACGGATTCTGGTTGATGCGAATCTCACGGATAGATTCTTTCGGCGGCATGTTTCCGCTGGAAAACCCATCGATAAAAATCTGCCCGCCATTGGGCCCAATCGAAGGACCGGCCAGCGCTT
>WNFY01004155.1_pt1 | contig 13431 bp, 15 predicted proteins | sample 5400091 | NCBI WGS metagenome assembly WNFY01 (sample SAMN13153364, study PRJNA577476) | soil metagenome | isolation source: 60 cm soil or saprolite under grassland replicate 1 | place: USA:California | collected 2016-06-15 | reverse complement strand
GATCGACTGGGAGCAGCAGCGACAAACGCCATGCAGTCAGATGGAATATACGAACATCGTTGCGCTGGGTGAATTCCTGCTCGGCTATCGCAACGAATACGGAAAAATAACCGATCGGCCTTTGCTGGAACCCGATGCCGCCAGCGCAGGATTGCTTGCCGCGGAGGATGCGCCGGAGAGAAAAGATCTTGGCCGTAACGGCACCTATCTCGTCATGCGGCAGTTGGAACAGGATGTCCGGAACTTTTGGCAGTCCCTCTATCAGCAAGCCGGTGGAAATCTTGCGGAGACAGACAAGCTGGGGGCGAAGATGGTTGGCCGAACCAAAGCAGGCGACCCTATGGTGCCAATTCAACCGCAACCGATCCCCGGAATGGATTCGGCACGCGCCCAGCAGAATCAATTCACGTACGAGAGCGATCCGGCGGGCGCGCGCTGTCCTTTCGGAGCACATATCCGCCGCTCGAATCCACGCAACAGCGACTTTCCTGAGCGACGCATTGGCGTCCTACGAAAACTCATCATCATGCTGGGTTTTGGCCCCAGGGGTTTCCACGACGATCTGATCTCGTCGGTTCGTTTCCATCGTATTCTCCGGCGCGGACGCGAATACGGTCCCGAACTATTACCTGCGGACGCGCTGGCGCCATCACCATCGAACGACCCCGAACGCGGGTTACATTTTGTCTGTCTCAACGCAAATATCCTGCGCCAATTCGAGTTCTTACAAAACGCATGGATCATGAACACCAAGTTCTCGGGCTTAACCGGAGAGAGCGATCCGCTGATTGGGAATCGCGAGGCGATACCCGGCTGTCCGGTTACCGGCGATTTCACGATGCCTGGCGACGGCAGTCTGCGCCGTCGCGTCTCGGGCCTGCCTCAATTCGTCACCGTGCGCGGCGGTGCTTATTTTTTTCTGCCAAGCCTCCGCGCCATACGGTACTTCGCCAGAGATGGAGGTGCATAGGAGCACCGCTACGAGGACGAGGAGAAACTGTTCGAGCCTTCTTCTATCCGCGGAAAAGATCACGTAAAGCCGCGCGGGCCGCGTGATAACCGCACATTCCGTGAACGCCGCCGCCCGGCGGAGTCGAGGCGGAGCATAGATAAACGCCGCGCAGCGGGGTGCGATAAGGTGTTGCGCTAAGGATTGGCCGCGCAATCAGTTGACGGAAATTTGCGGCGCCTCCGTTGATATCGCCTCCAGCTAGATTTGCGTTCGATTTCTCCAGATCGACGGCGCCCATGCTGTGCCGCGCCAGAATGCAATCACGAAAACCGGGCGCAAACCGCTCAATTTGCGATTCAATTCGCGTTGACATATCGATCTTGCAATCGAACGGAACATGGCAATACGCCCAGAGCGTGTGTTGATGATGCGGAGCGCGCGTTTCATCAAATAAGCTTTGCTGGGCAACCAGCACAAATGGACGATCGGGAATTTTTCCACGCGCGACTTCTCGTTCTGCCTGAGCAATTTCATCGAGCCCGCCGCCGAGATGAATTGTGCCAGCATGCTTGCAAGCTTCAGTTTTCCATGGAATCGGCGAGTTCAGCGCATAGTCAATTTTGAAGATTCCCGGCGCGTGCCGGAAACGACGGAGTCGCCGGCGATACCATGTGGGCAACCGTTCCCCGGCGATGCGCAAAAAATTCCACGGCGAGATGTCGAGCAGAACGGCGCGCGATTTCGGCAAATCAGTAAGACGCTCTACGCGATGCCCAGTAGCGATTTCGCCTCCGAGTTCACGGAGATAAGCGGCCAACGAATTCGTGATTGCCTGTGAGCCGCCTCGCGGAATTGGCCATCCCACGGCGTGGCCAGCCATTCCGAGCACAAGCGCAAATGCAGATGACACAGGCGCATGCAGCGGCAGAAAAGAATGCGCGGCGATTCCAGCGAACAACGCGCGCGCCGGTTCGTACTTGAAAAGAAATTTCGCGAATACTGCTGCCGGGCAAACCGCAGGAATTCCAAATCGTGCGAGAGCAATCGGGTGTCGCGGCAAGTGCAGCATCGGTTGCAGAAATTCCGCGGCCAGTTTTTCCCAGTCGCGCGAAAGAGACTTGAACAGCCGCACATAGGCGGGTCCGTCGGTATTCAATTGCGCCGCTGTAAGATCGACATCACGATGCAAACACGCGGCGGTCCCATCATCGAGCGGATGCGCCAGCGCGATCTCTGGTTGAATCCAGGTGAGCCCGAATCGGTCGAGTGGGAGAGTTTTAAAAAAAGGCGAACCAGCAGCGAGTGGATGAACTGCCGAGCAGAGATCGTGGACGAAACCGGGCAGCGTCAGTTCAGCCGAGCGCGCGCCGCCACCAATGATGGCGTTGGCTTCGAGCACCTGCACGGAACATCCCGCTCGCGCGAGAACAATGGCGGCCGCCAGCCCGTTGGGCCCGGAGCCAACGACAATGGCATCATATTCAATCGACATATTGAAGAGCGCAGGAAAAGCAGGTCGATTGTCCGGTTGATCCACAAGCGACAGCAATGGCGAAAGACTCGGCGATGAAACGCATCGGCATCATGTTGCTTCAGTTGCTGGTGACCGCTGCCGGCATCTGGTATGTGTTTCACGATCCACAAAAGCGAGCACAGATCGCGGATGCACCGGATGCCGTCATGTGAAAAGCGCTTGTGCGCGCCGCGGTTCTCCGGCAGTTTCGTCCCGTCATGGCAGCAGATCGCAGACTCGGTTGTCTTAGTATCTTTTTGTTCGTCGCCCTTTGCGTTAGTCTGTTCGTCAACTTCGTGCTGATGGTCGCCGCGTTTCAGCGCTTTGGCGGTGTGCGGGAACCCGAGCCGATTCCGCGCTTCCGAGAGATACTGCTTCAGCGAGGCAGCCGTGGAAGCGCTGACAAAATCGCCGTGATTACCATGCGCGGTTTGATCAGTTCTTCGCTCCCGGGCACTGTTTCCGATTCGATGGTCGATGACATGCGCGCTGCGCTGCAACAGGCTCGCGACGACAACCACGTCAAAGCTATCGTCCTGGAAGTCGACTCCCCCGGCGGAGAGGTGACCGCCTCCGATGCGATATACAGCGCCCTGGTCAAGACGCGCGCGAAGAAACCGGTTGTAGTTTACATGGATTCGCTCGCCGCCTCAGGCGGTTATTACGTCTCCTGCGGCGGCAAGTATCTGATGGCGAACGAAACGACGATCACGGGGAGCATCGGCGTCATTATCCAAACTCTGAACTACGAGCAACTGTTCAACAAAATTGGACTCGCTTCCGTTATTTTCAAAAGCGGCAAATTTAAGGACATGCTCAACGGCGCACGACCGATCACGCCGGAGGAACGCGAGCTTGTCCAGAGTTTCATTATGAAAACTTATGACAAATTTCTCGGCATTGTCGCAAAGGAGAGAAATCTGCCGGCCGATCTGCTGCGCAACACCATCGCCGACGGCCGGATTCTGTCGGGAAAGGATGCGTTCGACCACAGACTGATTGATGGCCTCGGTGAATTGGATGACGCGTTTGCTAAAGCGAAACAATTGGGGAATGCGCCGGAAGCGAAAGTTGTGAAGTACGGGCCGCCCTTCAGTCTAAGCCGGTTCTTGCGCATATTCGGAGAGGCAGATTCAAAAATCGAACTGAAACTTCCCAAACAGCTCATTCCGCAACTGGAATCGGGACGTGCGTATTTTCTGCCAAGCTACTACGCGCCGTAGATAGTTGTACGCATGCGATCCGACAGCCTCTTTGCGGCACTCGGAGCCGCCCCGAACTACGCTATAATCGGCTTTTCCCTCCTTTATCTTCTCGCCAGCGTTTTGCTATACATTGTGCTGGTTTGGCAGATCAGCGCGCGAACATCGGCGTCTGCCGGTGGACCCACGAAGGCATTCGGGCTGCCTGAAGCAATACTTGCTGGGGCACTAATCTGTTTTCTGTTGCTCAACATCAGCGCCTCGGTTTCGCGTTCGGTGACCCAGCTCGGCACGCGCAATCTTTTGGCAAACCTCGTTTTCACGATTGCCATCGTGCTGTTCATCGTGACTTTTCTACAGCTTCGGGGGTTCGACGTTGGCTCATTAGCGGGCCTTTTCAAAATTGGTTTTGTTCGGGCCCTTAGCACGGGGATAATTCTGTTGTTGGCGGCCTATCCTTTGATCTCGCTGGCCACCATGATTACGCAGAGCCTTTTCGGAAGCGATTCGAGCAGGCAGAACATCGTCGAGCTTTTCAGCGGATCGCGCACGATCGGCCAGCGAATTATGATCATCGTCTTCGCAGTGGCAATCGCACCCGTGGTTGAGGAGTTTCTTTTTCGGTTTTTTCTCTACGGGGTGATCAGACGCTATTTCGGCCGTTTTCTCGGAATCACCGCGAACGCGCTGCTTTTCGCGGGTGCGCACACCCATTTCCCTTCTTTCGTGCCGCTGTTTGTTCTGGGGAGTTGCTTCACCATTGCTTATGAATGGAGCGGTTCGATCCTCGTCGCCATGACGATGCATTCGCTGTTCAATTCGGTGACTCTCACTGTACTTGCGTTCCCAGAGCTCTTTTCGCAATGAAACTGCGCCAGGTCGGCGAGGACCGGCTGCTTGACCAACTCCTGCCTCATCTGCCGCTGAGAAAAACGGTCGCCGCAGGCGCGGGTGATGATTGCGCTGTTGTGGAAATGCCGGCCGCTCGCAACTTTCTTGTGCTCAAAACCGATTGCATTGTCGAAGGCGTTCATTTCTTGCCCGGAGCCAGCCCGCTCGATGTTGGCTGGAAAGCGGTGATGCGGCCGCTCAGCGATTTTGCCGCGGTGTCCGCGGTGCCTCAGTTTGCGCTGATTACTCTGATTGCGTCGGAACAAACGGAGGTCGAGTGGGTGAAAAAACTTTATCGCGGCCTCAGTCGGGCGGCGAAGCAGTTCGAAGTGAGCATCGTCGGCGGGGAAACGAGCAGCACACCAGGTCCGATCACCATTTCCGTGAGCGTTGTTGGATTCGTTGAGCGAAATCGCTGGGTATCGCGTCGAGGCGGCAAAACTGGCGATGATCTTTTTGTCACTGGCCGGCTCGGTGGCGCGCTCAAGCGAAAGCATTTGCAATTTGTGCCGCGCATTGCGGAGTCGCGCTGGCTCACGAAAAATTTCTCCATCCGCGCCATGATGGACTTGAGCGATGGGCTGGCTATTGATCTTCCGCGCCTGACGCGCGCCAGCAAAGTCGGATTCAAAATCGAGATGGAGAATCTGCCGCTTACCCGTGGCGCGAAGATCGACGATGCAATTTCGGAAGGCGAAGATTACGAATTGCTCTTTGCCATTTCACCGCGACAGAGCAAACGATTGCAAACTGAGTGGCGAAAAAGATTTCCGAGATTGCCACTCACGCGCATTGGTTCCCTCTCTCAACTCTCAAACAACTCTCAAGTTCTTCGACGTGGCTACGTTCATTTCCAACAGCCCGGCTGAAACGGAGGCGATCGGACGGCGATTCGCAAGAGACGTCGGTGTGGGATCGATTTTGGCCCTTAAAGGCGAATTGGGAAGTGGCAAAACTCTATTTACCAGGGGTCTTGTAGCTGGCCTGGGCAGTGGCGCTGCCGTGAACAGCCCAACGTTTACGATTGTGCACGAATATCCAGGCGGGCGGTTGCCCGTTTATCATTTCGATTTCTTTCGCCTGGAAGACCGGCCATCGGTCGCGCGACTCGGACTCGACGATTACTTCTTCGGCGACGGCGTCTCGGTGATTGAATGGGCCGACCGGTTTCCAGAATTCATTCCCGAGCATTCGCGCTGGATTCAGTTTGAGATAAAATCAGAAAATACGCGGGCAATTATCTTAAAATGAAAATTCTCGCGCTCGAACTTTCCACTGCACGCGGCAGCCTCGCCTGGATGGACGGTGAGGCCGAACTCGTGCGTGACTGGCCAAACGACCGAAAAAATTCCGCTGCGTTTTTCGAGAATCTTGACAATGTCGTCAAAAAATATGGTGCTCCACAGATTGTTGTAGTGGGACTTGGGCCAGGTTCGTATGCCGGAACGCGTATCGGGATCTCAGCCGCAATTGGATTGCAAGTTGCATCTGGCGCCCGCTTGATTGGTTTTCCATCGATCTCCGCAATCGAAGCCGCCGACTATTGTGTGATTGGCGATGCGCGCCGAAAATCATTTTTCTTCGCGCATATCCGCGCGAACGAACTGGTGGAAGGCCCGACGCTGTTTTCTGAAGTGGAACTGAAGAGCAAGCTCGCGAGCCTTGAAGGTGACATGCCGATCTTTTGTTCCGAATCGCTGCCGCAATTTGACCGCGCAGTGATCCGCTATCCTTCGGCAGTTGTGCTGACGCGGCTTGCGCAAGATCCGGACCGCAGCTTTTCTTCGCCGCCGCTCGAACCGATCTACTTAAGAGAACCACACGTCACCATGCCAAAAGGCGCAGGTAGCGGCAACACAGGTTTGTAGCCTGTTGTCCAAGGTTAAGAACAAGCCCCCAAGGATTCGGGGTTTGCCGCACAGACAGAATGTCTATGTTCCTGAATATTTTATGAACGAGAGTTATCGTTGTTGGGCAGAAATCGATGGGAGTGCGTTGCGCCGCAATGCGAAAGTTGTGCGTGATCGAATTGGAGCGGCCGAACTTCTCGCGGTCGTGAAGGCAAACGCATATGGCCATGGCCTGGTCGGTGTGGCAGAAGCTTTGAGGAAGGACGCGCAATTATTCGGCGTCGCAAACTTGGAAGAAGCGATGCAACTTCGGACCGCGCTGCCCCATCCAATCATGATTCTGGGTCCCGCTTTGCCGCAGGAAATAGCGGCAATCGCCAAGGGCGGATTTATTCCGACGATCTCCTCTTTCGAGGAAGCAGGGGAATTCAATCGGGTAGCCAGCGACGAACCGATCTCGATCAATTTCAAGATCGATACCGGAATGGGTCGCATGGGCGTCCCGGAGAGCGAGGCCTTGGATGTTTTTCAGAAACTCCCGGCACTCCCGAATGTCAAGATTCACAGCATCTCGACACATCTGCCGGTTTCGAATGAGGACGCAGACTACACTCGTGAGCAGCTTCAGCGATTCAGCAAGATCGTTAAGCAACTTCGCGCCGCGGTTCCGGGGAATTTCAAAGCGCACGTGTTGCAAAGCGCCGGCACACTCGCGTTTAGTGATCGGCTCTTCGACATCGTGCGTGCTGGCATCATGCTTTACGGTATTTCGCCGCTGCCGGAGTTTCAAAAGCTTCTCAAACCGGTGATGACATGGAAAACGCGAATTGCTTTGGTGCGCGATATGCCGAAAGGAAGCTCCATCAGTTATGGTCGAACCTTCATAACTCCTCGAAAGATGCGGATCGCCACGTTATCGGCTGGTTACGCCGATGGATACCCATGGCACCTTTCCAATCGTGAGGCTGCGGTGTTGGTTCGCGGCCAGCGCTGCGCCCTGCTTGGCCGGGTGACGATGGACTTGATAATGGTCGATGTGAGTAAGATCGACAATGTCCAAGTGGGCGACGAAGCAGTTCTGATGGGGCGCGACGGCAACGAGGAAATTTCCTGCGCGAAGCTGGCCGAGCGCGCTGGTACGATTACCTGGGAAATTATCACCCGAATTGGCAGTCGCGTCCGTCGCGTTTTTGTGTGAACCGAAAATTCAAGGAAGGGCGATCTCCAGATCGCCCCGGCGGACTAGAGACCGCGCTCCTTGTTTGCTGCGCTTGCCGCATTTACGTTTTAACATTGTAACACTTTTAACGATTTTAACTTTCGGAACATGTTCCAAATCATCTTCAACGAATTGAGCGCCGCCGAGATATCAGCGCTCCCGAAGAAATTGCAGCTTAAGTTGCTGGCCGAGTTCCAAATTTTACCTGAGGATTTGGATCATCTCGATTCGGAGCGATTTGGCGTAATCCAGCGCGCGGGAAAAAAGTTATACCGTTATCGGGCGAAAGATTATCGGATTTATTTCGCGAAGACCGAAGAAGGTGTCACCGTTCATCGCGTTTTGCACAAGAACTCGTTTCGGGATTTTCTTTTCCGCAGCAAACTGCCGGTTTCGGAAGACGCGCAGTTGGGCGAAACGCGCGAATTTTGGGAGCTAATCGAGGAGGGCGAGAGGACGAGGAAGGCGTAGAAACGGAAAACGCCCAACGCCCAAAGTCGAATCGCTGTAGCGGCGTTCGCCGCGGCGAGCGCCGAATGAATTAGAAGGCGCTTGGCAGAAGCGCCTCTACAGCTACTTCATCAAGAGCACGGAGCGGCTGCGCTTGATTTCGCGAGTAATCCTGCGATGCAGATGCGCGGGCATGCCGGTGACGCGGCGAGGAAGAATTTTGCCGCTCTCAGTGACGAATTTTTTCAGGAGATCGGGATTCTTATAATCGATCGCCTCGATGGCGATGTCGATTCGGCGGCGCGGCATGGTGCGGTTCGCGCGGCGAAATGCGGAACGGCGTTTGGCGGTCTTGGGTCCCATTGAGAATTATTTCGTTTCGCGGTGCAACGTATGCCGCTTTAAAAACGGATTATATTTCTTTTTCTCGAGCCGGTTGGGCGTGCGCGGGCTTTTCTTGTTCCGCGTAGTCATATAGCGCGAAGGCGGTTTACCGAGCGCTTTCGCCTCGGTGCATTCGACCGTAACAATTTCCTGCGCCATTTTTTTTACTCCTTCACTTCGGCTGGCGCAGCTTCCTCCTCTTCGGCCTCGCCGCCTTCTTCCTCGGTGAGCCCAAAAAGCGATGTGACCGATTGCCGGACGCGGGAAGCTCTACTTTGCTTTTCGAGCTGCGATTGGCACTGGACGGTGAAACGCGCGAACGGAATTGCTTCAAGGCGCGCCCGCGGAATTGGTTTGCCCGACATCTCGCAGACGCCGTAGGTGCCGAGCTCGATGCGTTTAAGCGCCTGATCGATTTCGTAGAGGGCGTCCTGTTCCTGGGAGAGCAAACTCAACGCGAAATCCCGGTCGTAAGCATCCGATCCTGCATCCGCTTGATGCATTCCAAACGCAGATGCTTCGCTGCCTTCAGCCCGGGAACGAAGCGTATCCTGGGCAACGCCGGCCATGGAATCAACCATGGCATCGCGGAGCTGTAGGAGTTTTTCTTTCTGCTTGCGGGTAAATGGATCGAGTCTGCGTTCGCGATGATTGTTGTTACCCATTAGCGCAAGAGGACTGCGTACAAGGTTGGTTTTCTGCTTCGATCTCGGAGATTTTGACGGCCGTTTCCCTGCCTTCACTGAAGCGCGTACGACCTTCTTCGAGGCAGGCCTTTTGGCAGAGACCTTGCGCGCCCGCTGCGGCTTACGCGCAGCGGGTTTTTTCGCAGAACTTTTCTTTTTCTTTGATTTAGCCATAACGTGAAAGGCGTCTTCTATTGGGGCGCCGGCGAAAACGGAGGCTTAATTAAGGACATTTCCTCGACCGCGCAAGCGGAGATTTCGCCTCAAAAATCGCGCTGCCACTCTGTCGCTCTCACCTGCCTACGAGCTGGCGCTCGAATAATGGCGCAGCGCAAACTTCCAGAAAACGCGGGACAGCCAAAAAATAATGCTCGAAGCAATGACAAGGTGAAGCATCAGCTGCACTGGTTGTCCAAGCGATTTGATGAGCAGCCTGGCGGGGATGTTCGCAATAATTACGACCGGAATGACCCAGCCGAAAATCAGGCGAAAAATCCTCGGGAAGATCACATCCGGGTAGCGAGCAATGTTCAGGAAGTTAAAGTAGCCGTAAACCAAACCTTGCGCCCGCACGATCCAAAAACTGACTGCTGCCAGGCAGAGCATGATGGAGTAGTGCACGGCGACGCCGAATCCGAGCGCGACCACGTACAGCAAGATCGACATTGGGGTTGGCACGACCCCAAGCTGCGACAGCGAAACACAGACTACCACGCCACCCAACGCGGCGTTGACGATGCTGTCGAGGGCGAATTGCTTGCTGGAAACAGCAAACTGGCTGTCCAGAGGTAACACGAGCAGTGAGTCCAGCTTTCCGGTGCGCACCAATTCGGGAATGTTTGCGACGTTCACAAAAAAGAATGCTTGGAAGAGTTGCGCGATGATTTGATGCGTGCCAACGAGCAGCACCACTTCCCATTTCGTCCAATCTCCAATGTGATCGACCTGTCCGAAGATGATGCTAAAGAAAACGATCTGACCGCAGAACCAGAGGATCTCCACAATCATCCAGAGAAGGAAGTTTGCCTTAAAGCTCATCTCGCGAATGAGCGAGTTGCGCAGCATGATGGAGTAGATTTCGATGTAACGGCGCATTACTTCTTCCTGTCACTTACTTATCGGCGCAGTCAACTCCATCCGCATGAAACGCTTTTTTTTCTGGCTCGTCCCGATCATTGGGCTGCTCATTATCGCGTTTATCATCCGGCAATGCCGCAGCGGAGGCGCTGCAAATTATCAGACTGCAACAATAACGCGCGGTCCCATCACCCAGGCAGTTACTGCGACCGGCACACTGAATCCGGTGGTCAACGTGCAGGTGGGAAGTCAGGTTTCAGGGAACATCGCGAAGTTGTTCGCGGATTTTAATTCCCAGGTGAAAGCGGGTCAGGTGGTCGCGCAAATCGATCCGGCGCTTTTTCAGGCAACCGTCACTCAGACGGAAGGCGATCTGGCCAATGCGCAGGCGGCGCTTGAGCTCGCGAGAATCAACGCCAAACGCACCCAGGAATTATTTGCGAAGAAGACTTCTTCGCAGGCTGACGTTGATCAGGCGGTGGCAACCCTTCATCAAGCCGAAGCCAGCGTGAAGATCAAACAGGGCGCGCTCGACAAAGCGAAGGCCGATCTCGAGCATTGCACAATCACTTCGCCCATCGACGGGGTGGTGATTTCGCGCAGTGTCGATGTTGGCCAGACGGTCGCAGCCAGTTTGCAGGCGCCGATCATCTTCGCGATTGCGAACGATCTCACCAAAATGCAGATCGACGCTAATGTTGCGGAAGCGGATGTGGGCGTCGTCAAAATCGATCAGATCGTCGATTTCACGGTGGACGCATTTTCCATGCAGACCTTTCACGGAAAAGTCGTCCAAGTGCGGAACGCGCCGATCACCGTGCAGAACGTTGTGACTTACGACACCGTTATCGGAGTAAGCAATCCGGATTTGAAACTGAAACCGGGAATGACAGCGAATGTTTCAATCACCGTCGCGCACAGGGATGATGCGCTGCAAATCAAGAACGCGGCGCTCCGCTATCGCCCGCCGGATGCGACGCCAGTTGAGACAAGGCGAACGAGCACGAGCCGCGCGGGACGACCAGGCGGAGGACGCAGCGCTACTGAGGGCCGAGCTGAGCGCACGGTTTATGTTCTGCCATCAGGCGCCAGCCGTCCGCAGCCGGTGCAAATCAAGACTGGGATCAGCGACGGGATTATGACCGAGGTGATTGAAGGCTTGAAAGAAGGCGATCGCGTTGTAACTGCCGAGCTGACTTCAACAGCGGCGTCGCCGCCGCCGGCCAATCCATTTAGTGGCGGGCCCCGCCGTTTCCCATGAACTTTTTCATTTCGAGCGGAGTCGAGAATGGAGCGAGTGGGACGAGCGACATGGGCGGCAGCGCCGCGAGGGTAGCGGCGAGAGAGGCGGGAGACGAACGAGTCAAATCTCTTACTGTTTTTGATTTCGATATCTCACGAGCACGAGCATGAGCGTGAGCAAGAGTAAGAGTAAGAATAGGAAACCAATCGCGTCGACATGAACGACAACGGTGCACCCGTTAGGCTGATCGACGTGCACAAAACCTATCGCACTGGCGAGATGGAGGTGCAGGCCGTGCGCGGGGTTTCTCTCGAGATTCGGCGCGGTGAATTTGTGGCGTTAATGGGCGCGAGCGGTTCGGGAAAATCTACGCTGATGAATATTTTGGGGTGTCTCGATCGACCGACCTCGGGCCATTATGTGCTGGACGGCGCCGATGTCTGCGGCCTGGATCGCGATCGGCTCGCCGATATTCGCAATCGGAAAATCGGTTTCGTTTTTCAGAATTTTAATCTGCTGCCGCGGACATCTGCGCGGGAGAACGTCGAATTGCCTCTGCTCTACGGAACGCAGCGTCTAACAAATGCGCAGCTTCGCGAAAAGGCCGATCGCGCGCTTGCATTGGTCGGGCTTGGCGGGCGGGAGGATCATCATCCAAGTCAGCTTTCGGGCGGCCAGCAGCAGCGCGTCGCGATCGCGCGCGCATTGATCAATGACCCCGAAGTAGTGCTTGCCGACGAGCCAACCGGCAATCTTGACAGTCGAACAAGCGTCGAGATCATGGCGATTTTTCAGCAACTCAATGAGCGCGGAATCACAGTTATCATGGTGACGCACGAGCAGGACATCGCGGCTTATGCGCGTCGCAACGTGACCATGCGCGATGGGGTGATTCTTGAGGATCGGCCGGTTGCTCGCAGAGCCGACGCGACCAGCGAGTTGGTAAGAATTCAAGACGCGGAAGCACCGCCTGCGTAATGAACTTAATCCTCGGTCATTTCGGGCACGCGATACAGATTTATGCGAGTAGGATCGACATTTAACGTGGCGTTGCGCGCGTTGCGCAGGAATAAAATGCGTTCGGTCCTGACCGCGCTCGGAATCATTATTGGCGTTGGCGCGGTCATTGCCATGGTCGGAATCGGCAACGGCGCCAAAGCGCAAGTGGAGGCACAGATCGCGAGCCTCGGTCAAAATGTCATTCTAATTTTCTCCGGAAGCACGACCTCCAGCGGCATTCGCACCGGGTGGGGCGGCGCGGGAACATTAAGGGTGGAAGACGCGGAAGCGATTCGGCGCGAAGTGCCGGGCATCGTCGGAGTAAGCGAGGAAGTTGTTTCAACTACTCAAGTGGCCGCCGGAAACCAAAATTGGTTCACCCGCATTTACGGCGAGTCGGCAGATTATTTTGATATTCGGCAATGGCCGCTGGCAGACGGCGCGCCGTTTACACCGCAAGACGTGCGCAGCGCGAACAAAGTTTGCGTGATCGGCCGCACGACTGCGACACAGATTTACGGTAACGAAGATCCTGTTGGCCAGATTTTGCGCATCAAGGAAGTGCCGTTCACGGTCACCGGTGTGCTCACGCCCAAAGGATTAAGCACACAAGGCGTGGATCAGGACGACATCGTGATCATGCCGTACACGAGCGCGATGAAACGCGTCATTGGCGGCACAAATTTGCGCAATATTAATGTGCAAATCGGCGACGGGCGGCAGGTCGAAGCGGCGCAGCAACAAATCATCTCGCTACTTCGACAACGGCATAATATCCGCCCCGGCCGCGATGACGATTTCACCGTGCGTAACCAACAGGAAATCGCCGAGGCGGCCACGGCTACTTCGCGGATAATGACGCTTTTGCTGGGCGCGATCGCGGGCGTCTCGCTCGTTGTCGGTGGGATTGGGATTATGAACATCATGCTCGTAAGCGTGACCGAACGGACGCGCGAGATCGGTGT
>WNFY01006427.1_pt1 | contig 13432 bp, 22 predicted proteins | sample 5400091 | NCBI WGS metagenome assembly WNFY01 (sample SAMN13153364, study PRJNA577476) | soil metagenome | isolation source: 60 cm soil or saprolite under grassland replicate 1 | place: USA:California | collected 2016-06-15 | reverse complement strand
TCTGGGCGGCGGCGTGGCCGCGGCCGTTGTGGCGCGCCGTCTTACCCAAGCCCGACGCCTAACATGCGCTTGAAGCTGGCGGGACCACCACAATCGTCTCCCAACTGATGAAAGCGGCCTAACATGCGCTTGAAGCTACCCAACCCCCACACGGGAGAACCGCATGCTCCTCATTCGCGAGATCATGTACTGCAAGCCTGGGAAGGTACGGCCCCTGGTCGAGAAGTTCCTCGCCATGGCGAAGCTGAGCGCCAAGGTTGGCATGCCGAAGATGCGGGTCATGACCGACGTCTGCGCCGACCGGTACTGGATGCTCGTCGCCGAGATGGAGGTGGCGAACATGGCGGAGTTCGAGCGGATGATGCAAGGCGGTGGCCAGAACAGCGAAGACATGAAGGAATTCGAGAGCATAATGAAGGGGTATCACGATCTCGTCGAGCACGGTCGGCGCGAGATCTACAAGATCGAGGGGTGACACACGGTTAGGGGGTGGGCCGCCTAACCGTCGCTACAGCCTTGCCGCGTGTCTCACAAGGAGAAGGCGCATGCCGGATTTTCCCACGAGCAGTCCCGAGCAATTCTACCAAGGCGCTCCGCTCCTTTTGGTCCCCGATGTCTCTGCTACGGCAGACTTCTACCGCAGGATCTTGGGGTTCAAGGTCGACCCGGGAGCTGAGACGCCCGAGTACTGTGTCGTTTGGCGCGATAACGCAGCGGTTCATTTGGCGAAAGGCGAGCACGCGCCGACGGGTGTGCGCGTCTTCTTCTGGGTCAAAGACGTGAATGATCTCTACGCGGAGGTCATTCGACGCGGGGCGGTAATCTCGGTGCCGATTGAGACACGACCGTACCGAGTCCGTGATTTCTCCATTCGCGACGTAAACGGCGTTGAGGTCGTGTTCGGGCAGGACTGGGACTAGCGCGGCACGCCGGTGTGCTGCCTAACATGCGCCTGAAGCTGACGGCGCCGGTCGTCTGTGGTCGAATTGCGTTTGTGACCCTTACAGTGTGGCGCCGCAGCTTGGGCGCAATCCGTTAGGCAGCAGCGCGTGTGTTGACGGGCATGCTGCAGGGGCGTTCCTAGCTTTTGGGAGGCGCCAGATGTGGCAAAGCCAGTATGAGATCACGACCGACGTGACGCCGGTAGCACTTTACCGTGCGATCGCGGATATCAACAACTGGAGCAAGTGGGATAGTGGCCTCGAGTACACACACCTTGAAGGACCAGCGAAGCCGGGCGCGCCCTTTGTATTGAAGCCAAGGGGTGGGCCCAAAGTAAAGATGACAATCGACGAGCTGCGGCCGCACGTACTCATAGATACTGCGCACCTGCTCGGAGCCAAGATGCGGACGACTCACGAGTATAAGGCGAGTGGTGGTCGCACAACCATTCATTTCCGCGTTGAAGTGCGGGGTCCCTTAGGGTTCTTCTGGCGCAAGGTAGTGGGTGAAGGCCAGATCAAAGGAGCACCGGCGCAGCTCGCCGCGTTCGTGGCCTACGCGCGGCGCGCAGGTGCCTAGACCTCGGACGCTGCTGCATGCGCTTCCCCTCGTACCACCTTCTCCTCGGCGGCCTCGCAATCGCCTGCGGGCGGGATAACCGTCTCGCAGTCGCGCGGACCGCACTCGACTCCCTTAACGGGGAGCGGTTCGTCGGCGTGATCATTTCAACCACGGACCCTGTCCGCCAGTACGCGTTCGCTGCCAGTGCCCGATGGGACGGTACTCGTTTGTGGCTAGCCCCGATGCCCAGTGGACGCGATGTCGTCGTCCCCATCGGCTCGGACGGGCATCGTCCTGTGTTCGAGTTGACTGGTCGTGCGCGAGAGATGCTCGTCGACTCTTCCGAGCATGCCGCTGTCATGACTCGCCTTGCAATGGGAGCTCGGTTCGCCGCTATCTTCCAGGGTGATGCGATACCGTCCGGTGCTACTCCCGTACCAGGACTGGTTGCCGTGGCCATTGTTCCCGGATGGCATCGTTAAGCAAGCGGCTGCCTAACAAGCCTTGAAGCAGGCGGGCGAGTCGCCCGCAGCTTAAGCGTGATCCGTTGGGCGGCGGTCGACTAGCCGAGGCACACAATGGTTCCAACAGCCTTTCGCCGTTCGGTCCTTGTCCCGCTCCCGCTTCTCCTCGCCGCTTGTGGTGACGCCTCCACCGGACCGGCAAGTGTAGCCGGTCAGTATGCCGCCACTACCTTCAACCTCGTTCAGGGTGCCACCACAACCGATGTCCTGGGAGCTGGCGGCAGGCTTACCATCACGCTGACGGCGAACGGTACCACAACTGGGCAACTCTTCGTGCCCGCCGCGCTCAACGGCGGTACGCCGTTGACCGCGAGCATGGATGGCACCTTCACGCTGAGCAACGGGGTTGTCACCTTCAGCCAAGCTGCCGACACATTCGTCCGGGACATGCCCTTCACCGTCCTCGGCAAGACCATGGCGGGGAGTAAGGACTTCAGCGGCACAACCGTCACTGTCGTCCTAACGCGTCCCTAGCAAGCCGCCGCCTAACATGCGCGTGAAGCTGGCGGCCGTCACAATTAGGGAAGAATTGCGTAGCCTCGCTTCCCAGCCTTGTTATCTGCCGCTCCACCGCCTTGCGCCTGCCCGCCTGGGGCCCGCAGCTTAAGCGCGATCCGTTGGGCCGCCACGCTTGGGCTTCGTCGACCTGCGATTACCCGGTACGAGACACTATGCGCATCTAGTCGGGCCCTGAGATGGAGGGGGTCATGCTTGCGTTTGACGTCGAGATTGACGGGCAACACATCTCGGACAAAGCGGTTCAAGAGAATCCGTTCACCGAAGAGGAGCTCAAGGAAATACGTCGGCAGGACTATCTCGAACTCAAGAAGGAGTTCGAGCCGCAAAGGTGACGCACCGAGCTCCTTCGCGGGTATTCACAGGTACGATGACCGGACTCCGGTCCTTCTACGCTCCCCTCCTGGCACTGCTCGGCGTCTGGGAGGCCCGAAGCTTTCCGGACTACACCATCGAGATGCGCCAGGCGTGCTTCTGTCCCCCAGAGGTCACCCAATGGGCGCGTCTCGAGGTTCGCGCCGGTCGGATCGCCCGTGTAGTCTTGTTGGAGACGGGTGCTGAGGTGCCCCCCGACAAGCTAGTGTATTTCCGCACCGTTGAGCAGGTGTTCGCCTCCATCCGGCAGGCGAACAACGCCGACTGGTTGGAGGACGTGGTGGCCGAGTATGACCGCCTGCTCGGATTCCCGACCCAGGTTGACTTCGTGCCTAAGCGCGGGATTCTCGATGCTGGCAGCACATTCTATCTGCGGAACGCTGCGCCGGCGCTTTGACTGCTCGCCGGAGCGGCGCTGCCTAACAAGCACTTGAAGCTGGCGGGCGGGTCGCCCCGCAGCTTAAGCGCGATTTAGGCGGCAACGTCGGCCCACTTGAGGACACTACTCATGCACGCACGCTCCTCTACCATCCTCGTCGCCGCGTGGCTCATCTGTACCGTGAGCTCGGGATCAGCTCAGAGCCGCTCGACTCGATGACCAACCAGCCGCTGCTGGTCCTCTCAGAGCAACGCCTTCAGCACGAAGTGCAGCGCGCTCTTGCTGCGGCGGCGGCCACGCACTACCAGCTGGTACGCAAACGGTGGCTCATCGCGGCTTGCCTGCTCGAGTACGTCGGGGGACTCACGCTCATGGGCCTCGGCTTCCATGTCACTGGCGAGGACTTCGGGCAAGCCTTGTTTCTTGGCGGCATTCTCGTCGGGTATCTTGGCCCAGTCTGGACTTGGATTCTGGCCAATTGGCATGGGGGCGAGTGATCGGAACGTGGCTGCCTAACAAGCGCTCGAGGCTGGCGGCGCCTGGCAGTCAGGGTAGAATTCCATTTGTGACCGACAACCTTGTGTGCCGCAGCTTAAGCGCGATCCGGTAGGCAGCCAACGTCTTGTGCCCTACGATCCCCCGGCCGTCGAAACCTACTTCGATCAGTTCGCCGCAGGCGAATGGGAGCGCTTTGACCGATTCGCGCTGGGCGCCATCCACGAGCACATCCACAACCTCTATCTTGAGCGCTTTGTTGCCCCTGGCTCGCGTGTGTTGGAAATCGGCGCCGGCCCTGGACGTTTCACACAAACCCTTCATCGCCTGGGCTGCCGCATAGTCGTCGCCGACATTTCTCATGTCCAGCTTGAGCTCAATCGCCGCTATGGTGCGGAACGCGGCTTCGCGAGCAGTGTCGAGGCCTACCAGAAGCTAGACATCTGCGATCTGGCTATCCTCCCGCCCGCGAGCTTTGACGTGGTGGTCGCTTACGGCGGCCCCCTGAGCTACGTCTTTGAGCGTCGAGATGATGCGGTGGAGTCCTGCCGACGGGTGCTACGGTCCCGGGGGATGTTCGTGGCGAGCGTCATGTCGCTGTGGGGCACCTTACACCGGCATTTGGCTGCACTCAGAGACCTCCCGTTGCGGAGTATGGCAAGCATTGTCGAGACCGGTGATTTGACTCCGGAAAAGGATCCGATGTCGTCTCATAAGTGTCATATGTTTCGCTCGATGGTCGGGCCGTCGGTCTGGAGGCGGTGTTTCTTCCACCGGGGACGCCCTACTCTTGAATGTGAAGTCGGAACCCGCGGCCTAACCAACGTATGAAGCTGTCCCCCTGGCGGCTGTCTCAAAGGCCACCTCACATGAGGACAACATGCTGAGCAGGCAAGTCGTCGTTCTTGCCGCATTTGCGGTAACGGCACCTGTAATGCGGCTTGACGCGCAGGCGTCGAGCCTCGAAGACTCGATCCGGGCGCTCGAATCCCAGCGCGCGCAGGCGCTGTTGAAGGCGGACACGGTCGCGCTCTCGCAGCTCGTGGCGGATGACTTCGTTGAGATCTCGCGACTCGGTATGCCCCGGACCAAAGCAGACAACATGCGCGAGATCGCGAGCGGGACCCTCAGACTGACAGCCGTACGATATGACAGCATGTCGGTGCGCATCTACGGCGACGTCGCAGTGCTGCAGGGAATCGCGGATAACACGGGCACGTTTCGCGGCTTGCCGTTCAGTGGGAAGATCCGATATACACGTGTTTTTGTGCGGCGTGATAGGCGTTGGCGCGCCGTAGCGATGCAACAGACTAGCGTGCAATGAGCTGTGTGCCGCTTAATGGCTTGCCCGGTCGTGATCTCGCAGGTGAAGGAGCGGTAAATGCGAGTGGTGGTCCACGAGTTCATCAGCCTTGACGGCGTCGTGCAGGGGCCGGGTAAGCCGGGTGGTCTGGGCGAGGACACCATCGGCGGGTTCCGTCATGGTGGCTGGTCGGTGCCGTTCAACAACTCGGAGGTTTGGGCCGTCATAAACCAGTTCGCCGAGCGCAGCGGCGCCGTGCTCCTGGGCCGCAGCACCTATCGATCGGGCGCGGCCGTCTGGCCGGACCGTCCGGGCCCGTTCGCCGACTGGATCAACCGCGCCCAGAAGTATGTCGTATCAGGCACCCTCTCCGGATCCGACGACACGCCATGGAAGCCGACAACAATCGTCCGCGGTGGCGACCTTCTGAAAGAGGTGGCGCGGCTGCGCGACCAGGCGGGCGCCGACATCTACGTGTACGGCAGCTTGAGCGTGGTGCGGGCGCTGCTGGCTGCCGGACTGGTCGACGAGCTCGTCCTCATGATCGAGCCGATCACGCTCGGCGGCGGAAAGACCCTGTTCCCCAGCGACGGCACAGCGCGAGCGTTCAAGCTCATCTCGGCCACCACCACCGGTACGGGTGTGCAGGTCTGCCGTTACCAGCCCGCGCGCTGATCGCCAGCCCTTGAAGCCGATCGGGCTGGCGTGCGTTGGCCTGCTTCTTGGTGTGAGGATAGTCCATTTGTGGCGTCGACGATCATAAGCGCGTGTCGCCTAACAAGCGCTTGAAGCTGCCGGGCGTCGATCGTTCTACTGGAAGCGGCCCACTCCAACCCGGCCTTTCGCGCAAGGAGGCTCCGATGCGCAGAGCTCGTCTCCTTCCGTTCCTCGCACTCGCGCTCGCGACAGCCCTGGCTCGCGCTCAGGACACCGCGAGCCTTCGAGACACCCTCGCTTACACCACGGCCATCGTCACAGTCAGGGCCAAGCCCTTTGCGGATGCTCAGGGATTCGGGCGGGTGGACGCCGCGGTGCCGGTGCGTGTGTACACGTGCGCGGCTGGTTGGTGCACGGTGGCGACCGGGCGACTGACTGGCTACGTGCTTCAGGAGTACCTCAGCGCGCAGCCGACTCCGCCTCCGCAGCGCCCTGGACCCGGATACGTGAACTCGCGCGGAGAGTGGGTTCCGTCACCGGCCAGGACTGCTAACGACAGGCCGCCACCTGGGGCCTCGGCGCGGTGCCGTGATGGGACCTATAGTTTCAGTCGCAGTAGGAGCGGCACTTGTTCACACCACAGCGGGGTGGCTGCGTGGCTTCACTAGAGCGAAGTGGGCCGCCTAACAAGCGCTTGAAGCTGGCGCGTCGATTGAAGGAGTTGACCGCTGCCGAAGAGGCAAGAATCGGCGCGCTCGTGAAGCAAGCCGTGAGCTGAGGACGGAGCTCGCCACGGAGCCAAGCCAAGACGCCTAGGCACGAGGGAACGGGCCATGCGCATCGCAAGCTGGGGTCATGCGGTCTTTGCGGCGACGCTGATCACCCTCGGAATCTTGGGCCTGATCAAAGGCGATTTCACCCCGATATGGCTGCCCGTGCCTAAGGGTGCGCCCGCGCGTGAGGTACTCGCCTATCTCTGCGCCTTCATCTCTCTGGTAACTGGCATCGGCCTTTTCTGGCAGCGCACAGCCGCCGTTGCCTCTCGCCTTCTGCTCTCCTTTCTCCTCGCTTGGCTCCTGCTATTGGCTGTGCCCCACCTCTTGCTTGATCCCGGGATGCAGCTTACTTGGGCAGCCTGTAAGACTGCGGTGATGGTGGCGGCCGCCTGGGTTCTGTACGTCTGGTTCGCCGGCGACCGTGACCGGCAGCGCCTCGGTTTTGCCACCGGCGACAAGGGTCTGCGCATCGCGAGGGCGCTCTACGGCCTGGCCTTGATCCCTTTCGGCATCGCGCATTTCACCTATATCGAGAGAACCACTTCGATGGTGCCTGGTTGGCTGCCATGGCATTTGGCCTGGGCGTACTTCTTCGGCTGTACCTTCATCGCGGCGGGCGTAGCGGTGCTCATCGGCGTGTATGCACGGCTGGCAGCCATGCTCTCGGTGTTGCAGCTGGGTATGTTCACCCTGCTGGTGTGGATACCCGTCGTGGCGGCAGGACCCAGCGCCTCCGATTGGAGCGAGTTCGTCGTGTCGTGGGCGTTGACGGCCGCCGCTTGGGTGGTGGCAGACTCTTACCGCGGCATGCCTTGGCTCGCCGTGGGCAAGCGCTAGCCGGGCGACCTCACACGACTCATGATCTCAGGTCAGCAAGCACTCGCGCAGTTGCGAGCAGGCAACCGTCGCTTTGTTGCCAGCGTTCGTGACCCGGCTGCTCCGCTCAGCCAACCCCGCCCCGTGCGGCTCCCCCATGCCCAAGAGCCGTTTGCCATTGTCCTCGGGTGTTCCGACGCGCGTGTTCCCGCAGAGCTCGTTTTCGGGCAGGGGTTTGGTGACCTCTTCGTCATCCGGGTAGCTGGGAATATTGTGGCGCCCTCCCAGGTCGGCAGCGTCGAGTTTGCGGCTGCACGCTTCGGCACGCGTCTGGCGGTCGTGCTGGGGCACACGCAGTGTGGAGCCATCGCGGCTACGTTAGACGAGCTCCGCCAGCCCGCCTCGCATCAGTCCCCCAATCTCCGCTCCATCGTGGACCGGATCCGCCCCGCTGTCGAGCCTCTGCTTGCCACCGCCGTGGGGCTGCGGCCCGAGGCCTTGCTCGCGCATGCAGTCCGCGCCAACGTCCGGGCGGCCGCGGATCATTTGCGCCATGGGTCCGGGGTACTGGAGCGCCTCGTCGACCGCGACGGGCTGCTGATCGTCGGCGCAGAGTACTGTCTGGAAACTGGGGTCGTGGAGTTTTTCGATGGTGTGCCGGAGGCTGAGCCGTGACGGTGCCGTTCAACAAGGCGCCATCCGCCAGACGGATGAGGAGGGCAGCATGACGGAGCAGGCCGCGAGCAGCCCAGCGGTTCACCGGTGGTACACGCGCCCGGTCCTCTTCGTCGCCGACGTGAACCGCGCGATTCGTTTCTACATCGACATGCTCGGCTTCGAAAGGCGCTGGCATGAAGGCGACGGCGCGGGCACGGTCTGCCAGGTCAATCGCGGCGAATGCGAGATCATCCTCTGCGAGGACGCCACGCGTAGAGGCAAGGCGCGCTTGTTCGTCGAGTTGACCGCGGACGGGCTCACAGAACTTCGCCGTGAACTCGCCGAGCGCTCTGTTCCCAGCAAGGAAGCCTGGTGGGGCTACGATGTGCTCCAGATCGACGATCCCGACGGCAATGAGCTGCTCTTTCCTCGTTAGGTGGGATCCCTCGGTACTATGCCAAGGTTCGTCATCGCAGTCGTACTCGGGCTCCTGCTCGGCTGGGCCGCGACCCATGCCCTGTCCCTGCAGTGGTGGACCCTTGCCCCCTGGGGCCTCGCCGCGCTGGCTTTGGGGTATCGAACGACGAGGGCGAACGCGATCGGTGCCGGGGCGGTGTGCGGTTTGTTGCTGGCTCTCCTCGCAGCGGTCCTCATGCCGTAGGCGGCCGGACCGCCGTCGGTGACGGCCCGGCTCCAGGGGCGAGACGCATGCCCACCATCGCGTATCGGGAGGCCACTGTCGCGGATGTCGGTGCGCTTGCTCGCATCCGGGCCGGGTCCTGGGGGACTGAGCAATACTGGGAGAGCCGCATCAGCGGCTACATGCGCGGCGAGCTGCACCCGCAGCACTCGCTGCCGCCGCGGGTGGTGTTCGTGGCCGCCGAGCAAGGCCTCCTCGTGGGCCTCATCGCCGGCCATCTGACGCGACGCTTCGGCTGTGACGGTGAACTGGAATGGCTGGATGTCATCCCTGAGCGGCGTCGGACTGGAATCGCCGGTGCATTGTTGCGGACGTTGGCGAGATGGTTCCAGGCCCAGCGGGCAAAACGCATCTGCGTTGACGTTGATCCGCAGAACGCGCCGGCGAGAGCGTTTTATCGCAAGCACAGCGCCGAGGACCTGAACCCCCACTGGCTGGTGTGGCCCGACATCACGGTGCTTGTGCGTTTCACTACCGCGGATCGCATCCTCGCCTGCCTCAAGGGTATAGCGACAGGTGACGCCGTCGGCAAGCAAACCGAGACGCTATCACAGGAAGACGTCCTCCGCTGGTTTCCCCGTGGCATCCACGGTTTCGAAGGACCCCCCGGGTCGGTCGTCCCCCGATACGTCGGAAATGCGAAGCACGAGTGGCGGATCGGTGAAACCACGGACGACACGGAACGGACCATCGCCGTCGCCCGCGCCATTATCGCCGATCGGAATGTCTCACATGTGAGCATCGGTCGCGAACTGCTCCGATGCAAGAAATGTGTACATCCGGGCCTCAAGTCCCTCTGGGAGTTTCACGAAGCCGCCGATCCAACACGGATTGCTACGAGCCACGACGGCTGTGGAGCTGCCATTCGTGTCGCACCGGTAGGGATCTTCTATACCTCGCACCGCTTCGACGACCTCCTCACCGGCGCCCGGGAGGCTGCGATGTCGACTCACGGCGGTTCACACGCGATCGCGGCCGCCGCCGCGACCGCCGCCGCGGTCTCGGCGGCCATCGACGAAGCGTCTCCTGGTCAGGTTCTGGAGGTCGCAGAGTATGCGGCCGCCGAAAGCGAGCGTCGCTGGCCGGGGCCCGCAGCCCCTGCATTCGCGAAGGCGGTCCACGCGGTGCACGACTACCTGGAGCGCTTGCCAGCACTGCGACCAGCCGAAATCGCCGCCTCTTGCCTTCCGAATCAGCCGATGACTATCGTGCCATTGGCCCTGGGACTCGCAACGGTGATGCAGTCGGCACAGGAAGCAATTCTCATCGCTGCAAACATTGGCGGAGACAGTGACTCCGTCGCATCGATTGCCGGGGGAATTCTCGGCGCGATGTATCCGACGACTGTGAACCCGGACTGGTACAGCGTGGTCGAGACAATCAACGACCACGACTTGGTGGCGATCGCGAACGCGCTGGCGCCGTTGCGACACTGATGGGTATGCCGAGCGACTCCCGTACGCAGAAAGCGCCAGGGTTGGTGGGAGCGGTACTCATGACGAAGCGCCGCAACGTCATCGTCCACATCGCCGCCAGCGCGGACGGCTACATCGCCCGCCCGGACGGTGACCTCGACTGGCTGACGTCCCGCCCCGCTCCCAAAGGTTTCTATGGCATGAACACCTTCATGCGGTCGATCGACACGAAGCTGCTGGGCCGGAAGACGTACGAGGCGAGCCTGCGCATTGGGGCGACGTTCGACTCGAAGAGTCCGCACATCGTCTTCTCCCGACACTCGCCACCAGCCGACGCCCCATCGGGCGTGGAGTTCGTGAACGGTGCAATCGGCCCATTCGTGAGTCGTCTGCGGGAGCGGCCTGGCAAGGATATCTGGTTGATGGGCGGCGGCGAGCTCATCGCCTCCTTTCTTGACGAACACGCGATCGACGAGTTCGTCATCAGTGTGGTCCCGGTGTTTATTGGCGATGGCATTCCACTCATAGCGCGACGTCACCGCCACGTGCCCATGGACTTGCGCTCCGTCGAACGCTTCGACGATGGGGTGGTGCAACTGCGATACCGTGTTCCGAACGACGCCTGATGCCCCCGTGAAATCATTATTCGTTGTGTGCTGCGTCGTGTCTGCGTTTTGCGGTCTCAACGCGCAGGCGCCCGGCTGGCAGCCGTCGCCAGGACATACGCAGGCTCCGATATGGCCTGGAGTGCCACCTGATGCGCGGCCGGCCTCTGGTGCGGAGGTCGTCACGACAACAACGAACGATCACCTGGTAGCCGGCAGGCCGTGGACCTACGTAAGCAACGTTTCACAGCCCACCATGACGGTGTATTCGCCAAGCGGGGAAAACACCGGCGCCGCGGTCGTCGTGTTTCCCGGCGGCGGCTATCAGATTCTGGCCATCGACCTCGAAGGCACGGAGGTCTGTGACTGGCTGACATCCAGGGGGATCACGTGCGTGCTGTTGAAGTATCGTGTACCCAATGCCGGACCGTCTTGGAGCCAGCTGTGCGGCTGTGACCTCAAGACCAGATCATCCATGCCGCTCGAAGATGCGCAGCGGACGCTCGGGCTCGTGCGCTTTCACGCGGCCGAGTGGCACATCGATCCACGTAAAATTGGAGTGCTCGGGTTTTCAGCAGGTGGGCACCTGGTAGCCGCAGTGAGCACGCATTGTGACGCCCGAGTGTATCCGGCGGTGGATGCCGCCGGCCGGGAGACCTGCCGTCCGGATTTCGCGGTGGCGCTCTATCCCGGACACCTGTTCATTGCGTACGACAAGTTCGAGCTGAATCCGGATATTCACGTCAGGGGCAACACGCCGCCGACGTTCTTGCTGCAGGCCGAGAATGACAACGTGGACGACGTGCGCAATTCGCTGGTTTACTACATTGCCCTGAAGAACGCCGGCGTGCCGGCGGAATTGCATGTGTACGCGGAAGGGGGACACGCCTTTGGACTGCGGCGAACGGCGCGTCCGATTGCGGCATGGCCGCGGCTGGTCGAAACGTGGCTCAAGACCATCGGGATGATTTCGGACTAGGGGTAGTGTGCCCCGGCGACCCATGGTTCACAACCCCATCGAGCGGCTCGCGGCGCTGTTTCGTGAAGCTGGCGCGGCCCATCACACAGCATTTGCCGCCAGCAACGGCGAGGACCCGGAGTGGGCAAGCTGGTATGCCCGCTACCTCGCGCCGCGGCTGCAGCAGGAGCTTGGCGGTCAGGTGGACCAGGAAGCTCTGGCCGCGGATCTCAGTCAAGTGGACAGCGATTATCGAGCTGGTGGGGGCAGGGAGCCGTGGCCGGAGTTCTACGCGCGCTGGTTCATCCGCCGGCGGCAGCAGTGACGGCGCCATCCGTTAGGCCGAGCCGCTCGGTTTCGCTCGCCAAGGAAGATCTGTGAACCAAGAGCAGGCCCTGCTGACACACTTCCTTGCCGCCATCGCGTATCGCACGCAGAAGGCGCTACGAGACGCGCCGCCGCACTTCGCTCAGTTTGCGGCGGGACACCAGGTGCGGACGCCCGTCGAGATCCTCCGGCACATGACAAGCCTCATGGGCTACACGCGCACGCATTTCCTCGGCAGCACCTACCCCGTCAAACCGGAGCCGCTGGCCACATTTGCCGACGAGATCAAGCGGTTCCACGACATGCTCGCGGAGGTTGGTCGTCTGCTGGCGGCCGGAACGCCGTTACACGACATCTCTCATCAGCAGCTCCTCCAGGGCCCGTTTGCCGATTGTATGACGCATGTCGGGCAGCTGGCATTGCTGCGGCGACTTGCCGATGCGCCCGTGGCGCCGGAAAATTTCGTGTACGCCGACATCCGCAGCGACCGGCTCGGCCCGGATCAAGCCATGCCGGCGCGCCCGGATCGACACTGGCCCGAGCGGCCGACTGGCTAGAAGGAGCGATTCCTGCCATGCGCATCCTCCTCATCGGTGCCACCGGCACCATCGGCAAGGCCATCGCCGCCGCGCTCAGCCGTCGACATGACGTGCTGCTCGCGAGTCGACAGCAGGCCCCCCTCCACGTCGACCTAGCCGACCCGGCATCGATCCGGGCCTTGTACGCGAAGGTGGGCAAGGTCGGCGCCGTGATCAGCGCCGCCGGTCAGGCCAGCTTCAAGCCCCTCGACGCGCTCTCGGATGCTGAGTTCCGTTTCAGCCTCGACAACAAGCTCATGGGCCAGGTCAACGTGGTCAGGTATGGACTCGACCGCGTCGACGACAACGGCTCGATCACCATTACCAGCGGCATTCTGGCCCAGCAGCCATCGCGCGGCAGCGGTGCCGTGAGCCTCGTGAATGCGGGCCTCGAGGGCTTTGCCCGAGCGGCCGCGCTCGAGGCCCCACGAGGCATTCGGATCAACGTGGTGAGCCCACCCTGGGTTACCGAGACGCTGCAGGCACTCGGGATGCCGCTCCAAGGTGGCTTGCCAGCTGCCACGGTGGCACAAGCCTACGTCGGCAGCGTCGAAGGAACGGCGACCGGTCAAGTCATTTCTCCGTAGAGGAGGATCCCGATGCCACAGCGACTCCGACTCTTCTTTTCGATTCTTACCGGCGTCCTGCTCCTCATCCCCGCTCTGGCGCTGTACCGCAGCCTGTCCGGGCCCGCGGACATATGGTGGACGCCCCCTGCCATGGCCTTGTCCCTCAGCGAGAGCCAGGATCGCGTGCAGATCTACGCTCGTGGCCGGCCGCTGGCAGCGCTGCTGGACGCGAAGCAACTGTGGATCAAGGATGAAGCAGCATCCACGCCTCTGGGCGCG
>WNFY01004154.1_pt1 | contig 13433 bp, 10 predicted proteins | sample 5400091 | NCBI WGS metagenome assembly WNFY01 (sample SAMN13153364, study PRJNA577476) | soil metagenome | isolation source: 60 cm soil or saprolite under grassland replicate 1 | place: USA:California | collected 2016-06-15 | reverse complement strand
CAAAGCGTCTATACAAACGTGCTTCAGCCGGTGATCGCACAACCAATGATGATTGAACGCATTTCGCGGGTACCTTCGCAAGAAAATGGCATCGGTGAAATTATAGCACAGGTTGGCTTACGACATGTTGGCCTTTCGCTACTTCATTCGCCACTTCAAAGACTTTGTTAGCGAATGAAAGTGCGAGTCGAATCGGCCCCGTCACAGGGCGAGCACAAGCCGGTGCATACATCGTGGCAAAGGCCCCGTCACCGGGCGACCACAAGGGTCGCCCCTACTATGCTACCGCTTCGCAAGCCCGTGTATGCATCGTGGCAAAGGAACGTTTCTTTCCCTTCACCCGGACATTTCACGCTATGTGTCATTCGCCAACAGTAATTCATGCGCCGCTGGCGCACCAGAGTCCATGGAAATAGCGGCATTTAGAGCATGACGTAACATATAAAGCTATTTCCAGGGGAGGTCAGAAAAGTTGGTATTTACAATTGAAGAATGGAGATTTTTCAGTAATGAGTATAGATGCAGCAGCGATAGTAGCGCTTATGACATTCATACTAGGCTTGATACTGGGAGTCGTATTGGTTCGTCCTCATAAATAGCAAGGCCTGGAATCCATTTGCTAATATCTTCTCCGTTATTTCTTTGTACTCTGGGCAATTTTGCGGCATTGGTGGGTGAAGGATTGCCCCTTTTAAGAGAGAGAAAAAGTAGTGAACGCAGGCAAGGATAGGAACGGCCAGAAGCGCGAGTCTTTAGGGCGCATCTTTCACCTGCTCAGGATATTGATGATGCACGAATACACGCGCCAGGAAATTTACCAACGCCTGCCAGATTACTACAAAAGCGAAGGGGAAGGTGACGCTTCTCGCCGGGCTGACAGGATGTTCGAGCGAGATATCAAGGTGTTGGAAGAGCAAGGGTTCGTAATAAAGAAGGCAAAGGCCAGAGGACACCCGGCACGCTATAGCCTTGTGAAAGGTTCAGGGCCGACTGTCCCGTCTCCTTTTAATGGAGAGGAAGTGGATATACTGGCTCTGCTGTACAATCTCTTCATAGACCCGGCAGCAAGCTCTAAACATCCGCATACGGGAGTTCTCCTGCTCCCGGCAGCAGAAGCGTCGCACAATCCGTTCGCTGAAGATATTCTGGGGCTGATCAAAAAGCTGGCCGCATCACTGCCACCAGATCAAGCGAAGCATTTCGAGGAGCGCATCAAAAGGCCCTCGATCCACCTGAATTTGACGACGGCGGCGGACTATCTTCCCTATCGCGCGACTATCGACATCATTGAAAAGGCTATTCTGAACAGGCAACAAATCGGGTTCAATTATACCTCCGTGCGCAGCAAGCAAGAGCACGTTGTTCACCAGCACATCGACCCCTATTACATTATTTACCTGGATGGGCATTTCTACCTCATCGGCTATAGCAATACGCACAACAAGTTTCTGGAGTATCGCATCGACCGCATCCAGTTGGAAAGCCTCGAAATGCTCAACAATACAATCGACATGGTACGACAACGCCCCACGGTGGAGTTCAGTTATTGGATTGATGGAGATATCGCGAAACGTGGCCTGAGCCAGCGCTGGCTTACGCAAACATCGGTACGGGAAGAGGCATTTATTGATAGCCAGGGGCAGGAGAAGCGCAGGGTGCTTGTGCGGGCGAAGGCGCACAACGAGTGGCGCGTCATTCAACAGCTTCTCAAGTACGGTGATCAGGCCGAGCTTGTCGAACCCGCCCATCTGCGCGAGCAAATGCGCCAGGCAGTTATTCGTATGATGAGTTTTTATGAGAAAAAAGACATGCCATGAAAACTCGTCAGCATTTTCACTTGATGCGACATAGTATGTCGCTCTTGTCTGCTACATTGTAACTAGAGCAGAGAAAGCGCAGGGTGATCGAAGCCACACCGGGGAAATGGCTGCTTTCATCTGCTATCTATTGCTGAAAGTAAGGAGGGTTTAAGATGCCCGCGGATATTAGTTTTCTGAAATTCTCCGGCGATTCTGAGCAGGACTCTGGCGCTTCCATAGTGTTTGATGATTACCTGTGCGAAATCGCCAACAAACAACTGCGCCGCTATAAAACAATCATTCAATACGGCGCGAAGCAGGGGCAGAGCTACTATAGCCATGTGATGGACCTGGTGACGTTGGTTGAAAAGCTGCGTCCGGCGATAAGATTGGATGAGCGCGAGATGCGCTGTATCTTGCTGGCGCTCACGATCCACGACCTGAATAAACTACCGGAATATGGCAAGCGGGCCGATGGCAAATACGTAAACTATAACGATGCCGCTACGCCGGAGAAAATTCGGGCTGAGTTGGAACAGTTGCAAGCAGAAGAATTCTTTCCTGAATGGAGCGATTACCTGCAAGACATTGTGTTGCTGGCCCATTCCCACCAGGAGGCGGCTACAGGTTCTACGCTGACGCTCGATCAACGTGTCTTCGACACCTGCAAGCTGCGACCGGCGCGTTTGAAAGGCGTGTTGAAGCACTTGATGAAAGCGGTTGATTCAGCCGATAACTCGCATTCCGGCGATCATTGCGACCCTCACGAAGTGCATTTACGGGACAAACTGCTGCAGCACATCAATGCCGCCATGCCAGAGCGGCAATACCGCTTCTTTGGTCACCGGCTGGCAGAACTGCGCGGGCTGTTCACCAATGTGCTACACAACGAACTGGTCACCTACTTTCGAGAGAAGTACGGTGAAGACGCTTGCATCGATCTCCAGTATTATTCAGAGGGAGTGAACTACCTACTGGACAGGGAAATAGAGCTTGGATGGGCAGCGGATACGTTACGCGAAGTAGCTACCAGGATTGAAAGAAAGCTGGCCGCTATTCAGCTCGACGAACTCGATCAGTTTATCAAAGCCAGACCCGTTGGTATTGTGGTAGACGCTGCCGCCATCGAAAGCGGCGCTACCACCGCCCAGATTTTTACTGTCATTGCGAATACGGTGCGCCGGAAACAGTACAAGCCAGAGTGGAGAGCCGAGCGCGATAGATTTGCCCGCAATGACCTGCAAGAGGTGCTGACTCATCCTCTACACAGCGCGGAACTGAAAGAGCAGGTGGCAAAGCTGCTCGAACAGGCTGATCTCATTCCTGTCGAGGAAACGGCGCTCAGGCGCGGTGAGTTCGCTTCAGCTTATCGCAAGTTTTTGGAGGATCACCGGGGCGATGCGCTGAAGGCGTTGAAAATTGATCCCTGGATGCGCGTTTATCGCCTTTTCAAGTTGCCTGAGAGCAATGACCAGGTATACCGGTTGATTGATCCCTACCGGCGTGGTTATTTTATAGCGCGCGATCTGCCAGCTATGGATCTGGATGAGATGGAAGAGGCTGTACTGGCCGATATCGAGTTGTTGGAAACGCAAGCAGCAGAGGCAAAAACAGCCGGGAAGCCTCGGAAGGTGAAAAATGATGCTGCCGATCAAAGGATAGCTATGCATGGCGAAGCAGGTGAGTCGCTCGAAACAGGGTATCTCGTCGAATATCTCAAAGTGAATCTGGAGGTTTGGGACTCTGGGAATAACTCACCAGATGATCCCACGCTTCCCAGGCCAGTCATGCTAGCGGATTTCGGAGAAAGCTTGCGGTTGTATGCCGATAAACGCCAGTATGAACAATGTTGCTACTGTGGTACCGCCCTGAAAGCCAGCCAGTGGATGTCAGTCCAGGTGCCAAAGAGCATCGGTGTGCAGTTCTTCTCGAATCGTCTCGAGGCTGGAAGTTCGCGCGACCCCAGTCGCAATGTGTGCGCCGTGTGCCGCGCCCAATACATTCTGGAAAAGTTAGCCTGGCGCAGCCACGGAGATAAGTATGGGGCGGAGCAGGTCACGTTTTACCTGCACCTGTTTCCTTACTCCTTCTTTACTCAACCACTGCTGCGGGCGTGGTGGAGGAGTATTAATCGATTGCGGGATAGCGAGCACTCGGCATTCTTCCTCGATACGCGGCACTATTTCCGCAGCGTGGAGGCGGTGCTGGAGGATGTACAAGGATTCCCGACCAGCACGAACGGGCTGGGCCTGCCTACTCTGTCGGAGGCGCTGAGCAATACACCGGTTTTGCCAATCATCGCTCCGGGCGATAACTACGGGGTGCAGTTCATGCTGGCGCTGGAGATGGCAGTGATCCTGGGGCGCTGGTTTGAGTGCCGCGCCATTCTCTCGCGTTTGCCCATTCCCCCGCTCAATTTGAGCCGCGAGCGCATTGATGATAAACCGGTGGTGCTGATGGTAGAGGGTATGCCCCGCAATATGAGCTGGCTTGTGCCAGCCACAAGTATGCACCGCGAGCAAGTCGAGGAACTGCATCGCAAGCTTGGTCAACTGCACCAGCTTTCAAAAGCGCTGTATTACACCGGCAGCAAGTCTGACGATGTACCACATGACTTCGCGGTGGCCGCCGCGGACGATGAACTGGCGCTCTTCTACCAGGCTGACCGTTCGATCGAAAAGAAAGTGGATGCTGAGAAAGGAAGAGTGAAAATTTCCCCCGAACAACATGCTATTGCACTGAGCCGCGAGGTGGCTCCCTTGCTAGAAAAACTGGTACATAAATCGTAAGTCAGGAGGATAGGTATGCAAGAACTCAAAGCGTTGGCCGAATATGCGGCAACAAACGGGATTCGTGGTTCATCATTCAAGCGCAACTCTATGTTAAAGCCTTTCGATATCATCTTACAGGAGTTGGACCGCTGCCCTAAACCGGATGATTCTAATGAATTAGATCTGGTGCGCGCGGGCACGCAAGGATTGATCTTTGAACATCTTGAGCGCATCGCGGGTGCTAATTACAAACCAGGACGCACCAAAGAAGGCAAGGTAAACCACTATGTGGATTTGTTCTTTGATGGCGTTCTGACAAAGGCTCATGGCGGCAAAGTGAACAGGTTGTTGACCCGCGAACGGCTGATTAGAAGCGCCTACCTGGTCTACTACCGGCAGGCCCTGGCAGAGTATTTTGTCGCGCGCGGGCAGGCTAAAAATATCGCTGAAGCCGAGAGCAAGATAGAGCGCGCAGATGAAGAGGACATTGACCAGGGCGATCAGTAGTAATTTCCAGGCAGGTGTACGCCCCACTACATGTACATGTTGGAATCTAACACAAATATAAAGAAGGAGTCAGAGGAATGACCGTAATCAGTAACATGAGTTTGCTCAACCAGTACAGCGAATATTTGCTGCCACGCTACAGCAATTTCCCGCGCGGGCGCTACGTGAGCCTGCTGATTATTCGTAAGACAGAGTCCGAGACGATTTTCCGCACCGAGGGCAGCGGAGAAGGTCTGGTGAAGGAGACTGTGATTGCCGGAGAGAGGAAAGAGAATGCGAAGCCGATGCGCCGGGTTGTTATCAGCAAACGCAAACAGACGGCGGTGGAACGCCGGACCGGGCGCGAGTTATTGCGTGAGCATGATCTGCTTAAAACTGTGGTCGTCAAAAACAACGAACAGCCCTGTTCGCTCAACATGAACGCGCCGTGTGGGAAGTGCATCGATTGTATGCTCTATGGCTACGCTGTTGGTGGTGGCGGGGCGCAGAAGAGCCGCGTGATGACCGACGATTCGTATTCGCTCGGTCCGGTCGCCCAGGTGACGGGGCGGCGCACCTTTAATGCTACCTTTGATAATGGCACGATGCGCAACCCCATCACCGGTGATGCTTCCACATCCATCAACGAGGACGAGTATGTGCTGCCCGAAACGCACTTTCTGGATATCGAAACTCTCAAAGATGTCACAGCGGGGGAGTTGCAGTACGCTATTGGGAACGTATTGAGGAGCAGCCGCTACGGTGCGATCAGCAGCCGCCTGGGCAGGGTGCGCAATACCCTGAGCGCCATTATCTTCAGCGATACAGAGGTCTTCTCGAACCTGGAATTGACGCAGGCCGTTTACGACATTCTGCTGGGCGACAAGGATGAACTGGATTTCCCGCTCTCCGACACAGAGGTTCAGCAGGCGGTAGATGATGCTGCCAATGTCCTGCTTGATCGACTGGTGAGCCGGACGCCAGTGGTGGTGCGCGGAGAGTCGCTTGCGAACATTCTGCGTGAGACAATCGCGCTCTATCGTGACACCGAGAGCGTGAAAGCCTTCTTACAAGAGATTGAAAAAGGGTATCAGCCAGTCAGCAAATAGGTCAGGCAAGGAGGCAAAAGGATGGCAGTGGAAATCTACCGCGCCAGCCTCACTCTCAAGGAGCATACCTTTTTTGCCAGCCGCGAGATAGGTATGCTCTATGAGACTGAGCCATTGATCGGCAACTATGCCCTGGCGTATGCGTTGGGGCTGTGCGCCGCACCGTATGATTGGAGCGGGCCGCCGCGTTACAAAGAGGATTTAGGCCCGCTCAACGAGAGAGGGTTATATGTGACACCCGCTACCTTTCGGCCAGATAAGTTGTGGTATGCCATTACCCAGTTCAATGCGCAGACCGACAGTTACTACTTTCGCTTTGATCAGAATGCGATTGCGAGCGATCGCGAGAAAAAGGCACGAGCGGCTAATTTCCCGCAAACTGGCAAAATTCGTATGTTAGGACTGGACAGCCAGGCACATTTTTTCCTGCTGAACCAGCACGGGATCGAGTTGAACTTCCCCAACTATATCCGCCTGGGGAAGTTCAACAGCAAGGCGCGTGTGGTATGGGAAAGGCTTACCCTGAAAGCGGCTCAACCGGTCAGACTGGAGGCGGTGGCGCTCGATTTTCTACTCAACGCCGTCGATTTACCGCGCGGGACGGCCACTCATCTACGGTCATTCAGCATCTACAACGTGCATCCAGCGCCTTTGCTGAGTCGCTGTCATCTCTCCGGCGACTTCTGGCAGTGTGGCGATCCAGCGGGTCAGACTCTTTACCTGCCCGCCGGTATGCGCTTTGGCGTGGATGTCATCAATTAACGTGAAACGTGGCATTGGCTATACCTGCATAAAGAAGAGAGGCTACCATGTCTTCAATCCGCTTGCTTTTGGAGCCGCAGTATGAACGTGTGTGGAAAGGCGAGAATCCCTCGCCTGCTACCTTCCCAAAGGAGCAAGGGATTCACCCACTTTACCACCAGTGGCGCACGTATAATGCAACAGAACCGCTGATTGTCAACACGTACAATACCGGCACGGGGAAAACCAAAGCGGCTCTGCTACGCCTCCTCAAGCGCGCCACGGACATCGGCTTCAATGCCCTGGAGAGCAGCGAGCATAACGCGTTGCTCATCGCGCCCACGAACGAACTCCTGGCTCAACACGCATGTGATGCCGAGAAGTTTTGCGATGAGAACAAGCTGCCTTACCGCGTCGTATCAATCAGCAGGGCCATGATTGAACAGTACATGCACGTATCGAACTTCAGCGAAGGTGAACTGCGACGCGGGGCAGCCTTACATTACATCCTGCAAAATCCACGCAAGGTCAAGCCGGATAGCGGCAAAAAGGCTACGCTTTTTGTGGTCAACCCGGATATCTTTTACTATGCGTTCTACTGCCTGTACGACAAATACGATCGCATCCCCTTGTTTCAGGACATCTTCATGTTGTGTAACTATATCATTATCGACGAGTTTCACTACTATAATCCCAAGCAGCTCGCCAATTTCCTCTTTTTCATGAGCCTGTCCAAACACTACAGATATCTCGGCAAGTCCGCCAACCGGCAATTTTGCCTCTTGACCGCTACTCCCAATAAGGATGTGAAGCAATACCTGGAAAAGCTGAATATTGATATTGGATGGATCTCATCTGAGAACGCTCCTGCTGATGAGTTGGGGCAGACAAGAGAAATAGCGGCCCTGACGCCGGTACAACTGGAAGTCTACAGTGTTGATGATATGAAAGAGGGACTGCTGACACTTGTCCACGAGAAGAGGGCAGAGATAGCTGATTGGCTCAACCGGGGTGAGGATGGAGCCATTATTTCCAGCGCGCTGTGGCGTATCAACCAGGTCTATTACGACTTGAGAGCCAGCAATACTCTCTCTACGGAGATTATGGGACGATTGACGGGCGCGGAAAGTCGTAGCGGGCGCGCGGATGCGAAGGCGAAACGTCTTATTCTGGCTACTCCTACAGTGGATATTGGCTACAACTTCGACCGGCTGGGCAAGACGCGCCAGAACATCGACTTTTTGTTGCTGGATGCGCGCTCCGGCGATGAGTTTATCCAGCGTTTAGGTCGCGCAGGCCGTGTGTTAGGTAAGGCACAACAGACTACTGATAGTCGCGTGTTGGCAATAACCGATGCTACTTTTTACAAAGCTTTGCAGCCATACGATGGACAAACCTTGAGCCGCGCCGCCTTGCGTAAGCTGGCCGAGGAACACCTCCCGGCTCGCAACTCGCTCTACACCTATATCAAAAGCGGAGCAATTGCCGAGGCTTTCTTACCCATCTATCGCCTTGAGAGCATGACATCGACCCAGAACAAACCCGATATAGAGGCGATCTTCGACGAGATGCAGCAACTTTTCGCGGCAGACACAAAACTGACATACAAAAAGCTGAGAATCGGTACCAGAAAGTACATAGAACGCGCCCAGGATTATGGCGGCCTGGTGACAGTTCCCAGAGAGATGAAGGAATGTTTGAAAGCATGTGAACGCCGATTAACGAACGAGCAGAAGAGCAAAGGCTGGTCAGATGCCAGGGATGCTTATAACTGGTTGCAGCAAGATTTGCGCTGCTATTTTCTTGAGAAAGCGCGTTTCAGTTTTCGCGAGGATTTTCAGCCACCGCTGGCCCTGGTGGGTGATACAAAAAATCTGCTCTCAAGTGAGCCTGTAGCACTGTATGACGCCCTGCACATTGTGAAAAACTATAAGGTGGCATATTTCGACTCTCTCGAAGATTGGCGTCGCTTGCAGTTGCCATTGCCAGAAAACGCTAAGGATGCGCTTATGTATTGCGATCTCAGGGAGTTATTTGCGCCCGAGGAACGGCTGAAGATCGGCTTGAAATTGAGCGTCGGGGAGTACAGAAGAATCGATTGGGAGGAGGAGGGACACTTTGCCTACCATCCCACCGCGCTCTACGGCCTGGAGGTAACGGCCCTGAACAACCATCATGGTCTGCCGGGGCATGTGCGAACGATGTTCAGCGAACGCTACATTCCGGCCTTTGTGGCTGCCAGAGAAAGCCGCACCGCGACTACGCTCTGGGGCCTTCAGAGGCAGGCCCAGTTTATCCCCTATAGCCTGCAAGTCATGTTTGGCGATGGCAGCACCCACGATTACTGGGCGGTACTGGGCACGATGGCTCTTTTAGTGTGGGGCGAAATACCGTATAAAGACATTGTCAGGGATAGGCGGAAGGCGCAAAGCGAAGACGAGTGTCCGATGATTTTTTAGGAGACGTATATGTGAAGATCAACTTCCTCATGCGAAAGGGAATGAATCATGCAAGAAGTGACATATCTGCCGCTTCAGACCGGGATAGCCACTCCTGAACGAGGCGAACTCTTCTCGATCCTGCTGCGACTGCATCCAATCGAGGTGGGGTGGGTTTCGCCCAACGCAGGCAGAGAGGCGCACGCGGCTTTCCTGGACATTGTGCGCCAGAATGATGAGGCCCTGGCGGAACAATTGCACCAGCCGAACCAGCGCCGCCCGTTTACGGTCGGGCTATTGCAAGGCTTCAATCATCTAACTTCTACACAATTGGAAGAGATTATAACGAGAAATCAGAAGGTGCAGGTATCTCCGGGACAGGTCTACTGGCTGCGTATCACCATCCTGGACTCGGCTATTTTCGGGGTGCTATTCCAACACCTGATTACGAAACCGCGCACCTTCATTATCCGCCTGGGCGAGGCGCGTTTTGAGGTGAGCCGCTTGATCGGCTCACCTGAACCGGGCACTGCCGCCAACTCGTGGGCGTCGTACTCGTCTTTCGCTGATTTGAGTGCGTTCACGGGTGTCCAGAGAGAGTATGCATTTGAATTTGCTACGCCAACGGCATTCAGCATGGGCCAGAAGAGTTGGGGCAAGTTGATGAATCTACTGCCTGAACCCGCCTATGTCTTTGAAAGCCTGGCAAAGCAGTGGGAGGTTTTCGCGCCGGCGCATCTGCGTTTGACTGCTCATGACCAGAACCCGCGTGATTTTGTAAGCTGGTGTGCGGAATCACTGATCGTCGCTTGCTACAGGCTGGAGACGCGCTACCTGCCATCGAACAAATTTGCGCAACCTGGCTTTCAAGGCACTATTACCTATGAATTGAAGAAGGCACATTCCAGCCGCGAGGCACGGTGGCTTACGCCACTGGCGCATTTTGCGCTCTTTAGTGGCATCGGCTATAAAACTTCCATGGGTATGGGTCAGACCAGGTGCATCAATCTTGCGAGCACGAAGATGGTCGGTACCAATAAAATGGGAGAGACGGCAGGAGTGTAGTATATGAGTGATCGCGAATTGCCTGAAACTATCCCCATTTCCTATTTGAACGCGCTGGAATACTGCCCGCGCCGCTTTCACTACGAATTTGTGCAAGGCGATATGCTGGTGAATGACTTCGTACTTGGTGGCACGCTGCTGCATGAGCGAGCCGATGAGCCGGGCAAACATACCAGCGAGGATGGAGCAACCCAGATCAATCGCCTGTACCTGTATAGCGAGAAACTACGCCTGTCGGGATTTGCCGATGTCATCGAAGAACATAATGGGGTCTTTGTGCCAGTGGAATATAAACACGGGAGGCAAGGTCGCTGGTTCAACGATCACATTCAACTGTGCGCCCAGGCGCTGTGTTTGGAAGAGCGTCAACCAGGGAAGCCGCCTATTCCCTACGGGTATATCTTCTACTTCGGCTCGCGCAAACGCATACAGGTTGATTTCACACCCGAACTACGCGCTAAAACGCTGGCCTCAATTGATAAAGCACTCGAGATCGCCATACTCAGCACACCTCCACCGCCGCTCGAAGGAAAAATGGCGGTTCGTTGTCGTGATTGTAGTCTGGCACCACTATGCCTACCCGAAGAAGTAAGGCTGCTGATGGGGAGAAAGGAAGGTTCCCTTGCCAACACTCTATCTGACTGAAGAGTACGCGCTGGTGCGCCGCGATAGCGAGGATTGTCTGCTTATACAGATTCCTGAGAGGAAAGGCGAGGGAGGTGCAGTAGTCTCTCCCGCCTGCAAGAAGCGCATTCCACTGCATAAAGTGGACGATGTGGTAGTAATGGGTGAGATCACGATGACAACCTCTGCGATTTCGCTGCTGATGGAGAAGCAGATTGAGATTCATTTCTTGAATCATTACGGGCAGTTCAAGGGGAAGCTCTCGCCGCCGCTCTCTAAAAACTCCCTGCTACGCATGGCTCAACACAGGGCGCATAATGACCTGGACAAACGCTGCGAACTGGCCCGGTGCTTCGTGATCGGCAAACTGGCCAACCAGCGCACCATGTTACAAAGGTACAATCGCCGGCAGCCCGATGCCGCGCTCACGCAAGAGATAGAGCATATGGGCAACCTGATCCGGCAATTGATCGCTCTGGATATACAGGTAGACAAGGTTCAAGTACTGGCAAGCGGGGATGCCGGTATTAGCGGAACCCCGCTAGAGACGATCCTGGGCTTAGAAGGAGCAGGCAGCGCCGCCTATTTTCGCTGCTTTGGGAAGCTACTCGCCGACAAAGAACAATGGGCATTTGCCGGGAGGGTAAGGCGTCCGCCGACTGACGCGGTAAACGCGCTGCTCAGTTATGGCTATACGCTGCTGACGAGCCAGGCGGGAAGCGCGCTCCAGATTGCAGGGTTCGATCAATATGTAGGCTACCTGCATAGCTCGACGTATGGCCGCCCCGCGCTGGCGCTTGATCTGATGGAAGAGTTCAGGCCGCTCATCACAGACTCAGTAGTGCTGACGGTCTTAAACAATCGGATGCTTACTCCCAACGATTTTATTGTCGAGTTAGGAGCATATCGCCTTAAGAAAGAACCCCGTAAGCTGTTCCTCACGCGCTTCGAGGAGCGGCTGAACGAGGAGATCACGCACCCGGTCTTTGGCTACAAGGTGAAATACAGGCGTTGTATTGAATTGCAAGCGCGGCTCATCGCAAAATACCTGACGGGCGAGATTGCTGAATATCCAGCTTTTACCAGTAGATAGAAAGTATGGCCCTATGACAATAAAGGCAATCCCTTCAACTCAAACCATGTGCTACATCATCGCCTACGACATTTCCGAAGACAAAAGGCGTACAAAAATCCACAAGATCCTCTCAGGATTTGGCAAGTGGACCCAATATTCGCTCTTCGAGTGTTTCTTATCAAAGAAAGAATTCGTCTTGCTCAAAGCGAAGTTGGCGAAGTATTTAGGAGACCAGCAGGATAGTGTACGCTTCTACCCACTCTGCGCGAGTTGCGTAGAGAAAGTAGAGACAGTGGGGGGCGAACCTCCCACCGAAGACATCGTGTTCATTGTCTAGGAAAAGTAAGTAGTTGCGAGAGGGTAGAGTACTGCCATCGTTGAGCATAGCCTCTCGCAACCGCATGAAAGCGCATGAAAAGCGCAAAGAAACAACCGAAGGTGAAATGTTGCGTCTCATAATAAGTTCCCCAACAGCAAAAAGTAATACCCTCTCGCAAATGCTGGATTCCTACAGCCAGCCATGCTATACTGCGAGCACGCCGTCAGAACAGGCCCACGCCCGATTGAGGGATTGCAACAATGGCTGCTCCATCCTCTAAGGCTATATCTATAGGTCAGAACAGGCCCACGCCCGATTGAGGGATTGCAACTTTGTTGATTGCTCCTCTACCATATCGCCTGGCGCGGTCAGAACAGGCCCACGCCCGATTGAGGGATTGCAACAATTGGGCTAACTGGCTGATGCTCATCCGTTTCCTTGTCAGAACAGGCCCACGCCCGATTGAGGGATTGCAACTATCAAGCACCTCATGGGGAAACTTTGCAGGCCACAGGTCAGAACAGGCCCACGCCCGATTGAGGGATTGCAACCTTTCAGCACGTCAGGCTCCTGTAAGATTTTGAGCGTCAGAACAGGCCCACGCCCGATTGAGGGATTGCAACGGTATATGGCACAAACCAGAGCTGTTTGTTTTGATGTCAGAACAGGCCCACGCCCGATTGAGGGATTGCAACAGATCATTTGGGACATCATGGAAGCCAAAGGACTGTGTCAGAACAGGCCCACGCCCGATTGAGGGATTGCAACCTTGACCAGGTTGCACAAAGAGTCGATGATCTCTATGTCAGAACAGGCCCACGCCCGATTGAGGGATTGCAACCATGTGGACTACCACCGAGCAAATGTACCCGTCTGCCGTCAGAACAGGCCCACGCCCGATTGAGGGATTGCAACGTCTTCTTCTTCATGCTTATTCCAGTCAATGGACAGTCAGAACAGGCCCACGCCCGATTGAGGGATTGCAACACACATGTGCGAGTTGTCG
>WNFY01007093.1_pt1 | contig 13436 bp, 7 predicted proteins | sample 5400091 | NCBI WGS metagenome assembly WNFY01 (sample SAMN13153364, study PRJNA577476) | soil metagenome | isolation source: 60 cm soil or saprolite under grassland replicate 1 | place: USA:California | collected 2016-06-15 | reverse complement strand
TCCGCTATCAGACCGAAACGCTCGGACCGATCGGGATCAAAAGCCGGCTTATAACGGAAATTGACCGGCTTCAGTGCGAAGAGCTCTTCGCTGGCTGCGCCCATGGGCTTGATGTCCTCTTTGAATCTTCGTGAAGAAGTAAGATTGACGTAGCCAAGCTTCGTGCCGCCCACGGCGTCCAAGGTAACATAGATCCCACTGTCCTGCGCCGTCGCGCCGATGTTGCCGATGCGAGTGGTGTAGTTCTCGCCAGCAACGCCAGCCTCATGGAAGCCGATGTCGATATTACCGTTGCCCGTGATATTGAGTCCGGCTAGATCGCCGATCGCCGTGTTGGCACCGCCGTTGCCTTGGGCGAGTGCTGCATAACCAATCGCAGTATTCGCGCCGCCAGTGATGTTGGCCTCGAGCGCAAAAGCTCCAATGGCCGTGTTTGCACCGCTACCATTAGCGCCAACCGTGGTATTGTTAGTGAGCGCATTCACACCGAACGCCGTGTTTTGGGTGCCAGTGGTATTCGAAGCGAGCGCTCCTGAACCAACGGCGGTATTCTCGTCGGCAGTATTGCTTAGCAGCGCATGCGAACCAATGGCTGTGATGTTGCTGCCGGTCGTGTTGCTAAAGAGAGCGAACGCTCCATTGGCCGTGTTGAAGGAGCCGCTGGTGTTGCTTAAAAGCGCCGCCGTGCCGGTGGCCGTATTTTGCTCTGCCGTATTGAGAAGCAGCGTTCCAGCGCCGACACCCGTGTTGAAGTTGCCGGTGGTTTCGCTCCTGAGCGAAAACCAACCAACAGCCGTATTGTAACCACCGCTGGTAAGACTTAAAAGGGCGGCCTGCCCCTCCGCCGTGTTGCCGCCAGGATAGCCGCCATCGGGCGCCGGATTCACCGCTTGCGCTGCGGGCAAAAGCGCAAAGCAGGCGAGAGCGAACACCGTTAACGCGAGACAAAGAATATTCGTTTTTGTTTTCATATGTTTCTTCCTTTCATTATTTTTCTTGAGAAATTGCGAACCGAAGGCATCCATCAATGATTGTTCAGAACCGTTTGCAGCGGTGGCCTATTCCCTTCAAGTTGAGCGTTCACCTTTTGGATCTGCGCGGCCTGTTCTTTAAGAGTAGTAGCGAAAACTTCCATGCGTTTGTTGAGCTGGCTAATCGTGGCTTCCTGCTTTGTAGCATCAGATTTTAATTGCATGATCGTCGCTTCCTGTTCTTCAACCTTTTGGTGCTCTTTGAGGAACTCATTAAGCAACATCGCGTTGATCGATTCATAACGCACCGTAACGGGTTTGCCCTCTAAGTCGTACGACACTAGAGCAGGGTTGATCTTTTCCACCTCCTCGGCAATGAGGCCGAAGCGCTGTGCGCCATCGGGGTTGATCTCGCGTTTGTACCGGAAATTAACCGGCTTGAGGGCAAAAAGCGCTTCGCTGGTCTTATCCATCGGCTTTATCTCATCCTTGTAGCGGCGCGACGAGGGGATGGCCACGTAACCAAGTTTATCGCCCCCCACGACATCGAGGGTGACGTAGATGCCGGTGTCCTGCGCGGTCGAACCGATGTTGCGGATGCGGGTGGTGTCGCTCTCGCCAGCGACCCCACGAACGTCTTTGCCGATGCAGACATTGCCACTGCCTGTCGTAAGGTCACTACCCGCTACATCGCCGATGGCCGTGTTGCCGTCGCCGGTGTTCGAGGAAAGCGCAGCGTAGCCTAAGGCATTGTTTTCGGAGCCGGTGTTGTTGAAAAGGAGCGCAAAGCTGCCAACCGCAGTGTTGAGCGTCCCGGTGGTGTTGAAAAAGAGCGCGCTCTCACCGGTGGCGGTGTTGAAGTTGCCATTATTGTTGTTTTGGAGGGCGGACGTACCGGTTGCCGTGTTGTCGTGGCCCAATGTGTTGCTAAAGAGAGCGAACGCTCCATTGGCCGTGTTATTGGCCCCGCTGCTGTTGCTCAAAAGCGCTCCCGCCCCAGTGGCCGTGTTTTCATTGGCGGTGTTGGCAAGAAGCGCTCCAGCACCAATGGCCGTGTTAAAGCTGCCGGTGGTGTCGCTCCTCAGCGACAACCAACCAACCGCCGCATTGTACCCGCCGCTGGTGAGACTAAAGAGCGCGTTCTGCCCTTCTGCCGTGTTGCCTCCGGAATAGCCGCCATCCGGTGGAGGGTTGAGCGCTTGCCCGTTCTGGGCAAGCGCAAAGCTCATGATTAAGATCGGAATGAGAATTATATTTTGGGATTTCGCGTTCACAGTTTGCCTTTCATCCTCATAAACAAAAAAGACCGATCAAAGTGCTCATCTAAATTGAATGTTTTCGGAGACGCTTCTGCGTTCAGAGAATTTTGCTCGGTGTTTAGGCTAGCAGGAAGAGGCTATGGGTACGCCTGTGATCTTCCCGCAAAGAGTGACCGGGTTGCTGCCGCATTGGAGTCAGGGAAACTATGCTGCCCTCACTGAACTGGCTTCGGCTGTGTGATGATGATGTAGTGAGCAAATGTCACTATACGCACATCGCAATAGCTTCCGGCTCATCCATTCGACAGGGTCCGGGCAAGTCCCGCCGCCTCGACAGCTAATCCGTTTTATCCGCGCAATCCGCGGTTGATTTGCCAGCGCGCTCTCTTTGGGAAGCGGATTTCAAACAAAAAGCCGCCACGCGGTGAGGCGTGACGGCTGATTGCCAAATAATGGCTGCTTGTTCGGCTCGGCAGATTACTTAAGCAAGCCTTCGCTATTGCCTGGTCATGGTGCCGCTGTTGCTTGCTATCACGTGGGTGCCGGGTGGGTCTGTAATGATCCACTTGAGCTCAGCGCCTCCGTTCACGATGTAAAAATCGCGGTGTTTGGGGCCGTTCATACCCGTCCACGTCATCGTCCCGTGGCCGTTTGCATCCACGGTATAGGTGCCATCAAAGATGAGGTGGCGATTTGTTCCAGCAGCTCCTCTTATGATCAAATCCTCGTGAAAGGTGCCGGTCGCGGGCGTGAACGTGACGAGACCGACCTGGCTGATCGGGTCGAAGTTAACAACGCCATTGCCGAAGGCCCAGCCGTCGGCGAGCTCAACGTAGTTTCCCGACACGTCGTTGATGCTAAATGAACCAGCCCGTGCACTAGCCGAAAAGGCTGGCGCAAGACCGATAATGGAAGCCGCTAACACGAGTAGCAGAGCGACTCGGATGCGGTTTTTGGTGATGTTTGAATTTTTCATATGCTAATTCCCTTGTGTTTTGGCCTTGTTTGACCCAGAGCTTTCGGGGTCCTTTCTGGCCGTTCACTCATGTAAACAAGAACAGGCGATCAAAGTGATCATCTGAATCGAGCTTTTTGTGGAAAAGCTTCTGCGTGCAGGAAATTTCTGTGGATGATAAGCTACCAAGAGGATTTATGGACAAGCCTTCGGTCTCTCCGCAACATGTGACCCAGCTCCTGGCGGATTGGAGTCACGGGGACGATGCCGCCCTCGGAGAGCTAACCCCGCTGATCTATGAAGAACTTCGACGCCTCGCTCATCATCAGATGGCCGGACAGCGTCCCGACCACACACTGCAACGTTCAAGGTAGAGCTGGACGAAACCGCGATTGTCTCGCCGGAGGAATCAAAGGAAATTGTTGATCTGCACGAGGCGCTAGAGAGACTGGCCACACTCGACTCAAGAAAAGCTCAAGTCGTCGAGCTAAAATATTTTGGCGGGCTCAACTATGATGAGATGGCGGAAGTGCTCAAGATTTCACGCGTAACGGTGAGGCGTGACTGGGAATTCGCCAGGGCATGGCTGCACACCGAATTGCACAATACGGCCTGACAGACACGAATTGCACTAATTTACACCAATTGATTCAGTGGTTGGCTTAAGCCGGCTGAAATTTGGTGATAATTCGTGTAATTCGTGTCACGCCCGCCAGTTCGTATAATTCATCTCCCAAATTCACCGCAACTAGTGTAATTAGTGTCAATGACGCCGGCGCGGCTACAAACGATTGAGGAAATCTTTCGTGCAGCCCTGGATCAAACTCCTCAACAGCTTGGCGCATTCCTGGATACGGCCTGCGAAGGCGATGAGCTTTTGCGCCGTAAAGTTGAAGCGCTCGTGGCTTCACATCAGGGAGCCGGCGATTTCATTGCAACGTCCGCTGTTGCTCTCGCGACGAAGGTTATTGAAAATGGCCAGGGTGATTTGCTCGTCGGTCAGACGATCGGCCACTACAAAATTTCCAAGCGGATCGGCATCGGCGGGATGGGCGAAGTTTATCTGGCCACCGACATTACAGCGGGCCGCAGAGCAGCGCTCAAACTCCTGCCGGCGCGCTTTACTGGCGACCCCGAGCGCCTGAAACGATTTCAACAGGAAGCACGGGCCGTAGTCGGGCTCAATCATCCAAATATCCTGACGGTTTACGAGATCGGCGAGGATCACTCGACTCACTACATAGCGAGTGAACTGATCGAAGGCGAGACAGTGCGCCGACGTCTGGTGCGCGGGCGGATGGAGTCAAGTGAAGCGATTAATGTCGCGATCCAAGTGGCAAGTGCGCTCGCCGCAGCCCACGAAAACGGCATTATTCATCGCGACATCAAACCGGAGAACATCATGCTCCGACCGGACGGGTACGTGAAAGTGCTCGACTTCGGAATTGCAAAGCTTTCCGAACAGGAAGTGCCAGTAACGATACCGACAGACGAAGCACTCTTGCTGGTTGAGACGAACTTGGGGTCGATCCTGGGCACGGTTCGTTACATGTCGCCGGAACAGGCGCGCGGCGCGCCGGTTGATAAGGGCACCGATATCTGGAGTTTCGGCGTAGTCCTTTACGAAATGGTAACGGGGCATGCGCCATTCACCGGCGAAACGCCAGGAGAAGCGATGCATTCGATTCTTGAGATGGAACCACCGCCACTCACGCGTTACGTCACACAAATCCCGGCTGACCTTCAGCAGATTATCAGCAAAACGCTGCGCAAAGATCGCGCAGAACGGTATCAAAACGCCCACGAATTGCTTGAAGCACTGCAAAGTCTGCGCCGTAGAATGGAATTCAAGGCTGAGTTAGAACGTTCGCATAGTTCTCCTGGAAGCACTGATGCGTCCGGTGAAGTTAAAAAGGAGATCCAGCTCGAAATCGCGCATGTCTTGTTCATTGACATCGTTGGTTACTCGAAGCTTTCGATTGACGACCAGCACGCGGCGATTGAAAAACTAAACCAGATTGTCGGCGCATCCGAGCAGGTTCAACGAGCCGAAGCCGTGGGTCGCTTGATTAAAATTCCAACGGGCGACGGCATTGCGTTGGTCTTTTACACGAGCCCGGAAGCGCCTGTGCAATGCGCTGTGGAGATCAGCCTCGCCCTGAAAGAACATTCGCGCCTGCAACTTCGGATGGGAATCCACAGCGGGCCAGTCAGCGGTGTGGTCGATGTAAATAAGCGAGCCAATCTCGCTGGCGCTGCTCTTAACATTGCTCAGCGAGTGATGGATTGCGGCGACGCCGGTCATATTCTTCTCTCCAAACACGTCGCCGAAGATCTCGGGGAATACGAAAAGTGGCGACCACGCTTGCACGATCTTGGTTCGTTCGAAGCGAAGCATGGTATGCGCCTCTCGGTCGTGAATCTCTATGACGACCAATTTGGCAATGCGAAGCTTCCGCGAAGATTCGAAACGCTGCAGAAACGCCGGACGCGTCTGCGCTGGGCGGCAATGACGGCAGCGTTGCTCGCGCTCGTGGCAATTGTCGCCGGCATCGTATTGATTTCCCGTAATCGCGTGACACCAACGCTTCCTGCACCCGAGAAAAGCATTGCGGTGCTTCCGTTTGAAAACCGGAGTGAGGACAAAGCGAACGCCTACTTTGCCGACGGCATCCAGGACGAGATTTTGACACGCTTATCCAAAATTGCCGACCTGAAGGTGATCTCGCGCACATCGACGCAGCATTACAAAAGCGCGCCGGAAAACCTGCCCGAGATCGCCAGGCAACTCGGTGTCGCCCATATCCTCGAAGGCAGCGTGCAAAAGAGCGGCGACGCTGTGCGCGTCACGGTGCAGTTAATCAAGGCAGCGAATGATTCCCATCTTTGGGCCGATAGCTTCGATCGCAAATTGACCGATATCTTTTCGGTGGAAAGCGAAGTAGCCAAAGCCATCGCCGATCAGTTACGCGTGAAACTAACCGGTCGAGAAGCGCAAGAAATCACCGCGAAACCGACAGACAACCCCGAAGCTTACGATGCCTACCTGCGCGGACTGGCTTACAGTCTCAAAGCGCAAAACTCACCTGCCAATTCCCTCGGCGCGCAGAAGCATTTGAGAGAAGCAGTGCGTCTCGATCCGAAATTCGCCCTTGCCTGGGCGCTCCTGTCTTATATCGATTCATTCGGCTACATCGGAATTACCCTTCAAGCCACGGAATCACTCCGAGAAGAGGCGCGGCAAGCGGCCGAGACAGCGCTCACTCTTCAGCCCAATCTCGGCGAGGGATTGATCGCCAAAGGCTATTATTACTACGCGTACTTGAAGGATTACCCCAGCGCGGTGCGCTACTTCGAGCAAGCTCGTCCATTCCTGCCAAATAGCAGCCGAATTCCTGAATGTCTTGCCTATGTCACGCGTAGAGGAGGTCAATGGGAGCAAAGCGAATCATTCTTCAACCAAGCGGAGCGGCTCGACCCGCGCAACGTTACACAACTTAGCCAGCACGCGCTCTCGTACGTTCTTCTTCGTCGTTTCCCGGAAGCGCTGCAGAAGCTGGATCAGGTTCTGAATATTACGCCGGACGACGTGGACACCGTGGCTCTAAAAGCCTCGATTGCCCAGGCCGAAGGTGACTTGCCACGCGCGTCGGCCATTCTCGGTTCCATTCATCCCACTGCAGACCACACCGGCGCGCTGGAAACGCAAGTTTACCAGGCGATTCTCGAGCGACGGACGGACCAAATCATTTCTGGTCTCAAGGAAATACTTATCAGGCCTGATCCAGCAATGGGTTACTTCAACGGCGAACTGCGTTTTTGGTTAGGCTGGGCGCAACACGTCGGCGGCGATCATGCCGCCGCGCAGGAAAGCTGGCGACAGGCACGAAGCGAACTGGAACCATTCCTCAAAGATCAGTCCGACAATTATAATCTCATGCAAGACCTCGCTCTGGTTGAGATGGGTCTTGGCAACAAAGCGGCAGCCTTATCCATGGCCGAACGGGCCATAGCCGCGAATCCAATCGAGAAAGATGTCGTGGATGGGCCCGCTCCGATTGAGATTCTCGCCCGGGTCGCGACGCAGACAGGAGAAGTCGACCGCGCGATTGCCGCTCTAGAAAAACTACTTTCGATACCGTATGAGGGCGCGCTACCGAATGGCAATGCGCCGCTCACTCCTGCGCTGCTCCGACTCGATCCAATGTTCGATCCACTGCGAAATGATCCGCGCTTCCAAAAACTCTGCACGGGCTCGGCGCTGGCTGTGCCTGGGAAAAGCATCGCGGTGCTGCCCTTTAAAAACCTGAGTGAAGAAAAAGCCAATGCATATTTTGCCGACGGCATCCAGGACGAGATTCTGACGCGCTTATCGAAGGTCGCCGATCTGAAGGTAATCTCGCGCACATCGACGCAGCATTACAAAAGCGCGCCTGAAAACCTGCCCGAGATCGCCAGGCAACTTGGCGTCGCCCACATTCTGGAAGGAAGCGTGCAAAAAAGCGGCGACGCCGTGCGTGTGAATGTGCAGCTAATCAAAGCAGCCAGCGATTCGCATCTTTGGGCCGAGTCATTTGACCGGAAACTGACCGACATTTTTTCAGTCGAGAGTGAAGTAGCCAAAGCTATTGCCGAGCAGTTGCGAGTGCACCTCAGCGGTAAGGAAGAGCAAGTCATAGCCGCGAAGCCTACGGACAATCCGGAGGCTTACGATGCCTACCTGCGTGGACTTGCCTACACGCTGAAGACTTACAGCACGCCCGCCAATGTCCTTGGCGCACAGAAATCTCTGAGAGAAGCGGTGCAGTTGGACCCGAAGTTTGCCCTTAGTTGGGCGTTGTTGTCATACGTTGATGCGCGGGGCTACCTCACACTGAATTTTCAACGCACCGCTGCCCTCCGTGAAGAGATACGGCAGGCAGGCGAAACTGCCCTTACTCTTCAGCCCAATCTCGGCGAGGCTGTCTGGGCAAAGGGCTATTACCACTACGCTTGCTTGAAGGATTACGACACCGCCGTGCGTTACTTTGAGCAAGCTCGTCAGTTCCTGCCAAATAGCAGCCGGATTCCTGAATCCCTCGCTAATGTTGCGCGGAGGAGAGGCCACTGGGATCAGAGCGAGGCCTGCTTTATCGAAGCCGAGCGCCTCGACCCGCGAAATATTAGCCTACTTAGCAATCACGCGCTTTCCTATGCCGCACTTCGTCGTTTCCCAGAAGCGCTGCGCAAGCTGGATGAGGTTCTCAATATCACACCGGACGACGTCGACACCCTTGGAGTCAGGGCTGCTATCGCACAAGGCCAAGGCGACCTCCCGCGGGCCTCGGCGCTTCTCGCTCCGCTTCACCCCGGCGCCGATCACGCCCTCGTGTTGGAAACGCAGATTTACCAAGCAATCCTCGAGCGACGCCCCGACCAAATCATTTCTCGCCTAAAAGAAATACTTGCCAAGCCTGATCCGGCATTGGGTTATATCAGTGGCGAACTGCGCTTTTGGCTAGGCTGGGCGCTAGAAGTCGCCGGGGACCACCATGCCGCTCAGGAAAGTTGGCGGCAGGCGCGCAGCGAACTCGAATCATTCCTGAAACAACAGCCAGAAAACTTTATCCTCATTGAAGATCTCGCGCTAACCAATATGGGCCTTGGTGACAAAATCGCAGCGTTCGCTCTGGTACAGCAGGCGATGGCCGCCGTCCCGATCGAGAAGGACGCGCTGGACGGTCCTGCTCCGACAGAGATCCTTGCTCGGGTGGCGCCGCGCTTGGAGGAGCCCGACCGGGCAATCGTTGCTTTACGGAAACTTCTGTCGATACCTTATGAGGGTGCGCTGACTTCTGGTACGCCACTTACTCCTGCGCTGCTCCGACTCGATCCCATGTTCGATCCACTCCGGAATGATCCGCGCTTCCAAGAACTCTGCGAGGAGAAACCGCACTGAATAATAACGCGGGGCTACTTATCGCTGTTCCGTTGCTTTTTCGAGCGCTGTTGGATCATCGAGCAGGATCCATTCAATGACAGACACTGGCAGGCTGCCGTTCTTGATCAGGTCGTCGTGGAATTGACCAAGCCGGAAATTATCGCCTTGTTTATCTTTGTACCTGCCGAGCAGATTCATGATCTGCCATTTGCCGGTGATGTAGCTGATCTTTTGTGTTGGACTTGAAGCAGCGCCTGCTGCCTCGCCCTCGGCCGCTTCGCGATCTAATCCGCCAGCATCCATGAAATATTTGACCGCTTGTTCGAAATTCCACCGGCCAGTGTGCAGATTCACATCGACTCCGATGCGCGCCGCACGATAGCGCGAAAGGCGCAGAATTTGTCCCTGCGCAGGCGAATCATTCGGATAAAGACCAGTGCGCATCAACATCTCTTCGCCGTAAAGCGCCCAGCCTTCGATGAACACGGAGTCCTCATGCTGACGCCGGATCTCATCGTTTAAATGGTTGGCGATTGAGAGCTGAAGGAAATGTCCGGGAATCCCTTCGTGCCCGAGAATTGGTCGTGGATCTTCAATCGCCGCGCGAATATAAAAATTCTTCGATTCGGGATTGTAAGTGGGAATGAAAAAGAATCCGGTTGGGTCCTTATCATAAACACCAGGAGGATTCATGAAACCGCCAGGGCTGGTTGGCTTAAAGGCTTCGGGCAATTGTCGAATTTGAAACGGCCCGAGATAGTCCGGCAGGGATACAAGATTGTGTTCCTTCAAGAAACTGATCATCTCTGCTTCGCGGCTTTCATACGCTTTCAGGAAAGATTCCTGATCCGGCGGAATATGAGCAGCCCGTTTCGGATCTGGATCGGCTAATTTCGGATCAGGCAAGAGCGCCTCGAGGGCGCGATAGCGCGCGAGCTCTGCTCGCCCAATCATCTCCACCTGTCTGGCGTCGAGCGGCAGAAGCAAAACGTGCTTGAGATAATAATTATAGTTTGCTTCGCCCATAGGCGTGAAATCGACCATTTTCGGCAGGCGCTTCTCCAGCTCATCGGCATAGCTGTGCACCGCAGTAAGGGCCGCGTCGCGCGCTTTGATCAAGTCATCGTGCTCGTTAGGCGCGAGTCCGACATCCAGCGCCATTAAACTTTTATTTAAGAGCAGATCGATTGAGCGCGCCGATTGGATCGCCAACTGCGAATAAAGTTTTACCGGACCTTGTAAATTACTCAGACCTTGCTTCAACAGCGCAGGCATTTGTTTGAGACGCGAGGTCGCAGCGAGCGCACGTTTTCTCGGCGTATCGTATTCCTTTTTCAGCAGGGAAAAGATTCCGTCCGTGCATTCGCGGACATAAACCTGCGGATCAGTGCGTTCGAATTTGAGAACGCGATCTGCAAACTCGACATTCTCCAATTGTGCGCGGAACAGGATCCAGTCAATGCGATCGTTCTTTGGCCAGTTATCGGTTTTCATCGCGCGCACCTTTTCCAGGAGCGAATGCACGTGCTGCGCGCGTTCTGCGATTTTCGCAGGCGAATGATCCGTCAGCTGGTCGTCCCACGTATGCAGTCCTACGTCGCTGCTACGGACTGGGTAATTTTCGTTCCGCCAGGCGTAATACTCGTCTGCGATCTTGCGCAGGGCGTCAGTTGTGTTCGCACTTTTAGTCTTAAAAGCGTCGGCGCTTATGCCGGGCGTCGATTTCGTGATCAGTGCCTTGTTTGAAACATCCGGGTTACGCTGGGGTGGTGTTTGCGCGAGGACGACAAGCGGAGCTACTGCCAGCAGTGCGCAAACGAGTGACGACAAATTCATCGGACGCATGGCTTGAACTGTAATACCTGCCGCCGAATCGCAAACCGCAATGCGAAGGTTTCGCTAGTTCTGGCTTGATCATTTGCTCTCTTCCAATTCTTCGAGCAACTGCTGTCTCAGGTGGCGACGCGCTGCCTTTTTGATTGCGCGCCGCTCAGCTGCCACGGCTTCTTTCTCTGCACGGCGTTCTCTTCGCGTCCGGCGCTCTGCGGAACTTGGCAAGTGGGTAATCTTTGGTCGCTGCGCACCGATCTTTCGTTCCTTCGGTTTGGCGTAGGGATCCACGGGGAAACGCTAGCGCTTCTTGTTCGCGATAAAAAGAACGGGAATAGCCGCAAGTTGAAGAATGACTGAGAACAGTACCACGGCCAGGATCGATGCCTCGTATAGCAAGCCCATCGCTGCGCTTCCTAAAAACCATGCAATTCCGTATCCCGTATCAAACAAGCCAAAAGCCGTGCTTCGTTTCTGTGGCGGAATAACGCCGGTAAGCATCGCTTGAAACAGCGAACCCTGCGCGCTCATTCCAACTCCCCAAAAAATCATTCCGATCAATGCGAAGACGGATGTGCCTAGAAAAACGAATGGCGCAGCCGCGGCGGAAATCAAAAACGCGAACAACGACACATTCGGACCAAACCGGTCAAATAGCCGGCCCAGTGGAATGGAAGCAAGAGCGCTGGCTGCCATCGCAACCGCATAAAACACGGGAATGAAGTTTCCCCGCACCACGTTTGCCTTTTGAAAGTGAAAACCAATCAATGCGAAATCGGCGAATCCAGCGGCAAGCAATCCTCCAGCCGCGAGATAAATCCAGTAAGCTTGCTTCAGGTTAGGCGTCGTGAGGGTATGCCCAGCGCCTTTTTCCAATTCGTGCGGCCGCGGGTGAAGAAGCCGTGCCAGGACCAAAGTCCCGAGGCAAAGCAAAGCTGGAATGAGGAGCGTGGCAAAACCGGTTTGATATCCGCCATTAAAATAAAGAATCAGCGCCATGAGTAACGGCCCGATCGTCGCGCCTGCCTGATCGAGTGCTTCATTCAGTCCAAATACCCAGCCGGCGCCAATTGATCTGCCGGCGTACGAAAGCATCGCTTCTACAGTTGGTTTGCGAATGCCTCGACCGATACGTTCCGAAACCACGAGACTGGCTGCGAGCGGCCATTGTCTGGTAAGCGCTAGCGCGGGAACCGCAAGCATGTTGATCGTGTATCCCAGGAATGCGAACGTCCAGTGTCGATGCGATTTGTCCGCGAAATATCCTGAGACCGATCGCAACCCGTAGCCCATCAGTTCGCCGAAGCCTGCGACCAACCCGACAATCGCCGCGCTCGCGCCTAACGAGCCAAGAAACGGACCGATAATTGCGCGCGCGCCTTCATAGGTGAAATCCGCGAAGAAATTTGCGATGCCGATGATGAGGACAAAATGCAGCGCCGATCTATTTTTCATCTAACCACTAATGAATACGAATTCAGGTAATGACGAAATCCGAATGACGAATGACGAATTAATTCCGAAGCCCGAATGACAAAGTGAAGATGTGCTACACGTGAGACATTCGTTATTGGTCATCCTTTCGCTCCGCATCACTCGCATTTCGTCTTGGTCAATTCGTGTCAATTCGTGTCCATTCGTGGTTAACATATGAAGGTTCTTGGAATCATTGGCGGCCTCGGCCCTGAAAGCACAATCGATTATTACGGTAGAATCATCGCGCTTTACCGGGAGCGGACGGCGGATGGCAGTTATCCGCAGTTCATCATCAACAGCATTAACATGAAGAAAGGACTCGATTTCATGGACGCAAACAATCTCGCCGGTATGGCTGAGTATTTGCTCGAGGAAATCGGCAGACTCGCGCAGGCTGGTGCAACCTTCGGCCTGATTTCAGCGAACACGCCGCATATTGTTTTCGATGAAGTTGCGTCCAAGTCGCCGATCCCGTTGATCAGTATCGTCGAAGCGACTTGCGCAGCAGCCAAAACGCGGAAGTTGAAGCGGCTCGCCTTGTTCGGGACGCGTTACACGATGCAGGCAACTTTCTATCCGAAGGTCTTCTCGCGGGAGGAAATCGAGCTTCTCTTGCCCGACGCCAAGGATCAGGACTACATCCACGACAAATACTTCAAGGAGTTGGTCTCCGGGAAGTTCTTGCCCCAGACGCGCGCTGGTTTGCTGGCAATCGTTGGTCGCATGAAAGCAAACAGCGACATCGACGGTGTGATTCTCGCTGGCACAGAATTGCCCCTGATTCTGCGTGATTCAGAACACAACGGGATTCCGTTTCTCGATACGACAGAGATCCACTGTGAAGCGGCGGTGACTGAAATGTTATCCTAAACGACACCTCAGCTGCGTACGGTTATGAAGGATAATTCGAACAGGGTCCTCACCCTGGTTCTTCTTGCCTGGCTCTGCTTTGCGGTAGGACTAGCCAGCTGGTTTCAGAATGCAAGCGCATTAGCAGTGGCCGCGACAGTCTGGACATTGACCGC
>WNFY01004152.1_pt1 | contig 13437 bp, 18 predicted proteins | sample 5400091 | NCBI WGS metagenome assembly WNFY01 (sample SAMN13153364, study PRJNA577476) | soil metagenome | isolation source: 60 cm soil or saprolite under grassland replicate 1 | place: USA:California | collected 2016-06-15 | reverse complement strand
TGGTACTCCGAGGAACTGCCGACCACGTGCGACGGGTGGCAGCAGGACATTCGTGGCAGGTACCAGGCCATCGGCCGCTACCTGCGGCCGGACCGCCTCGGCTCGCGGCGACTCAATGTGTTGGGTCGTCGGGCCCGGCCAGTCGCGCTGCCCGGCATGGGACTCATCGACGGCCGCACGTACGATCTCATCCTCCTCTGCACCGGCAACCAGGAGACGGCCATCGATGGGCTCGACTTCGAGTCTTTCGATGAGTACGCGATCCCGGACGCGAACGCGGTTGCCCGTGCCCACTACAACCTGCCCGCGTTCCGGGTCGGTCCACATGCGAGATTGCCGTTCACTCGGCAGGAGCGGGCGGATGGAGTCGCGGACATCTCCGCCAATGCCGTCTCGATGTTCCGGACGGCGAGCAAGACAGCCGCACTGGCGGCGACGCTTCGCGCAGTGACGCGGGATTAAGGCACGGGACCCTGCTGGGCGCTGCATGACGCGCCGACCTACACCGGCGACTGTCAAGACGACGACGATCTGCGCCGCCACCGTTCGCGGCGTCCCGGACCTGTCCACGGCACACCTACCGGACCATCTCGGCAATCACGGACCGTCCGGCCAGGACGGGGTCACCGCGTACGAGCTGCGGTACGGCTGGCTGATGTGGGCGCCGCCGGACCTGCAGGCGTACGGCGGCGGCTATCCCGACCTGCCGCCCGAGGTGCTGGCGATTCAGCGCCGCGCCCGCGGGTTGGGCTGCGACTACGTGCTGTTCGACGCCGACGCTGACCAGGTCGGCGATCTGTCCACCTGGGACTGGTAGCCGCCAGACCCAGCTACCCGCCTGTTTGACCCTTCCGGGGACCGCGCCGGCCGCGTGCCGCAACCCCCGGACGCCCCGGGGGTGGGTACGCGGCCCGGTGCCGGTCTCCCGGTGCACTCCCGAGGGAGGACCACCGTGCACCGCACACCACCACTCACCTACGACCCGGCAGCCACCCAGGCGTGGCTGCTTCAGCCCAGCGACGAGTTCGACGACCTGAGCCGCGCCGAAAGCCTCGGTGTGGACGACGAGCTGACCGCCCCCGGCGTGGAAGGCTTCCTGCGCACCGTCGACGACGTGCTGGCCGCCTGGCCCGATGGGCTGCACTGCCACGCCGACGCCACCGCCGTGGAGCTGTGGCTCATCCCCGACGGCGACATTCTCGACCGGGGCGCCCTGATCACCGTCGACCTGGCCAACGGTCTGCGCCTGACCACCCTGCACCAGGACATCAAAGACTTCGCCGACCGCGACCAACGCGGCGTCCCCGCCGTGCTGTCCGCGCTCGCGCACATCGCCGACCAGGCGTCCCGGCTGGTGGCCGCCTACCACACGGCCAATCCTCTAGCCGGCAGCGAGGTGTCGCGATGACCAACCCCGACACGACCGCACCGGTCGTTGAATCGGTCCCGGCCACGTTCACCCACCAGCAGGTCCTCGACGCGCTCAACGAGGCGGCCAACGACATCCTCCACGCCGTCCACGCCGGCGACGAAGGGCTCCGCGACGGCATCAACCTCGTGGTCAACGCGACGATCGCCTACCTGTGCGGCGAGGCAGAAGCCCTTCAGGACGTGGTCGAAGCCAGCTACGGCGAGGACTACGACACCGTGCTCGGCTGGATCGAGGCGGCGGTCTGATGAGCTGGTGGGACGAGCAAGACCACCGGCGCCAAGCTGCGATCGCCGCACTGCTGGACTCGCCGCGCGGCCAGGACCATCTGCGCCACGCCAACGGTGATCGCGGCTTCGCCGCATGGCTGCTGGTCGCGGAAGCCACCTGCGCACGGCGACTCGGCGTTTCCATCTTCGACATCGCCGACTGGACCTGGCGCGACGCCTACGACGCCGGGCAGCAACCGGACGCCGCGGTGCGTGACGCGGTGCAAGCCGATGACACCTTCCAGATGCTGCTGGGCGGCGAATGATGACCACGCGCGTGGTTCAGTCACCCCGCTCGATCTGGCGGCCTCGTCGCCACCCCGGTCGAGGCATCGCACGGCCAGCCCGAGGACCTCAGCAGCCGCCAACACGACCTCGCGGCGCGCGCCTACGCGCTGCTGCAGGACGACGTTGACAACTGATTCCCACCCACCCATCGATCCCCACCACAACGTTCAAAGGGGAGAACCCGATGCACCCTGTCGCACCGCCGACCAGCGTCGGCGACGTGCACTGGCCGGTGCTGTGCGCCGTGCGCGTCAGCACCGCCGCCGACCTGGCCGAGTTCGTGGTCCTCGTCGACTGCTGCGAACCCACCCCGCGCGAGCAGTACGCCACGCTGCGCGTGTACGTGTGGTCCGACCACAGCAAAGCCGAAGACGGCGAATACGACCTCACCTTCGCCCAAGCGCGGCACAGCCTGGCCGAACGCGCCGGGCTCCTGCCGCGCAGCACCGTCGAGGTCATCGTCGTGCGCGACCCCGACCGCAGCAACGACTACACCGTCATCATCGACGGCACGATCCGCCCGGCCGGCACCAGCCGCTACGTGCAGGTGATCACCCACGACATCGACCTGGGCGCCAGTGAGATCACCCCCGCCTGGGTTGCTGCGCAACTGGAGTACGCGCAGCAGCTGTCCCCAGCGGCAGCCGCCCACGCCGGCGACGTGATCGCCATGTACGCCGACGACAACGATGTGGACGTGGCGTGATGGGCGCGGTCACCCTCTACGACACCGAACCGAAGTTCGCGGTGGCCGCGATGACGCCGGGGACGTCGCGCTGACCATCCGCGCCGAACACACCGCCATCACGGTCAGCGTTGGGCGTGTCTACGACAGCGCGTCGCTGCTGGCCCAAAGCCTGCACCAGCTGGCCGAGGACCTCGACAACGAGATCCTCGACGAGTGGGAAGACACCCCGGATGAGTTCGACGCCTACATCACCGTCGACCGTGGCCGCTACCACGTCAGCCTGGAAGGCACCCGGGTCGGGGACTATCCCAGCCAGGACGTGGCCGAGATCGAACTGGCCCGCGCCATGGTGACCGGCGGCGTGTTCCCCAACGCCTGGTTCATCAACGACCACGGCAACTCCTTGGACATCAACGCGCACATCCGCCGCTGGCACAACGACGCCGGCGACGCCATGGCGGCCATCGAGGGCGTGCAGTACCAGCCCGGCGACCGGGTCTGGACCACCGACATGGACTGGCCGCACATCGTGGTCGGTGACTGGGGCCCCGCCGGCGTGGAAATCCACACCGAAGGAGATCCCACCATCCGCTCGCATGTCACCTACCGGGACGAGCTGCGCCCCGACACCGACTGACCGGAGCCGCCGTCCACCGCGGCCGGCCCGAGCGCCGCCGCAACCCGAACCCAAACGTTGCATCCCTGCCGGTAGCCCGGCAGCACACCGGTCGCCACCAGCGCATCACATCCCTCGGCCGCCAGAGCGACCGTGTCGAACTGCGCGGCAATCAACTTGGCCCCGCGCCGGGGCAGGTCCGCCGCCGACCGCGGCGTCGCCCCGGTCACCATCGCGCGCACCCGACTGGCCGAATGGCACCAGCGGCACGCCGACACGGCCAGCCGCGCCGCGAACTCCTCGTCCGGCGGCGCGCACACCCGCCACCTCCGCGCCGAGTGCCCGCAACCGTATGGCCGGCAATACCTGCTCACTGGCGGCCTGGCCATGTGCTGGAGGTGTGGGCATGGCTTGATCGCGCGGGCACAACAGACGTGGAAGGCGAAGAACGGCGCTGGCGACCACCAGCGGTCGTACGTGTGTGCCGATCCCCAGTACGGCATCTGGCCCACTCACGCGGACGGGTCACCCCTCCCACCGGACCCCCAAGGCCGGACCAACTGCGGCACCGGCCGTCTGCGCATCATCGCCGAGCCGTTCTAGAAGTGGATCAAAGAGCAGGTGTTGTACCGCCTCGACTCCCCCGAGCTGACCGAGGCGCTGCGGGCATATGACGACACCGACGACGAGCTGTCGGAGTTGTGGCGGGCGCTGGACGATGACCAGTCCAGACTGGACAAGTTGGAAGACGACTACTACGTAAACGGCGTGCTGACCGACGAGCGGCGGTTCACCCGGTTGCACACCCAGCTTGAGGCCAAGCTAGCCGACACGCGGAAGACGCTCGATCGAGCACAGCAGCGGCACGGACGAGGTCAACTCCCCTCCGGTGATGAGGCGCGGGCGGCCTGGGACGATCGCGGGCTGGAGTGGCGGCACCAGTTGATCAAGAAGGTGGTTACGACGATCATCGTCGGTCCGGGCAGGCGCGGATACAACCAGTTCGACCCTGACCGATTGAAGAAGCCATACGGCATCCCGGTGGCGCGTGTGACCGAGCGGTAACCGGACGGTTCGCGCTCGGCATGAGGACGCCTAGCCCGCCTCGTGGTCACTCTGTGTAGTCGACACGGGGAGTAGGGTTACGCTGAACGGGAGTGGAGCCGCGCGGCGGGCGAACAGCATACTCCGTTCCCCTGACGGCGGTTGTGACCCAAGATGTCCACAGGTTGTGGACGACTCGCCCCAACCTGTGGACGACTTACACGGTTGTAACCCGTTCTGAGCAGTGCTACCGTCCGCAGTTGAGTACGGCAAAACCCCGGCTCCGGATGGGTCGGGATCGACACACCTGCCGGGGTCTCGCTGGCGATTTGCCTCTCGCAACGCGAGACCTTACACGGATGTGGCCCTGCCGGCAGGCTTGCGTCACATTTTCCTGGCAGGCGTGTCCGTTTTCAGGCGTGCGGCCGAGCGACCGCACACGGACACAAGGAGACCCCGTGGAGTTCCAGATCGACAAGACAACCACCGGGTACGCGCAGAAGTACTACTGGCGGATCGTCGCAGGGAACGGCCAGAAGCTGGCCACGTCGGAGATGTACAGCAACAAGGCGGACGCGAGGAGCGCGGCCGAGTCGGTGAAGGCGTACGCGGGCACGGCCAAGATCGTCGACAAGACCGTCTCCTCGTCGTACTCGCGCTAGTGCCGCGCTGCCGGCTCCGGTGTGCATGGGTCGCGCTGCGCCGGAGCCGGCAGGCCGGAAGGGAATCGAGCATGAAGTCAGAACAAATCATCCTGATGTTCGGAGCGCTGGCGGTTGGCGCTCTTCTCCAGGAGGTTGCGCAGGGTCAAGCGACCGCGCTTGGACTCAGCACGCTGGAGTTCGCGATCATCGCGTTGGCGGTTGGTGCCGCAGTTCGTCGCAAGCTTGCCTAGAGTCGTCGCCTAATCGATGACCTGGGAGACCCGAGACCTGCCGGTGCTGCGCGCGATCGTGACTATCGACGACGCCAGGATGACGACATTGCCGATTCGGGCTACGGACTTGGCCGAACACACCGGACTGGAAATCGGCTCGGTACATCGCGCGCTCCGGTCGCTAGCCTCCGAGGTCCCGCCTTACTTCAAGGCATTCACGGAAGACGGCGTGATCACAGAGGTTCACTCCCCCACCGGAGCAGCGAAGCGAGCGGTCTGTGCATGGCCTACGCCGGAGGCATGGGCCGATCGGTTGATCAAGGCTCTCAACGAAGCGGCAGACGCCGAGCCCGATCCCGTCAGGAAGAGCAAGCTGCGCCGCGCCGCCGAGGCGCTCGGTGATCTTGGTCGAGGGGTGGTCACCGAGGTGGTAGCGGCAGTGATCGTCCGAAGCGCCGGCATGGGCTGACCCCCACCGGAACCCAAGTTAGGTCGGCATCGGTGGGAGCCGCCAGGTCGCGCTCACGGATCGTCCTTCGATCGCCGGGGCGACCTGATCTCCAACTTCAGCGTGAACAGTTTCAAGATCGACGCGCTGAGTTTGAACGTCGCCGGCTTGATCTTGTGCACCGCGACGAAGATCACGACAAGGATGACCGCGACGGCAAGCATGAGGTCCACACCCCCATTGCATACGGTAGCAACCGGGATGTGCTACGCCGTTCGGCCGCTCTCCTATTTGGATCAAATCTTTGAGAAAATCAGCAAGTTTGGATCCCATTTTTGAGAGAATCAGCAAGTTCAAATTTTGGTCCAAAATACCGACCGGCGACCCATCCCGAACGCAGTTCGTGCTGGCGACCACCGGATGCCCCCAGCCTGCCTCCGCCGGCCGCCGGCTCCGGCTGTGGCTGCCCGCCGGGCGTGCACCGTCGGTATCTGGCCCGCCTGTCGCGGCTGCTCGACCGCGTCGACATCCACGCCACCGTGCCCGGCATTGCGGCCGATCCGACAGCCCCGTCCGGTGAGACCTCGGGTGATGTCGCGCGGCGCGTCACCCGGGCGCGGGCCGTCGCCGCCGCTCGATGGGCCCGCCGCCGCAGCGGCAGCACCAACGGCGACGCGGGCAGGGACGCGCTCAAGGCCAGCCTGAGCGGCGTCCCGGCCGAGCGGTTCGAGCCGCTCGCCGCTCGCGTCGCCGCCGGCAGGCTGTCGACCCGCGGCGCGGCCAGCGTGCTGCGGCTGGCCTGGACGGTCGCCGACCTCGCCGGCCACCCGCACCCCACCGCCGAGGACGTGACCGACGCGATAACGCTGCGCACCGGACCGGACGCCACTCCCGCCTGACCCCGCCCACCACCGTCCCGTATGGACGGTGGCCCGCCGCCGCCCGGTACGCCGGCCCAGCCCGCCGCGTCCCCACGGCGACGGCACCACCACCAGCCACCCTCACGGGCACCGCAGACACTGTGCGGCCCCCTTTGAGGGGCGCACCAACCCGTCCGCGGTGCCCGTCCCTTCTGGACGGAGCATCCATGACCACCACCACCACGACATCCCGTCGGCGGGGCCGGGCCATCGACGAGCGCACCCGCGCGGTCCTGGCCGCCGCCCACATCAACGGCACCCACCTACGGCTGGCCGAACAGCTCACCCCCGACGAGTACGCCCCGGTCAGGCAGATCCTGGAGGCGCTCGGCGGCGTGTGGACCCGCGGCGTCGGCGCGCTGGTGTTCCCCGCCGGCACCGACGTGGCCGCCCTCATCGGCCAGACCCTCGCGACCGGACGGATCCCGCTGCCCGCGCGCACCGCCGACGGGTGCGTCCCCACCCCGGCCGCGCTGGCCGCAGACCTGTGTACCTACCCGCACCACGACCTGGCCTGGCTGCCGGCCGGGGCGCGGGTCCTGGAACCATCCGCCGGCACCGGCCGGCTGGTCGACGCGATCCTTACCACCAACCCGACGGTCGGCGTCACCGCGGTCGAACCCGACCCGCACCGCGCCGCGAGCATCGACCCCCACGACGGGCAGGTCACCGTCGTACCCGCCAGCCTGGAGGCGTTCGCCCGAGCCGCCGACACCGGCGAGCGGTTCGCGGCGGCCGTGATGAACCCGCCGTTCGCCACACCGGGCCAGCCCACCCTGTGGATCGACCACGTCCGCCTGGCCTTCGACCTGCTCGCCCCCGGCGCGCGGCTGGTGGGCATCGTCCCGGCCTCCTTCGCACACCGCACCGATGCCCGCCACCGCGGCCGGCGGGACCTGGTGGACCAGCACGGCGGGTACGAACGGCTGCCCGCCGACGCGTTCACCGCCGCCGGTACCGGCACCGCCACCACGCTGCTCTGGCTCACCCGACCCGTCGCCGGCGACACACGCGCACAGCGGTGCCGGTTCCGCGGCTACACCGGCGCCGAGCCGGCCGTCCGGGTGGCCGAGCCGCGCCTGACCGGCGAGGCCGCGATGACCGCGCCGGTCCAGATCTGGTACGACGGCTGGCGCCGCCACGACCGGATCCTGCGCTACCGCGCCCAGTGCGTGGTGTGCGGCTGGCTGCTGTGGGGCTTCGACGACCGCCAGGACGATCCCCGCGGCGTGCTCGGCGACTTCAGCTGCGGGTTCAGCCTCGACGCCGACGAGTACCACCCCGACGGCCGCGCCGACAGCGTCGGGCTGTGCTGCCGCTGCGCCAACGACCACCGCCACTACCAGACCGGACTGGCCCGAGCCGAGGCGATCTGGGCCGGACCGTGAACCGGCCGCCCCGGCTCGCACGCGTCACCGGACCGTCAGCCCGACCGCGTCACCGACGCGCGGGCGGCGCCGGCCGGGGCGACACCACCGTCGCCCACAGCGGACGGACAGTTCACCTCACCCGCCGCGACCGCGAGGGAGGACCACCCGATGGCCTACGCCGGAGGCGAGAACGCCACCCACGACCGGGGTGCGCCGCGCCGCCACCTCGCCGGGAACCACGGCGATTCCGACGGCGCCCTGCCGCCGGCCGCCCGGCGCACCGAACCGCTCACCGACCACGCCAGCACCGTCGAGCACGGCGTCGCGCTGCTCTCAGCGCATGCCTGCTACGTCGGCGACCAGATCGCCGCCCCGGCCGGGCTGACCTGGCGCGGCGACGACACCGCGCAGCGGCGCGCCCGGCGCGCTGGTCCAGGCGATCGGCATGGGCCGGCCCGCGACGGTGGTCCCCGGCCCGTCACCTCCGCCATGTCCGCCAGCGCCTACCAGGCGCTGCGCGGGCGCCGGCAGGCCCGTCTCGTGCGTGACGCCGCCGACGTGCCCGCCGACCTCACCCGGCCGGCCGAGCCCACAACCTGGGGGTCCCAGCCAGCCGGTTCGGCCGACCCACCGTCGCACCGGCCGGCGCCCGCGCGGCCCGGGCCGGACTCCGGCAACCCGGGCAAGCCAGACGGCTTCGCCCCCATCCCATCCACCCGCGTGCGGCGGCGCCTGGACGGGCGCCGGGTGCTGCCGCAGGAGACCAACCCCGTCGAGAGGAGCATGATCCGATGAAGGCCGAGGTCGCGTTCGGGCCGCTGTTCGCCGCGGCGCGGGCGCTCAAGCCCTACACCACCGCGCCACGCTGGCACACCCACACCCGGCTGCTGTACCTGCACGCCGCCGGCGACCGGCTCACCCTGTCGGCCACCACCGGCGACGAGACCGCCAGCGTCCCGCTGTCCGGCGCGGTCTCCGACGGCTGGTGCGCGCTGCCACCCGACACCCTGATCACGGCGCTGACGGCGGTCAAACCCGGCGGACGGGCCGCCCAGGCCGCCACCGTCATCGCGCACGCCGGGGACGGCCGGCTGCACCTGTGCGTGGGCGACGGCCCGGCCGTCGGGCTGGACACCGACACGCCGGGCGGGGATCCACCGACCGTCGCCGGGCAGCCGGCACCGGCCGAGCAGCCGGTCACCCGCGGCCCGGTGGCCGACTGGTGCGACCTGGTCGCTGGCGTCGCCACCGCCGCCGGCCGCGACGCGGCCCGCCCCGAACTGGCGGTGGTCCGGCTGCTGCGCGACCACCCGCAGGTCGTGCTGATGGTGGAGGCCACCGACTCCTACCGCATCCACCGCGGCACCTGGGGCGACCCGGACGGCGCCCCGGTCGACGTGCGGATGCCCGCCCGCGCAGGCGAGCGGGCGGTGCGGCTGCTGCGCACCCTCGACCCCGCCGGGCAGGTGCGCGTGCACACCCTCGACACGCGCGTGGTCTGGCGCACCGATCGGGTACGGCTGGCCGCCACGGCCGGCGGCCGGTGCTTTCCCAACCTGGAGAAGATCCGCGAAGACGTCCTCGACGACGCCACCAGCACCTTCACCGTCAACCGCGGCGCGCTGCTCGACGCGGTGAGCACCGCGCACCACCTCACCGCGGCCACCCGGCACCCACGCGTGCGCCTGCAACCGGGCCGGCCCGGCTCGCTGGAGGTGGTGGTCCACGCCGACTCCGGCGCAGCCATGTACACCGCACCCGTGGCCATCACCGGCGGGGCAGGCCCGGACCATCCGCTGATCCTCAACCCGGCGTTCGCGCGGCAGGCTCTCGCGTTCCTCGACGGCGACAGCGTCGCCGTGCACACGATCGCCGACCGGCTGCCGATCTACCTGTGCGGCGCCGCCCGCCACGCGATCCTCATGCAAATCGCTGGCTGACCCGGCCCCGGCCTCCCGACTCGCCAGCATCGGCGGGCCGGGCAATGGTCGTGTGCCGCCGCGACCACACCGGCTTGACCGCGCGACCCACGCCGGGCCGCCCACGCGTCGCCGCAGCATCGCCGGCGACCCACCGTGGGTCGCCGGCGACTCGTCCCCCGAGCAGCCCGGTGCCGCGGTCTCCCGCCCCCTGCCGGCCCGTGCCGACCCGACCACGGCGACCGCCGCCATCGCAAACACCGACCCCGCCGCCCTTCCCCGTGCGGCCACCCGTGCCGCACGGCCAACCCACACCGCAGGAGCCGCCATCGTGGAACACCATCCGCCGCCACCCCGGCAGGTCCCCGCAACGTCGCCCTGCCGCATCCGCCTGACCGGGTCCGGACACGCCCGCCGCCCCGACGGGCAGGTCCCGCTGCTGGTGCTGGGCCACCTGCACGCCCACCCGCAGCTGGACTTCAGCCCCTACGAGCTGGCCAAGGCGCTGCGCGTCTCACACGGCACCATCCGCCGGCACCTGCTGCGGCTGGCCGCAGCCGGCCGGGTACGGCGTACCAGGCTCAAACCCGCCCGGTTCCAGATCACCACCTGACCGTCCGCCGCGACGGCGGGCACCCCACGGTGCCCGCACCCGCGGGACGCCCACGCCACCAGGCGCCAGCGTCCCGCACCAGGGGCGCTGGGCCTGCACCCCTGCAGGAGGAACCCATGACCCCGACCACCACGCGTCACCGCCGCCGGGCAGGTGCCGCATGAACCCCATCCCCAGCGACAACACCGCGGCCGGGCACAGCCGGGCCGCCGAACACGCCGCCTGGGTGTTCTACGCCATCGCCGCGCTCGGCTCCACGATCGGCCAGATCTGGGTCGGCGTCGACACGCCACCCTGGCCCGCCCGGCTGGACTGGTGGTGGCGCGCGGCGATGGTGGCCCCGTTCGCGGCCGTCATCGACCTCGGCGGCGTCGTCACCTCCGCGTTCGCCGACGCCCGCCAGCGCCTCGGCGAACCCGCCTACGGCTGGCGCATCCTGTCCGCCGGCTCCGTCACCACCGGGGTCGGGATCAACATCCTCGGCCACGCCGACGTGCCGTACCTGGCCGTCGTCTTCGGCGGCCTGGGAGTCTTCGCCTACACGGTGTGGCTGATGCACGCCGCCGCCCGCCGCCGCGACGCGTTGCGCGCCGCGGGCAAGCTGGCCGACACCGCCCCCGTCTACCGATTCGCCCAGTGGCGACGCGAACCCGCCGTCACCCGCCGCGCCCGATCCCTCGCCCTGGCCCACGGCCACAGCCTGCACGAGTCCCTCGACCTCGCCCGAACGCAGCTGCGCGACGAGCAGCGCCGCGCCGCCCTTGCCAAACACGTCGAGACCCTGATCCGGTCCCGGCACACCGACCCCGTGGTCGCGGCCATCGCCGCCACCACATTGGACATCGACGCCGTCGCCGACGAGCTGACCCGCCGCGGTGACGTGGCCGGGTGGGCACGGGTGATCGGCGCCAACCTGCTCGCCCCGCACCCCTCCGCCGACACCACCGGAGCCGACACCGCCGGCAGCGGGCAGCCCGCCGCCGCCGCGGCAGCGACACCCATCACGGCCCCGACGCCCCGCACCGACGTGCTGCGCCGCGTGCCGACCAACCAGGACGCCTACGACCGGTGGCGGCAGCTGTGGGCCGAACTCGCCGCGAACCCCGACATCGACGCGCGAGAGTTCGCCGACCGGCACGGCATCTCGCTGCGCCAGGTCCAGTGGATCCGCAGCAGCGGCAACGCCCACTTCCTGGACTCACCGACCCCGCCCGCCGTGCTGCTGGCCCAGCAGCTGGCCAACGCCAACGGCCACCTGCCGCACCAACCGGATCCCGCCTCATGACACCGCCGGACGGGCCGGGCCACCCACGGCATGGCCCGGCCCGCCGGCATCCGAGGCGGACCCCCCCACCGGCCCGGTCGCCGACCGGCCCCACCTCACCCGTCTCGAAAGGACACCACCCGTGAACAGCATCGCCATCACCCACACCATCGGCGGCACGCCATGACCGGCCGCGCCGCACACCTGCTAGTGGCTGCCGTCGTCGGCACCGCCATGCTCTGCGTCGGCGGGCTCATCGGGCTGGCCGGCGGAGCCACCGCCTGCGCGGCCCGCAACGACCCGGCCGCCGCGGCCTCCGACCCGGCCACACCACGGCCGGCATCCGCATACGACAGCGAACAGCTCACCAACGCGGCCGTCATCGTCTCCGTCGGCGTCGGCCGGGGCATACCGGTACGCGGCCTGATCATCGCCGTGGCGACCGCCTTGCAGGAGTCGTCGCTACGTAACCTCGGCGACCTGGGCAAGAGCAACGACCACGACTCGCTGGGCCTGTTCGCGCAACGGCCCAGCCAGGGATGGGGAACCCCCGAACAGGTCATGGACCCGGTGTATGCGGCCAACAAGTTCTACGACAAACTGCTCACCATCCCCGGCTGGGAGCAGCTGCCGCTGACCGAGGCGGCGCAGGCGGTCCAGGCCAGCGCCACGCCCAGCGCGTACGCGAAATGGGAACCCGACGCCACCGCACTGGTCACGGCGGTCACCATCGGCATGTCCGGCGGATGCAACGGCGGCGACGGCCTGTCCGGCGCCGGCGAGCAAGTGCCCGCCGACTTCGCCCTCCCACCCGACACGCCGCCGCCGGTCGCGACCGCGATCTGGTGGGCGTTGGGGCAGCTCGGCACCCCCTACACCTTCGGCGGCGACTGCACCGACCCGCACTCCGGCGACCCCACCAAACAATGCGACTGCTCCAGCCTCGTCCAGCAGGCCTACCGCGTCGGCGGAACCAGCCTGCCCCGCGTCACCGACGACCAGCAGCACGCCGGCACACCCGTCGCCAGCCTTACCGACCTGCGGCCCGGAGACCTCATCTTCATCCCCGGCAGCGACGGCACCGCGGCCGACCCCCGCCACGTCGGACTCTACATAGGACGAGATCTCATCGTGCAGGCGCCGCACACCGCAGACGTGGTGAAACTGACCAACGTGTCGGCCTGGGTCAACCAGATCGCGGCCATCCGCCGCGTCGTCACCCAACCCCCGTCGCCGTCGCCGCGGTAGCGGTGACCAGGTCGTGACGGTCGCCATATCAACGCCACGACCCGAGATCGTGGATTCCCAGCCGGTGGCCTGCCCAGAAAGGACAGCGCCGCCGCGAGGCGAAGGCACTCACCGACCTCACCCACCGCGGCCTCGGCGTTGACGGCCGCGCCCGCCGCATCTTCGCACCATCGCCACCACCACCGCTGAAGCCGGGCCGCGGCCGTCGGGAAAGGGCGCTGCGGGCCAGGCCGCTCTGGTCCCGCCCACCACCGGCCGGCTGGGCCCCAACCCGGACCTGCGGCGCGGCCAACAACAACCAGTACCTCATCGACGCCGGCCCGCACCGCGACGAACCGCGCCTCAGTGTCCGCCGGGGCGGCGCCGCTGAACCTTCCTCGCGGCGGATGGTTCACCGCCGCCACCGAACGCCTCACCGATCAACTGGCTCGCCGTGCCGGGCAG
>WNFY01004147.1_pt1 | contig 13448 bp, 16 predicted proteins | sample 5400091 | NCBI WGS metagenome assembly WNFY01 (sample SAMN13153364, study PRJNA577476) | soil metagenome | isolation source: 60 cm soil or saprolite under grassland replicate 1 | place: USA:California | collected 2016-06-15 | reverse complement strand
CGATTCGCCGCGCGATCCCCACGCACCTCTTCGGGTTCATGCTGCGGGCGCGTGCCCGGGACCTCCAGCGCGACGCCGCCGGTGCGCGCCGGGCGTACGCCGACTTCCTCAAGCACGAGGCGGCGGAGCGCACGCGCCAGCGCCCCGAGTACGCCGAGCACGCGGAGAACCTCGAGGCGTTCCACCAGCAGGCGACGCAAGTGACCGATGGCAAAGCCAAGCGTCGTAGCTGAGGGTCCGCGCACGATTCATCTGGCGCACAGTCCGGACGCGGACGACGCGTTCATGTTCTGGGCGCTCGCCGCCGGGCGGATCGACACCGGCGACCGTCGATACGTGCATGAGCTCGGCGACATCGAGTCGTTGAACCGGCGCGCCCTCGCCGGCGAGCTTGAAGTGACGGCCGTGTCGCTGCACGCGTACGCCTACCTCGCCGATCGCTATGCGCTGCTCGCCCACGGAGCGAGCATCGGCGACCGCTATGGGCCGCGCATCGTGGCCGGCGCTGCGCCCCCGCCCGATCCGCGGTCGGCGCTCGGCGCGGGGAGTCTGCTCGTCGCGGTCCCGGGCGAGCTCACCACGGCATTTCTGGCCCTCAAGCTGTACCAGCCGGCGGCGCGCCACGTCGTCGTGCCGTTCGATCAGATCGAGCAGTATGTGGTGGCGGGCCGCGCGGACGCGGGGCTCCTCATCCACGAGGGCCAGCTCACGTTTGCCGACCGCGGGCTGCACCTCTGGGTGGACCTCGGGGAATGGTGGCACGACGAGACGGGACTCCCGCTGCCGCTCGGCGGCAACGTCGTGCGCCGCGACCTGGGGGACGCGTTGATGCGGGAGATCGCCCGCGATCTCAAGGCCAGCATTCAGTACGGCCTCGCCCACCGCGCCGAGGCACTGGAGCACGCGACGGCGTACGGTCGGGGCCTCGACCCATCGCGCATCGACCGGTTCGTCGGGATGTACGTGAACGCGTACACGGTGGACTACGGCCCGACCGGCCGACAGGCCGTGGCCGAGTTGCTCGCTCGCGCCCACGGCGCGGGCTTGCTCCCGGGGCCGGTGGAGGTCAGCTTCGTAGAAGGTTAGTGAAGGTTGTGGGGGATGGTGGACGATGGTGGAGGTTGGGGCGGCTCTTGACCTCCACAACCTCCACCAACCTCCACCCACCTCCACCCACCTCCCGTAAGGAGACCACGGTGGCCGATGTGACGGGTCCCGTCCAGATCCTCGTCGTGGATGACGAGGAGCCGATCCGGAACGCCCTCAAGAAGTTCCTCACGCAACAGCAGTACGAAGTGTACGCCGCCGGCACCGGTGACGAAGCCCTGCAGCAGCTCCGGCGCCACCGCATCGCGCTCATGCTGTGCGACATTCGGATGCCCGGCACCAGCGGCGTCGACCTGGTGCCGCAAGCCATCGAGATCGAGCCCGAGCTCGCGATCCTCATGCTCACCGCCGTGAACGACGCGACCAGCGCGGCGCTCTGCATGCAGCGGGGCGCCATGGACTACCTCACGAAGCCGATCGAGCTCGCCGACCTGGCGCGGGCGGTCCAGCGGGCGCTCAAGCGGCGCGAGATGCTCCTCGAGAACCGCCAGCTGAACCAATGGCTCAAGGAGGAAGTCAGCACCCGCACCGCGGAGCTGCAGCGCGAGCGGATGAAGCTGGAGCGCCTTTCGATCGCCACCCTCGAGGCCCTCGTGAACGCCCTGGAGGCCAAAGACCCCTATATGCGGGGGCATTCGGCCCGCGTCGCCGACCTGTCCGCCACCGTTGCCCATGAGCTTGGTATCCCAGAGGAGGACGTCGAGCATGTGCGGGTCGCGGGCCGGCTGCACGACATCGGCAAGATCGGGACGCGCGAATCGGTCCTGAACAAGCAGGGTGCGCTCACTCCCGAAGAGTTCGAGCACGTCAAGCAGCACGTCGTCATCGGGTCCCAGATCCTCGCGCCGCTCTCGCACCTTGGCGACATCATCCCGGCAGTGCGCCACCACCACGAGCGGTGGGACGGGACCGGCTACCCTGATGGGCTACGAGGCGAGGAGATCCCGATGGGCGGCCGCATCATCGGCGCGGCGGAAGTGTTCGACGCCCTCAGCACGTCCCGCGCGTACCAGGAGAAGATGAGCCCCGAGAAGGCGGTGGAGCGGGCGGCCGATCTCGCAGGCACGGTGCTCGATCCCAAAGTCTACGAGGCCCTGGCCTCGGTGGTCGCGCGGCGGCGCACGCTGGTGTTCCTGGACGACGGCGGCACAACGTCCACTGACCGTTTCCATTCGTGCTGATCGCCGTCACCGGTGCCACCGGATTCGTGGGACGGCACATTACCACGGTGCTGGCGCGCCGCGGACATGCGATCCGAGCGCTGGTGCGCAGCCCGTTGCAGGCACAGGCCCTCGAGGGTCTCGGGGTAGAGCTCGTCCCCGGCGACCTAGCTGACGCCGCGGCGCTCACGGCGCTCCTGCGTGGCGCGAACACCGTCGTGCACCTGGTCGGCATCATCATCGAAACGGGCCGCGCGTCCTTTCACGCCGTGCACGTGGAAGGCACCCGCCGTGTGCTCGAGGCGGCGCGCCGTGCCGGCGTCGAGCGGTTCGTGCACATGAGCGCCGTCGGCGCGCGGGACGAGCCTGGGGCGACCCCCTATCATCGAACGAAATGGCACGCCGAAGAGCTGGTCCGCGCGTCCGGGCTATCGCACGCCGTCTTCCGACCGTCGATCATCAGTGGCCCGGAGAGCGCACCGATCCGCACCCTCGCCCGGCTGCACCGCTGGTCTCCCGTAGTGCCGGTGTTCGGCGACGGGCGGTTCCCCACGCAGCCCGTCTGGGCGGAGGACGTCGCCCTCGCGTTCGCGCTCGCGGCCGAGCAGTCCGCGCTCGCCGGCGCGTTCGAGTTGGGCGGGCCCCAGGTTCTGACGTACGAAGAATTCCTGCTGGCAATCGGGCGGGCCGCCCGCCACCCCCGCCCGCTCGTGCACGTGCCGCTCGGACTCGCGCGAGCGGCCGCCGCTGCGCTCGGCCTGCTCGGGGCCGCGGCGCCGCTCACGGGCGATCAGCTCCAAATGCTGGTCGAAGGCAGCGCCACCCCCGCGAACGCCATCGAGTCGGTGTTCGGCATTCAGCCGGTCGCTTTCGAGCAGGGGTTGAACCGCTATCTCGCGCCGAGTCGACGATGACCTTCGTGCGGTGCGCGCTCCTGACGGGAGCGATCTGGCTCGGCTCCGCTCCGGCGTGGGCCCAGGGTGGCGAGGCGGACTCCGTGGTCTACGTGCTGTCCGCCGCCAGTCGGTTCGAAGTGAAGACGGGCAAAGCGGGACTGCTCGGCTTTGCGGGCCACGCGCACGTCGTGCACGCCCACGGCTTCGCGGGACGGGTGCTCTACTTCCCGAACGCGCCCTCGAAGTCCCGCGTTGAAATCGTCGTACCCGCGGACAGTCTCGTCGTCCTCACGGCCGACACGGCCGAACTCCGCAAGGTCACGCAAGCCATGCGGACCGACGTCCTGCATGTGGACCAGTATCCAGCGATCAGCTTCGTCTCCACCAGCGTGTCTCCCACCGTCGACGGATTCCAGGTACAGGGGCGCCTCAGTCTCGCCGGCCAGACCCGGGACGTGACCTGTGACATCCGCGCCGTGGTGGGAACAGACACGCTGCGGGCGACTGGCGGTTTCTCCGTGAAACAGACGGATTACGGTATCAGGCCGTATCGCGGCGGACCCGCCGGCACCGTTCGCGTCGCCGATCGCGTGACGTTCAGCTTCGAGGCGGTGGGGATACGCGCACCGGCGCCCTAGAAAAACCAAACCCGGGGCTGACAACTCCCCGGGTTGGCGGTCGGGCGAAGTGGCCGTCACACTTCGGCCGCGACACTTGCGCGAATTGCTCTACCTGATACGACCGGCTCGGCCGGATGTTTCATGTCCCCCGCCAGGCCGGCTTCGGGCTCTACCTCGTTTTGATGCCCATCCCCCGAGAATGGTTGCGTGCGGCCGCTACCACCGCTTCACCCTCCCCAAGCGGGACACGGTGATGGTCGCCACGCGTGTTCCTCGCCGCAACACGACCGTCGTATTGGACAGGCCCCACGCCAGACCGATGGGCTCGAATACGACCACCGGGTTCGACACCTCGAGCGCCACGCCATGCCGAGCCGGGCCCGGCCAGCGATGCAGGTCTCCCCAAGAGTCCTCCCGCCAACGGTCGATCCGCAACGAGTCGGCGGCGATCACCGCCCGGCTCCGGGTACCTTGCATGACCGCGGCACTCCGCGCGACTGCAATAGCCGATATCACCTCCTGGGCGGCGGTGTCGACTGCGATCCAGTCCCGCACGCCCGCCAGGCGTGGCAGTGTGACGGCCGTCACTATGGCCAGAATCGCCAGCACGACCACGAGTTCAGCGAGGGTAAGGCCCCGGCGCATGGGCCGGAATAAGGGGAGGAGTGGCTGGTCGACCGGTATCCGAACGCTGCGGCGAAAAGCGAGAAAACGCGAAAACTGCGGCCTAACGGAAAGAAGGCGAAAACGCTATGTTCTGTGCCGACCGCACGTTGCGGTGAGGCATAGCCCCTGCCCTAGCGTGGAAGCGCCAGCTAGCTAGCCTCACACCCGGAGACATCAGGAATGCCGGTTTCGCGTCTGAAGTTCGAATCGCTGCCACACGCCATCTTCCTGCAGCGGGTGTCAGGTCCGGAATCGGCCACGACGTTGGAAGCGCGCCTAGGACAGGGCGCGTTTCTCGCGCTCCGGCTGGTGGACCTGCTGGAGCTGGGGCGCGCGCCGGTCTCCAAGGACGCGTTCCACTATCAGTGGATCGCCACCGATCGGTTTTGCCGCGAGCTCCGCGCAGCGGCCACCGAAGGCGCGCACGTGCACGGGATCGCCGAAAGCGTCTCGGACGCCTACGGCCTCGGGGACATCCAGCTCATCTCGCCGGCGCTGTTCGCCTACGCGCACTTCCTCGAGGCCGAGCTACGGCTGGAGGAAGCGCTCGACGTGCTCACCACGCTGCTAGTGGTGGTAGGGAACCGGCTGTCGTCGACCGACGCGGTGGCGGCGCAGCTGCGCTTCGCGCGCGTCCACCGCAAGCTGAACCGGTTCGACGAAGCCGAAGCTGCCTACGCCGATGCCGGGGAGCTGGCGGCGCTTGCTGGCGACCGTTATTCGGCCCTGCTCAGCCGGATCGGGCGGGCCAACACCGTCCTTGGCCGCGGCAACCTCGCGGACGCCGAGCGCCAGCTCGAGGGGATCCTCGCGGACGCCCGCGCCGCCGGCGAGCGGGACGTCGAGGCCCGTGCAGAGCAGGGCATTGCGGCCGCGTTCTACTACATGGGGCAATCGGCCGAGGCGATTCCACACGCATGGCACGCGTTCCAGCTGTACGAAGAGGACGATTCCCGGCTCCGCGCGCTGGGTGACGTGGGAACCATGCTCCTCAGTCTGGGCGACGCGACGGGAGCGGAACGAGCGTTGGCAGAGGTGTTCCGCCGCGGCCGCTCCCAGGAAACCGTCAGCAACGCGCTGGTCGAGTTGATGCACTGCGCTTCCTACCGGCGGGATCACGTGGGGTTCGCCCGCTGGCGGGAGCGTTGCGAAGACCGGCTCGCGGAGATGCCGCCCAACATCCGGGCTGACTTCTACCTGAAACAGGGGATCGGCCAGGCGCGGTTCGGCCGCCACCGCCGCGCCGAAGTGCTCTTGACGGAGGCGCTCGCGATCGCGGGCGCCGCTGGCCTGCATGAATTCGAGTTCCGGATCGAGCGCATCTTGGCGGGGCTACCGGACTGCCAGCAGGCGATTGCCCGGGAAACGCAGCTGGCGACGGAGCCGGTGGTGCACACTGCCGAGCTCCGCGAGGTTTCCGAGTCCCTCGCGGAGCTCGGCGGCTGAGAGATGCCTACTTGCAGGTGTTGCTGTTGTTGATGTCGCAGCCGTGGCTCGGGCCGGTAGCGTCGGCACAGGCGACGGTGGAGAGAGCGAACGCAACGACGAGCAGGGTGAACAGGGCGCGAATACGGGACATGTGACCTCCGCAAAGCATGGTGTGGATTCGACGCAACAGGACGACCACAAGCTGCCAGCGGAGACGTCCGGATTTTAGGGCGTTTTTGCGGCATCGTAGGGCGATTTTGCGACATTTAGGGGTTTTGGGGGATTCATGCTGGTATTAGCCGCCGTCCCCGACGTTCAATTCCACAAACTCCGCCGGGCCGCGGGCTCCCGGTTCATTGTCGCGCAGGTTTCAACTTGGGACGATGTGCTGACCGGCATCCGCGGTCGGCCCGTCGAGCTGGCGGTGGTGGACCCGCTCTTGTCCGGTCACGCGCGGTCGCAGGAGATCGAGCGGCTGCGGGTGCTGTTCCCCTCGCTCCCCCTGATGCTCTACACCACTCTCACGCCCCGCACCGCCGGAGTGCTCTTGGCGCTGGGCCAGCGGGGCATTCAACACGCGGTGTTCGCCAACTACGACGATCACCCGAGTCAGTTACGGGAGGTGCTGGGCCAGGAGGAAGCCCGCTCTTCGTCGCGGCAGCTCCTGGACCAGCTGGCCGACGCGCTCGCGCCGCTGCCGAGCGAGCTGCGCTGGGTGCTCGAAGAAGCGCTGCGCTCGCCCGGCGAAGTGCAGACGGTGGGCCAGGTCGCGGTGCGCGCCCGGGTTGACCGGCGGACCTGCGAGCGCTGGTTCACGCGGGTCGGGCTGCCGTCGCCCCGGCACTTCCTCTCCGCGGCGCGGGTGCTGTATGCCCACCGCCTGCTGCAGGACCCCGGCTTCACCATCGAGGATGTGGCGAAGCGGCTGGGGTACGCACAGACCAAGACGCTGCAACTGCACGCGCGCGCCTATCTCGGGCTCACGGCCGGAGAAATGCGTCTGTCCCTCGACTCGAGCGAGGCGCTGGCGCGCGTAGTCCAGAGCTTCCTGACGCCGCAGCAAGCCCGGGCCTCCGCCTCATGAGTGCGACACCACGCACCATCCTCATCGTCGACGACGAAGCGCCGTTGCGCCGGGTGTTGGAGCGCTCGCTCTCGCGCCACGGCCTGCGGGTGATCGGCGCGGGCAGCGCCGAGACGGCGTACGAGCTGCTCGCTACCGAGCAGCCCGACGCGCTGCTGCTCGACATCCACCTGCCGACGATGTCGGGGCTCGCCCTCTATCTCGCCATCGTGCACCGCTGGCCGGTATACGAAGGCCGCATCGCAATCATGACGGGGGACGCCGAGGCGGAGGAGGTCCGCACCTGGCTGGAGCGGCACCAGTGCATCGTGATCCGGAAGCCGTTCAATCTGCGCGACGTGACGGATTGGCTGACCGCGGTGTGCCGGATCGGCGAGGAGCGCGCGCGGGGGGGAGCCGAGGCGTGACAGGAGCGCCGCACGCGGAGCCGCTGCACAACCTGCGGGAGTATCGCAACCTCGCCCCGTGGAACCTGCGCGATCTCGCGGCGCTCGTAGGAGCCGTGCTCGATGCGTCCGCGATCACACCGATCAACGCGGCCGCACGGGCGCAGCCGAGCGAGCGCACGATCCGGTTCTACGTCACCAAGGGCCTGGTGAGCCCGCCCGAAGGACGCGGCACCGCCGCCACGTATTCCTACCGCCATTTCCTCCAGCTCCTGTGGATCAAGCTGCGGCAGATGGAAGGGACGACGCTGGCCGCGATCATCAAGGAGATGCACGACCAGACGGGTGACGTGCTGGAGCGGCGTGCGGCGCAGGCGCTGGGCGCCTCGCTACCGGTCCCGGACCGGCTGCCGCTCAAGAGCAAAGGGACGCCACCGCGCGGGAAATCGGGACGGGCGTTGACGGCGTGGCTGGCGCGGGACGCCGCCCGCGACCCCGAGAGCCCGAGCTCCTGGCACCGGATCCCGGTGGGCCGGGGCGTGGAGCTGCACGTCGAGACGGCTCATCCCCTGGCGCGGCTCGGGCCCGACGACGCGGCGGTCGCAGAGGCTGTGCGGCAGGCCCTCGCGAAACTCCTGCCATCGACCACCGCGTAAAGACAAGCGCAAACTCACTTCGGCCAGGAGCTAACATGGGCGGCTCGCTCGTATTGCTGATCGTCCTTGTCGTCGTGGTGGGATGGCTGATCGGCGCGTATAACGGGCTCATCTCTCTCAAGAACCAGACGCTGAACGCGTTCAAGCAGATCGACGTCCAACTCAAACGGCGCCACGATCTGATCCCCAACCTGGTGAACGCGGTCAAGGGAGCCATGGAGTTCGAGCGATCGACGCTCGAAGCCGTGATCCAGGCCCGCAACCAGGCGGTGAAGGTCAACGCCACGGGGCCCGAGGGCATCAAGCAAATCAGCCAGGCGGAGAACGCCCTGTCGTCCGCGCTCCAGCGCCTCATGGTGGTGGTGGAGCAATATCCCCAGCTCAAGGCCACGGGGAACATCGGGCAGCTGCAGGAAGAGCTCACGTCGACGGAGAACAAGGTGGCGTTCGCGCGCCAGCTGTACAACGACACAGCCACCCAGTACAACACCAAGCAGCAGCAATTCCCGACCAACCTGGTCGCCGGGCTCGCCAAGGCGCAGCCCGCCGATCTGTGGGAGATCGAGGATCAGGCCGAGAAGGCCGTCCCGCAGGTCGATCTCTCGATGAAGCCGAAAGTGTGAGCGACGACACCTCGCTCAACCTCTTTCAACAACAGGAAGCCAATCGCCGGCGCACCGTCCTGCTGGTGATTGGCTTCGTCGCATTCTTCGCGTGGCTCGGGTTCGGCGGGGACTACATCTACTACCTGTCCACGCGCGACGCGCCGAGTACCGCGTACCACCACGTCTTCCCCTGGTTCGGGATCGCGCTCACCGTCGTCGCGCTGCTCACGGCCTGGTATGCCTACGCGACGGGTCCCGAGAAGGTGCTCTGGTCCACCGGAGCGCGCGCGATCGTCGACCCCACCGATCCGCAGGAAAAACAGCTGGTCAACGTGGTCGAGGAGATGGCCATCGCCGCCGGAATCCCGCGGCCCCGGATCTGGATCGTGGATGACCCCGACCCCAATGCGTTCGCGACCGGCACCGACCCACTGCACGCGCACGTCGCGGTGACGCGGGGGCTGCTCGACCTTTGCACTCGGGAAGAGCTCCAGGCGGTCGTCGGCCACGAGCTCGGCCACGTGAAAAACCTGGACGTTCGGCTGATGACGATGCTCGCCGCGCTGGTGGGGGCCGTCGCTCTGATGCACGACGGTGCGACGCGCGTGCTGCGGGGGGGCAGCGGGGGCTGGGGGGGAGGAGGCGGAGGGGGGGGAGGAGGCTCCCGCGGCGGAGGGAAGAAAGGCGGCGCCGGCCCGCTGCTCGCCATCTTGCTCGTGGTGTGGATCCTCTCGTGGATCCTGGCGCCGATCATCACGCAGATCCTCGCGCTGGCGGTGAGCCGCAAGCGCGAATACCTGGCCGATGCCATGAGTGCGCAGTTCACGCGCAACCCACTCGCACTGGCGGGCGCGCTCCAGAAGATCGAGGGCGCGGTCGCGCCGACCGCGGCCATCAAGCGCGGCGCCGCCCACCTCTGCATCACCGACCCGCTGGGACGGCGCCTCACCGCGCACGAAGGTCTCTTCGCCGACGCGCTCGCGACCCATCCCCCCATGGCGAAGCGCATTGCCATCCTGCGCGGCATGGGCTACGCCCAGCTCAAGAAGGAGGGAGGGGGCGTCGCGTGACCGGGTGGCTCGGACGTCGGGCCCTCCGCACCATCCACGAATTCCGCGCGCGCCTGGCGCGCTACCATCTCCAGCACGCCCGAGCCGCCAAGCTGGCCCTCACCGCCGATCCGGTCGTCGAGACGGCGGTCCTCCGCCACGCACAAGAGCACTCCCTCACCCAGGCCGAGGTGCGGCGGCAGGTCGAGCAGTACGTCGACGAGATCGTGCCGCAGTTGAACGTCCTGTCCTACTACAAGATCGGCTACAACCTCGCCAAGATCCTGCTCAATCTGCTGTACCGGGTGACCGTGGATCACCAAGACGAGGCGGCGCTGGAGCGCATCCCCAAGCGCGATGTCGTCGTCTATGCCATGAACCACCGCTCCAACGTGGACTATGTCGTGGTCGCCTACGTGCTGGCCTACGGCGCGCACGTGAGCTACGCGGTGGGCGAATGGGCACGCGTGTGGCCCCTCGAATACGTGTTCAAGTCGTTCGGATCGTATTTCATCCGTCGCGGTTTCCGGGAGCCGTTGTACCATGCGGTGCTCGAGCAGTACGTACGTCTGATCACCAAGAACGGCGTGACGCAGGGGTTTTTTCCCGAAGGGCGTCTGTCGCGCGACGGCCGGCTCGGCCCGCCGAAGCTCGGGCTGCTCGACTATATCTGCCGCACCGCACTCGACCCGGCGTTCGATCGTGACGTCTGGTTCGTGCCGGTCGCCATCAACTTCGACCGAGTGCTCGAAGATCGCGCACTCATCCGCGAATTGGTGGACGAGCGCGACCGGCCCCGACGCCTGGCGCAGCTCTGGACCGTGGCGACCTACCTGGGCAGCAACGCGCTGCGGCTCGTCACCGGGCGCCTGAAGCGCTACGGCCGCGCGGCGGTGAACTTCGGGACGCCGCTGTCGCTGCGGCAGTGGCTGGCGAGCGCGCCCGGGGTGCTCGAGCTCCCGAAGGAGCGGCGGCTACCCGAGCTCGAGCGGCTCGCGGCCCTCCTGATGGAACGCATCGGCGCGATCGTCCCCGTCACGCCGGTGCCGCTCGCGGCAGCGGCCTTGTTGTCGTTTGGACAGACGGTGATCCCCAAGCAGGCCGTGCTCGAGCGGATGGAGCAGCTGCGGGACCGGCTGGGCGCCGTCAACGCCAAGGTGGTGCGCGGCGGCGCCCGCATCCCGGAGGTGTGGGACCGCGCCTGGCGGATGCTCCGGATGCGACGCCTGGCGGTGGAAGACGGAGACACTCTGGTCGTGCTACCCCGCGGCCGGCCGCTGCTCGAATTCTACGCCAACTCGATTGCGCACTTACTGCCCATTCGGAGCCCTCGCGTGCCCTTTCACAAGACCCACGAGACCGAGACCGACCTACCGACCCTGCGAAGGGAGAAGCCGCGATAACCGCGACACCGCCCGCTCCGCCCTATTGATCTGCTCGATCACGCCGAGCAGCAGCTCCCGCACCATGAACTCGCCCGTCCCGAGGCCCGCCAGCCGTGCGGCGCAGCGAGCGGCGGCGAGGGTACGGGCCACCTCCGCGATCTCGGCTTCGCGTCGCCGCGAGGCCGCGTCGGGCATCCGGTATGTCGGAGACACGCGGGCGAAGGTAGGCGCGCGTGCGACAGACAAGTCACCCTTTTCCTCCGCTCCCCATCGCTTTTTAGGCGAGCTCGGACTCGAGTTGGAGCAGCCGCCACCCCGTCACCATCGCACCCAGGAGCAGTACGGGCAGCACTTGTAGCCCCTGCAGCGCCACGCCAGCCGCGACCGCCTGCTCCGGCGCCACGCCGAACGGCAACAGCCCCACCACCAGCGCCGCCTGGGTGACACCGACGTTCGCGGGCGTGGGACGCAGCAGCCCGCTCAGGTTCACGACGATGAGGGCCGTGAACGACGCCGCGAGCGACACCGGCACGTGGGTGGCCCGCAGCACGACGTGATAGGTCGCCCATTGCGCGGCCCAATTGTAGAGCGCAAAGGCGGTCGGCCACACCAGCCGGCCACCGGTTCCCATGGTTCGCAGCACAGCGAGCCGCGACTGGAGCGGTGCCGGCAGGCGGTCGGCGAGCGACGCCCAGCCGCGCCCCCAGGCGAGCAGCAGCACCACCACGAGCGCCACCCCCACTCCGCTCTGGAGCGCTCGCAGCCGTGGCTCGAGCTGCAACACGCTCGGCGCCGTCACGAGAAACAGGGCAAGGGCCAGCCCCTCCGCCACGCGGGTCCACACGACCGACGAGACGGCGGCGCCGGCCGGAACCCCGCCCCGCTGCACGATCAAGTGCACGCGCGCCGCCTCGCCCGCCACTGCGACGGACAGGTCGTTCACGGCCGCGCCTACCAGGTTCGCCTCCTGCGCCACGCGCCAGCTGTGAGGCGCGACCGACTTCAGGATCAGGTGCCAGCCCCAGCCCTTCGCCACAAGCGACGAGAGGTTTACGGCGAGCGCGATGACGAGGAGCCAGCGATCGGCGTCGAGCAGCGCCGCGAGGGTCACGTGCCACGGGAAGCCGGTGAGGAATTTCAGCGCCAGGCCGACGCCCACCAGGGCAAGAAGCCATCCCAGCCAGCGCCCCGCCCGCGACTTCACGCGACCAGCTCCCCGAGTGCGCGGAACGTATAGCCCGCGGACCGCGCATCCGCGATGATCCCCGGCAGAGCGGCCGCAGTCCGGCGCCTGTCGCCCTGGGGATCGTAGCCGTCGCCGTCGTGCAGCAGGACAATGGCACCCGGCCGAAGCTTGCGGCGCACGCGCGCCCGAATCTCCTCGGCCGACACGCGGGTGTCCGAGTCCCATACGCCGAACGTCCATCCGAACACCGTGTAACCGAGACGTCGGGTGGCGACGCCGACGAACGGGTTGCGGTAGCCGTGAGGCGCACGGAAGCTGCGTGGCACCCGGTCCGTCGCGTCGACGATCAGCTCGTGCGCGCGCTCGAGCTCTTCGCGGATCCGGCGCGGCCCGCGAAGGTGCAATTTCTGGTGCCGCAGGGTGTGGTTGCCGACCTCGTGTCCCGCCGCGGCGACGCGACGGGCGACTGCCGGAAACCGGCGGACGTGCTCACCCACCAGGAAGAACGCCGCGGGCACCTCCGAGGCGGTGAGGGTCTCGAGAATCGGCTCCGTGGAGCCGGGGTTCGGGCCGTCATCGAACGTGAGGTAGGCCACACGCTCCCGCGTGGGGCCCCGGCCGACCGCGCGCCCGAAGAGGGGGCTGTTGGGCTCGTAGGTGCCGTAGGCCCAGACGCCGAGCGCGCTGGCTGCGGCGGCAACGGGGAGAGCGATGGAAAGCGGCATGGGGGCATAATAAACACGAAGCCCCCGGGACGGCACGATAGGCCGCCCGGGGGCTCCACACATCGGTTACCCGGAGCCGGGGGATTGCTCCCTCCGTTCTTCATCCTGCCGCCGCCGGTTGACTGATACGTCGCTCGGTAGGGCGAACAGGAGCTCCGGCTTCCATCCCCAAGCAGCCTGGCCGGGCCGCAAGGTTCACCGATGTGGGTGCTGCGGGTCAGATCGGGTCGCGGACCGACCTTCCGCACTGCACGTCGAGGCACCGCGTCGACGTGGCTGGGGCACGCGACTGGCCCCAGCTATCCGAGCCGGAGAGGTTCCTCCCGGATCGCCGGCCGCCTGAGCCCTTGTTTGCGTCGGCGGCCTCCCCGGAATTTCCGCTCGGACCCGTCTTAGAGGCGTAGTTGGGACACCAGGTCCCGACCCTTCCCTCCAAGCCGCGTGGCATCAATATAGGGGCGGCGGAAAATCGCGCAAGTGCCGATGTTTCTTCGG
>WNFY01004143.1_pt2 | contig 13452 bp, 6 predicted proteins | sample 5400091 | NCBI WGS metagenome assembly WNFY01 (sample SAMN13153364, study PRJNA577476) | soil metagenome | isolation source: 60 cm soil or saprolite under grassland replicate 1 | place: USA:California | collected 2016-06-15 | reverse complement strand
TGCGCGCCGTCCCTGAGCTCGTGCTGGCCATGGACAAACAGCGTCGCCGCGCACGCCACCACGATGAACCCGGCCACGATGACGGCGAAGATGCAGCCGACGATCACATCCAGCCGCGATGCGCCGTATTCTTTTTCGGTGATTCCCTTCTCCACGATGGAAGCTTGCAGATAGAACTGCATCCAGGGAGCGATGGTCGTGCCGATCAGCCCGACTACCATGTAGAGATAGCTTGAGCTGCGGAAGAGGTGGCGGTCGGGCGGCACCAGCGTCGCCATGCCGGCGACCTTCCAGTCGGGATGGGCGAGCACGCCGGCAACGATGTAGGAGATGTAGATGAACGAAGCGACGAAAAATACCTTTTCGACCGACTTATAGCTCCCCTTGACCACCATCAGCCAAACCAGCGCGGCGCACAAGGGCACGCTTACCCAGATGGGGATCCCGAACAGCAGCATGCTGCCGGCGATGCCGGCGAATTCGGCGACCACGTTGCCGAAGTTGGTCAGCAGCAGCCCCAGCATGAGGAAGAACGTAATGCGGAGACCGAACTCTTCGCGGATCAGGTCGCTCAGACCCTTGCCGGTGACGGCGCCCATGCGCGCGCTCATCTCCTGCACCACGATGAGGGCGATGGTCATGGGGATCATGACCCAGAGCAGTCCGTAACCGAAGCCGGCTCCGGCCTGGGAGTACGTCCAAATGCCGCCGGCATCGTTATCGACGTTGGCAGTGATGAAGCCCGGCCCGACGACGGCCAGAAAGATCATCAGTTGGACCTTCCACTGCTTCAGCTTCTTTTGGGTCATCGAACGTCGCCGGAATGGACTGGAATTTACATCGCTGGAATCAACATCGGAGGTGCGAGCTCAACCAGCATAAATGTACCGGTGCTGGAAGCTCAAGCCGGAGCGGTGAAAATTTGCACGCAGATTGCTCCTGCACTCAAAAAGCAAGATCAAAAGCAACAGACCCATATCTGCTAACTGCGGCAGATGTGGGGCACCACTGCGTCAAATTCATTCACGTCACAGATGCGACCGAAGGATGGAAATCACATCGTCGGCCGTGATGACGCCGGTGAGCGCGCCGTTTTCGTCCACCACGGGCAGAGTGAGCAGGTTGTACTTGTCGAAGATCTCGGCGACCTCGCGCTCATCGGCCTCCGGAGATACCGAGATCAGCGGTTCGAGCTTCAGCTCCGACAGGTGCGTATTGGGATGGGAAACGACCAGCTTCGCGAGCGGCACCGCCCCGACGAGCTTTTCGTTTTCGCCGACGAGGTAGATGGTGCTCATGCTCTCCAGGCCGCCTTCGAAATGCTTCAGCATCTCCACCGCATCGTGCACGCGGGCGGTCGGCGCAATCGCCATGTAGTCGGTCGTCATGCGGCCGGCCGCGGTATCTTCTTCGAACTCGAGCAGTTCCTCCACGTCCTGCCGCTCGGCCGGTTCCATCTCTTCCAGGATCTCCTCGGAGCGCTCCTCCGCCAGCTCGGCCAGCAGGTCGGCGGCGGCGTCGGGGTTCATCTCCTCGACAATGTCGGCGGCGCGCTCGGACTCCATGGCGTTCATGATGGAAACCTGCAGCTTGGGGTCGATCTCCTCCAGCGCCTGCGCGGCCACCCCCTCGTCGAGCGTCTGGAAGACGGCGTCGCGCTCGGCGGGCGCAAGCTCTTCGATGATGTCGGCAATGTCGGCCGGATGCAGTTGCGAGACGCGGTCCGAGGAAATCTTCAGCCGCACGCGGCGCGCCGGATCGGTCTCGATGAGATTGACGAACTCCCACGGGATATTGCGCGCAGGGACCCGCTCCAGCCAGTTGGCGAGCGCGTGCCGCGGCACCACTCCCCTGAGCAGGCGGCGAACTGCGCCGCGTGTGCCGGCATCGACGAAGGCGATCCGGAGATTGACTCCCTGCGGTGCACGCACGGGGTCGCTGTCGAAGGCCAGCTCGATGTCGTTGACGCGGACCACCTTGCGCCCGTGGACGTCGATGATCTGCTGGTCAAGCAGGTCGCGCTCCAGCAGCAGCATGCCCTCGCCGCTGGAGTACTTGGGGAGGTCGCCAATGCGGGCCGTGGTGCGCACACCGCCGTTTACCGCGCGGATCAGCTCGGTGGCCACAAGACGGTCGCCCTCGGAGGTGCGGACGATCAGGGCAGCGATGCGCGTGGGATCGTCCTGCGGGACCAGCGCGACCTCGCGCACGCGGCCCAGACGCCCGGCTTCCGCGTCATAGACCCGCTGTCCCAACAGCTCCGAAAGTGCAAGCGTCGTCATCGCACCCAAAGAATACAGCTACCTTCGCAAGCCGACAAAGCGAAAGGCGAGCCGGCCAGAGTCGCGAAAGACATAGCCCTCAAGATTCCACCCCGGCAAGGCAACCTCCAAGGCCTGGCGCCGAATCGGCCCGCGAGCCAACGAGTGCCATGGAGAAAGCACCCTCAGGAAAACAAAAAGTTCGCGCTACAATCCTTGTGCTATGGCAACCCGCAAGCTTGAACTGCGTGCCCTCACCGGTCAACTGCTCACCTTCGGCTTCGACGGAACGGAGCTCTCAGCCGGGCTGCGCGCCGAGATGACGAAGCTGAAGCCGGGCGGCATCATTCTCTTTGCCCGCAATATCGCCACACCGCAGCAGACCCATGCCCTGCTCAAAGACGCGCAGAAGGCGGCCGGGACGACCCTCTTCCGCTGCGTGGACATGGAGGGCGGCACGGTGGACCGGCTGAAGAATGTGACCGATCCGGCCCCGAGCGTGCAGGAGGTAGTTGAGGCCGGCGACAAAAGGCTCTTCCGCGAGCATGGCCGCGTCATCGGCAGCGAGGTTCGGGCGCTCGGCTTCAACGTGGATTTTGCCCCGGTGCTGGACTTGCGCTTTGAAGTATCGCTGGCCGTGCTGGGGTCACGCACCGTCTCGCCCGACCCGAAGGCCACCGTGGCGTATGCGAGGGAGTTCCTGCGCGGGCTGAAGGATGCGGGCGTGGCAGGCTGTGGCAAGCATTTTCCTGGGCTGGGCGAGGGAAACCTGGATTCGCATCAGGCGCTGCCGGTGGTGCACAAGAGCTGGAAGGCCCTCTGGAGCCAGGACCTCGTTCCCTATCGCCTGCTGGCCCGGCAACTGCCCTTCGTCATGGTGGCGCACTGCGCCTTTCCGGAGGTGACCGGCGACTCGGTACCCGCCTCGATCTCAAAAAAATGGATCGCCGATGTGCTGCGCAAGAAGATCGGCTATACGGGGCTGGTGGTCTCCGACGATCTCGAGATGGGTGGTGTGCTCAACGTTGCGAGCATCGAGGAGGCGGCGGTTGGGACCATCGAGGCCGGCGCCGACATGTACCTGGTCTGCCATAACCGGGAGCTGGTGCATCGCGCCTGGGAGGCCATTCTGCAAGAGGCCGAGCGGAGCGCCCGCTTCCGGAGCAAGGTAGAGGCGGCGGCGCGCAGGATCCTGGCGGCAAAGAAGCGCTGGCCCGCGATGCAGGCAAAAATGCCGGCTCCGCCGTCCGAGGCCGCCATCGCTCGTCTGCGCCAGAAGCTGTGGATCTTCGACGAAGAGGTCCGGCTGGCTACAAACGAGAAGGTGGCATCCGTAGCCGAGTAATTGGAGCGCTTGCAGGCACAGGGGCTGCGGCGGGAGTCATACGGGAATGGCGGCAGAAAAATAGGGCAGCCCGGAAAGGCCGCCCTAAATACAGTAGTAACATCCATCAGGAGTGCGTATGAATAATCATGACGAACAGCCCCTGGGTAAACGAACACCGCACCGGCCCTTCTACAAGTAGAGGCCGGGCTGACAGCAGAGTAACTCAATTCGGCACCGGCTGCGGTGAGCCTTATCACAGATTGATGTTCATCATTCGCGAGTATCTTGAAAGTAAAGACCCGAAAGTAAAGACCCGAAAGTAAAGACCCGAGCTGATTTCGGACCGAATCGCGGCTCTCCCCGATGCATCACATCCGAATGACCCCTTCGCCGTTGAGCGATCAGCCCACGCCGGGTGCAACGCTTTCTGCTCCATCCAGCGGAGGGCCGGGATGAGGTATTCCCCGGTTGTTCCGGGATGGCTCATTTTCGCCGCCTCACAAAACTTTACCCTCCTTCGCCGGGTTCCCAAGACGTTTCGCCGACCGCAAGCGAATCCTGACGACAGAACCTGAAGTAAGAGCATTGCGAGATTGCGGGAGCTATACTGGATGGCGCCTTTGCACTCCTGCAAGAGCATTGAGCTGCGCCATTTTGGACGGCACTTTTTGGATCGCAGTTTTCTGGCCCACGAGTTCCGGGGTTGAACTTTCGGCGGTATCAATTTCTGGGGTAGCCATTTGACGCCACGAACGTTGAGGTCGCGCACGTTTCACCCCAGCACGCCGACAGCGGGCGCGCCGGGGGCCCCGGCTTTCCTGGCACTGTTGCTCATAGCGCTGATGAGCTTCGCCGGCTGCCGCAGCTCCGCTCCGGAGAAATCCAAGGGCCACGCCGGCGCCGGACCACCGCCGGTGCCTGTCACCGTGGCCACCGTGACTCGCCAGGATGTGCCGATCCTGCTGACCGGCCTGGGCACCATTCAGGCGTACAACACCGTGACTTTGCGGACGCGCATCGACGGGCAGATCATGGCGGTCTACTTCCGCGAAGGCCAGGACGTGCACAAGGGCCAGGTGCTTGCGCTGATCGACCCTCGGCCGTATGAAGTGGCGCTGCAGACCGCCCAGGCCAATCTCGCCCGCGACTTGGCGCAACTGAATACCGCCAAGGCCAATCTCGCGCGCTCCAAGGCGCTGCTCGATGCCGGAGTGATCGCACTGCAGGAGTACCAGACGCAGGAGGCCACAGCCGGACAGTTTGAGGGAACGGTGAAGGCTGACCAGGCAGCCATCGAGAACGCCAAGCTGAACCTGACTTATACCCGCATCGTCTCGCCCATCGAAGGCCGCGTCGGCCTGCGCATGATCGATCCCGGAAACATGGTGCACGCCGCCGACTCGAACGGAATGCTGGTAATCACGCAGATGCGGCCCATCGCGGCCATCTTCACGCTGCCGCAGGAGCAGCTTCCCGACGTGCTTGCCCATAGCCGCAAAGAAAAGCTGAATGTGCGCGCCTACAGCAGCGATGACCGCTCGGTACTGGCCACGGGCAAGTTGGAGACGGTGGACAACCAGATTGATCCCACGACGGGCACGGCAAAACTGAAGGCGGTCTTCGATAACAAAGACGGCGGGCTCTGGCCCAATCAGTTCGTCAACATCCACCTGGAGCTTGCAACGGCCAAAGATGCGCTGGTCATCCCCGCCGCGGCCGTGCAGCGCGGACCGGACGGCAACCTTGCCTACGTCATGAACCCAGACCATAAGATCGCCATTCAGCCGGTCACCATCGCGCTGACCCAGGGAAACATTGCGGTGATCTCCTCCGGCCTGCGGGAAGGAGAGCAGGTGGTGACCGAAGGACAGGACAAGCTGCGGGCCGGTTCGCTGGTCTCACCCAAGATGGCGCCCAGGACGGAGGCGCCGCAATCGGCGGGCGCTCCGCAAAGCTCGTCACCGGCTGGCCGGCGCAGCGCAGCGCCGGCTTCACCGGCGTCGGGTCCTGCGCGATTTGGAGGATCCACCGCCCCGGAACCGGCGGCCCCTGGGACTGCCGGAGCGCGTGGCACCGTCTCATCAGGCGGCAGGATCTCCCCTGCTTTCAACCCCAGCAAGCCAACAGGGCGCTTGCCAGGGGCCCCGCCTTCCAACCCCAGCAAGCCAACAGAAGGCTTGCCGGGGACCCCGCCTTCCAACCCCAGCAAGCCAACAGAGGGCTTGCCGGGGACCCCGCCTTCGCGCGCGGCTGAGAACCTCGGGGGCACTCAATGACGTTGTCGCGGCCGTTTATTCTGCGGCCGATTGCTACCTCGCTGCTGATGGTTGGACTGTTGCTGGCGGGTCTGGTCGCCTACCAGCAGCTTCCCATCTCCGCCCTGCCGCAGGTCGACTACCCGACCATTCAGGTCACCACCTTTTATCCCGGAGCCGGCCCCGAAGTGATGGGCTCCAGCATCACCGCACCTTTGGAGCGCCAGTTCGGACAGCTCCCGGGCCTCAGCCAGATGACTTCGAGCAGCACTTTCGGCAGCTCGATCATCACCCTGCAATTCAACCTGAACGAAGATATTGACGTGGCCGAGCAGGGCGTGCAGGCCGCCATCAACTCCGCCGGGGCCTACCTGCCCGCCGATTTGCCCAATCCCCCGATCTACAACAAGGTGAACCCAGCCGACCCGCCGATCCTAACGCTGGCCCTGACCTCGGACACCCTGCCTCTCTCGGATGTGCAGGACCTCGCAGACACCACGTTTGCGCAGAAGATCGCGCAGCTTTCGGGCGTGGGGCTGGTCTCACTGAGCGGCGGGCAGAAGCCCGCGGTGCGGATCCAGGCCAATCCGGTGCAGTTGGCCTCCTATGGCATCAGCCTGGAGCAGTTGCGCTCGGCGATCGCGCAGGTGAACGTGGACCTCGCCAAGGGGCAACTGGAGGGCGCGCGCCAGACCTACACCATCCACACCAACGACCAGCTCTTCTCCGCCGCTCAGTATCGCAACCAGGTGATCGCCTATAGAAACGCCGCGCCGGTGCGCCTCGATGACGTCTCCAACGTGATTGACGGCGTGGAGAACACCGGGCAAGCGGCGTGGATGAACACCGCGCCCGCAGTCATCATGAACATTCAGCGGCAGCCCGGCGCAAACACGATCAAGGTGGTCGACAGCATCAAACTGCTGCTGCCGCGGCTGCAGACGGCGCTGCCGGCCTCGGTGAAGGTGCACGTGCTCACCGACCGCACGGAGACCATCCGCGCCTCGGTGCGCGACGTGCAGTTCTCCATGATGCTGACCATTGCGCTGGTCGTGATGGTGATCTTTCTCTTCCTGCGCACGCTCTCGGCCACGGTGATTCCCAGCGTCTCGGTGCCGCTCTCCATCGTGGGCACCTTCGGCGTGATGTACCTGCTGGGCTACTCGCTGGACAACCTCTCGCTGATGGCGCTGACGATCTCCACTGGCTTCGTGGTGGATGACGCCATCGTGATGATCGAGAACATCAACCGCTATATTGAGCAGGGCGTGCCGCCGGTGGAGGCCGCGCTGCGCGGCGCCGGACAAATCGGCTTCACCATCCTCTCGCTCACCGTCTCGCTGATCGCCGTGTTGATTCCGCTGCTGTTCATGGGCGACATCGTAGGACGGCTCTTCCGCGAGTTCGCCGTCACTCTCAGCGTCGCCATCCTGATGTCGGCCTTCATCTCGCTGACGCTGACGCCGATGATGTGTGCGCACCTGCTGAAGCCGCCTGCGCAGCAGAAGCACGGCCGCTTCTATCGCTGGAACGAGGAGGCCTTCAACAAGACCATCGCTTTCTACGGCCGCACCCTGCAGTGGGTTCTGCGCCATCAGCGCGAGACGTTGGCGGTCACCGTAGGCACGCTGGTTCTGACGTTCCTGCTCGCGTGGGCCGTACCCAAGGGCTTCTTCCCGGTGCAGGACACCGGCGTGATCCTGGGCATCTCGGAGGCCCCGCAGTCGGTCTCCTTCCAGGCAATGTCGAATCTGCAGCAGCAGCTCGCCGGGCTCGTACTGCAGGACCCGGATGTGGAGAGCCTCTCCTCATTTATCGGGATCGATGGGACAAATTTCACCGCGAACTCCGGACGAATCCAGATCAACCTGAAGCCGCGCGCAGAGCGCCACTCCAGCGCAACAGAGATCATTGCGCGTTTGCAGGACAAGCTCAGTTCTGTCTCCGGAATCACACTCTACATGCAGCCGGTGCAGGACATCACCGTGGAGAACCGCGTCAGCCGCACGCAGTACCAGTACACGCTGGAAGATGCCGATGTGAATGAGCTGGCGCAGTGGACCAACCTGCTGGTCGAGAAGCTGAAGACGGTGCCGGCGATCCGCAACATCGCAACCGACCAGTTGAACTCTGGGCTGGCCGCGCACCTCGTGGTGGACCGCGATCAGGCCTCGCGGCTGGGCATCGACATGGCCGCCATCGACAACACGCTCTACGACGCGTTCGGACAGCGCCAGGTCTCGACCATCTTCACCCAGTCAAACCAGTATCACGTCATCCTGGAGGTCGATCCCCAGTTCCGCGACGACCCCGGCGCGCTCAACCACGTGTACGTGGCCTCCTCGAGTGCGCCCTCATCGTCCGCGGCATCGGCGGCCGGCGCGCGATCGTCGACCGGATCGCCCGCCGCATCCTCGGCGGCATCCACTTCAAGCGGCGCAACGACGACTGCTTCGCCGACGAGCACCATGGTCCCGCTCTCGGCCTTTTCGCACTTCGAAACCGCCCCGGCCTCGCTTGCCTTGAACCATCAGGGACAGTTCCCGGCCGTGACGATCTCCTTCGACATCGCAAAGGGCGCATCTCTGGGAAAGGCCGTGAAGGACATTGCCCGCGCGCAGCTCGAGATCGGCATGCCTGCCAGCGTGCATGGCAGCTTCCAGGGCACTGCGAAGGCCTTTGAGGCCTCGCTCGCGAACGAAGGCTGGCTTCTCCTCGCAGCCATCGTCACCGTCTACATTGTGCTGGGCGTGCTGTATGAGAGCTACATCCATCCGGTCACGATCCTCTCGACCCTGCCCTCGGCCGGAGTGGGCGCCATCCTTGCGCTCATTCTGCTGCGCATGGACCTGAGCGTGATCAGCCTGATCGGCATCATTCTGCTCATCGGCATTGTCAAGAAGAACGCCATCATGATGATCGACTTCGCCCTCGAGGCCGAGCGCAATGAGGGCAAGTCGCCGCACGATGCGATCTACGAGGCATGCCTGCTGCGCTTCCGCCCCATCATGATGACCACCATGGCGGCGCTCTTCGGCGCGGTGCCGCTGGCCTTCGGCAGCGGCACGGGCTCCGAGCTGCGGCGGCCCATGGGTGTGACCATCATCGGCGGGCTGCTCATCAGCCAGGTCCTCACCCTCTACACGACTCCGGTAGTCTATCTGTGGTTTGACCGGCTCGGCTCGGCGCTTCGCCGGCTGCCAGGCAACTCCACCGAGACGAATGGACGCGAGCCCGGCGGAACGCTTCCCTTCCCTCGCCCCGGCAAGCCAGAAGCGGGCTCGCTGGGGACTCCGGACCCGGAGACCCAGGGATGAGCAACATCAGCGAGCCGTTCATCCGCCGCCCGATCGCCACCACACTGCTCACGATCGCGCTGCTGCTGGCTGGCGGCCTCGCCTACTTCCAGCTTCCCGTCTCCTCGCTGCCGGCAGTTGAATTTCCCGTCATTACCGTTGCCGCCACGCTTCCCGGCGCCGACCCGCAGACGATGGCCTCGTCGGTCGCCACCCCGCTGGAGCGGCAGTTCGGGCGCGTAGCCGGCGTCAACCAGATGACTTCCGTGAGCCAGCAGGGCTCTACAGGCATTTCGTTGCAGTTCGACCTCAATCGCGACATCAACGCCGCGGCGCGCGACGTGCAGGCCGCCATCAATGCCGCGCGCGGACAACTGCCCGCCAATCTGCCCACCAACCCGACTTATCGCAAGGTCAACCCCGCCGATGCGCCGATCATGATTTTGGGACTGCAATCAGACGCGCTGCCGCTTGACCGCCTCTACGACGTCTGCGACTCCATTCTTTCGCAGAAGCTCTCGCAGGTGGAAGGCGTGGGACAGGTGACAGTGGGCGGCGCCTCGCCTCCGTCGGTGCGCATCGAAGCCAATCCCATGCGGCTGAACAGCCTCGGCATCGGCCTGGAGCAGATCGCATCGGCGGTTGCCAGTCACAACGTAAACCGGCCGAAGGGGTCGATCTCCACCGCCTCGCACAGCTGGACCATCACTGCGAATGATCAGATGTCGAAGGCCGCGCAGTACAGGCCGCTGATTGTCGCCTACAAGAACGGCGCGCCCGTGCGCTTGAGCGACGTGGCCGATGTGCAGGACTCCGTGCAAGACGTGCACAACGCAGCCAACATGAACGGCAAGCCGGCCGTTGTCTTGATCATCTTCCGCCAGCCGGGGGCGAACATCATTGCCACCGTAGACCGTGTCCAGGCCCTGCTGCCGCAACTGCGGGCCTCCATCCCGGCCTCGGCGAGCCTGCAGGTAGTGTTGGACCGCACCATGACCATCCGCGCCTCGGTGCGCGATGTGCAGCGCGCCATGATGATCTCCATCGCGCTGGTTGTGGTGGTGGTTTTTGTCTTCCTGAGAAACGTCCGGTCTACCTTCATCCCCAGCATTGTCGTGCCGCTGTCGATCGTGGGCACCTTCGGCATCATGTACCTGTGCCACTACTCGCTGGATAACCTGTCGCTGATGGCGCTGGCCATCTCGACGGGGTTCGTGGTGGACGACGCGATCGTGGTGATCGAAAACATCATGCGCCACGTGGAAGCCGGAATGACGCCGCTCCAGGCCACGCTGCAAGGAGCGCGAGAGATCGGCTTTACCGTGGTGAGTATGAGCCTCTCGCTGGTGGCCGTCTTCATTCCCATTCTGCTGATGGGCGGCCTGGTGGGAAGGCTCTTCCGCGAATTTGCGGTGACGCTCTCGGCGGCGATCCTGGTCTCGCTGGTGGTCTCGCTCACCACCTCTCCCATGCTTTGCGCGCGCCTGCTGCGCAGCGAAAAAGAGGTCCGGCACGGCAAGCTCTATCACTGGAGCGAGCGTTTCTTCGATGCGATCAGCCGCTTCTATGCGCGGACGCTGCGCCTGGTGCTGCGCCATCGGCGAACGACGCTTGCGACGCTGCTGGTCACCATCGCGCTGAATATCTATCTGTTCATCATCGTTCCCAAGGGGTTCTTCCCGCAGCAGGACACCAGCCGGCTCGCCGGCAGCGTGGTCGCGCAGCAGGACGTCTCCTTTAACGAGCTGCGGAACAAGTTAAATGCGTATGTGCAGATCATCCTGAAGGACCCGGCGCGGGTGAACGTGATGAGCTTCACCGGCAGCTTCAGCACGGCCAGCAACGCCGGACGAATGTTCGTGATCCTCAAGCCGATGGAGGAGCGCGACGAAACAAGCGACCAGGTGATCGCACGATTGCGCCCCAAGCTGGCGCAGGTCCCGGGATCGTCCCTGTACCTGCAAACCGCGCAGGAGCTGCAGATCGGCGGCCGCATGGCGAGCGCGCAGTACCAGTACACGCTGCAGGGCGACGACGTGGCCCTGCTCAACGAATGGGCGCCGCGGCTGTTGGCCAAGCTGCAAACGTTGCCGCAACTCAAGGAGGTCAACAGCGACCAGCAGATCCATGGGCTACGGATGGACGTTGTGGTGGACCGCGACGCCGCGGCCCGGCTGGGCATCACTCCGATGCAGGTGGACCGCGCGCTCTACTCCGCCTTCGGCCAGTCGATCATCTCCACCATCTACCGTCCTCTGAATCAGTATCGCGTGGTGCTGGAGATGGATCCGCGGCTGAACCGGTCGCCGGATGTGCTCAATGCGGTTCACATTACATCGAGGAACGGAGGCGTGGTCCCGCTGTCTGCAATCGCCGGTCTCCAGCCTTCCAGCTCACCGCTGACGGTGAACCACCAGGGTTTGTTCCCGGCGATCACGCTGTCGTTCAATCTTGCAGAGGGCGTTTCCATCGGCGAGGCCACCCGGATCGTCGAGCAGGCAAAACGCGACATCAATCTGCCGGCCGCAATTCGCGGCAGCTTCCAGGGCACCGCGGCAGAGTTCAAGACCTCGCTCAAGAACGAGCCCTGGCTCATCGCGGCCGCCCTGGTCTCGGTCTACCTCGTGCTCGGCATCCTCTACGAGAGCCTGATCCATCCACTGACGATTCTCTCGACGCTGCCTTCCGCCGGGGTGGGTGCTATTTTGGCGCTGTTGCTCTTCCGCATCGAACTGAGCGTGATGGCCATCATCGGCGTGATCCTGCTGATCGGCATTGTGAAGAAGAACGCGATCATGATGATCGACTTTGCGCTCGACCAGGAGCGCAGCCACGGTAAGAGCAGCGAAGATGCGATCTATCAGGCGTGCATCCTGCGCTTCCGTCCCATCATGATGACCACCATGTCGGCCATGCTCGGCGCGATGCCGCTGGCGCTCGGGACCGGCACCGGCTCCGAGCTGCGCCGGCCGCTGGGCATCGCCATTGTCGGCGGATTGGCCGTCAGCCAGTTGCTCACGCTCTACACTACGCCGGTCGTCTACCTCTACCTGGACAAGCTGCAAGCGTGGTTGCAGGGACATCGCAAGCCCGTCGCGCCGCCTTCGGGCGCGCTTCCCACGCCCAGCGCGTAGGAGCGGGTGCCCCATCTCCCGCCGCCTTTTTCGGCTGACTGGAGAACGACCCTATCGTTCCATCGGCAGCAACGCCCCGGTGATCGTGCCCTCCGGGTCGCTCAGGAGCTGCGCGCAAAGCAGCGCGATCTTCTGCGGAGAGAGCCAGCGCGACGGGTCTGCTTCAGGCATCGCCGCGCGGTTCACGGCTGTGTCGATCGTACCCGGCAATATTGCGTTGATGGCGATTCCCTGCTCGCGGTTCTCGAGCGCCACGGCCTGCACCAACGAATGCAGCGCGGCCTTGGTGGCCACATAGGCGGAAAAGCCCGCGTGCGCCTGAGTGGCGGCAAGGCTGCCGATCAGCACGATCCGGCCGGAACGCTGCGCGCGCATCGGCACCAGCGCGGCGCGAAGGGAGTAATAGGCGGAGTTCAGGTTCTCGTCCACCAGCCGCCGCCACTCCTCCTCGGGCAGCTCGTGCAGTGGGCCAAAGGAAAAACCTCCCACGGTGTGCACCATGCCGTCGATCTTGCCGAAGCGCTCCACAACCGCGCGCACCGCTGCAGCCGCGCCCGCGGCAGAAGCCAGATCGGCGGCGACGGAGAGAAACTCCGGATGACCCTGCACGGTCTGGCCGCCCTTGCGCGATGCTCCGGCGACAGTTGCTCCGCGTCTCAGCAGATACTGCACGATCTTGCTGCCCACATCCCCGGCTGCGCCGGTGACCAGAATCACTTGCCCTTGCATCACCACTCTCCCTCAGCTTCCATTCACGCGCATCACGGAAACTCAACAATTAGAGTTGTCATCCTGACCCTGAGCGTAGCGAAGGGGAAGGACCCCAGCCCAGCTCAAGTCTCGCTCGCTGCCCGTAAGGCTTATCGGCCACTCGTTTCACGCGACCTCAAAATGCAAACATCGCCTGGAAATCCACTCGCCTGCTCGCCGCTCCCGAAGAGAACGGGCCACCGGCAAGACTAACCGATTCGCCGAACTTCGTGGAGGAGAGATTGCCGATGGGCGTGCCCGGATTCCAGAAGTTGAAGATATTGCGCGCTACGACCGTGAGCGTCAGATTGTAGCGCCGCGGGCTGCTGCCCGGAACAAAGAGTCCGCCAAAGCCGTGCGGGGCCGGGGCGCCGAAGCCGCCTCCTCCAACACCGCGGCCTGCGGGCGGGCCTTGTGCGCCGCCTCGTC
>WNFY01004138.1_pt1 | contig 13457 bp, 16 predicted proteins | sample 5400091 | NCBI WGS metagenome assembly WNFY01 (sample SAMN13153364, study PRJNA577476) | soil metagenome | isolation source: 60 cm soil or saprolite under grassland replicate 1 | place: USA:California | collected 2016-06-15 | reverse complement strand
TCACGAAAGGCGTGACGAGATAGGGATAGCCCGCCTGCTCGGCAAAATCAGCGATGGGGAGGATATGTGGATGGTTCAGCCGCAGCAGCAGCGAGGCTTCCTGTGTGAAGCGCGCAGTAAAACGCTCGCGCGCCTCCAGAGAAAACGTCTCAGGTACCAGAAAAGTAGTGAGCATAACCACACGATTCTGCGATTGTTGTCGCGCTGCATAGACGGCGTTGATGTTTCCATACCCGAGCAACTGCTCAATATCATACTGTCCCAGCTTCTTCCCTACAAGCTGGTCCACAGGTGGTGGTAGTGTCTGCATACGTTCCCCCAGGCTTCTTTACACGATCATGGACGATCGCGCTCGCTTGTCCTCTCTGGTTACAGTGTATCGAGTTGATGAAACAGAGTCAATAAATTACGCTTGCTATTAGGACTTGTGGGTAGTATCGAAGCTAGTGGGTCGTTTGCCTTGAGGATTGCCATTAGAGAACAGAAAGTGTAGGATGAAGGAGGTGAAAGTTTCTCAAATATAATTGTCATGACTGACAGGGAAGAGACCAGAAGCAACGTTGTCTGGCAGCAAGGATTATCTCTTGAACATTCAAGCATAGTTCCAAAACGTATGACGTTGTATGGACACCACACGTTGTGTTTGATTTACACGGTTATTGCTAACCGTAAGGGCTGAACTACATAGGCCGCTATTCCCTTTGCACTTACATCAGCAAACGCATCAGGCTTACATTTCCGCAAAATGTTGTAGGAGCCGTTGACATCAGCGCATATTTTGCGGCCATCTTTCGTACGGTACAGGCGGTTTCTCCGCCCAATCCGCTTGCCACTAAAGATGTACTCTGTCTCATCGTTGGGTTTGTAAGTAGGGATCGGGTCCAGATCAAGAAAGCTGGCTTTACTGGTATAGCTCTCTTCCCTGACTTCCACCTGGATGCCAACGAGGGACGCTTTGTACGTGAGCATGTCAATAAACCGTGCGTGAGGGATCTGCACAAAGTTCTGGTTGTTCCTTTTTCCCATGCCCGTCTCTTGCTTCCAGAGCGGATTTTTCCCGATGATGACTGTCCCTACCCCCTCCTTTGCCAGGAAATCAATAATGCGCTTACTGACAGCGTGCAGGTAGTGATGAATCCGACGGTTCCGCTTGTTGGTAATCTGTTCCATCTGCCTGGTGACACGCTCTCGGTCCTCTTTGGGAAGGCACGTCTTCAACTCTTTCACGCGCTTATTGTACCATTGGTTCACGCTTTTAATCGGACGACCGTTAACCAATTGGGGTACCCAACCCACACGGTTTGATGTTATCGCCGCTACGTTCGTGACTCCTAGATCAATTGCTACACAGAAAGAGGGGTCTACTTTTGCTTGCACCGGCTCTTTGCTGTACACTACCTCGACCACATAATGACCGTTACGAGGAACGATGCGAACCTGATGAAAGTCTTTTTGCTTGGTTTGTACCTCGATAGGCAGCATGGAGGGTTGAATGAGTCCTTTCTTCAACCCTCTTTTGCTCACTGCCTGAACAGTGTAGACAAGGATGTTCCGGCCTTCGGTTTTGTGCTTGTACCTGGGAAGTCGTGGCTGTCCGGTGAACCTGGACGGGTCTTTTTCATAGGCTTTCTTTGCCTCTTTGAAGGACTCCCAATTGTTGGCAAGCAATATCAAAATCTGTTGACTCACCTTTGCTGGTAGCGCTTTGTACGCCTCATGGGACTGCATACGACGCTGGATCTCATGGTAGTTGAGAGAGATACCATCAGTAAAGAAGGCTTGACGCATCTCGTACAATGAGGCGTTATAGAGGTTCTTAGACGCGAAGGCAGCGGCGTCAATCACGTCGTAACGCGGATCGGCTCGGTTGATAACGTGCTGTTCTGTCAGTTGCATGATGCCGCCCTCCTTGCTGACTTACTGCCCTTTTGCTGCAAGTGCCTGATCAAGGTAACTGATGACAAAGCCAAGATGGTGTAAGTAGGAGAGCGAGAGATATCCCATTGCCTGATCGATGCGTTGCTCTCGCCGGTATTTTCGTTCGGATAACTCTTCTCCTACAAACTGAACGATAGCATCTTCGTTCCAGGCTTTGTCACGATCTTCACAAAACATGCCTTCTTGAAAGCATTCTTGTCCGTCACGCAGCCCTTCCTGAAAATCAGGACGCTTAAGTAAAGCGGAGAGTAAGGAGACATGGTACTAACGCTAGCGGTTTCGGTATAGTTCACCCTGCTTCAAGCTCCTTCTTGTGCTTGACGCTAGACAGTCTCAGTCCCATACTGTGAGGGATGAGTGTCTAGGCTTTCTTAACTAGGGCTAGACGCTTATCAATTGGCCGGTGTTAGCGCATCGGCCAGTCTTGTAGGCTTCTCTCAGCCTTACGTTGTACAAGCATCGTTGTCCATAAAAGACCACATCTTTCACGATTAACAATATCAATCACATTTCAAGAATACCACAGATGTTTCCCAAAATCAATATTAATCTATAGCAAATTTTTGATGATAGTCGCTCTACGGTGCTATAATTAGAAGCTACAACCGATATAATTTAATATGGATTGATATCATTTCATATGGAGGATGGTTTCACTTGTTTACAGATCAGCCTGCACCACGCTTTCAGACAGAGAGACGCCGCATTGTTCTTTTCCCAATAGGAAGTTGTGAGCAGCATGGCCCGTACTTGCCCATCGACACGGACCTGAGAATAGCAACATTGCTTGCAGAGCAAGTTGCAAACTTGCTTTCAGAAGATGCTGTACTGCTTCCCTCATTGCCCTTTTCTTGTTCCTATGAACATAGAGGGCTAGGGACAATTGCACTTGACATCAGCACCGTCTCTGCTTTTGTCCACAATGTTGCCCAAAGTTTAAAATCCTGGGGAACGCTTTCCCTGTTAGTGCTTCTGAACTGGCACGGTGGTAACGATCTTTTAGGAGCATTAGCAACGGAAATTACTGCTACAGAGTCTCTTCCTTGTGCTGCTATTCCCTCTGTCGCCCAGGTCGGGAAGGCATGGGATGCAAGCGGTATGACGGTCGCAAAAGATATTCATGCCGGTGCTATTGAGACGGCTATCATCCGTGCATACTGGCCTGATCTCGTAAAAGAGCCTATTCCTCAAGCAGCACATTGTGAGCCTCACATTAGCCCTACAAAGGTACAACCAGTCTTGCAAGCTATTGGTACGTATGCAGTAACAGCACAGGGTATCTGGGGCGCACCTGAAGACGCTGATGAAAGCAAAGGGCGTGGGTTAATCGAGAAACTGAGTCGAGATATCTCCATGCAGATCACTCGGCTACTCGAACTCGTCAACAATAACTAGAGGAGAAAAACAACAAATATGCGTATATTGTCGCAGGATAAACTACTAGAAACACTACCTGTAGAACTACGAGAGAAAAGTAAAACAGGTCAGGCGTACATTGAGGTACGAAGAAAAATCCTGCTTGGAGAGTGTCAGGCCGATCAGATCATTCTTCCAAGAGAAATAGAGCAAACGTACCATGTGAGCAACACAGGCGCTCAGAATGTCTTGAGTCGCCTTGCGATAGAAGGGTTAGTGAAAGTTCTCCCCGTCAAGAAGAAAACACGAGCAACGAGCGCCGCACTAGGGGAATATCGCGTTGCAGACATCAAGATAAGAGATCGGATGCTCACAACGCGGCACGGCGATTTTGTCAGTGATGTCGGAAAGGGGGGATATCCAGCCTACAAAGAAACGCTACTCTTAAAGATCGAATATGCTGATCCAGAGGTTGCCCGTCTGCTCGATATTGCAGAAGGAGAGAAGGTCATTTTTCATCGAAACCTGCAACGTCGTGATAAAGAAACCGTTGTATGCATTAACGATCAGTATCTTCCCTTCTGGTTCGTCGAAATGATGCCAGAGCTTGAGAAACCTGATAGTGATATCTATGAGTTACTACGTAAACTTGGGAAGAAACCTTTCTGGTGTACCGAGACAGTAGATATCGTGCCAGCAAATACCGTAGAACGCGCAATGTTCGGACTGTCCTTTGATGATCCCACATTCATGTTTAAAATCGTGAGAAGGTCATTTGACCATGAGGGTCATCCACTAGAGGTACAATTCCTTACTGACCGTGGAGACATCTACCGCTTACATTACTCATTTCACCTCTATGCCTCTGATCTACCAGAAGCACTACGAGATAAATAGTCAGTGGAGAGGGCTTTCCTCTCCGTATTTCTACCCCTGAAATGTGGAATAAAAGTCCACGTTTGTCTACATTTGGCTATATTGTTTAGAATATGTTACAATACCCAAAAATCGAACTTCACCTTCATCTAGACTGTTCTTTAAGCTACGAGGTGGTCGCAAAGATCGATCCCTCCATTACGCGTGAGGCCTATCTGCGCGATTTTGTCGCGCCGACGAAATGCGCCAGCCTGGCCGATTTTCTGACGCGCGCTCCCAGGGCGATCGCGTTGATGCAGACGGCAGATCGCCTGCGCATGGTCGTCAAGGATCTCTTCGAGCAGCTTCAGCGCGACTCGGTACTCTACGCCGAGATTCGCTTCGCGCCATTGCTGCATACCGAGCAGGGTTTAACGCCGGCAGAGGTCGTGTCCAACGTGGAGGCTGCTGTGACCGAGGCGAGCATGGCTACTGGCATTGAGGCACGGTTGATCCTGTGCGCCCTACGCCACTACTCGCCTGAACAAAGCATGCAAACGGTACATCTGGTGCAGCGCTTTCGTGGAACCCGCGTGGTCGGACTGGATCTCGCTGGCGATGAGGCCGGCTTTCCTCTCGACGCGCATATTCCCGCGTTCCACTATGCTATCGAGCAGGGCATCTTCCGCACGGCACACGCGGGAGAGGCGAGTGGGGCCGAGAGCGTGTGGGAGACACTCAAGCATCTCCGTCCCACGCGCATCGGTCACGGCGTGCGCAGTAGCGAGGACCCGGCCTTGGTGGCAGTATTGCGCGCCGAACAGATCCATCTTGAGATCTGTCCCATGTCGAATATCCAGACCAATATATACGAGACCTATGCCGATCACCCTATCGATCGCCTCTACCGTGAGAGCCTTTCGCTGGGCGTGAGCACCGACACGCGGATGATCACGCCGGTTACGCTCAGGCAGGAGTACGAGCAACTCCATCACTGCTTCGGCTGGGACAGGCAGCACTTCCTGCGCTGCAACCTCTCAGCGCTGCAGGCCGCCTTCCTCCCGGAAGAGAAGAAACACGAGCTTGGGCAGCGCTTACAATTGGCGTATGCTTCTTACGATTGAATCAGGCCAGTTGCTCACTGATAGAATGATGAGAAGAGGAGACACATGCAACTACTTATCGATGCAGATGACACGTTAAAAAAACGTCGCCACCTATCATCAGGTACGCGAGCAATTGCAGTTCGATCCACGAAAGACCTGGATGATCGGCAACTCTCCCCGCTCAGACATCAATCCAGCCCTGGCTGCCGGACTTAACGCAGTCTATATTCCTCATCCGCATACGTGGCAACTGGAGCATGAAGAGGTCGCTTCTGCTAGCTCAGGTCAACTCCTGACCCTCTCTCGCTTTGCAGAGCTGCAAGGTTATTTTTAGGAACGAGGTGCAAGGCTGAGCAAGAAGGGCCGCTCGTGTGAAAGCTAGCGGTCTTCTTTCTGGCTGAACTCCCTCAATCGATAGAGACGACATCACCCCAGGGCTTTTTGAAGTACCCGAAAGAGAGGAAAACAAAGCCAGTTCTTGCTAGAATAGGAAAATCATAAAACACTCCTAAAGAAAGCGAGAACTGGCTTGCATGTACCTTACCATATTTGACAAAGTGGAGAAAGAAGCGGTCGAAGGACTCTGCATAGACCCGGCCTCATTGTATAGAGCCTTTGAGCAAGTAACCGATGGGCGCAAAAAACGAGGGAAAAGCTATCCCTTAGCACTGCTCTTGACGTTACTGATGCTGGGAAAACTGGCAGGAGAAACAACGATCAGCGGGGTAGTAGATTGGGTAAAGGAAAGGAAAAAGCCGTTGCGGCAGCAATTGCAGTGGCCGAAAGATTTTCCGACCAACTCAACCTATAGCTATGCCTTGGCGCGTTGTAGTGGACAACAGGTAGCAGAAGTGATAGCACAGGTCATCATAAAAGCAAGAGCAGTGGAACAGTGCGGAACGGAACCTGGTCGATTGCAGACACAAAAACAAGAAGAAACGCTCACCCAGGTAGCAATGGATGGAAAAACCTTACGCGGAACACTCGGACACCAGAAAGAAGGGCAACCATCCGTGCATCTTTTGTCGTTCTATGAGTGTCAAAGCGGGATTGTCTTGACCCAGAGAGCGGTGAAGAGCAAAGAAAATGAGATCAGTGCCGCCGCTGCATTATTACACCCGGCACTGGTAAAAGGATGTATTATCAGTACCGATGCCATGCACACGCAAAAAGCGTGGTGTAGCAGTGTGCATGTGTATGGTGGGTATTATCTGACTATAGTGAAAAAGAATCAACCAGAAATGTATCAGGATCTCGCGGATTTTTTTGAAGACAAAGATGCCGATCAACAAGAGTGGCAGTACGCCAAAAGCGTTCAAAAAGGGCATGGTCGCTTGGAAATCCGCGAGATTTGGACCAGTACCCACATGAATGAATGGTTTGGGACCCAATGGGCTGGAATGGCACAGGTGTTTCGCTTGCGACGCTCTGTTAAGGAGGGGGAAAAAGAACGGGAAGAAATTGTCTATGGGGTGACGAATCTGCCGAGAAAGAAAGCCAATGCCTCTCGTCTTCTCACCTTGCAGCAGGCGCATTGGCGCGTCGAAAATCGTTTGCATTACCGTCGAGATGTGACCTTAGAGGAAGATGCGAGCCAAGTACGCATTACTGGTGCGCCCGAAGTATTAGCCGCACTCAATGGAGGTGTCCTTGCTTTGATGGATTGGCTACAGATTCGCAACGTGGCTTCCCAAATGCGGCATTTTTGCGCACATCCAGAAAAGGCGTTGTCTTTGTTGTGCTGCAAGCTCTCCCGGTAGAACCGGTACTTCAAAAAGCCCTGACATCACCCTGCTTCACTTGACAACTCTCTCTCCGCTGCACTACAATAATATCGTAATACGATATTATTGTAGTGCCCTTTCACCTTCGGATATACCTGTGCTTTAACTTACAACCACGGTTGTAAGTTAAAGCACAGGCAAAAAAGAATAGAGCCGTAGTCGACCCCTTTAACTTCGTTCTCGATGTAGTTTCCTCTTGTATCTCCATGAGCATGAAAGAGAAAGGCCCTTGATGAGAAAGAAGGCAGGATATGACAAGATATATCGTTACAGCACTTTCCCAAAAACAGCATCTTCCCGCCTCACATTTCGTAGTAGCCGTATCTGTCACAGACACCAATGGATCAGGAGTTCCGCATCTTAATGAGAGCAACTTTGCAGTAAACAACCTCACTGATGCATCCCATATGGCTATCGCGGATCTTCACGCGACAGACATCCCAGGTATCTATACCCTCACCATGCAGATGGAACGTACTGCGAAAGCGGGAGAGTACATACTGGCACTTGCTGTGGCGGGTCGCCATCAACCAGTGGGACGCATGCCTGCAGAGACAAGTGGCGGCCAGACGCTGGTGAAGGTGAAGATGCTGGCAGCAAGGGAGGACACGTCAGTATAGAGGCGGCAGGCCGATCAAGAACGATCGTCCTGCGCGTCCTGCTAGACTTCCGGTTGCGGGAGATAGGGACCGGTGATGCGCTCGAAGCGAGCACGGTAACGTGTATCGTGATAGTCGGCGGGATCTACACGACGCGCAGGCCATTTCTTGCTGGGAATATCGGTGCAGATAAAGTTCCCGTCGCGATGCGCCGCCATCACGCCGTACGTCCCCTTCTCTAGCATGCTCATGATCAAATTGCTGTAGTAGATAGCCATGTGCTTGTCGTAAGCGTCCGGCTCGCCACTACGCAGGAAGTAGGTCAGGTCGACGGGGACAAAGCGCACATGAGGCATGCGCGAGGCGAGCTGCTCGGCCAGGAACTCGGCGACGTTGGCCTTCTTACGATGACCATAGGCATCCGCCGGGCCGATCTCTGGTACCGGAACGCCCAGATTCGCTCCCTCTGAGAGCACGACCGTCGAATAGTTCTGTGGGTTGCGCCGGTCCGACTCTATCAGTTCAGTGAGTCTGTCGATGTTGGCGGCCACCTCTGGGATCAGCAGGCGATCGGCCCAGGTGGCAATTGCGGTCTCCAGCGCGGTGAAACCGGCATCACGGCCAAACATACGAAACAGGAACGTCGAGCGATGCGATGCAGCGGTCGAACGAATGCGGTTGATGAACTCTGCCGCGCGACTGATAGCAGTCTGGAAGCCGATGCAGTAGTCGGTGCCAGGAACATCGTTATCCATCGTCTTAGGGAGACCCCAGACAGGGATGCCCTGCCCAACCAGGTGAGCACCATAGCTCAGCGTATCGTCTCCGCCAATCGCTACCAGGCCGTCTAGCTTTAAATACTCCATGTTCGCGATGACCTCGCGCGTGAGGTCGATTCTCTCATTCGGTTTGCGACCATCGGCGAGCGCGGCCATGTGAGGCGGCAGCTCACTTACCTTGGTATTGGCCGGGTTGGTGCGCGAGGACTGTAAAAACGTCCCACCCTCGCGTTCGATGTTGCGCGTGTTTAAACGCGATAGCGGCTCAACATAGCCACGTGCCCAACTCTGCGGATCAGCTTCGTTAAAAAGAAGATCTTCGTACTTCAGTGACCTATCCAGAAAGGTGATACCCTCCCAGCCCGCGCGCAGGCCAATCACACGAATGCCCATCGGTTCCGCTCGATAAGCAAGCGTCTTAATGGCCGCGTTCAGTCCAGGAACGTCACCACCGCCCGTCAGCACGCCCAACGAGCGAACGGGACTTGAAACATGCTCTGGCATTGAAGCTTCCTTTCCTGTATGCTAACCTTCTTGCGAAGAGCTCTCTCTCAATTTTGAAGCCTCTACGGGAAGTTAGCATATGATCATCGGCAATAGGCTGTAACTGACTACCAGGACTACATTCCTCTTGCATACTACAACCGTAGTTATTTCCGTCAGGCGCTTTTCCGTGCACTTCTTCGTACCCAAGAATCCGCGCCCACTCCATTATATGACAAAAAAGATGAGTACTCCATCTCTATCTCTGCTCATATCCTCTCCGAATGCTCAACCCATTGAGACCGCCAGGCTGGTGGTTCGTAAGGTTCAGGCCAATAATCTGTCTCGCGATAGATCCTGTCATCCTTAAATTCGAAGAACGAGATGGCGAAGACCAGTTCGTCCTTGTGCTCAAGCCTCACTTCAGAGACGACGATATCGCCGGTCGCGATCATCCTGAGGATGGTCACGTGCCAGTGGTCGGGATATAACTTATTGATGGTAACAAAATTTGCCCTTCCACGAATACGCTCGCCGGACTGCGGCCACTCCTCCAGATAGTCGTCGTGCAGTAACGCTCCGGCAGCATCGAAGTCTAACACGTCGAATGCTTGCCAGAAGCTCTCCACGACCTTAAGGTTGTCTTGTTCACTCATTGTGGGCGCCTGCCTCCTTCACTCTGATATTCCCCATTCTAGAATAGAAGTATACCGTTGTGTAGGGTCCTGGCAGCAAAAAATGCGATTATTACAGAACTGTAATTCGCGAAAGCTATTTTCTAAGCAAATGTACGACGTAGCCCATCACCCATCCGTCCGTTCAAGCGATGCTCGATACGCTGCCTCAGCGGTGCGCTTGAGCCGCTGCAACGAATCTTCAATGCTGGCGGCAAAGGTCTTTGCCCCAAACTTCTCAAGCAACCAGCCGCGCCGACCTGGCGGGAAGACGAAGTCTCAGCCATATTGCACACGGCACGATTTCGCGTCGATCGGCATGCAGGAGAGATGCTCGTGCAACAGCATACCGAACGGAAATCTGACGTCCATGGCGAGTTGGTGGCGCGCAACATCGACCTTCTCTACCTTGAAATCCGCACGCCAGTCGCGCCCCAAGGCCCTTGAGACGGCGGAAAAGGTCTGACCGACAAATGGTGGCCCCTCCGGTACCGGACCCTCAACGCGCCCATCGACCCACTCCGATAAACGCGCCGGTTGCAGGAGTTGCCAGACTACCTCAGCGGGCGCCGCAACGATTGCAGCGGGACAGACGTTCAGGCCCATTGCACTCCTCCATTGCACAACGAGAACACTCAGTCTCGCAGCAGGCGCGCACGCTCTCCCTTTGGGACCAGGTCAAGATACTCCTGATGACGCTGGATGTACGAGGCAACAAACGGACACTCGGGCACCACCACGAGTCCATCTACTCGCGCGTCATCCAGCGCGGTCTGTGCAAGCTTATTGGCGATGCCATGCCCCTCTAATGCCGGTGGCACACCCGTATGCAGAAAGATAATCTGCTTCCCCTCACGAATATATATCAACACGGCGGTCTGCCCCTCAAGCTCTACCTCGTAGCGATTTGCCGCCTCATTATTTTTAACTACAACCTGCGCATCAGCCATACGTCTCTTTGCCTTTCTAACGCACAAAAAACAACTATATCGCCTTCTGTTTAGCACGAAGGCGCTCAAAAGTCAAGCAACAAGGACGCTGGGACCTCTAGCGGTCTCAAGCTGGTGGCGTGTATCGTGCTTCTGATCGGTGTTCTCGCGCAATCGGGAGGATTCTTCTTGCACATGCTTGCAGGCAAGCCTGGAAGGCTCTCCGCAGGAAACATAATCACGATACTTGGTGCGCTGTTGCTGGCCTTCGCAGCCTTGCTGCTCGCTTATGGCCTTATTGTTCGTAGCTAAATTGAGAGAAGAATCAGAAATAACAAAAAAACCTAAACAGGCTACGCTCTATATGCCACGCTCATCTTATGTTATACTGCTGAAGAAAAATTATGACACGAAGGGGGGCGTGGCAAACGCAAAGCCGATCACTGAGAACACCTTGTTTTACGGCGACAATCTTGCCAGTCTCCGTGAGTATATTCACACGCAAAGCGTCGATCTTCTGTCTCTTGCCCTCCCCTCATGCATCGGTACCGCTGCAGGTGACTTGACAGCGGCAACCCTGGGTTTGGGGTACTTCTCCTCAGGGGTGCTGTTTGCCGTCTTGTTTGCTGTCCCGGCTCTGGCTTACCGGTTATTTGGTCTGAACGAGGTTGTGGCCTTCTGGTTTGCCTATATCATGACTCGGCCACTAGGCGCTTCGTTTGCTGACTGGTTTGGAAAGCCATCTCTGGGTGGTCTGGGGCTGGGTGATACAAAGGTTGCCCTGGTTTTGACGATCTTGATCATCGGCTTTGTCGGCTATTTGACCGTCACCCGCAAAGATATGAAGGGTGAACAACGGTGGTAGGACTCCAGAATGGGAGCAAACTGATTGCCTGGTTTATCCCTGAAATGGAATGGTCTCCGAATGTGTCCATTGTGTCGTTTTATCACGAGCAAAGCCAAACGGAGTCCGTGCCGCCGACCCCGACGACTACGAAGGTGCTTCTATTACGCGCGCGCCATCCTGGACACCGTTATCCACGATAAGGCTGTTCGGCGGCCAGTACGTGACACGTGTATTACCCCCATCGATCTTATCGTGGATGTGAATGCTACCCGATCCTGTCGACAATCGAGCAGTCGCCCCGCCGTCGATCTTGCCTCCGATGTCGATGCCTTTGCCTGCCCTTAACAAGACGGTAGTCGAACCGTTGTCGATCTTGTCGCCAATGCTGATGGAGTCGCCAGCATTCATACTGACATTGCTCCCGCCATCGATCTTGTTGCCAAGACTGATGAAGCCGCCAGCGTTCACACTGACATTGCTCCCGCCATCGATCTTCCGGTCGCCGTCACCACCTACTGTACCAATTTGGATATTGCCAGCCGCGGCCAAGGTAACACGACTCCCACCATCGATCTTGCCTGTGATGGTCACCGATCCATGATTGCTAACCAGCGTCACCGAGCTCTTATGAAAAGGATCACTTTGATCGATCTTGCCCTCAATGAGGATATCGCCATCGTCAGTAACATTAAAGTCTGATTCGCCAAGAATATCGCCGTGTGTGAACATGGATACTCCCTCTTTCTTTGACGTTCCTTTTGTGCTTAATTCATCGTATGCTTCTTGTTTTCCCCATCGTGGATTTGACCGAGGCAAACATCGTAAGGGTTCCAGTTGCACTCCCTCTGCATGGAAGGCATGACCCTGCGGCGAAGTCTGCCCTACGCTACTCTTTCGGCAGCACAGGGATTTCCGGCTCTGGATAGCGTACCCGTGCGATGCTCTTCTGCTCGGATTCCCCGTAGAGTTCTGGATGTCGGTAGTAGCCGTGTTCCTGAGCCGGTTTGTCTTGCTCCACATGAAGACGGTTCACCCTGGCCCAGGCGTCCTGACGGATGCCAGTCACCTGCCAGCTCACTTTCATATGTGGCTTGCCCCCAGCGATCTTGAAGTGATTGGCGCTGATTTCCTCGGCGATGTAGAGGTCAGGTCCCGCAGACCCCATGGCCGTCAGTTGGTAACGGAAATCAGTGTTGAGCGCGTCAAACCAGGCGGGCAGCGTCACCTCGGCTTCCCCCTGGGCATCGAGCATCACGACGCCATCATAGATGTTCTTCATATCAGGCGATTCGACAAAGGAATGTAGCAGGGACTTGTGCGCAGGGTCTAGAGGATGATCAATCAGAAAGCCCCCACCTTTTTTCGTCACAGAACCATCAACCGTCAGATCGCGGGTCACCACGACGAAACCATCAAAAACTCCTGCATTGCCATTCTGACTTTCGCCGCGAACGCCAGTACCGTCGACACTGGAGCCGAAGACGCCGTCACCGACAGCGGAGGTGCAGATGCCCCTTATGCCGGAAGCGGGGCTTTGGCCGACGATGCCGTCACTGAAAATTGAATCGACACTACCTGACTCGACAAAGAGAGGAACGCTTGGTCCGAAGAGAGTTGTGTCGGAGGGACTGGTTCCTCCGCCAACAATGTGCATGGCGAAACCTCGACCAGAAGGGGTGTTGTTTTGGACAAAGATGCCCGGACTACCATAGGCAACGACAGCACCTACTACCGGGGGGATAGAGGGCTGGGTGGGGGTGATGCCTCCCGCACCGGCAGCCTGTATGCCAATAAAATCCCCGCCCTCGGCAAGGATTGCAGCCAGGCTAGCAGCAGGATTCGAGGTGGGAGAAGTTCTTCCGCCAACAGCATGCAAGCCGATGCCGTTGGTACTTTGGGCGACGACGCCAGTCCCGTTGGTGCTGTTACCTGTGATGGCGGGGCCGACGCCGAAGTTATTACCCTCAATAGTACTAGTTTGCGGTGCAAAACGGGCCTGTGAAGCGGCTTGAGGGCGTGACAAAAAGGGGAAATTGGTGGGAGAAGAGAAGAGAAGGGGAGAAGAGGAGTTGTGAGAGGAGGCTCACTGATGCTGATCACTCGTTCG
>WNFY01004136.1_pt1 | contig 13461 bp, 14 predicted proteins | sample 5400091 | NCBI WGS metagenome assembly WNFY01 (sample SAMN13153364, study PRJNA577476) | soil metagenome | isolation source: 60 cm soil or saprolite under grassland replicate 1 | place: USA:California | collected 2016-06-15 | reverse complement strand
ACTTTGCTCCGGCGCGGGAACACTTGTCAACGGTCGCGTCGGGCGGGAGGAGGCGCGGGTCGGACGAGAGATGGAGGCGAGATACCGCGCCGAAGGGGCGAGCCCGCCCCTTCGGCGCGTGGAGGAGGCTGCTGCTTACGGCACGGTGATGGTCGTGCCGTCTCCGGTCGCGCTGACCGTGAACGTTCCGGCCCCGGCGTTCGGCGTGTACGTGTATGCGCCGCTCCAAGCCGGCGAGCCACCCGGAGGCGGTACGGGGACGGAGCCCATGAAGGGACCCGCGAGCTGGTTCAAGCCGTTGGTAACCTGGCCGGTGAGGTCGGTCAGCGCGGTGGGCAGCGTGCCCATGTGGGCCGCGTATATGCTGATGGCGGAGCCAAGAGTACGTGTATCAGCCTGTGCCTTCGCGATGCGGGCACGGGTCTGAACGTTAGCGTAGAGAGGAATCGCGATGGCGGCGAGGATGCCGATGATGGCCACCACGATCATGAGCTCGATGAGTGTGAAGCCGCGCTGATTGCCAAACATTTTCCGCTTCGCGTGCCAGACCTTCAACATAGGGGGTCGCTCCTTTTGTCCTGGTGGATAAGTCGACGTAGGACCTTTCAGGAATGCATAGCCGGTGCCACAGGGGGACTCAGGGCATGGGGACCTTGGAGAAGCCCTTCCAACACTTTTCAAGGACCTGATCTGGTCGAGATGGACCCCAAGGCGCTGATTGAACCGCCCAGTCCAAAGGGCAGCGCCCGCCAACCGGCAGGGCGTGTCCACGGGCTGACGAACAGTGCCGTCCGGTTGACAGAGCGTCAAACTACGGAAATACCTGGCGGTAGGTCAGACGGGCTCGATCCCCCGCCCCGCCGAAGCGGGCCTCGTAGTCTTGCGTCATGGCCTTGAGCGTATCGGAGGCCGCGAATTCCCGGAGCGACTCCTCCGAGTCGAACTCGTAGACGACCATGTACTGCCAGGGCTCGGAGCCTGGGTGAACGCCCACGTCCACAGGCACGGGTACGTAGCGTCGCATCGCCACCAGGCCCGGCACCTGCGCGGCCTCTGCCGCGCGCCGCGTGTTGTACCACTCGTTGAACGCCGCCTCGCGCTCGGGGGCTATGGTCGCCTTGACCACGAAGAGCGCGGGGCGCGGCACGCGTCAGCCCCGGACCTCGCGCGTATGCTCGCCCGGCGTGGGGGGAGCCCGGCGGATACCGGGGCGCGCGCCGTCGAAGGACAGGGGCAGGGCCACGAGCTCGTAGTCGTCGCCGGGCACGGGCTGTATCATGCCGATGGCCTCGGTCTGAGGCTGCGACACCGCTTCCGGCAGCGTGTGAATGGGCCCGCAGGGCACCCCGACCGCTTCGAGCAGATCGATCCACTCCCCCTTCGAGCGCGTGAGCAGAATGCGCTCGATCTCCGGCAGGAGCTCGAGCTTGTGGTCGACGCGCGCGCCGTTGGTCGCGAAGCGCGGATCCGTCGACCACTCCGGATGTCCCAGCACCTGCGCCAGCTTCCCGAAGAGCCGGTCATTGCCGGCGGCGATGATGAGCGGCCCCGTCTTCGTCTCGAAGCCCTGGAAAGGCACCACGCGATGACTGCCCGTCCGATGGCGCTCGGGCACTTCTCCCGAGGCGCGGAAGCTCGCGAAATGACCCTTGAGCCAGGCCAAGCCGGTCTCGAAGAGCGAGGCGTCCACGATGCAGCCGCGCCCCGTCTGCTCGCGCTGGATGATTCCCGCGAGCGCGCCCATGGCCGCCCACATGCCCGTGCCGTAGTCGAGGATGGAGGTGCCGATGCGGGTCGGTGGCCCGCCGTCCTCGCCGTTCATCATCATGAGCCCGGAGAAGGCCTGGACCATGGGCTCGTAGCCGGGCTTGAGCTTGAGGGGCCCCGTGCTGCCGAAGGCCCACACCGAGCAGTAGACCAGCCGCGGAAACCGCTCCGTGAGCGCCTTGGCGCCGAGGCCCATCTCTTCCAGCGAGCCGGGACGGAGATTCTGAACGAGCACGTCGGCGCGGCCGATGAAATCCAGGAGCCACTCCACGTCGTCGGCCTTCTTGAGATCCAGGGTGATGCTGCGCTTGTTGGCGTTGACGGCGAGAAAGCCCGGCGACACGCCCTTCCAGAAGGGCGGGCCCCAGCGGCGGGCGTCGTCGCCCTCCGGGCGCTCGATCTTGACCACGTCGGCGCCCATGTGGGCGAGGATCTCCGCGGCGATGGGCCCGGCGAGGTTCTGCGCGATCTCCACGACGGTGATTCCCTGGAGGGGCAGTGTCATTCTTGTCCTCGATTGTTCATTTTCGCTGCGTGGCACCTTTGCGCCCCCCTCACCCTGCCCTCTCCCCCTCCGGGGGCGAGGGTTCACTCCATCCCTCTCCCTCACCGAGGGAGAGGGCAGGGAGAGGGTGGCCGAACGATGACCGCAGCCGTTACCGCGCCGTGAGATACGGCCAGAGCGCATCAGCGCCGCGCCCCGCCACTTCGCGGCCAAGCATGGCGGCCCAATAGGGCTCCGCCCCGAATTCCGCCCGCCACGACCAGAGCCGCCGTGTCACGAAGTGCAATGTGTGCTCGTACGTGAAGCCGATGGCGCCGTGGCATTGATGCGCGATGCCCGCGCCCAAGCCGGACGCTTCGCCCGTGCGGATCTTGGCCACGGCGATCTCGAATCCCGCCTCGCCGCCGTCCATCGCGGCAAAGGCCTTCTGGGCCGCCATGCCCGCCGCGGCCGTGTGGCCGGCGAGGAGAGCGAGCTGATGCTGGATGGCCTGGAAGGAGGCGAGGGGTCGGCCGAACTGGATGCGCTCCGTCACATACCTGACCGATTGCGCGAGCAGGAATTCGAGGCCACCCGCCATCTGGGCCGAGCGGGCCATGGCGCCCGCGAGCATGAGGGCATCGGCGGGAAGCCCCGCGCCGACGGCGGTGGCGGCGAGAACGGGCGCATGGCTCCACGTGAGCGTGTCGCGCGGCTCCTGCGCCAGATTGACGTCGGGCTCTGCCTTGGCCGTGCCGCCCTTGACGAGCGCGAGCATGGGCTTCCCCTCGCCTTCGGCCAGCACCACGACGTGCCCGGCCGAGGCGCCCCACGGCACCCGGCTCGCCCTGCCGCTCAGGCGCCAGCTTCCGCCGTCGCGCGTGAGAGTGAGATTCTCCGCGGGCCGCACCGGCGCTACCGTGATCGGTCCCATCGGCACGTGGAGCCTGCTCGCCGAGAGCAGCCACGCGCCGATCATGGTCTCGGCCACGGGAAGCGGCACGGCGAAGCGACCGGCCGCCGCCAGCACGACCTGGGCATCTCCCCATTCGCCCCCCGCGCCTCCCTGCGGCTCGGGAATCTGGGGCAGCGTGAGCCCGTTCTCTTCGAGCTGCTGCCAGAGGGCGGCGGGCCATGTTCCCTTCTCGGCAGATTCGATGAGGGCCGGCGTGACCTGATCGGTGAACAGCCGGGTGCAGGTGTCGGCGAGGAGGGTCCGTGTCGAGTTCATGGCTAGCGGAGCCCCAGTCCGCGGGCGATGATGCCGCGCAGGACCTCGCGCGTGCCGCCGCGCAGCGAGAAGGACGGGGCGTGCTCGACCAGATAGCCGAAGGTGCGCTCGAACTGGCTGCCCGAGCCGAGGCGCGGCTCGATGCCCAGCAGGGCGTGCACCACTTCCGGAATCTCCTGTTCGAAGCTCGTGCCCACGTCCTTCACCACCGCGGCCTCGAGATTCGGATTCTCGCCGGCCTGGAGCATCATGGCGATGGACAGCGACATCTGTCGAAGGGTGGCGAGGTGAGCGGTCAAGCGACCGACCACCACCGCCGAGCGCTCGTCGGGCTCGCGACCCACCTCGCGGATCAGCTCGATGATGAGCCGGATGGAGGAGAGATAGCGCTCGGGGCCGCTCCGCTCGAAGGCCAGCTCGGTGGTGACCTGCTTCCACCCGTCGCCCTCCTTGCCCACCAGCATGTCGTCGGGCACGAAACAGTTCTGGAAGTGCACCTCGTTGAAGTGATGCCCGCCTGCGAGATCGATGATGGGGCGGATGCCGATGCCTTCCGACTTGAGGTCCACGAGAAACTGCGAGAGCCCCTCGTGCTTCTTGTCCGGCACCACCTTGGTGCGGAAGAGCGCGATGGCATAGTCGGAGAGATGGGCGTTGCTCGTCCAGATCTTGGTGCCGTTGACGCGATAGCCGCCCTCCACGCGCTCGGCGCGCGTGCGGATGGAGGCGAGGTCGGAGCCCGAGTCGGGCTCGCTCATGCCGATGGCGAAGGCCAGCTCTCCCCTCGCGATGCGGGGGAGGAAGCGCTCGCGCTGGGCCTCCGTGCCGAAGCGCAGGAGCAGGGGGCCGCTCTGCCGGTCGGCCACCCAGTGCGCGGAGGTGGGCGCGCCCGCGGCCAGCGACTCCTCCAGGACGACGTAGCGCTCCAGCGCGGTCCGCTCGTGGCCCCCGTACTTCTTGGGCCACGTGAGGCCGATGTAGCCGGCCGCGCCCAGCTTGCGTGAGAACTCGCGGTCGAAGCCGCCCCACGAGAGCGCGCGCTTGGACGCGCTGCGGTCGCCGAGCTCGCGGCTGAGGAAATCGCGGATCTCCTCGCGTATCTTCTGCGCCTCCAGCGGCAGCTCACCCAGATGGAAATTGAACGTGGCCACGGGGTGTCCTCCTAGCGGAAAAGAGACCGGGCGATGACCATTCGGTGCACTTCCGACGGGCCCTCGCCGATGCGGCGCACGCGGGCCTCGCGGTACCAGCGCTCGAGCGGGAACTCCTTGCTCACGCCGTAGCCGCCGTGGATCTGCACGGCCGCGTCGATGACCCGGCCGAGCACTTCGCTCGAGTGGAGCTTGGCGATGGAGGCCTCCACCCGGGCGTCCTCCCCGCGGTCGGCCTTCCACGCGCCTTCCCAGATGAGCCAGCGCGTGGCGCGGATCTCCACGAGGGCGTCGGCGAGCATCCACTGGATGGCCTGGCGCTGCGAGAGGGGGACGCCGAAGGTCGAGCGATGCTTGGCGTGCTCCACCGCCATCTTGTAGGCGGCCACCGCGATGCCGAGGTTGCACGCCGAATACGGGAAGCGATTCTTCACGAGAAGATCGAAGGCGAGGTCCAGCCCCTGCCCTTCCTGGCCGATCAGGTTCTCCGCGGGAAGCTCGCAGTCCTCGAAGACAACGTCGTTGGGAATGGCCGAGGTGCGGATGGTGCGGATCGGGGTGGCGGTGAAGCCGGGCGTACCCTGCTCGAGGATGAAACAGGAGATGCCCGCGCGCCCTTTCCCCTTGTCGGTGCGCGCGAACACGATACCCCAGGGCGCGTTGTGGGCGCGCGAGATGAAGACCTTGCGTCCGTTCAGCACCCAGCGGTCGCCGCGCTTCTCCGCGCGAGTCTGGATGGCGCCCGCGGGGTCGGAGCCGCCCGACGGCTCGGTGATGGCGAAGAACGTCTTCACCCCGTCGCGAATGGTCGGCACCGCGTACTTCTCGATCTGGGCCTTGCTCCCCGCCCAGATCGCGGGCGGTGGATAGCGGCCGAAGACGCCACAGCCCGGGTTGTAGAGTCCCATGCGGTGCTGCGACATCTCCTCGAGGGCCACGCACATGCTGAAGGTGTCGAGCCCGCCGCCGCCGTATTGCTCGGGAGCGCCGAGGGCCCACAGCCCCGCCGCCTTGGTCTTGGCGGAGAGGCGCGCGAAATCTTCGTCGGGGAGATCGGGGGCGTCGGGATCGATCTGGCCCTCGAGGGGAATGATCTCTTCCTGGACGAAGCGCCGGATCTGCTCGCCGAGCAAACGCAGCTCTTCGGGCATCGTGAACCCGGGGAACGAGGTCATGGGGCGCGATTCTACCACCTTCGAGCGGCGCGGGGAGATGCCGCACTTTGCCTGTCGCGCCTCCCGCAAAAACGGCTAGACTGCGATGTTTACAAATCACCCTCACCCTACCCTCTCCCTCAGTGAGGGAGAGGGTCTCGAATCCCTCGCCCCCAGAGGGGGAGAGGGCAGGGTGAGGGGGTGGCCAGAGCGCGGATCGGGCTCCAGAGGAGACGCGGTGAAAAAGCGCTGGTCCCTGTCGGTACCGATGGAAGAATTCTCCCTCGCCGAACTGGGTGGCATCGCCCGCGAGGCGGAGGCGCTGGGCTATACGGATGCGTGGTCCTTCGAGGTGGACGGCGTGGATGGCTTCACCCCGCTGGCCGCGATGGCCACTGCCACCACCGGAATGCGGCTCGGCATCGCCATCGCCAATGTCTACACCCGGGGGCCCGCCACGCTCGCCTCGGTGGCCGCCGGGCTGGCCGACCTCGCGCCCGGCCGCTTCGTTCTCGGCATCGGCTCGGGCTCGCAGCCCATCGTGGAGGCGTGGAACGGCGGCGTCTTCACCAAGCCCGCCACGCGCGTGCGCGAGATGGCGCAGTTCCTCCGCGTGGCCCTCGCGGGTGAGCGCGTGGTCTTCAAGGGTCAGACCTTCTCCGTGGACGGCTTTCGCCTGACGCGGGTGCCCGACCCGCCCGTGCCCATCTACATCGCCGCCCTGCGTCCCGGTATGCTCAAAGTGGCCGGTGAAGTCGGCGACGGCGTCATCGTCAACTGGAACGCGCCGGAGGACGTGCCGAAATTGGTGCAGGTGGTGCGCGAGGCGGCGCAGAAGGCCGGCCGCGATCCCGAGGCCATCGAAGTCACCGCTCGTCTCTTCGTCAACCTCGACCCGCCCGGGCCCGAGTCGGACCAGATCATCAAGCGGCACATCGCCGCCTACCTCAACGTGCCCGTGTACCGCGCCTACCAGGAATGGCTCGGCCGCACGCCCGTTCTCCAGCCGATGTGGGACAGATGGGCGGCCGGCGATCGCAAGGGCGCGGTGGCCGCCATACCGTCGACGCTCGTCGAGGAGCTCATCGCGCGCGGCCCACTCTCCGCCATTCGCGCGCGCGTGCAGCGCTATCTCGACCACGGCATCGACACCGCGTTCCTCCAGTTCCAGACCAATGACCCCGACCCCGCGCGCCGGCGCGCGCTCGTGCTCGACGCCATGCGCGCCCTCGCGCCCTCCGCGCGCTCCTAGGAGACCGCCATGTCAGACGAAGTCCTCTGCGCGATAGACGGTGGCGTCGCCACCGTCACCCTCAACCGCCCCGGCCAGCGCAATGCCATGAACAGCGCCCTGCTCGCCTCGCTCCGCCAACGTTTCGAGGAGCTGGACGCCAATCGCGACATCCGCGTGGTCGTGGTCCGTGGCGCCGGCCCCGCCTTCTGCTCGGGCATGGATCTCAAGGAGATGGAGGCGCGGGGAGGTGCCCAGGGAGCCGATCCCGAGAGCGGCGTCATCGAGGTGCTCGGGCGCGTCGAGCGCTCGCGACACCCCACCATCGCCATGGTGCACGGCGACGCCATCGCGGGCGGCTGCGAGCTCGCTCTCCACTGCGACCTGCGCGTGGCCGCCGACGTGGCGCGCTTCGGCATGCCGCTGGCGCGCATCGGTCTCGTCGTCCCCTTCGTGCTCGGGCAGAAGCTGCTCGAGATCATCGGCCCCGCGCACACGCGGCATCTGCTCTTCACCGGCCAGCCCATCGACGCGGGCCGGGCGCACGAGATCGGCATGGTGCATCAAGTCGTCCCCGCCGCGGAGCTGGAGGCGGCGACCGCTCAGCTGGCGCAGGGCATTGCGCGCAACGCCCCGCTGGCCTTGGCGGGGATCAAGGCGACCATCCAGCGCGCGATCTCGCTGCGGGAGAGCATCACGCACGCCGACCTCGACGAGGCCACCGGGCGCGCCCGCCAGAGCGCCGACGCGAGCGAGGGCCGCCGCGCCATGCTGGAGAAGCGGCGGCCCGTCTTCCGCGGGGAGTAAAGCCCGCCGGGGAGCGCCCGCCCGTTCATTTCCAGATCTCCATGTGCCGGATCGCGCCATTCTCGATCAGGTACACGTGCTGGACCATCTGGTCCGTGACGACGCCGCCCGACAGGTCCCGCACGATCTGATGGACATGGGCGACAATGCGCCCGTCGCCGTCAATGGTGAAGCGCCGTGGCTCGACGTACGGGTCGATCAATCGCCACTGCCGGGTCCAGTAATCCCGCACTGCGGCGTGGCCGCGCACGTATCCACCCTCCATGCCGTTCGGCCAGTCCACCTCGGGATGCATGGTGGCCAATGCCCGCTCGACGTCCCGGGCGTTGAACGCCTCATACGCTTCGGCGAGCAGGTGGAGAGCCTCCATGGCTCTCGCTAGGGCTGTTGACCGAAATAGAGGGTGGGGCCTTGGTCGTCCTTGATGGCGAGCTCTCGCGTGCCCCACGGTGTCTCGTGCACGTCATTCACGAGCGGCACTGCGTTTCGCTTCAACGCATCGGCGGTGGCCTGGACGTCGTCCGCCCAGAAATAGAGGTGGAAGTGATCCCCCTTGTCCACGAACTCGATGGACGGGTCCTTCTCATCGACGAGCTTCAGGTGGAAGACCTGCTGGCCCGCCCGGATGCCCGCGTAGAAGTCCTCGTACTGGAACTCGAGGGTGAGCCCGACCTTCTCCGTGTAGAACCGGATCGATTGGCCCAGGTTCGTCGTGCGCAGCTGCGTGACGACATTCGTGATCGCCATGCCCGGCTCCTCTATTGCATGTACTTGACGTCACACCGGTAGGTCTTGTAGTCGCCGACGAAGAAGGGCTGCAGCGCGGGCGCGATCTCCTGCTTGTAGAGGTCGCCCTGCTCGTACGCCTGCATCTCCCCGGCGCTCTCCCAGAGACTCACGGCAAACCCGGTATCCTTGTCCTCCATATCCTGAAGGAGCCACCGTCCGCGAAGCCCCTTGATCTGGCGCCCCTTGGTCGCCACCGTCGCGTTGTACGTCTTCTCGAAGTCCTTCCACGAACCGGCCCGGAGCTTTCCCCACGTGATCCGCATGATCATGGCCGTTCCTCCCCTTGGTTGTTCCCTCCACACAGCCAGGTCGAGATCCTCCTCGGCCTCCCGACCGGCCGCATCGTCTCGGAGTCCCTCGGCAAAGCATCTCAGACGGTTCGCGTAACCGCTACCGCTCAGCGAGGGGCCCCCCACTCGCACTCTCGATGCTTGGACGCCTCGCCACCATATAGCACCGATCAGTTTGGGCTTCCACGGCCGGATCGTAGGGGGCTCGTTGGGACGACTCGATGACCTCGAAGCGGCGGAGCGCAAAGCGCCCGCGACCTCGCTCGGCTCGAGAAAGACAAAGTCCAAGCTCGTCTTGATTCCCCACAACTCATCGACGTGTCGGACTTCGTTGCCAATATGAAATGCCAAGGCAAGGAGCCCACCAGGTCTGAGTACTCGCCGTAGTTCCGTGAACACGGGTTCCAGTTCTGCGGGCTCGAGGTGAATGATCGAGTAGAAGGCGGCTACTCCAGCGAAGAACTCATCCGGGAACGGCAGTTCGCGCATGTCGCCTTGCAGGAATTCGAGGCTGGGGTTCAATTCCCTGGCCACGCGGATCATCTCGTCGGAAATGTCGAGTCCACGGGCCGGAATGCCTCGCTCGTGCAAGTATCTTCCAACGTGACCCGGGCCACAGCCCAGGTCCAAAGCCTCGCCGGCTGGCATGGCTTGCGCGAGCCGATCGAGAAACGCCCGGTCGAACGGCTTGGCTTCGAGTTCGCCATAAATGCGCCTGGCGTATTCGGCGGCGACGAGGTCGTATCCGGCCGCCGTTGACGCCGCGGAGCGTGTGGAAGGAGCCTTATCGTGGGGCACAGCGTTGGCGATCAGCGGCGCCACACGCCCGCTGAGTCTGCCTTGTTAGCCATCCTGACATCACGCCTCCGGAAATAACGGGACGGGTCAGCGGCGCGCGCCGCTGCAACCTTTGTTTAGGTTGCCCGCCTCAGGGCAACCGCCTCGACTACCACACGAATGGCACAAGACGGGAGTTGTCCCGCTCGCTGTTGAACTTGGCTGAGTGCGACGGCAGGGCATCATACCCTCAGTTCACGGCGCGGAGGGGGATATCGACATAGCGGCCCCCCTCGGGAAGTTCGATCCTGAGCCAATTGTGGCCCTCGCTTTTTGGCCGACTGGGGCCGCGATGCCTCATGCGGCGCGCTCCGCGGCCTTCGCGGCGCCGAGCGCGGTCACGAGGACCCCCAGCTCACCATGCCGCTTGATGCGCCGGAAGCGCTCGGCGGCGCGCAGCAGGCCGAGCCCGATCCACCGCCGCCGCATGTCACCATCGCGCCAGCGCTTGATGTGCCGCGTGACGTGGCGCAGCGTCCCGATCAGATTCTCGATGCAGTTCGTCGTCGCAAAGAAGCGGCGCAGCGTCGGCGGCAGCCCCAGCTTCAGCACCGTGAGCGTGTCCTCCAGCCCCTCGCGCACACTGGCGGCGGCATCGGCATGACCGTTCCGCTCCAGCCACGTCGCCAGCGCGGTCAGCTGCCGCCGGGCCGTCGCCGCGCTGGCCGCCCGATACGCCCGCCGCAGGCTCGCCCGGACGTAGCCCTGCCGCGCCTTCGGGACGAGGGCGTCGAGGTTGCGCGCCTTGTGGAGCTGGCAGCGTTGAATGACCGCGGCGTCGCCGAACACATCGCCGAGGGCCTTGCGCAGCCCCTTGCCCCCGTCGATCACCCACAGCGCGCGGCCCTCGAGCGTGAGCCCGCGCGCGAGCAGGTCCTGCAGCAGTTCGGTGCAGAGCACGGCGTTTTCCGTCGAGCCTAGCCGCAAGCCCAGCGGGACCTTGCCGCCCTCGCGCGTGATCCCCAGCACGACGATCACCGTCTGCTGGGCCACGACGACGCCGTCCATGAACAGCGCCACCACCTCGAGTCCGTCCAGGCGCCGCGCCAGATGTTCCTGCAATCGCTGTCGGGTCCGCCGCACCACGGTCCGACTGACGGCGCTCTTGCTACTGCCCCGGGTGGGGCGCCCGCTCGGTCGCGCCTCGAGACTGGCCTCGTACTGGCGCATCGACACCCCGGCGAGCAGCTGCTGCATCATCCGCGCGGTCAGCGGGTCCCGGCCGCGAAACGCCGCCACCGAGGGCAACGTCGCTTCCCCGCCGCCGGCCGTCTGTCGCACGCGGGGGCGAGGCACCTGCACACGCCGCCCGCCGAAGGTCAGCTCCGTCGCCGTCGTGCCCCAGCGATGATGGGTGCGCTGCGGCTGATGCCGGCCTTTGGGGCCCGCCAGCGCCACAGCCTCCTCACGAAACAGCTCGTCCAGCGCGGCCAGCCCCTGCGCATGGACCCACGCGAGCAAGTGCTGGCGCGTGGTCGTCATCCCGGCCAGCATCGGCTCCACCAGGGGCGCCAGCCCCGGGCCCGCCCCATTCTCCGCTTGCCTTCGCTGCCCTCTCGCTGTTCTCTTCGTCATTGGCGGCTCCTTGGCCCCGGTGGTGGGGACCGTTAGTCTTGGTCGACGCGATTCTCACGCCGACCAGGGAGCCGTCGCTACTCAGTTCTCAAATTCAACAGAGACCGGGAGTGCGCTGGGCTAACTGATGATGACCTGCGGGTGGGAGTCCCGTCCGACCAATGCCGTAGCGGGCAGGTCGGGACCGAGTCTTGCGGGCCTGGCGGTGACGTCAGGTTCGAAGCGTAGACAGGGGTCGTGTGGGGTGCGGGCAGGGAGCCCCGAAAGGATGAAGGTGGTGGAGGCCGAGGCTGTTCCCGTAGCCGAAGGCAGGATGTGCGCCGTCGCGACGCGAGACGGTGACGCTCCACCGGGGTCGCAGGCCGCCTCACGCACGAAGGGCCATTATCGGGACCCAGGAGACCCGACCGGGGCCGTCGGGATGGTCGCCGACGGGGATGGGGCACAAGGGCAGACCAGAGTGCCCCATCGAGCCGAGGTCGGGAGTCGGACTGGCTCATAGTACCGATGACGCCGCCGAAGGCAACGAGGCGCGCTGAGGGAAGGAGCCGGCCCGAAGGGAACTCGCACCGGGAAGGCACGGTCCGGACGCAGAGCCGGGGCATCGTGCCGGGCAACCTGAGGCGAGTGAACGAGGCAGCCAAGAGGAACAAGAGGGCCCGATTCACGGCGCTGTTACATCATGTCGACGTGGTGGTGCTGGAGCGTGCTTTCCGGCGGGTGAAGCGGAAGGCGGCTCCCGGGGTGGATGGCGAGACGGTCGAGAGCTACGAGGAGAATCTACAGGAGCGGCTGAGGGACTTGTGCGATCGGGTGCACCGCGGGAGCTACCGGCCGCAGCCGGTACGACGCGTGTATATCCCGAAAGCGGGCGGTGGGCAGCGCCCGATTGGGGTGCCGGCGCTCGAGGACAAGATAGTCCAAGGGGCGGTGGCCGAGGTGCTGAGCGCCATCTACGAGGCCGACTTTCTGGGGTTCTCGTACGGGTTCCGACCGGGACGCCACCCGCACGGGGCGCTGCAGTCGCTCCATACGGCATTGATGACGCAGTACGGGAATTGGGTGCTCGACGCGGACATCCGGAGTTTCTTCGACTCGGTGGACCACGAGTGGATGCTCCGGATGGTCGCGCATCGGGTGGCCGACCGACGCCTGCTGCGGCTGATCGAGCGATGGCTGCGAGCCGGCGTGCTGGAAGGCCTGGAGTGGCGGGAGACGTTGGAGGGGACGCCACAGGGGGCGGGGATCAGTCCGCTCCTGGCCAACATCTTTCTGCACTACGCGCTCGACCTGTGGGTCCAGCACTGGAGGAAGACGCCGGGGCGCGGGCGGGTGATTATCGTGCGCTACGCGGATGACTTCGTGATGGGCTTTCAGCGCGAGACGGATGCACGGGAGATGCTGGTGGCGCTCAGGGAGCGGCTGGGGAAGTTCAAGCTGGCACTCCACGGGGACAAGACGCGCCTCATCGAGTTCGGCAAACTCGTAGCCGAGCACCGACGAGCGCGCAACACACGGCGACCGGGGACGTTTTCGTTTCTTGGCTTCACGCACTACTGTGCGTGGAGTCTCGACGGGCGCTTTGTGGTCAAGCGGCGGACCGAGGGCCGGCGGGTCAGTCGGAAGTTGCAGGAGGTGCAGGCGGAGCTGAGGCGCCGCATGCACACGCCGGTGCACTCGCAGCATCGCTGGCTCTGCAGTGTGCTGCGAGGGCACGATGCCTACTACGGGCTGCCGAGCAACTGGCCACGCCTGGATCGCTTTCACGATGAGGTGAGGCGCCGCTGGTACCGAGTGCTGTGCCGGCGGAGTCAACGCCGCCTGACATGGGAGCAATTCAATGCGCTGCTGGCACGCTTCCCATTGCCTTCGACCCGCATCACTCACCCGCGCGAGGTTTCCTTGGCCCGCGTTGGGTAACCTTCGAGAGGAGCCGAGTGCGGGAAAGCCGCACGCTCGGATCCGTGGGGGCGAAAGCCGAATGGCTGAGCTACCCGACCATCTCCCTACAACTGCTCCAGGCGAGCTTGCGCTCCTGGATCAGGTGGGCGAGGTAGGCCTGGACCTCGTCGTGGGTGAGCTGGTCCGGTGGGCGCCGATAGTACTTGGCCAGTCCCACGACGGCGCGGATGTACGCCTCGTGGG
>WNFY01010707.1_pt1 | contig 13463 bp, 9 predicted proteins | sample 5400091 | NCBI WGS metagenome assembly WNFY01 (sample SAMN13153364, study PRJNA577476) | soil metagenome | isolation source: 60 cm soil or saprolite under grassland replicate 1 | place: USA:California | collected 2016-06-15 | reverse complement strand
TTCTTCATTAACTCGAGCACGGCCGCAGTCATTGCCTTCACGCCGGTACGCAATGTCGGCTCAGGCAGCGGCTCGAACAGACTTGAATGAAGCGAAGGCAGCGGCTGGCCCGATTTCTTGCTGGCCGCAACTTTGGCAGGCTCAACCGCGCCCAGCCAGAACATTAAGGAAGGAATTTTGTGATCGAGACTGAGATTGCCGAAATCTTCGCTGCCCATGAGGGGCAAGGCCTTGATGACGTTGTCGCTTCCAATAGCTCTGCCGATCGCCGTGGTGATCCGCTCTGTTAGTTGCGGATCATTATAGGTCACCGGCGCCATTTCGTTGTCGATCAGTTTGACTATCGGCATGCGATCTTCGGGAACACCCGCAGCCATCGCGACTCCTTTGGTGATGCGATCGATCGAAGCGAGAATTCGCTGTCTAACCTCTTCTTTGTAAGTGCGAATCGTGAGCTGAAGCGTGACTTCATCGGGAATGATGTTTCGTTTCGTGCCACCGTGGATCGAGCCGACGGTCACTACAGCCGGATCGAGCGGCGAATTCTCGCGGCTGATGATTGTTTGCAGCGCCATAATCATCTGGGCGGCCATGACGATCGGATCCTTTGTCGCTTCCGGCTTTGAACCATGACCGCTGACGCCGCGAACAATCACGTCAACAGAAGTCGAACTGGCCATCGCATAGCCGGGATAATATGTGACCTTGCCCGCTTCTACCTCAGCGCTATCGTGCAGAGCAATAGTGAAGTCCGGCTTTGGGAAGCGCGTATATAAACCGTCGGCCAGCATCGCCTTCGCGCCGTCAATTGTTTCTTCCGCCGGCTGGCCGAGCAGGATGAGCGTGCCGCGCCACTGATCCTTTAATTGCGACAACATCCTGGCTGTCCCAATCATGTTCGTAATGTGAATGTCGTGGCCACAGGCGTGCATCACGCCAACGTCCTGCCCGGCATCGTTCTTTGTCTTCAGCGTGCTCGCGTATGGCAGGCCGGTTTTCTCTTCGACCGGCAACGCATCGAGGTCTGTGCGCACCAAAACCGTCGGACCATCGCCGTTCTTCATGATCGCGACGACACCATAACCTTTCCAGTTGGGCTGCGGGTACTTGCCCACATGATCAGTGACTGTGTAGCCGAGCACTCGCAGCTGCTCCGCAAGAAATGCGGAGGTCTTTGCTTCGTAATGCGAAAGTTCGGGGGCGGCGTGCAGCATCTTGTAGGTCGAAACGAGCGAGCCAATTTCGCGATCAACCATGGCCTCGAGTGATTGCTGAGCGCTTGCCGAAATAGCAGTTGAGAGTGCGAATAGAAGAGCGAACAAGATTTTAGTTTTCATAGCCGTCTTATTGTTTACTGTGAAATTTCCGTAGCAAGATACTCTACTCGTTTGGAGCGGGCAACTTGGTTTCGGTTCTGCCGCCTAATGTGCGGAAAGCCTCTGGCTTTCTCCCCGCAGGGGCCGAATGTTTATAGCACCAAACCTCATCTCAAAATTCAGCTAAGATTATCCTCCTGCAATACGTGCTATAAACAACTCGCTCCTACCGGAGCGAAGACAGTCGAGGCTATATCTAAACCGCTGGATAACCCGGCTCGAAAGCCGAGAGTCCGATACGCGGCGCGGCTAGCATCAATCCAATGATCGTTTTCGCGTCTTCAATCTCGCCATCGGTGATCATTTGCAAAGCGCGGTCGATTGGCAGTCGCACAACTTCGATCATCTCATCGTCTTCAAGACGCTGCGCCGTTTTCGTCAGATCGGTCGCGAGATAAAGCCACATCTTTTCTTCGCAAAAACCCGGTGAAATAAAAAACTCGCACAGCTTCTCCAGCGTGGTTGCAACCACGCCCAGCTCCTCCTCCAGCTCACGTGCCGCGCCTTCTTCGGGCCGCTCTTTATCATTGAGCGTGCCGGCTGGCAGCTCGAGCAGATATTTGACGGCGGGATGACGATATTGACGCACCAACGCAACGGTGCCGTCTTCGAACACAGGCAGGATCACGGCACTGCCGGGGTGATGGACGACTTCACGGACGTAGGTCTTATCGCCTTCACGAACAGTGTCGACGGTGACATCAAACACGCGACCCGAAAAAATCTCTTCACTCGCAAGAACCTTGGGAGCGTTCATCCCAGAATCGTTCACGCCTACTCTTTTAATTGATTGAGGACTGGAAAGCAAAGGTTGACGTCGCGAGTTAACGCTTAAGCACGCCATCAAAAAGCACTCCAGCGTTTGTTGTGAAGATTAGACGATCTCTTACAACCCAGGCATTCGTCACATAGAAATCTGAAGCCTCCGATTGAAAATAGGCGATGCCGTGACCCGTGTTGGAATCATATAGAGGCATGTCTCGGTGGTTACCCCGACCGCAACGCGTGTTCCATCGCTCGATACAAAAAGGGCTCTGGCCTGTCCCCGAATCGATGGGTCAGTTTGATGTCCGACAAGCTTTAGCTTGTCGAACTTGGACGACAAACTGAAGGAAACTCTGATCAAGTCAGTGGTTACGCGTCAATTGGCAGTTGTTCCTGGTCTTTCTCCCTTCTCCCTCTGGGAGAAGGGCCGGGGGAAGAGGGGCGTAGCTGATGATAGGCGCGAGCCTTAAGTCCCTCCCCCAACCCTCTCCCAGAGGGAGAGGGAGTTAAAGCAGCAAGCGACAAACTGAAGGAAACCTTCTCCCTCTGGGAGAAGGGCCGGGGAAGAGGGGCGTAGCTGATGATAGGCGCGAGCCTTAAGTCCCTCTCCCCAACCCTCTCCCAGAGGGAGAGGGAGTTAAAGCAGCAAGCGACAAACTGAAGTTTGTCGGACATTTGCATTGAAAGTGACCCACTAACCGCTTTTTCTCAGTGCTTACGGTGTCGCACAAACGTATCTTAAGATGATCGCGGTGCGAAGTGGTCGCTCGACAGAATAGATTGGATCTCCCCAATCAGATAGAGCGAGCCAGTAACACAGACGAGACCTTCAGCCGGTGTCAATTCTTTCGCAATTCGCAACGCCTCACCTCCGGAAGACGCGTGGCTAACTTTGGCTTGATCGAAGCTGCCCGGTATGGCTAATTTCAATATTTCAAGAGAAGCAGCGCGCGGGTTTTCGAACTCGGTCAGAATCAATTTGTGAGCAACTGGGAAGAGAATGGACGCCATTTCTTCCAGAGCTTTGTCGCGCATCGCTCCAAAGATCATGGTAATCGGCTCTTTAATGAACTCATCCAGGTAATCACGCAGGGCACGTGCTGCCGCCGGATTGTGTGCACCATCGAAGAGAATCCGGGGCTGACCGTCGCACAATTCCAGGCGCCCTCGATGTTTCGCCGTTTCAACACCTTGAATAATTATTTCGCGCGAGATGACAAAGCCGTGTTCGCGGAGCGCTTCGGCAAGAGCCATGGCAACTGCGGCATTCGCAATTTGATGACGCCCCCGCAAACCGACCGAGACTCTTTCATACCTATCGTTTCTGGTTGTAAAGTTCATTCGAAAACGACCGCCTTGCGACGCGTTACAGAACCGGAAGCGGTAGCGACCGGGTGTCGGCGCGCCGGTATCGAATTGGTCGCCGTCGCGAGGAAGCTGCTCGCCCCCCAGGTCAGGCTCAATAAGTCTTGGTTCAACTCCCGTCGCTTCGCATTGACGCACGATCACATCGAACGCCTCTTTCGGTTGCGGTGCGATAACCGCGACCACACCGGGCCGAATAATCGCTGCTTTTTCCGTAGCGATTTTCGCGAGACTGTCGCCGAGATATTCTTCGTGATCCATCGCAATCGGCGTAATCGCGACAATGTCGGCCCTCGCCGCGGTCGTCGAATCCAAACGACCGCCCAGGCCGGTTTCCAAAATTGTGAGTTCAATCTTCGCTTCACGAAAGGCGAGCAGTGCGATCGCAGTCACGTGCTCGAAGAAACTCGGAAGCGTTGCTAATTGATCTTGCTTGACCAATTCCTCAGCGGTTTCTTTGACCCGAGTTGTAAAGCTTGCAAAGTCAGACTCGGCGATTTGCCGTCCATCAACGCTAATACGTTCAGTGATTGACCTAAGATGCGGCGAAGTGAATAGACCCGTGCGAATACCAGCAGCACGGCAAATAGAGTCGAGCATCGCTGCGGTCGAGCCTTTACCGTTGGTGCCGGCGATTTGCACCGCAGAAAATTCGTGGTGCGGATTTCCGAGTGCGCTTAAGAGTTTTTCGGTATTCGCGAGGCCGAGCTTAATGGTAAGAGTTTCATGGCCGAGACTGAGAAGATAGGAAAGCGACTCTTCGAAGGTCATTCAATTAGTTTCAGCTTTAAGGTTTCAAGTTCGCACGGCGATCTTGAACCTTATTAATCGCGTCCTCAATCCTCAAACCTTAAACTTGAAACCTGGAACTTGAAACTCAGTCCTGGGTTGAAACCTGAAACTTGAGGCCCGAAAGCTGCGCCGTGCTCTCGCGGGTGATGTCAGGATTCATCATAAAGTCCAACGATTTGATGATGAAAGGCCGCAGTTCGCGGCGGTCAACGATGGCGTCGAGCATGCCATGTTCCAGAAGGAATTCGGATCGCTGAAAATCTTTCGGCAGCTTCTGTCGAATTGTTTGCTCGATTACCCGCGGACCGGCAAAACCAATCAACGCCTTAGGCTCAGCGATAATCAGGTCGCCGAGCATCGCAAAGCTCGCCGTGACGCCGCCGGTCGTCGGATCAGTCAGGACGGAAATGAAGGGAAGGTGACGCTCTTCGAGGGCGGCGAGCGCCGCTGAGATCTTTGCCATCTGCATTAGCGAGAGCACGCCTTCCTGCATGCGTGCGCCGCCGGAGGCGGAAAAGATCACGACTGCACCCCGTTCTTTGATCGCATGCTCGATCAGCCGCGTCACTTTCTCGCCAACCGCCGAGCCCATCGAGCCGCCGATGAACAACATGTCCATCGCACCAGCAAAGACTCTGTGTCCGCCAACTTTTCCGCGCGCGGTGATGATTGCTTCAGTCAGACCCGAGGCGCGTTGCGCCTGAGCGATTCGCTTCGGATAAGGCTTGCTGTCTACAAACTCCAGAGGATCAATCGAGACGACTTCCGCGTCGAGTTCTTCGCAGTGCCCATCGTCAAACAGCTTTTCCAGTCTCTCGTACGCGCCGAGGCGAAAGTGATAGCCGCAGTGGACACAAACCTGCAGCGCTTCTTCCAGTTCGCGTTTATAGAGGTGCTCGCTACATTCTTCGCACCGCACAAAGACATTCTCGGTGCGCACAACGCGATCTTTGTCGCTTACCGGCTCGATCTTGCCTTTCTTTTTTCGAAACCAGGGCATAGTAAAAAGCGCGGCTCAGAATTCAGCCTTTGACTTAACATTAACAGTTTTGGCAATGAAAACTGAGGAAAAAGGGTAGCATAAAAGGCGCGGTTACAGAACCGGGAACTGTAGCAATCGGGTAAATTCCCAGATATCCCAGGCCATAGCGAGCGGTAGGGGGATTTCAAAACTCGATACCTTTTTTGTGCACGGATGTTGGTCTGGAATAGGTGCTTACTTCGGTCATTTCCGAAGTCGGCGGCTTCAATCAAAGCGCCAAAGGCGCGTAATGGAAGAGCCTGGGCCAACAACCCAGGTTCCGTCCGGCCGGGATGGGAATTCCGAGCGCTGAAGGCGCGAAATGGATTGATTCACGTTTAGGATTCTCATGCCGCGCTTTCCGCGCTACTCTGGCTTTAGGAGGATATGCAGTTCCTGGGCCGTTGGCCCAGGCTCTTACATTACGCACCTTCGGCGCTTCGTCATTCGTCGCTGCTCGGAGCCCATCTGGCAAAGCGTGCCGCTGAGCTCAGAACGCGATCCCTTTTCTCGTCGCGGCGGAATAATCCGCTTCTACTTTGTCTGCTTGTATGGCTCCTTGAGACCTCGACGCGCCTGCTCGAGCGAATCGTGGCTGTTTGGCCGAGTCAGTACAATGCGATATTCGCCCACCGCTTCGTTTCGCTTGCCTGCGAGATCAAGCGACTGCCCAGCCCGCAGATGCGCTCGCGTGACCAACCCTGTCTCGGCACCGCCCACGGTTGTGGCAGCAAGAAATTGTCGGGCCGCCCTCTCTGGTTGGCCCAATAGCAATAGAGTCTCGCCATAGCGAAAATGAATCACAGGATTACCTGGCAGTGAACGTTCGCGGAGTAGCGAGTCGAACGTATTCAAGGCGTCTTTCTCCAGGGCATCTGCGGCTGCGATTCGATTTGCCTGCCGCTCACCAGCCGCTTGCGAGACGAGCGTGTCTGCGGTTTCCAATCTGAACAAGTAGTTGCGCGGATACTTCTCTTGCAGCTCACGCGACAAGGCAAGCGACTCTGGAAATCGCTTTTCACGTTTGTAGACAACCATCAACAAAAGGCTGGCATAATCGCGTTCCCAGTGTCCCTGCTTAGCGACGCGCTCGAGTGTCTGAATTCCTCGCCTCTTTGAACCTCGCGCTCCGGCCATGCTCGCGACCAGTTTGGCCGCCAGTGGTAAAGTGCCGATGACATAATCATAGAGGCCAATAGTCAGCTCGGCGTCGTGGAAGTTCGGATCAAGATTGATTACATCGCGATGTCTGTTCACACCGCTTGAGCCATCGCGTAGGGCCGCAACAAAACGACGTTCGACGGTAACTTCGAATGAAGCCCTCAAGGATTCGACCGCGCCCAGTGCGTAAAGCGTCTGCGGATCGCGCGGATTCCGTTGCCACCGAGCCCTCGCGAGCTGGGTCGCCTGGCGAGTTAAATCACGAAACTCCTGGATGACGTGCTGATCAGGTTTGTCTTCGGTATCGGCATCGAAAGACTGCGAGCTGTAGATTGCCGCCTGCTGCAAGCGTGACCTGTTCAAGGTTTCCAACCAGAGCGTGAACGCCAGCATTTGCGACCCAGTCGGATCGTCCGGAAATAAACGTGCCATCTGTTTAAATGTTTGGCGTGCCCCCTCATAGTCAAGATTGAACACAGCTTCTGAACCTTTCGCTCGCAGCTCTTCAAGCTGCGGAGTGGCAGGCGTCCTTGTGTTGGCGTTTTGTGATTGCGCAAGGGCGTAACCAGGCATCGCGAGCCAGAGAATGATTAGAAGGCCAACGACTTTCATTTGTGTCTTTAACACCGTAGTTCAAAACGCAAAGCATTCATCAAAATGCAGCAAGTAAAATCCGCGATCTCAAAGCGCCAGCGGCGCGAAATGAAAAAGCCTGGGCCAACGGCCCAGGTTCCGGCCGTGATCGCGAATTCCGAGCGCTGAAGGCGCGAAATGGATTGCTTCACGTTTAGGATTCTCATGCCGCGCTTTCAGCGCTATTGGCCCTGGGAGGATATGCAGTTCCTGGGCCGTTGGCCCAGGCTCTTACATTACGCGCCTTCGGCGCTTGGCCAACTCGTCGTTGCCCGAGGCCCCTCTCAGTGGGACAATCCGCTTCTATCTTGGCGATGAACTCTGCGCCTTCTGCGTTTGAGCTTATCGATAATCATAACCCTCTTACTCGTTCCGCCAAGTTCGCAGCGATCTCTTCGGGCTCGTCCTGATTTGAGTACCGGACCGGCTCACCGACGATCACTGATACCTCACCGGGCCAGGCAAAGTGTCTGTTCGCTTGCTTCAGTTTCCAGAGACCCTCAATCCGCATGGGCACGACTGGCGCATTGAGTTCCTGGATCAGCAGCCCGGTCCCGGACCTGAAAGGTTGGATTGCTCCGACTCTGGTGCGCCGGCCTTCGGGAAACACCATCAGGCTGTATCCGCGATCCATCATTTCGCCGGCAAACGCGAAGCTGCGGCGAAACCCACTCTTTTGCGGCATCGAGAATACGTTGAAGAGAAGTACGACCGAAAAGTACTGGAGGAGATCGAGCAATCGCCTGAACACTCCGGTTCCGTTTGGAGGATGCAGCCATTCGCGCAACAGCTCTCCGTCCTGGGCGATTACCATCTTTGTCTTGAATCTTGCCGGCAATGCGAACAGAAGCAACGCATGATCCAACATCGTTACGTGATTGCAGACAAACACGACTGGGCCGGGTAGTTTGCGCAGGTACTTCTTGCCGCTGATTCTGGGCCAGCCCATGATGCGTATGGCCGGAAGGACAATTAGATACAACAGCGCAATTCGCAGCCAACTCAGAGGCCAACGTTGTTGCCAGCGTGGATAGGGATATGCGCCGGACTCTTCAGGTTTGCCCTCACGGATGATTTTCTCGACTTCAGCGAGCGTAGTTGCATCTGTGAATGCAGCCTCATCGATCTCGACTTGATAACGATCCTCGAGCGCACTCAACAGCTCGACCCGGCCGAGCGAGTCGAGCTTGAGATCGGTTCCTAGTCTCGCAGACGGATCAAGTTTCGCCGGTACGTCTCTGCTTATACGTTTGACGATTTCGGTGAGAGGATCCGCGTAGCTGATTGAAGAGGGAACTGCGCCGGCTAACTCGGCCCTTACTTTCTCGGCTACCAGTTGCTTGCGAACCTTCTGCGTCACGGTGCGGGGAAAATCTTCGCCGGACCAGACAAACCAGCGCCGGACTTGCTGATGTTGGGCCAGCAACTTATTGGCACGACCGATCACCGCGTCCGGTTTAACGTGATTGTCGCGCAGGATCAATACAGCGAGCGGTTCCGGCCCATGTGTACTTTCGATTTCGATAACGGCGCTCGCTTGTATTTCTGGTTGGCCATTCAGGACGAGTTCAATGTCTTCGGGATAGATGTTTACCCCTGCCGAAGTGACAATTATTTCTTTCTCGCGCCCTTTAAAGTAAAGGTTGCCGGCCTTGTCCATCTCACCGATGTCACCGGTGCGAAACCAGCCATCGTCCGCGGTGGTTGCCGGGGCGTCAGCCCGCCAGTAACCAGGTGAAACATTTTCTCCGCGCACCAGGATTTCGCCTTTCTCAGACAACTTCACTTCCTGGCCGGGCATAATGCGGCCGATTGAGCCACGTCCGACCTGGAAAGGATGGTTGACGCTGATGAGCGCAGCGGTCTCGGTCATGCCGTAACCTTGAATGACCGCAAATCCGAGTCGCTGCCAAAATCTTTCGGTTTCTGGATCAAGCGTGGCGCCACCTGAGACAAACGCCCAGAACTTCCAGCCGAACATTCGGTGAAGATTGCGAAATCGCCACCAACGTAAGATGAAATGCTTGTCAGCAGAAGCCTCGATCTCTTTTCTAAGCTCCTCAAGCTTTCCGCGCGCTTCGTAGGCTCTCTCGATTCTTTCGCGCACCAGCTCGAGAATGCGCGGCACTGCAACGACGACCGAGATTCGCTCACGCTTAACCGTTTCAATGATCTGTGAAGAAGTCAGAGACTCCTGGAAGAAAACCTGGCCTCCTAGTAGTTGCGGCACGAAGATCCCCAGGAATTGTCCGAACACGTGGCTGAGCGGGACCAGATTGAGAAAGCGCAACGGATGGACTACGCGCTCCCATTTCAGGTAAGGCTTGATCTCCTGTTCGAGCGGCGTGAGATTCGCGAGTAGATTGCGGTGCGTGATGCGCACACCTTTTGGTTCGGCCGTAGTACCTGAGGTGAAGACTATCTCTACCGTATGTTCCCCATCGATGGCTGTTTCCAGGCGGGGCGCCGGTGAGTGATGCGCAACAAGCAAATTAAGTTCGTCTAGCGCGATGAGCGGAAGGTTCAGATCAGCAAACGGTCGAGTTACAGCATCATGGAGCGCCAGCCTGGCCCCAACCTGTTCTTGCACTCTCGCGACAAACGCCGGGTCGCTCTGAACCTCCAGCGGCACGACAATCACTCCCCGCAAGAGGCAGCCGAAGAAACTCGCGACCCACTCCGGACTGTTTTCGGCCCAAAGCAAGACTCGATCGCCTTTCCCGACACGGCGTGTTTCCAACTCGCGCGCGAATTGATAAGCCGTCCTTGCTATTTGTTCGTACGACCAACGCGCAACTCGTAAACCACGCCGATGCGCAAACGCGGTCTCATCTCCGCGCGAGAGAAATTCGCTCAGGTAACTGACGACAGTCGTGCGCATCAATCTGAAGTCCTTACTTAGGGAAATGATCTTTGACAATCGTAAAGAGATTCAACCGGTACTTCAATTTGGGCCGATGCAGGTAGACCCTCGACTACTCGATCACTGATAGCCCGCAGGTCTAGACTTGTGGTCAAACTCGGACAGGTACTTAAGGAGGGTACTTTAAACGCAGAAAACGCTGAGGCACGCAAAGGACCGTATTCCTTTGCGTCCTCTGCGAAAAACTCTGCCACCTGCCGGGGCAGTAGCCCGACCGTTAGGGAGGGCTCAGAAGGCCGAGCCCTTGCTGACGCGCGGGCTAGTGCCCCGATGCTTCAGCCGTCCGCTTCACGGACTGCGGATTCATCTTTGCACGTGATCCCACCGATGAATCGCCGGGTCATTGTCGATCGTCCGCCGCGGGGACTATTCAAATATTAACGCCTCAGAACTCGATGCCCTTTTGTGCGCGGATACCGGCTTGAAATGGATGTTTCACTTCGGTCATTTCGGTAACGAGGTCGGCGGCTTCGATCAGAGGGGATGGCGCGTCGCGACCGGTAAAGATTATGTGAAGCGAAGGTTGGCGTTCCCGCGCGGCTCGGATTTCTTCCAGGACTTCTGCAATCGGCAGCATGTCATAGCTCAGCACGTAAACCAGTTCATCAAAGACAAGCAGATCGTAATCGCTGCTTCGTAACTTCTCGACGCATAATGCCCAGGTCTCGCGCGCCGTCTGGCGATCCTGTTCGGGGTTCTTTGTGTCCCAGGTGAAGCCATCGCCCATCGTGTGGACTTCGATACCCAGCTTTGCCGCAGAGACGTGTTCGCCATAGCGATCGTTGCGCGATTTCATGAACTGAATCATGCAACAGCGCAGGCCCTGACCGACCGCGCGCATCATCAAACCGAGCGCACAGGTCGTCTTGCCTTTCCCATTTCCGGTGTGAACGATCAGAAGGCCGTGAGTATTTTCCTGATAATCCTCGCGACGCCATTTGTATTTCTTTTCTTTGGCCATGGAGTCAGAACGGCCTGCGGTAGCGGGCCGTTTAGCTAGGATATCGGATAGCTCTTGATGGCTGAGATAGACCGCTCGCTACCCGCAGACGGTTCTGATCTGATTAGTCGAAATCAGGTAAATCATCACCTTGGCCGTTAATCACGTAATCAATTGCCCGTGCAACGCTTCGTTCGTTCCATAGGTATCGCTTGCTACCCTTAGCCGCCCAGGGACTCAGGTTGCTTTCCCAAACACCGATTTCCCGCATTTTCCGCGTCGCGTTTGCCTTTACAACGATTTCCGTTTTAGGTCGCTGCGTATTTGTCCTGAGCCATTTCTTTTCAGGCGGAAAACGGGCCGAGTTGAATTGATTGCGAAAACGATTAACCGAACCACGCTCGTCGCCGTGCAGCCACGTTCCGTAAGAACGAATGTAATCAGGAACGCTAGCGGAATGTCAGTATCATTCCACATGCAGGTAAGACCGATTGGAGTTGGTCAACTTACTGATAGTGTGAATTCAACCGCCCGCTACCGCAGGCGGTTCTGACTATTTGAGCGCATCCTCGGTGATATCCCTCAATCCATTCGCGCGCTTCACAGCGTCTTGCAAGAGCGGCACGAGTTTCTGCTCGACTTCATCCCAGGAGCCTTGCAGTGTGCAGCCGGCAGCGTTTCGGTGTCCGCCGCCACCAAACTGCTCGGCGATCTTGGCGACGTTCACGTCGCCTTTCGAGCGCAGGCTGGTGCGATAGACGCCGGGCGAACATTCTTTGAAGAGCGCTGAAGCCTCGACCTCACCGACCGCCAGAGGATAGTTGACAAATCCATCCGCGTCTTCTTCCGACGCTTTGGTTTGCTCCTGCATTTCGAGGGTCTGGCGCATCCAGGCGACATGGCCGCTGTCGTCGCGTTTCGCAGTAGCCAGCACCTGACTGAGCAGTTGAATCTTCGGCCATTGATAGCTGCCAAAAATAGCCTCGGCGGTTTTTGCAGGCTTAACGCCCGTACGCACCAGTTCAGAAGCGATCTTGAAAGTGCGCTCGGTAGTATTTGAGTAGTGAAACGATCCGGTGTCGGTAAGGAGCGCCGTATAAACGCATTCGGCGATTTCTTTCGTGACGCGGATGCCGGTGGCCTTGCTGAGGTTGTAAATCATCTCGCCAACAGCCGAGGCGGTCGAGTCGATCCAATTGACGGTGCCGAAGAGTTCGGTGGTTGAATGGTGATCGATATTAACGACAAATTGTTTTTCAAGATCGATAAGCCCTGGCCGGTCGATGTCCGAACACTCAATGACGAAAACGGCGTCGTAGGAGCGATCGACCGCCGGTGTCACTCGGATCGTGTCGGCCCCCGGAAGCTGTTGATACGAGTGCGGCGCTGGATCCCGCATGATGACTTCAACCTCTTTGTCCAGGGCGCGCAACAGCCAATACAAGCCCAAAGAGGATCCGAGGCTGTCGCCATCGGGCCGAAGATGTGAAGTAATCGCAAAGCGATCCCTTTTTTCAATCAGGTCAACTACTTGACTAAGCATTACTTGATTGCGGAATTCGGATCGCAGATTGCGGATTAAGAAACAATTCAAATCGAAAATCCGCAATCCCACATCCGCATTTCACTCCACATCCTTCATCCTTTCGCTGCCGTGTTCCATCTTTTCCAGAAGCGCATCGACGCGCTCGGCTTGCTCTTCCACTGTGTCACGTACAAAGTGGAGCACGGGAGTATGCCTGAGGTTCAGCGAGAAGCCAAGTTGCTTACGCACATATGGCGCTGCATGACGCAAAGCACGCAGGGCCACATCATGTTCGCGCTCATCACCCTGGACGGTCACGTAAACGCTCGCGTCTCGCAGATCGTCAGCCACTCGTACTTCTGTGACGGTGACCATCGTCAATCGCGGGTCTTCCAGTTCATAACCGACAATCTGCGCAATCTCTTCGCGCAGCGTTTCAGCGATGCGCTCCGTGCGATGCATAACTGCAAGGATGAAGGATGAAGGATGAAGAATGGGTTTCGGCTGGATAATTCGCGCATTCCGTGCTTAGGCCCGGTTCATCCTTCCGCCTCCTTTTTAAAGTTCCGTCGCCGCCACTCTCTCGATTACATAGGCTTCGATCTGGTCGCCGACCTTGATGTCGTTGAAGTTCTCAAGACCGATACCGCATTCGAAGCCTTCGCGTACTTCGGATGCGTCATCCTTGAATCGGCGCAGCGATCCGATGTTGCCTTCCCAGGTGACGACGCCATCGCGAATCAGACGCGCGCGCGCCTTGCGGCTGATAATGCCGTCGATGACCATGCAGCCGGCCACCGAACCAACCTTGGGCACTTTGAAGACTTCGCGTATTTCCGCCTTGCCGAGAATCTTTTCCTTCTCGATCTTCTCGAGCATTCCAATCATCGCGGCTTTAATTTCTTCCTCGACCTTATAAATGATCGAATGCAAGCGAATGTCGACGCCTTCCTGTTTAGCCA
>WNFY01004132.1_pt1 | contig 13467 bp, 12 predicted proteins | sample 5400091 | NCBI WGS metagenome assembly WNFY01 (sample SAMN13153364, study PRJNA577476) | soil metagenome | isolation source: 60 cm soil or saprolite under grassland replicate 1 | place: USA:California | collected 2016-06-15 | reverse complement strand
CCGAGCATGTGAACGAGCGCTGCGTCCGGCATCTTTGGGAATGCGAGGCTTGCGGCTACAAATTTGAAACTGCCGTGTATCTTCGCGCAAGAGCGGCGTGATCGGGCGGCAACTCCTCGACGGCGGTAACGAAGCGGCTGCTTGTGTTATCCGAACCAGCCGCTCAAGCCTGCCCAAGCGGCCGTGCCTGCCATTAGAACACTCGACTTGCATGCGGCACATTTTCTCGCGTCGAGTTTGCAACGAATAGCGCGTGACGTTCCACCAACGCACGGGAAGGCTGGAGTCGGGAGCTGCGGAATGGGCGTATACGTCGCTGAGATCAACGGGCGAGGCATTGCTGCCGTAAACGCAGACCAAATCTCCGATGCAGAGGAGTTTGTGAAAAATCCGGCAATTGAAATAGAGCTGATGGTACTGGAGAACGACGGAGCGCCCTTGTGGGATGGCGAAGCGCCGATCTGCATGCGATCAGCTCTCCCGGAAGAGCAGGCTGCTTGGCGAGATTTCCAGGACCAAGCAATGCGCGAAAACAAGATCGATGGGGATAAACTCGCACCCCGGCTATGCTTCCTCGTGCCCGTTGTCGATCCTACCGACCCCGTCGAGATACTCTCTCGAACTTATTGAATTGCTCCCGAGGGTGATCTGACCGGCTCACTGTGAACGGAGAAGCGTCTGCCATAACGGGCTCTTATCCAAAGGGCAACCTTCGCCGGTTCAACTTCGACGACGTGGCGCACGCTCTCCGGAGATACGAGACGGAGTGCCGGTCAGATCGGAACCACCGCGTCGAGCTGATGGTGGTGATTGCGAGCCACGTCGCAGCGCGGTGCGCGTGAGAAACGTCGGCAAACACTCGACCGGCAGGCTCGCCTTGGCGAGCGCCTTCGACAAAGCGCCGCGCTCGCCGAGCTTCAGGGGGCGCGCGAACAGCCGCGGCGGTTTCGATGGCGCCATCCTCGAAGATTCGTCGGCCGCTCCGGAACCTGGTTCACGCGCGCGCGCCGCAGCGCACGTAGACCCCGGTCCCGTACCGGCTCGCGACTTCCGGATCCATCCAGCGCAGCACCAGGACGCGGCCGTCGAAGGTGACGACCTCGCGATCCTGCTGGATCGCCGGCGGACCCTCGGGACCCACATAGGTCTTGCCTCCCGGTGCGCCCTTCAGGCGCAGCTCGCTCGCTTTGGCATCATCGGCCAGATGCATCATCACCCCGCCGGTCGGACCGCGGTTGATCACATAGGGCTTGTCGCACTGGGCCTTGGCGGCGGCCTCGGTGCGGGGCCGGTCGCCTTCCTTGTGATATGCCGCAAAGCCCCAGCGCCCAACGATCTGCTCCGGCTGGAACCCGGGCGGAAGCGCCGGCAAAATGGCGGGTTCGGCCGGCGGCGCCGCAGCCCCCTGCTGAAAGCGATGTTGGGACGATGCGCAGCTGACAAGCACGAGCGCGCCGATCAGCGCCGCCGGACGGCGATGCGCAAAGAGCTTGACCATAGCAGCAAGGTCTCCCCCGATCCTGTCACTTGCCCCCCGACTGTGCTCGGCTGCGGCGTTCCGCGCAATGCGTAGAGAGATACCATAGTAGGGCGCCTCAATTTAGGGGCTTCTTCCCATTGCCGCACCCGCGCGGCGCCGGAAGTGACAGGCACAGCCTAAAGTCGGTGTCCCCGCTGTCTCAGGGCATAGATGTGGATTGCGCTACGCTCGGAACCTTTGTAGCGCCGCAAGGCTTCGAGCACGATGCCCCACTGAGCGCCGTCGAGCTGTAGCTGCCAGCCTTGACCAGTTCGATCTTCCTCCAGGCCGGCGGTTATCTTCGCCTCGATCACGTCGATCTCGGCGCGTACGGACGGCTGGCTCATGGGTAAAACTCCCGCTGTACGGACTCACCCTTAAATCGCCGAGCCGCCATTGTCGGGGCTGTCGCAGCCGCCGAGGTGCCGATTGCAATCTCGGGGTCGGCAGCGACGGGGGCGATGCCGAGCTGCTACCGCTTTGACTTGGCGTTTGCGCGATTGGACCTACGCCCTACGCAACTGACTTTCCTTCGCCATTCTCAGGTGCGGCTCATCTACCGACTTGATCTTATAATGGTACTCCCCATCGCTTTCCGGAGCTGCTGAACGATCTCATAGATCTCGGAAGTCGCAAATCGAACGCCCAGTCCGGCCAGGAACTGAACTTGCTCGCCGACTCGGAATTTGTGCGTCGCCATCCCAGCACACGCTGTGCGAACGCCCGCCGACTGCTTCCGTTGAATCACCGCGGGCATCCCGATGAGAGCATAGCACGCCGCCGGACCGGGCCGCGGGCCATCTCCTGCACACCGGCTCGCCAAGGACCGTGCTGCCCGCTTGCCCCCAAAGCCTTGAAAGAGGTTCTCTCAGACGGGCCGCCCGCCACACGCGTGTAATGCTCATCAAATATACCTAAAATATTTGGATTGTAGAACCTTTGCTTATGGCTCTTTGGATTTTTCGTATCAAGTTGGCGAACGTGGCAATATCGAGTATCGCGCTCCAGCGGCTTTCTGATTCGATGAAACAGGTCGTTCTCCTTAAAATCACTGTAGCGCCGATGAAGCGCGCTTCGAAGATCGGAGTACGTCCACGGGAAGGCTTTCCGGGCATCTTCTTCAGTGATCGTAACCGGAACCGCGTTGGGGTCCCCCGTAGCGACTCTAACCGTTATAGCACCATCACTTGCCTTTCGCACAAACCGTAACTCAACCTCGACACCTACATTGAATGGCTTGGCCGCATCAAAAGGAAACGCTTGCTTTGTGTCGGTCAACAGCTTCTGCAGCTTTGCAGTCGGTCCTCTCGCATCATCTGCGAATACCGTTTGGATGATGCCGGCTGGAGATTCGAAGGCAAACGGCATTAACGCAAAGTCGTACGCACTAAGGTCGCGCCCGAACCAAGCGCCTGTCGCGAAGGAAAAGTTGCGGAGTGCAGCGGATCCGACTTCCTGGACCCGTTTCCGGAGGCCTCGACCTGCATTGTGGAAATGAATGGCATTGTCGCGGATTTCCACCAGCAACGAGATATTCTCCAATCCATAGTTGTCGATCGCGTCTTTGGGGTACTCTCGGACAATCGCGACGGCAGCTCCGACGCCAATCGTCATGACATTCCCGGCTCTATTGCGCTTGGGCGTCAATCTTTTGGCCGACGCTCCCGATTTTCCAATTTTTCGTTCCCAGACTTCAATGCTGCGAATTCGGTTTTTATTTTCCTTCAAAATACGGGCTTTCAGTAACAGCTCCCACGCATTCAACATCAATATAGCGAAGGTCTCCTCCCGATAACGAAAGCTCGGTTTGTTGTATATTTCGATTGCACTAATAGCGGCATCGATCGCCTTGTCTACAAGATGGCTGTGGCGAGCTCGACGCATTTCACAGTACCTTGCCCACAGGTCTGTTCCCCAAAGAACACTATGCAAATCGCTTATTAGCTGCAAAGAGGTAGCTAAAAGCACCGGCCTCATTTGAGGATTTGTCAAGTCCGCGGGCAAATAGACCACCCAAAGCAAGCAGTCCACCAACAGGATTGCTCAAAAGTGACCAAGACGCGCCGGCCAATCCAAGGGAAAACGAAGCAGGGCGCCTCCAAGCACTACGCGCTTTTCTCCGCAGATCGCTTGCTAAATCGTCCAACTCGTCTTGGCGATCTCTAAAGGCCGCAGTGCGGTCCTCAGGGGAGAGTAAACTCAGTTGCCGCGCAAACATTCGAATGGAGCGCGCGTACTTGCGATAATCCGTTCTGTGCTCGTCACGAAACGCAAGGACTTCGTCGAGTGGTACTGACGAAAGATCGACCGTCACCGTCTCCAAATCAAATGCAACTACGTGGCCAGCTGACGGTAACCGCGGTATATTGAGGAACTCCGCCAGTGCGCGAACCACCTCAGTTCGATCTGTCGCCGGCGAGAGTTCCAGGCCTGCATGAGAACCTTTTGTTCGCAAGAGTTGAGCCAATAACGTAAGTATCAAGTATCGAACAAGAGGATGGAGAGGAATGGAAACTCCGTCTTCGGATCTCCGTGCCAACCCCCGAGTCCGCAAAGCTTCAAACAACTTGTCTGCGAGTTCCTCGTCTCCATAGTAGCCCATGCGAGACATCGATATCGCATGAAATGCCGTATCTCCGCTATCCAAAGAATCAAATGCACCCGATTCTAAGAGGTCACCTACCGTCGCGGCTAGAGCTTGAGTTGTCTGCTTGTCCACAACCGTATCGGCAACAAGATAGTGAAGGAGCTTTTTATCCCGGAGCGGACCGGCCAGCACAGGATCAACTATCTCGGGTTCATGCTCCTTGTATTCAGGAACGAGTAGTCCGATGCCATCAAAAAAGAGCAGAAGGCTTTTGATCCATTCGGGCTCCTGCCATAGGTGCCCAGGATAGTAAAATGCGATCTCCTGAGGCTGAGGAGCTTCTTCTCTACCGGACATGCCGGTTCTCCTGGCCGTTTTCCACAATAATTGCACATTTACATCCACAGATGGAGCGAGAGTCAATACGGAAACTCAAGCCGGTCCTTGCTCCTGCTCGATGACCCAGCGGGACCTGCGTCGAATTTCAGTGCTGGCGATTTCTGGGTCCTGCGCGTAGACCACTTGGAGAATGGCTTAAACTCGGAACGGCTCTTCCTGGCGAAACGGATCCTTCGTTGGGCGCCGCGGCTCCCTGCGGATGCCGTGTGGGCGGTACGTGGCTCGAAGCAAGCTTTTCGTACGTCATGCGCACCGACCGCCCTCCGGGCGAGCGGTGTGCACACCGCACACAGCTGGAGGCGATGCACACGGGCGAGGTGGCAAGCCAATCAGGGCCAAGCCACGCTACGCCGAACTGGCGGTAAACCTCGCCGGAAGCGCTGCGCTGTTCTTGGAGAACGAGTAGCGAACGCTCTTTGTGGGCGCTCCGCGAGCTAGGGGCCTTGGGCCACCCCCCGACCAGGCTGGCAGCGCGTACTAGCGAAACGGCCGGCAACTGCCACTTTTGCGAATCTTTTTCATTTCTCGAGTGACTTCATGGCAGTCCACTCGAATCCGAGCCGCAATCCGTTCTCTTTCTGGAGTTCAGCAAAGCTCGCAGCGCAGCGCGATATGCGCTTTGCTTTGAATCCCCACCGGAGCATTACGGATGCTGGAGCCACCACCGCGATTACCATCGCGCTGGTGACGAGAATACTCTTTGCTGTAATTCCCACTTGAAAGAGCGCCAAGCCTAACGCGAGGAAGGGCGTGATCGAAAGACTGAGGAGGAGTCCTGCAAGTCCGGTCCACAGTTCATATCGCTTTTGTGCTCTTTCGACCACGAATTTGGGGAACATGAGAAGCGGCATTTGGAGACTCGCAGGTACGCCTCTCAGGATCACCGATATTTTATTTTCAAGCGTCCCGGGCCACATCGAGCGAGCCATATCGAATTGCACAAGGACGCGTTCTTCCTCTGGTTTCCGTCCTGATGACGCAATTGCATTCAAAGTACCAGGAGCGGTCGGCTGTGGGCCAAAGCAGTAGTTGAAAACCTGGATCGAAGCCCAAGCAGCCCCCGGAAAAGCGATGATCAGCCCGAGCAATGTCCAAACTGAGAACGTCATACCGGCATCTTTCACCTTGCTCGCGATGATACAATGAAACTCAATCTGCATCTGCTACCCAGTCTCGACATCTTCGCGGACGGGTCACTTTGCTAACGGCGCCGACGCCCACAAGCACGGCGTCCGCGCTTGCGACAAGATCTTGGTCAAAGGCCATGACGATCTGCTAGCCCATCTCAACCGGTCTCCTGCGTCAACTGGAAGCGCGCCGGGAAACACCGCTTCTGCGCGGAGAGACTCCAGGGACAAATTCTCCCCACACCGCCCCGAGCCCGCTTAGAGAGACTGATCACGGAGCCATATGAACCGCCAAGCCACGGAACTTACGCACTTTCTCGGCGGTCTCGTGGAAACCAGTATTCCCGCAGACTGCGTGGTGGGCCCGGGAGGACTCGAACCTCCAACCAGACCGTTATGAGCGGTCGGCTCTGACCATTGAGCTACGGGCCCGATTCGGGCGTGCCGGTTCCGGTATATGCTACGCCGCACCCGGCTTCGCAACCGGACGCGTTTCCTCCCAAAATTCGCAGCCGCACCCTATCGGGGAACGGGGTCGCTTCGTTTCCGTTGATGGCGTCAGTCGATTACAGCCGACCTTCCAGCGCCCGTCTGAAAATGGTCCGCGCTGCGCGCTGGTCGAGCGGGACCGGATTGCCGCCCGCGGTCGGATCGTTCGGCGCCATGGCGACGATACGGTCGATGTTGCGATCGTCCACGCCGAGGCCGGCGAGGTCATGCGGAACGCCGATCTCGGCGCGCAGCGCGAGGATCCAGTCGAGAAAGGCGCGAAAGCTCGGCCGCAGCCCGAGATAAGCGGCGAGGCGCCGGATTTTTTCCTCGACGGCCTTGCGGTTGAAAGCGAGCACATAGGGCGCGAACACCGCATTGGTGAGCCCGTGGTGGGTGTCGTGGAGCGCGCCGACCGGATGCGAGAGCGCATGAATTGCGCCGAGGCCTTTTTGGAACGCGGTCGCGCCGGCCAGCGCGGCCGCCATCATGTTGGCGCGGGCCTCGACGTCACCGCCGTCCTTGGCGGCGCGCGCGAGGTTTTCCTTCACGAGCCGCATGCCTTCGAGCGCGATACCGTCGGCGAGCGGATGATAGGATGGCACGCAATAGGCCTCCAGACAGTGCGCGAAAGCGTCCATCCCGGTCCCCGCGGTCAGGATCGGCGGCATGCCCAGCGTCAGCTCGGGATCGCAGATCGCGATCTTGGGCAACATGCCCGGATGGAAGATGATTTTTTTGGTCTGGATCGCCTCGTCCGTGACGACCGCGGCGCGGCCGACTTCGGAGCCGGTGCCGGCGGTGGTCGGCACCGCGACGACCGGGGCGATCGCATCGGCGTTCGCCCGTTTCCAGAAATCGCCGATGTCCTCGAAATCCCAGATCGGTCGGCTCTGGCCGGCCATGAAGGCAATCAGCTTGCCGGCGTCGAGCGCCGAGCCGCCGCCCAGCGCAACGATGCCATCGTGGCCGCCTGCCCGGAACGCCGCGACGCCCGCCCGGATGTTGGCCTCGACCGGATTCGGCCGGACGTCGGCGAACAATTTTGCGGAAATACCCGCCGCGTCCAATCGGCCCAGTGCATGCTTGACCATCGGGGTCGCCGCGAGCTTCGGGTCGGCGACGAACAGCGGCCTCGCCATGCGGGCCCTGTGCACCGCCTCGGGGAGCTCGGCGATGCGCCCGGCACCGAAATGCACCGAGGTCGGATAGCTCCAATCGCCGCGCAACTGCATGAAAAGTTCGTCCTTTTGTTCTCGCTGTCCGTGACACCGACACTCTTCACCTCCCCTTGAAGAGGGGAGGTCGACCGCGAAGCGGTCGGGTGGGGATCGCATGAGAACCCCCTCCCGGCTCGCTGCGCGAGCCGACCTCCCCCTTTCAGGTGGAGGTGAACCGCGTCTGGCTCGCTGCTGTAGCCAAAATCCACATGTCAAACGATCTCGAAATAGCGGGCAAGCTCCCAATCGGTGATGGCTTTGCGGAACTCGCGCTCCTCCCATTCGCGGGTCGCCGCGTAATGCTCCACGAAGGCGTCCCCGAACAGGGCGCGCGCAGCTTGCGAGCCTTTGAGCCGCTGCGCCGCATCCCACAGCGTGCGCGGCAGCCGGCGCGCTTCCGGATAGGTCTGCGCATAGGCATTGCCGATAATCGGCGCGTCAGGCTCGATCTTGTGCTCGATGCCCCAAAGGCCCGAGCCGATCGCGGCGGCGAGCGCGATGTACGGATTGATGTCGGCCGCGGCGATCCGGTACTCGACGCGCTGGGATTTCGCCGAGCCCGCAATGGCGCGCAGCGCGCAGGTGCGATTGTCGACGCCCCAGCTGGCGTCGGTCGGCGCCCAGAACCCCGGGATCAGCCGCGTATAGCTGTTCACCGTGGGAGCCGCCATCGCCAACAGCTCCGGCAGCAGCGCCTGCTGGCCGCCGATGAACCAGCGCATCGTATCGGACATCTGATGCGGCTTCTTGTCGTCGTGAAAAGCCGGCCGGCCGCGCTCGTCCTGGAGCGAAAGATGCAGATGGCCGGATTGTCCCGGCCAGTCGCGCGACCATTTCGCCATGAAGGTCGCCATCCAGCCGCGGCGCTCGGCCAGAACCTTCGTGTAGGTCTTGAACAGCGCGGCGCGGTCCGCGCCCTCGAGCCCGTCCGCATAGCCGATCGCCGCCTCGATGACGCCGGGCCCGGTCTCGGTATGCAGGCCCTCGAGCGGAAAGCGCATGGCCTCGCATAGCTTCAGAAGATCTTCGTAGAACTCGGCGTGCACCGAGGCGCGCAGCAGCGAATAGCCGAAATATCCCGGCGTGATGGTCCGCAGGTTGCGAAAATTCTTCTCGCGCACCGAATGCGGCGTTTCCTCGAACAGGAAGAACTCGTATTCCGCGGAGGCGCAAGCCGAATAGCCCATGCGCTTGGCGCGCGCCAGCACCCGCTTCAACGTGCCGCGCGGACATACCGCCTCGGCCGGAGGCGCGAACTCGGCGAGGAACAGCAGCATGTCGCCTTCGAGTGGCAGCGCGCGGCAGGTTTCCGGCACGATCGTGCATTGGGCGTCCGGATAGGCCGTATGCCAGCCCGTGAAGCTGACGTTGTCGTAGAGCTGGTCGGACGAATCCCAGCCGAGCACCACGTCGCAGAAGCCGAAGCCGCGATCGAGCGCGGATTCGAATTTCTCCCGGGCGAGATATTTGCCGCGCAGGATGCCGTCGCCATCGAACACGCCGAGCTTGACGTGGGCGAGCTTGCGCTCGCCCACGATCTGCTTGGCGTCCGCCGCGGTCTTGACCTCGCTCGGCTGCATGCCGGTTCCCTTCTTCGTCGTCCCGGGGCCCGAGTTGAAGCGAGGGGACCCCTGAACACCGTGGGTGCGACATTACACGAGTCGGTGTGCATGGATTCCGGGGTCGCGGGCCGTGCCCGTGCCCCGGAATGACAGCGCCGGATACTGGGCTCCCGCAACCAAACCCGGTAAGGTCAGCCACGATTCATGACCGTCTTCACGCCCCATCAGGATGCGGCGCTCGCAGCGGTGGCCGGCTGGCTAAAGGCCAAGCCCGGCCGCGGCGCGCCGCAGGTGTTCCGGCTGTTCGGCTATGCCGGCACTGGGAAGACCACGCTCGCCCGGCACATTGCGCAGCACGTCGACGGCAAGGTGCTGTACGGCGCCTTCACCGGCAAGGCCGCTTCCGTGATGCGCAGCAAGGGTTGCGAGGGCGCCACCACGATCCACGGCATGATCTACCAGGCGCACGACAGCGGCGAGGAAACGCCGAGCTTCGACCTGTGGCACGAGGGACCGGCCGCGAAGGCGAAGCTCATCGTGATCGACGAATGCTCGATGGTCGACGCCGAGCTCGGCGGCGATCTGTTGTCGTTCGACACTCCGTTGCTGGTGCTCGGCGATCCCGCGCAACTGCCGCCGATCCAGGGTGGCGGCTTTTTCACCGCCGCCGAGCCCGACGCCATGCTGACCGAAGTGCATCGGCAGGCACGCAACGATCCGATCGTGCATCTGTCGATGGAGGTGCGCGCCGGCAATCGCCTCGCGCCGGGCCGCTACGGGCTCACCGAAGTGGTCCGGCGCGAAAGCTTCGATCCGCAGCGTGCGCTCGAGACCGACCAGATCCTGGTCGGACGCAATGCCACGCGGCGCGCCTACAACGCGCGCATGCGCGAGCGCCGCGGTCTCATCGACGCGCTGCCGGTCGCCGGCGATAAGTTGGTGTGCCTGCGCAACAACCGGCGCAAGGGACTGTTCAACGGCTCGCTGTGGCTGGTCGAGGAGCGCAAGGCCTCGCGGGGGCGCGCCTTGCGCATGCGACTGAAACCCGACGAGACCATCGGCGCGCGCAGCGTGAAGGCCTCGGTGCGCCCGGAATGTTTCCTCGGCGGCATCGAGACGTTCGATTGGCGCGAGCGCAAGCGCTACGACGAATTCGATTTCGGCTACGTGCTCACCGTGCACAAGGCGCAAGGTTCGCAGTGGGACGACGTGGTGCTGTTCGACGAATCCTTCGCCTTCCCGGACAGCCGCGAGCGCTGGCTCTACACCGGCATCACCCGCGCGGCGAAACGGCTCACCGTCGTGGTGTGATCGTTTGGCGCCGCACCGACATGCCGCCATGCCGAAACGACGCTGGAACGGACGCATCGCCGCCGCGTTTCTGGGATGCGATGCTACGCGGAGGGTTCCCATGACATCTCGCGCAATCGCAATTCCGGCCCTGGCTGCTTGGATCGCGCTGTGCGCGCCGGCGCCCGCGCAGGACGCCGGCCAGATCGCCTTCAACAATGCGTGCCGCACCTGTCACACCACTCGCGAAGGCGACAATCGCCTCGGCCCCAGCCTGCACAGCGTGATCGGCCGCAAGGCCGGATCGCTGCCGGCGTACAACAATTATTCGGAATCGATGAAAAAAGCCGAGCTCGTGTGGGACAAGAGCAACCTCGACCGCTTCATCGCCAATCCCGACCAAGTCGTGGCCGGCCACAACATGAAGCCGTATGGCGGGATCGCATCGGCCGAGGAACGCGGAAAGATCATCGCCTTTTTGGAGTCGGCGGGGCGGTGACGCGATTCAATGCGGAATTTGCAGAGTATACCGCACGCCCGCTTCCAGGATAAGCACACCTGCCAAGGGATGTATCAATACGGCGATGAACGATCATAAACCTCGGAAATCATCGTTGCCACGAACTCCTTGCCCGGCCAATCGGAAACATACATGAAGATAATAGCTTGCAAAAGCGACGCAACCAGCCTTCACGCGGGCGCCAGCCGCCGGCTCGAGCGCAGCAAGAGCGACAGCACGATCGAAACATTCAGCAGGTTCCACAGCAAGCCGTTGGCGAAGGCGGCCTGGTAGGATCCAGTGAGATCGAAGATCAGCCCGGACATCCAGCCGCCGAGCGCCATGCCGAACAGGGTCGCCATCAGCACCAGGCCGAGCCGGGTTCCGATATCCCGCGGCCGGAAATAATCGCGCACGATCACCGCGTACATCGGCACGATGCCGCCCTGGAAGAAGCCGAACAGCGCCGAGATGACGTAGAGCGAAATGAGTCCATCGAAGAACAGATACAGCAGCAGCGCCGCGCCCTGCGCCAGCGAGCCGATCAGCAACGTCGCGACCCCGCCGATGCGATCGGCCAAAAATCCGGAGGCGATGCGGCTGACGATGCCGCACGCGAGCATGAGCGAGAGCATCTCGGCGCCGCGCGCGACGCCGTAGCCCAGATCGCCGCAATAGGCGACGATGTGGACCTGCGGCATCGACATCGCCACGCAGCAGGCGAGCCCGGCGACGCACAGCAGGATCTGCAGGGCCTTGGGCGACAACGCGAGCGTTCGCTGCACGCGGGCGGCGTGCGCCTCCGCCGCCGAGGCGCGGCGCATTTCCGGCCGCCGGCGCAACAGAAACACCAGCGGCAGCATACTGGCCGTGCAGAACAGGCCGATGCCGACGTGGGTCAAGCGCCAGCCCGCCTCCGCGATGAAATGCTGCACCACCGGCGGCCAGAACGCGCCGGCGAAATAATTCGAGGAAGCGACCAGCGCCACCGCGACGCCGCGACGGCGCTCGAACCATTGCGACAGATCCGCCATCAGCGGGCCGAGCGTGACCGAGCTTCCGACCCCGATCAGCACGCAATAGGCGAGCGCGAATTGCCACAGGCTAGCGGCCGCGGCGCCGGCCAGCACATAGCCGAGGCTGAACACCAGGATGCCGAGAACCATCGGACGCACGATGCCGTAGCGGTCGGACAGTTTTCCCATCGCGACGCCGCCGAACGCGTAGCCGAGCATGGAGAGCGTGTAGGGCAGCGAGGCGTCGGCGCGCGCGACGCCGAACTCGGCCTGCACGGCCGGCAGCGCCACCACGACCGACCACATGCCGACCCCGCCGATGGTGCCGATCAGCACCGCGGCGGCAAGGCGCAGCCAGGCCGCGGGCGAATCCGCCTCCTCGGCGCGGTGGAAATCGGAATGCGCGAGACTATCCATGGCGCGCGACCATGGTGGGCGGGGCCATGCCGGTCAACCCGGCGCGCCAGCAGGGGAGGCATGAATCGCGGTCGCCGTTCCCCGGACAAGGCGCACGCGAAGCGTGCGCCGCCGATCCGGGGCCCAGTCCCGTAGCCCGGATGGAGCGAAGCGCAATCCGGGGATGCGTTGCGCTGACCGCGCGCGGCGCCTCCTTGGGCCAGGCGGATTGTCCGGCCTGTGGGGGGGTGAGTTAGGCCAAAACCGCGAATTTTCGCACAGTGCGGCGAGCCAAGTACCTGATGTCGCGCGCTTAAACGGCTTTCAATTCGTCAAAACACATGTTTTAGTTGCGTCATATCTAATCACAATGGCAGATCGTTCCCGCGCGTCCGGCAGCTCGCGAATCGCGGCGCCGCGGCGCGTCGGCTTTCCCGCCGGGAAGTCTAGACTAACGAGAACGATTGCGCGCAGGGCGGCGTCCCGGTCTTGTCCAACAGGAACACATGCAGCCGTTCGAGATCGGCCGCCGCTTCCCGGGAAACGACCAGCTTCACAGCTTGCGCGGTTTAGGCGCAGGAAGCTCGTTCGGGGTGCCCCAGCTCTGCATCCAGGCCTTCACTTCCTCCCAGGGCACCGCCTCGCGCGTGCGCTGAAATTCCGCGATCCGGCGCGCGTCCTCGGCCAGGACTTCGGGCGCCCAGGGCCCGTGCCCAGCCTCGCGCATTTCCATCAAATCGGGCGGTAGAGCTTCTTCCGCATCGATCAGATCGGCAAGCAGTTGCGCTACGGTCATGCCGCGCGCTGCCGCGCGCGCTTCGAGCACGTCGGCCGTCTGTGCATCGACCTCGATCTTGCGAAGCTTCGGGTTCATAGGCGCCGCCCGGCAGCGATTCAATTATCCAGAAAGCTCCGCAGCTTCCGCGACCGGCTCGGGTGCTTGAGCTTGCGCAAGGCCTTGGCCTCGATCTGGCGGATGCGCTCGCGGGTGACCGAGAACTGCTGGCCGACCTCTTCGAGCGTGTGGTCGGTATTCATGCCGATGCCGAAGCGCATGCGCAGCACCCGCTCCTCGCGCGGGGTCAGCGAGGCGAGCACGCGGGTCGTGGTCTCGCGCAGGTTCGACTGGATCGCGGCGTCGATCGGCAGGATCGCATTCTTGTCCTCGATGAAATCGCCGAGATGCGAATCCTCCTCGTCGCCGATCGGCGTCTCTAGCGACAAGGGCTCCCTGGCGATCTTGAGCACCTTGCGCACCTTCTCGAGCGGCATGCCGAGCTTTTCCGCGAGCTCCTCGGGCGTCGGCTCGCGCCCGATCTCGTGGAGCAGTCGCAGGCGCGTGCGCACGATCTTGTTGGTCGTC
>WNFY01004129.1_pt1 | contig 13472 bp, 8 predicted proteins | sample 5400091 | NCBI WGS metagenome assembly WNFY01 (sample SAMN13153364, study PRJNA577476) | soil metagenome | isolation source: 60 cm soil or saprolite under grassland replicate 1 | place: USA:California | collected 2016-06-15 | reverse complement strand
CCGATCTCGCGCTGGTTCACGATGCAGCTCTGATGGCGGTGGATGAACTCGATCGGGTCCTCCACCGTGATGATGTGCCCCTTCAGCTCCTTGTTGATCTTGTCGATCAGCGCCGCGAGGGTGGTGCTCTTGCCCGATCCCGTGGGCCCCGTCACGAGCACCAGGCCGCGCGGCCGCTCGGCCAACTTCGCCACCACCCCCGGCAGGCCCAGCTCCTCGAAGGTCCGCACGTTGAAGGGAATCTGTCGGATCACGAGCGACACGCAGCCGCGCTGCTTGAAGCAGTTGCCGCGGAACCGCGCCAGGTTCTGGATCCCGAACGAGAAGTCGAGCTCGTTCTCCGTCTCGAACCGCTTCTTCTGGTTCTCGGTGAGCACGGAGTAGGCGATCGAGAGCGTGTCCTTGGGTGTGAGCACCGCCTCCGCCGACGAGTTCACGATGTCCCCGTCCACCCGCAGCTTGGGACGCTCGCCCGCCACGATGTGCAGGTCCGACGCATCCCGCTCGATCATCTCCTCGAGCAGGGTGCGGAGATTCACCGACTGCGAGGCGCCTCCGGTCATGCCGCTGTCTCCTTCACGACTTCTTCCAGGGTGGTGATGCCGCGTTTCACCTTCAGCATGCCGTCCATGCGGAGCGTGAGCATGCCGTCGTTCACCGCCTGCTCCCGCAGCTCTTCGGTCGATCCGCCCTTCAGCACCATCCGCCGCACGGCGCTGGTCATGGCCATGACCTCGTACAGCCCCTGCCGGCCCTTGTACCCCGAGCCGCTGCAGGTGTCGCAGCCCGCACCCTTGTAGAACGTCAGCTTCGCGGCCTCGGCCGGCGCGATGCCGAACGCGTGGATCTCCTCGGCGGTGTAGGTGTGCTCCTGTTTGCACTCGGAGCACACGCGGCGCACCAGCCGCTGCGCCACGATCAGGTTGACCGCGCTCGCCACGTTGAACGGCTCGATCCCCATGTCGATCATGCGCGTCACGGTGGACGGCGCGTCGTTGGTGTGCAGCGTGGAGAGCACCAGGTGGCCCGTGAGGGCCGCCTTGATCGCGATCGAGCCGGTCTCGAGATCGCGGATCTCGCCCACCATAATGATGTTCGGGTCCTGTCGCAGGAACGCCTTCAACGCCGCCGCGAACGTCATTCCCACGTCGTTGCGCACCAGCACCTGATTGATCCCCATCAGGTTGTACTCGACCGGATCCTCGGCCGTCATGATGTTCACGTCGATCTGATTGATCCGCGACAGCGCCGAGTACAGAGTCGTCGTCTTGCCCGATCCCGTCGGCCCCGTCACCAGCACCATGCCGTAGGGGTTCAGGATCGCCCGCAACAGCTCTCCCTCGGCCTTGGGCTCGAAGCCGAACTTCGTCAGATCGAGCGTCAGGTTGCCCTTGTCGAGAATCCGGAGCACGATCTTCTCGCCGAACAGCACCGGCAGCGTCGAGACGCGGTAGTCGATGACCTTGGCGCCGAACTTGAGCTTGATGCGGCCGTCCTGCGGCACCCGCCGCTCCGCGATATTCAGCTGCGCCATGATCTTGATGCGCGACGTCAGCGCCGCGCGCATCTTGATCGGCGGCTTCATCACCTCGTGCAGCGACCCGTCCACGCGATAGCGCACGCGCATCTCGTGCTCGAACGGCTCGATGTGGATGTCCGACGCGCCGCGCTTCACCGCGTCCGTGAGCAACCCGTTGATCAGCTTCACCACCGGCGCGTCGTCGGCCAGGTCCTGCGCGTTGACGTCCTGATCCGTCTGCTCCTCGACCACCTCGAGGTCGTCGGCGGTCTCGATCTCCTTGAGCAGCGTCTGCAGCTGGGCGTCCGATTGCTGGTAATACTTTTCGATCGCGTTCCGGAGGGTGTACTCGCCGGCGATCACCGGGAACACATCGCAGCGCGTGATGAACTTGATGTCCTCGATGGCCGTGACGTTGTTCGGGTCCGCAATCGCGACCGTGAGGGTGCGGCCCTCGCGCTTGAGCGGCAGGACGGTGTGTTTGACGGCCACGTCGGGGGGGAGCAGCTTGATGATCTTGGGGTCGACCTCGAAGCGGGACAGGTCCACCGCCGGCATGCGGTATTGCCGGGCCAGCATCTTGGAGATTTCGGTCTCCTCGACGAAGCCCAGCTTCACCAGGGTGTAGCCCAAGCGCATCCCCGTGTTCTTCTGCTCGAGGAGCGCCTTTTTGAGCTGATCCTGGGTGATCAGCCCCTCCCGGAGGAGGATTTCACCCAGCTTGTCGGAGGTAGCTGCCGCGGTCGCCGTACGCAACTCGTTGAAAATGAACAGCATAACATAGTTGGCGGCGAAGGGAAGTCAACCCCGAAAGGCAGGTCGTGGAGGGTGCGGAGGTTGGTGGAGGGCGTGCAAATCACGGCAGCACCCCCGAAAACATAACGTAGGGTCGGAGCGCTTCGACGAGCTTCGGGCCCACGCCCGGCACACTGTCGAACCGCGCCAGGCTGCCGAACGCACCATGCTGCTCGCGCCACGCGACGATCCGCTGCGCGAAGGCGGGGCCGATTCGTGGGAGACGCGTGATCTCCGTCACGTCGGCGCGATCGAGGTCGACCCGCTCACCGGGGAGGAGCGGCCGCGCGAGCCGGGCGGCGCTCCGTGCCGTGGCGGCGAGCCCGCCGGCAGGCGGCGTGTCCACGGACACAAGCCGCACGTCGCCAGGCCCTGCGGCCGTGGCGGGCGCGAGCGCCAGGCGCACGGCCGCGCCCGCGAGCGCGAGGAGGGCGAGCAGGAGGGCGGCCCTGCGATCATCCATGAGTGAAAGGATAGGACGGGCCTGTCTCGCTTCGGGGACCAGATTCTTGCAGGAGTGATCAGGAAATTGCGAGCAGGCACTGCAACAGCTAGACGCACAGACGCACAGGGGTGAACAGATGTCAGTACGTAGGGCACTCCTCCACTCCGTTCACTGTTTTCCGCTGTGCGTCTGTGCGTCTAGTCGTTGCCTTTCCTCAGGACCTGGATGCTATCTCACCAGGGCCACTGCGACGTCACCCACCACTTGCAGGGAGGCCGCCGACACTTTGTCGATTGTGTCCTCCGTCGTGTGCCAGTACGGGTAGTCGAAGTCCACCACGTCGATCGCGTGGATGCCCGCCTGCTGGAGAGCCACGTGGTCGTCGATGAGGGTGGGTTTGACGCCGGGCAGGAAAACCCGGCCGTAGCCCAGGTCCGCGGCGGTGCGCCACACGCGGTCCACGACCTCGGGTGCGAAGGCCTGCGAGTTGCCTTCATAGTAGAACTGCTGGTCCTTGTCCGCGACCATGTCGAACAGCACGGCGAACAGCGGCTGGTAGCCCGGCGGCTGATGGCGGGCAAAGTAGCGGGTGCCGATCAGCACGTCGTTCGAGTCCGTGGCGAAATTGCCGTAGTCCTCGCCGTCGACGAACAGCAGATCGACGCCAACGGCGGGCGGCTTCGCCTTGAGCACGTCGGCTAACCCGAGCAACAGCGCCACGCCCGACGCGCCGTCGTTCGCCCCGGGGACCGGGAGGCGCTGCTGGCCCAGGTTGGCGCTCTGGTCGGCGTGCGGGCGGGTGTCCCAGTGGGCGAGCAACAGCACGCGCTCGGTGGCGGCGGGCCGGAATCGCGCGAGGAAGTTCCGCAGGTGCAGGCTCGTGCCCTGGCGCGTCACGTGGGTGAAGCTCTGGACGGCGATGGTGTCGGCGGTGGCGCGGAGGTGGTCGAGGATCCAATCGCCGGTGCGCTCGTGCCCCGGCGTCCCGGGAATGCGCGGCCCGAACTGCATCTGCTGCTGCAGATATCCGAACGCGCTCGCACCGGCGAACTCGCGCGGGCGGCTCGCCCCGCCGCGGGCGGTGCAGGCGAGGCCGAGCGCAAGACAGGCGGCCGCCCGCGCGCGGCGGCTCTTTCGATGCGTCACAGGGGTAGTGATGTCTTGTAGAGACTTGGAGTTCCGAATATAATGGCGCCACTGATCGTGCGCACCATCAGCCGCTATCTCCTCCGCCAACACGTCGCGCCGCTCGGCTTCGCGCTGGCGGCGCTCACGTCGCTGATGCTCATCCAGCAAGTCGCCAAGCAGCTCTCCGGCCTGCTCGGGAAGGGGCTCCCGGCGGGGGTGATCGCCGAAGTGTTCGTGCTCTCACTGCCGTTCATCGTGGCCGTGACGCTGCCGATGGCGGTGCTGGTCTCGGTGTTGCACGTGTTCACGCGCCTCGCGGGCGACAACGAGATCACGGCGCTGCAGGCCGGGGGCGTGAGCGTTACGCGGCTGGTCGCGCCTGTGCTGGCGGGCGCGACCGGCGTCGCGCTGCTTTCGTTCTTGTGGAACGACCAGCTGCTCCCCCGCACCAACCACGAGCTCCGCACCCTGCAGGTGGATATCGCCCGGAAGAAGCCGTCGCTCACGCTCAAGGAGCAGGTGATCAACGAGGTGGTGCCGGGGCAGACCTTCCTGCGCGCCTCGCGCATCGACGGTAATACGAACAAGCTCAGGGACGTGACGCTCTACGACCTGAGCGACGCCGAGCGCCGCCGCATCATCACGGCGGACAGCGGGCGGATGGCGTACTCCGCCGGCGGGCGGGATCTGTTCCTGACGCTCACGGACGGGGACATCGAGGAGGTGAACCGCACGGACCCGACGCAGTTCAACCGCACCTTCTACCGCACCAACCGGATGCGGGTTTCGGGCGTGGGGAACATCTTCACCCAGACGGAGCACGACACCTACAAGAGCGACCGCGAGATGTCGACGTGCGAGATGCGCCAGGCCGCGTCGGCGGCGCGGCGCGACGCCAGCCGCGCGGTAGCAGATGGACGGCAGGCGATCGAAAACGATCTGCGGCGGCTGGTCGGGCTCGCGCCCGTCGCGCCCCCGATCGTGCCGTATCTGCCCGACACCGCGCCCCCCGGTCTCTATTGCCGGGCGCTGCGGCGTGTGGCCACTTGGCTGTTGCCACGCGAGGCCGAGGCCCAGACGCCGCGCGCCGCGCCGCCTCCCACCCCCCGCACCCCCGTGCCCCAACTGTTCGTCACGCCGGGCGCCGGCATCGGCGAGGATCAGCGTGTGCACGACGCCCGGGCGCGCGCCGCGACCTACGAGGTCGAGATCCAGAAGAAGTACGCCATCGCGGCCGCGTGCCTGGTGTTCGCGCTGGTGGGCGTCCCCGTGGCGTTGCGGTTCCAGCGCGGCGGGGTGGGCCTCGTGATCGGGATGAGCGTCGGTGTGTTCACCGTATACTACGTGGGGCTGATCGCCGGCGAGGAGCTCGGCGACCGGCTGCTCGTGTCTCCCTTCCTCGCGATGTGGACGCCCAACCTCATCTTCGCGACGGTCGGCCTCATCGGCCTGTGGCGCATCCGCAGGCCCGGCAACGCGCCCCACGGGGGCGACTGGAGCGACATCGTCGAGATGGTGGTGGGCGTGATGCATTGGCCGGGCTCCGTGCTCCGGCTCCGGTGGCGCGGCGCCCCGTGAACACGCTCGATCGCTACGTGTTGCGCGAGTGGACCAAGGTGTTCCTGCTGGCGGCGCTGGGATTTCCCTTTCTCGTGATGGTCATCGACCTGACCGACAAGCTCGACACGTACCTCGGTCGGGGGATCCCGAAGACGCGGGTCGCGTATTCGTACCTGTTCTTTCTTCCGGAAACGATCTCGCTGGTGCTCCCGGTCGCGGTGCTGTTCGCCGTGGTGTTCACGGTGGGCACGCTGGGTCGCCACTCGGAGCTGACGGCGGCGAAGGCCTCGGGGATCTCGTTCCACCGGTTGGTGCGGCCGCTGCTCGTCGCGTCGCTCGCGGCAGTGCTGCTGGACCTGGGGCTCACGGAGCTCGCCCCGGGGGCCTCGGCCCGGCGCGCCGAGCTGTTGGGCGAGAAGGCCGCCCGGCCGACCATTTCGCGCTTCTCGCCCTTCGTGTACCGGGCGGACAGCGGGTGGGTGTACTCGATCCGGTCGCTCGAGCTCAGGACGAGCGGTGCCGAGATGCGCGACCCGATCATGGAGCGCGGGGGCACGGGGGAGGACTACCCGACGATCCTGATCGCGGCGCAGCGCGGGGCGTACGACACGGCGCGGACCACGCGCGGCTGGACGCTCGGCAAGGGTGCGGTCCGCTACCTGCTCGGCCCGGGGCGCGAGACGACGTTCAAGTTCGACTCGCTCCGGATCACCACGCTGCGCGAGACGCCTACGGCCCTGCTCGCCGAGCCCAAGGCGCCGGACGAGATGCGCTACGCGGAGCTGGGGCGCTACGTCGACGCGCTATCGCGCTCCGGTTCTGACACGAAGAAGCTGCGGGTGGAGCGGGCGCTCAAGCTGGCGGTGCCGTTCGCCTGCATCATCATCGCGCTGTTCGGCGCGCCGCTCGCGATTTCCACGCCGCGGAGCGGCATGGCGTGGGGGGTGGCGGTGTGCCTCGCCACCACGTTCGTGGACCTGTTGATGTTCCAGCTGTCGAAGGCGGTAGGGGCGGGCGGGGCGCTGCCGCCGGCGTTCGCGGCGTGGGTGCCGAACGTCTTGTTCGGGGCGGCGGGGGTGTGGCTGTGGCGAAAGGCGCGGACGTAGGGCGAATCCGAACCGCCGCAAGACGAAGCCGCCCCCTCGCAGAGAGCGGCCTCTGGAATCCCGCGATGCTGCGTCCTACCAGTTGAGCGCGTAACGTACGCCTAGCTGCATCCGCCAGACGTCCGCGGTGGTCACCACCTTTTGGAACGACTTGGAAATCAACGCACCCCCGGTGGTCGCCAGCCGGTACGTCGGGGCGCCGGTGGCGTCGACCCCGGCGTAGCTCAGCGGTCGGGTCGTAACGAAGCCCTGGGCGACGCCCCAGTTGTGGTCGAGCAGGTTGGTGACGTTCAGGATGTCGAGCCGGATCTGGAGCCGGTTAGGCCGGCCCGCGATGCTCCGGCCGACGTCCTGGGAGATACTCATATCGGCCCGATACACCATCGGCAGGAAGACAGCGTTGCGCTGCGCGTACGCACCACGGCGCGACTCCAGATACGAATCCTGGTTGATGAAGGCCTCCCACGCCGCCGCCTCTTGTGCAGCAGTGTAGGGGTTGGCGCCCGTGATCGGAACGAAGTTCATCTCGCTCGTGTTGCGCGGGACGTAGATCAGATCGTTCGAGGCGCCATCGCCATTCATGTCGTTCGAGAACAGGTAACTGCCGTTGCCGGCGCTGCGCCCGTCAAAGTACACACTCACGCTCGTCGGGCTGCCGGCGAAGAACTCGCGGGTGTAGCTCACCGCCCCAAAGAGGCGGGGACCGGGTGAAAACTGGGAGTACGCCGCCACCGGGTTGTTCGGGTCGAGGGAGATCGGGTTACCCGTCCATGAGCCCGACGCGATGGACCCCGCGTCCACGGTGTTCCGGCTCACACCGTAGCTGTACCCCAGCTTCGCGAACAGGCCGGCGCGGAACACCCGTTCGATGGAAAACGCGATGTTCCAGGAGTAACCTTTGCCCTCGTTCGCGAGCACGATCGCGTTGCTTTGGACGTTCGAATAGATCCGGTTCGAGGTCCAGCGCGGGCGGGTATCGGGTCCGCTGAAGAGCCGCTGCGGCGCCGGGAGGTTGGCGTTGATGTAGGCGATCCCGTTCACGTCCTTGGAATAGAGGAACTCGGCGGTGCCGGTCAGGTCCCACGGCAGCCGCTGGTCGATCGCGATGTTGCTGCGCCACAGCTGCGGGAACTTGAACTTCGGGTCGGTGAGCGCGAGCGCGAAGGTCGTCGCCGGCGCGCCGGTGACAGTCGCGGGCTTGTAGTGATCGGGGTCCGGGTTGAACGGGTACGCGGTCGTGGTGTCCGCCGAGATGGAGCCGGTGAGGATCCCGGTGTTGCCGATCTGGTTCGAGATCCACACGTACGCGGGACGCCCGGTGAAGATGCCGGTGCCGCCCCGGATCTGGGTCTTCTGCTCGCCGTGGAAATCGTAGTTGAAGCCCAGCCGCGGCGAGAAGAGCAGGTTGACCCCCGGGAGGCTCCCGCTGTTGTAGTGCACCGCCGCGCCGCTCGCATCGCGGAACGTCATGGTGTCGGCCACCGGATTGTCGTACGCGGTGTTCTTGAACTTGGGGGCGTCGATTCGCAATCCGCCGGTCAGCGTCAAGTGGGGGATCGGCCGCCACTCGTCTTGTGCATAGACGCCGGAGTACAGGACATCCAGCGGCTGGACGGGCTCGGTCTGCCCGGGGATGTTCGAGTACCCGAGCTGGAAGCGGCGCAGTTTGATCGGCGAAACAGTGCGGGTCGGGTTGGCTATAAAGTCGTTTGCGTCAGTGTAGAAGTCGGCGAGCGAGTCGTACACGTAAATGCTCTGCGCTCCCGGGAAGAACACGTTCGTGGAGTGATACTTCTCCACGCTCACCCCGAACGTCAGCGAGTGCTTCGGCAGATAGATGGTGTAGTTGTCCTGGAGCTGGTAGCTGTGGTAACGCAGCTGGTTATCCGGCGTGAATGGCTCGAACCCGAACGTCGTGTACGGGTTGCCCTCTTTGAGAATCTCTACCTCGGGGAACCACGGCGGGCCGTTGTTCTTGCGGCTTTCGTCGCTGGACGTGTATCCCGCGATCAGGTTGTTGGACATGTTGCTGCCGATCGACGAGTTCCACTCGCCCACGATCGAGCGGATGTTCTCGAGGATGGCATAGTTCGAGTTCGCGAAGTTCAGGGCGTTCAAGGTGCTGCAAGTAGGCGGGTTGTAGCGTCGGCATCCGAAGCCCAGCGAGTTGGAGGTGGACACGAGGATGTCGGAGCTCGAGTTCAGCAGGTTGTACCGCAGGCTCAGCTTGTTGCGGTCGTTCAGATTGTAATCGAGCCGCGTGAGGAACCGCGTGGAGGGAATTTTGAAATCGTACCCCTGATACGGCCCGGTGACATAGTTGAAGTTGTTCTTGAGGTACCCGCTCAGCGCGTCCAGGTCCGATGCGAGCACGCGCGTTACGTTACCGCTGTCGGGCTGGGTGCCGTTGTTGGCCAGGAACGTGGTGCCCGGTGTGGTCTGGCCGTCGTTCTCGTAACTGGCAAAGAAGAAGAGGCGGTCCCGAACAATCGGTCCGCCGAGCGCGACGCCGATATCGTGGTACTTGAACGTCCCCGGATTGAACGTGTTGGGGCCCGCTTCGGTGCCGACAAAGTTGTCGCTGCGCGTATTGTAAAAGATCGACCCGGTGACATCGTTGGTGCCGCTCTTGGTGACCATGTTGATGCCCGCACCCACGAAATTGCCCTGACGCACGTCGTAGGGCGCCACGTTCACCTGAAGCTGCTCGAGGGCATCCAGCGAAACGGGCGCCACGCTGGTACGGTCACCGGGCTGCCCCGCCAGCCCAAATGAGTTGTTGAAGTACGAGCCGTCGATCGTCATGTTGTTCAACCGGTTGTCCTGGCCGGCGAACGAAAACCCGAAAGACATGGGACTGTACTGCGGCGTGAGCCGGAGCAAGTCCTCGACCCGACGGCTGATGGTCGGTAGGTGGCCGATCTGCGCGGGAGAAATGGTCGTCGCGGCCCCGGTCCGCTCGGCGCTGAACACCGGGTTGCTCGTGGCTGTGACGATGATGGGCTCCAACTCCACACTCGCCCGCCCTAGCACGAAGCGCAGATCGGCGGTCCCCCCTAACGTCAGCTGGATCTGGTCCTGCACTTCCCGCCGGTGGCCGACCATGGTCACACTCACGCGATACGGCCCGCCGACGCGCATGCCGGGGATAGTAAACCTGCCGTCAGTTCGCGTAACCGCGGCGTACGTCGTTCCTGACGGCCCGTGCACCGCGACCACGCGCGCCGCTTCAAGCGGCGTACCGGAGGAGTCGGTGACGACCCCTGCGATCGCCGCGGTCGTTACCCCCTGGGCGTCGAGTGCCGTCGTGCCCGCGAAAACGACCGTGGCGAGCACACCACATGACCAGACAAAGCGTTTCATCAGAACGATCTCCGGGCTGCTGAAGGGAACGGTGGTTCGGGCGGGTCAAACATGGCGGCCCCCGGAGAGGTCGTCAATCCGCGCGGAGGTCACATTCGCGTCACCTCCCGGGCGCGCCGCACCACTCCGTAGTAGACCGGCACGCCGAGCAGGATGCCGCCGAACGCGAGCCCGGTCCCGCCGGGATGCTCCCGCAGCGCGTTCCCGAGAATGATGAACGTCGCCACCACGAACAACAGGGGCACCACGGGATAGCCCCACACGCGCACCGGGCGCGGCCGCTCCGGCTGACGACGCCGCAGCACGAACACCGCCGCCGCGGCGAGCGCGTAGAACGGGAAGATGGCGACGATGAACTGATCGGCCAGCTGCTCGTAGTTGAGCACCAGCACCCACACGACGCCCAACGAGGCGGTGACCACGATCGACACCGACGGCGTCTGGAAGCGCGGATGCACCCGCGCCACGGCCTTGAAGAGCAGACCGTCGTCGGCCATCGCGAAGAAGATACGGGGCGAGGTCAGAATCGATCCGAGCAACGTGCTGAACGTGGCGACCATGACCACGATCGCGACCAGCCCCACCCCCGCCCGTCCGATGATCAGCTGCGCCGCGTCCGCCGCCACCAGCGGCGAGCGCGCCATCGGGCCGATCGGGATCAAGTAGAGATATGCCGCGTTGACGAGCAGGTAGATGACGATCACCGCCGTCGTCCCCAGAATCAGCGCCCGCGGCAGGTTGCGCTCCGGGTCCCGCACCTCACCACCCACAAAGGACAGGTCGCCCCAGCCGTCGTACGCCCACAGCACCGACACGAGCGCGAGTCCGAACAAGCCCGGCGTGGGCGTGCCGGCGGCCTGGGTGAAGTGCCTGAAGTCCCCCTGTCCCACCACAAACGCCAGGGCCACGAGCAGGGCCAGCGCGCCGTATTTCGTCGCCGTCGTCAGGTTTAGGATGATGGCGCTCCAACGCACGCCGACGTAGTTCAGGGTCGCGGTTACGACAATCGCGCCCGCCGCCACGTAATGCACGTACGTGGCGGCGGGCTCGATCTTCGGGTCAAGGCCGAGCGAGCGCAGGAAGTATTCGGCGAACGGCGTCGCGATCGCGCCCAGGGCCGACGCGCGGATCAGGAGCAGCTCCGTCCACCCGAACAGGAACGCCGGCAGCCGACCGAAGCTCTCCCGGATGTACACGTACACACCGCCCGAGCGGGGGAACAGCGCCGCGAGCTCCGCGTACGTGAGCGCGCCACACAACGCCAGCAGGCCCCCCAGGATCCACACGCCGAACATCGGCAGTGGCGCGGGGACCCGTTCGGCGATGATCGCAGGCGTCCGGAAGATGCCGCCACCGATCGTCGAGCCGACGAGCACGGCCACGGCGCTCCACAGGCCGAGCCGGCGTGGCAGCCGGTCGCCCCAGCGGTCCGTCGCGGGAGCGAGGGGGGAGGTCGACATAAGAGGCCGAATATACTGCGCGTCGGCCCGTTCGAGGTGCCGGACGGACTACCGTCCTATGGAAGGCGATGCCGCGGAGTCTCGGGGCGGGTGCCGTCGACGTTTCGCCAAGGACCGAGCGATTTCCGACAGCCAGGCGAACGCGCTGCCGGCGCCAGGATTGAAGTCCTTCGCCGCACGCCACGCGCGCTCGAGCGCCTCCGCCACCACGCGCTCCGCCGCCGCCGCGTCCACGAGCAGGCCGTAGACTTGAGCGTACAGAGACAGGCGGTGCCGCTCGCAAAGCTCGCCGTGTGCTTCTCGATCACCTGCGGCCATACGCTCTACGAGTTGCGTATCCGGCGTCAATCGACGGGTCATTGGGCCTCGGAAAAAGAGGTCCGCACGTGGGCCGTGTTCAGTTTGTGCAGCGCGACATTTTAACGCCTCGGCCCCGCGTCTTGTAAGTGACGCAGGACACGCTCCACTGGGTCGCTCATCCCGGATGGTCGAGCCCACCACCCGACCATACATTTCCGCACCCATGACGCGACGCTTCGCGCCACTCGCCTGGACCGCGGCGACCTTTACCTACCTGCTCATCATCCTCGGCGCCATCGTCCGGATCACCGGATCGGGGCTGGGCTGCGGCGAGCATTGGCCGCTCTGCAACGGCAAGCTGCTCCCGCCGCTCGACCTCCCGACCATCATCGAGTACGGGCACCGGCTCGTGGCAGGGGCGGTGAGCGTGCTCGTGACGGCGCTCGCAGCGTATGCGTGGTTGTTGAGACGGGAAACGAGAAACGGGAAACGGGAAACGTTCAGCGGTCCGACTGCCCTTCACCGCCCTCCACCGTCCTCCACCGTCCTCCACCGCCCAGGGGTGGCGGCGTACGTCGCGCTGACGTTGCTCGTCCTTCAGGTGGGGCTGGGCGCCGTGACCGTGAAACTCAGCCTGCCGCCGTGGACCGTGATTCTCCATCTCGGAACGGCGATGCTCCTGCTCGCGGCGCTGATCCTTGCAGCAAAACTGACCCCGGGCGCAAGCCCGGGGAACACGGAGCCCCCGATCACTCCGGGCTCGCGCCCGGGGTTAGTGGTGATCGTGGCCCTCGTTCTCGGCTTCGTCACCGTCCTCTTCGGCGCGCTCACGGCCAACCTGGGCGCGGCGAGCGCGTGCCTCGGATTCCCGCTCTGCAACGGACAGGTCATCCCGACGGGGAACTACCTGCAGCTCGTCCAGTGGGTGCACCGGCTGTTCGCCTACATGCTGTTCACGTACGTCGTGTGGTGGGCGGTGAGCACCAAACGGCGTGGTGCGTGGTACGTGGTTGGTCTCGTTACCCTGCAAGTCGTAGTTGCGGCGACGATGGTGCTGCTCGGGCTTCCCCCACCGCTCCAGGTCGCCCACGTGGCGGTGGGCACGGCGGTGTGGGCGGGCCTGGTGCTGGCGGTGCTCTGAGCCGTCCCCCTGTTCCGGCCGTCCGCCGTCAGACCAAGATCAGCTCATCTTGTGGCTGGGAAGGATTCACCTCGGGACCTGCCGTGTCGATGTACACGTTGATCTCGCTGCGCATCCCGAAACGCCCCGGGAGATAGACACCCGGCTCGATCGAGAAGCCCACGCCGGGCACGAGGGCCCGCGCGTCCTCGGTCTCGAAGTTGTCGATGTGCGGCCCGGAGCCGTGCAGGTCGCGATCGATCGAATGCCCCGTGCGGTGCACGAAGTATTCCGCGAACCCCGCGTCGCGGATCACGGCACGCGCGGCATCGTCCACCTGGGCTCCCGTCACGGCGCCGTCTGGCCGCCAGCGCTCCCGCAGGAGGCGGACGGCGGCGTCGCGCGCCCCCTTCACCGCTTGCCACACGCGGCGCACGTCCGCGTCGGGCGACCGGCCCACGAACCCCATCCACGTCTGGTCGGCGAACACCGAGCCCTTCCCGGGCCCGGCCCACAGATCGAGCAGCACGACGTCGCCCGCCGCGAGGTGCCGGTCGGCTCCCGGATGCGGCTCGTAGTGGGGCATCGCGCTGGTCGGCCCGAACGCCACGATCGGCCCGTCGTTGGTCCACAGCCCTGCTCGCCCCATCGCGTCGAGCACGCGTTGCTGCACGCT
>WNFY01011248.1_pt2 | contig 13475 bp, 10 predicted proteins | sample 5400091 | NCBI WGS metagenome assembly WNFY01 (sample SAMN13153364, study PRJNA577476) | soil metagenome | isolation source: 60 cm soil or saprolite under grassland replicate 1 | place: USA:California | collected 2016-06-15 | reverse complement strand
CAATAGCGCGCAGAGCTCGCTGCTCATCGAGGCGGAGGAGATGCAGGATAGCGGCATCGAGCAGGCCATCGTCAGCGCGGCCCAGCGCGGGGTAAAGGTCCAGGTGATCCTGCCCTCGTCGTCGACAGATTCAAACGCGCCCGGCATAGGAACCATCAAGGCTGGCGGTGCGCTGGTCGAGGAGGATGCGCAATTGTATATGCACGCTAAGATGATGGTCGCCGATGGCAGTTCGGCCTTCGTGGGCTCCGAGAATATCTCTAGCAATTCCCTGGATAATAACCGCGAACTGGGCCTCATTTTCTCGGATCAGTCGATCATCGCGACGCTGCAAACGACCTTTCAGCAGGATTGGAGCGTGTCGCAGGCAGCCGTTCAGCCAGGCGGGAGATAATGTAGGGGAATGTCTTCAGCCCGCTCCACAGGCGGCTTGGCAGCAAACATTCCCTTTATTCCCTTACATTACACCTCCCAATAGAGTATCCAGGGAATAACTATGGACATGATGCTCAACCACCGACCCGCCACCCATCAGGTCCGCATCTGACACGATGGCCCCATACATCGGCCCTCGCCACTGAGGTAGGGGCGCGATTTATAAGCCCGTGTCGCTCCCCAGGCCGATCTACGGGCTTATAAATCGCGCCCCTATCCCAACATTACCGGACGACACACAGGCGTTTTCAACTTCATGGCAGCAACAAACGTAGATCAGATATGTTCTATAAATGTCTCTATTGAACAGAGATAGCGCTGCATTTAGAAGGAGAGTGTCGCGGTGACGACATATGATAGCAACACGCAGCTCAGCATTGCGCAATTGCTCGACCCTGAGAACCTGGCGAACCCTTATCCCCTGTACGCCCGCTTGCGCGAGCAGGACCCCGTTATGTGGGACGAAAGGACGACCGCCTGGGTGCTGACGCGCCATAGCGATGTCTACACGGTGCTGCGCGATCCACGCTTCTCCGCCGCACGTATGTCGATCGGCACGGAATGGATTCCTGGAGAGTTGCAGGCGAAACTGGTGCCACCCGTGCGCGCCGTGATGCGCCAGATCCTGTTCCTGGACCCGCCGGACCATACGCGGCTGCGTGGGCTGGTCTCCAAAGCTTTTACGCCGCGCGTTGTGGAGTCTCTGCGCCCGCGTATACAGGCGCTCGTCGATGATCTCCTGGACAGGGTTCAGGCGGACGGACGCACCAATTTCGTCCAGGATTTCGCCTACCCGCTACCAGCGATTGTGATCGCGGAGATGCTGGGCGTTCCAGCGGAGGACCGGGCCCTGTTCATCAAGTGGACCGGCGATTTTGCCCGCCTCCTCGACGGCTTCGACATGAGCTTTGAGGGCGTGATTCAGGCGCTATCGGGCGTCTCCGAGTTTATGGACTACTTCCGCGCAGTCGTCAGGCAGCGCCGCACTGCGCCACACGACGATCTGCTGCAGGCGATGATCGCCGCCGAAGAGCGGGGCGATAAGCTTAACGAGGAGGAGCTGCTCGGCAATTGCGTCCTTTTGCTCGCGGCGGGTCATGGGACGACGACTCATCTGCTCACCAACGGCATGCTGGCGCTACTGCGCAATCCAGAGCAACTTGAGCTATGGCAGGGGCATCCAGAGCTGGCCTCATCCGCCGTCGTGGAGCTCCTGCGCTACGATAGTCCCGTTCAATTGACCTCGCGCCACCCGAAAGAAGATCTGCAGATCGACGGCAAACAGATCAGCGAGGGGCAGGAGGTTCTGCTCAGCCTGGGCGCCGCCAATCACGATCCCGCGCTCTTCTCCGCGCCGGACCAGCTCATCTTGCAGCGTCCCGAGGGCCGGCATATGTCATTCGGGCAGGGCGTCCACTTCTGCCTGGGCGCTCCGCTCGCGCGCCTGGAGACCGAGATCGCTTTCAACACGCTCCTGCGCCGCCTGCAGGCGCCTCGCGTGGCTACAGAGGACCTGGAATGGATGCCAAGCCTCGTCTTTCGCGGATTGAGAGAGCTGACGTTGGTTTTTGCGTAAATGATGACCCAATCAGCACCATAACGAATATGAAAATCTTCGTGTAGGGGCGCGATTTATAAGCCCGCGCGTCGGCCTGGGGAGCACGGGCGGGCTTATAAATCGCGCCCCTACACCATTACAAAAAAAGAGGCTATCAGTGAAAATGTACTAGCAAAAACACTGTTATTATGATCAGCACAAGTAATATCAGAGGTAAGACAATTACAATACCTCGCCTGCGAGAACGCAATGGTGGAGTTGATTGCACATATGACCCCTGCGGCATCTCTGGCATTGGCGGCGCTGGCATCTCTGGCATCGATGCCCCTGACGGCAATGATCCCGTTGAGGTAAACGGGTTCGGTGATGGGTATGCCACCGGAGTCCCTATATATGGCATTGGTGCTTCCGGGTATGAATACTTATACTTTGTTTCGGATGGATCAGACTCAGTTGAGGAAGGCCAAGACCCTATTACAGGCATGTCTGGTCCTGGTACACCGGAGGGCTGAGCAGGCATTGGCGGCGCTGGCGCTGCTGATAAGGAAGGCGAATACGGAGATCTATTCTCAACCTTCCACGCATCAGGGTCATTCAACTTAATCGATGAACGTTTTGCTAGTAGATGAAGCTGCCCACGCGTAGCCAGGAATCGAGCTTGCTTTTCATCTAAAGCAATAGCACGGTTCAGATCGGCCAGCGCTTCTTCATAGCGTCCCAGACTATAGTAAGCCTCACCTCGATTGATAACAGACCAGATATCCTTTCCGTCCAGGGCAATCGCACGACTCAAGTCGGTTAAAGCCTCCTCATACCGTCCCATTCGTCGATAGATCTCCCCACGGATCGCAATAGCCCAGGTCTCCTTCTCATCAAGCGTAAGGGCACGGTTCAGATCGTCCAGGGCATCCTGGTAACGCCCCATGCGCCGATACGTCTCCCCACGGATCGCAATAACCCAGGCGTTCTTCTCATCCAGGTCGACGGCTCTGTCCAGGTCTGCCAGTGCCTCCTGGTACTGTCCCATACGTCGATACGTCTCCCCACGAATCGCGATGGCCCATACATCCTTCTCATCAAGTGCAATTGCATGACCCAGATCGGCTAGAGCGTCCTGATAACGGCTCATCAATACATATGTAACGCTTCGTCTGGTAATAGCACGTACATCATCAGGAATATACCCTAAAGCTTTGTCGAAATCGCGCAGGGCGTCCTCCCACTTCCCATTCAAACGATAACATTCGCCACGATAGGTAAATGCATATCCCTTTGCTTCATCAGATAACCCGGTCACATTACAAAGACGGTCAAACATCTCCAGGCCAGCCAGTAAGTTTTTCTCTCTGATGGACTGCAATTGCTGATAGAATAGCAGCACAAAAGCATGCTGTTCAGCAGAGAGTTCACCCTGCACGTCACTCATATTGAGCATTTCTGTAAGTTCAGTAGCGAAGGAACGGCGTTTTCGTATAGAGATAACGAAGAGGCTCATCACATTCGCCCAGTGTTGTACTGAATCCGCGACAAGAAAATGGTAGCTATGGGCAAGCGTATTCTTACGCCACTCCTCATTAAACCAGCGTTCTGCATCCGTGCAACCCAGCTCTTGCAGTCTGTTAGTATAGAAAGCGGCCAGGGCTGAATGAAGCCTTCGATAGGATTGAGGACTTTTCTGCCGCTGGTAATACAGCATCATGCTGCGTACTACATCGTGATAGCGCCATCCATCAGAGGTCTGGTGCACGAAAGGCATCGTCAGTAACCAATCAAAAGCCGATTGCGCGTCGGTGATATGATCCTGATTCTCCAACATAAACTTGAGAATATCTGCATTAAAGGTGCGCGGCATTGCGCCCAACAAAGCGACTTGACGCAGCGTAGGCTCGGTGATCCAACGCAAGAAACGTTCAACAATATTATGTGCTGGAAGTGAAGCATCGGGTTCGTCAGCTTCTGGAGCGGCCAGCCAGCTCATGATCACAGGCAAGCGACCCGAACATTCCAGGATCTCTATACGCCGCTTCACGTTTTTAATGCCACAGATATCCAGAAAGGCTTCGGCTTCCTGTTCTGTGAACACATCCAGCCGAACCACCGTAGTCACATTACGCAAGGCATCCCATTTAGCGCCTGGTAGATCCCGGCCTGCGATAGCAATACGAATGTTCAAAGAAGGTTTATATTCACGCAAACGTAGCAGCCAATCTTGCAATTCTTGCCGCGTCACTTCAAAATTCTCAAAACAAAGCAGTACTTTACGCTTTTCTGTGCATTCATTCAATTCGCTGAAAAAGAGCGCAGTCAGGATAGGAACAGGGTCCTTGATAAGGGAGATATCATCTTTGTTCGTCAATTTCTTTGCCAGGTAAGAGGTCCATTCGCTAGCTTGCGTTTCAAGCACATCCTGTGGAACAATTTCGAGTCCTTTTCGCACACCGGGCACCATATCACCGACGGCGAATGTGGCACGCACCAGGGTTCGCCCCAGCATAGAAGCCAGGCCCTGCGGAGCTTCGGGGTCGCTTTCTATCTCATTCATCTTCTGCCGATACGTCTTATAACGCTCGTTAAAACGTTTTAAAGGCATGTCTTGCTCTGCCAACTGACGAGCAAAGCGTCCCAATACTGATGGCACGTCGCGTTCTTGCTCATCACAATCGGCTATCAGAAAATTGCTGTCTCTGGCAACTTCTTTATAGCGGTTGAGAAGCGTGCTTTTTCCTACACCGCCCTGACCAGTGACATAAAATATCAGATAGTTGGGCTTACTAAGGCTAATTTGTCGACGAAATACATCCAGTTCCTGTTCCCTGCCTATAAAGCGCTTCGCTTCCATCTCATCGATGATTTCGTCCCAATCCCCTGTAGGTGTCATAATATATCTCCATATAGAAGATCGCTGATACCCAACTATAGCATAGATTAGATTATTGGAACAAGTAGTATACCGAATGCAGATATGCACGTACTATCGACATCTTGATTTTCCATGTCGCCCGTTATCCGAATGGCATCGCCAGCCTTTCAAATTGGGGAAGTTTAGCAGCGCCCTCGTTGTTATCATACATAGAGCAAGCGAAAGTTCAGAAAAGCCCTTGACTTTTCCCCTCGCCTCATGTACCCTATATCTATTAAACACCAACAGGAGAAAACAACAGTGATAGTAGTCTTCAATTAGCCTTATACCTGCCTGCTAGCGGATTGCAAACTGGCTCAGCCACGACGCCCCGTCGATTCGGAGTGCCCTGCGCTTATGGTATAATGGTTTTGAAGACTTTTTTATTGCTGTTGAATGTGAGCAACAATTCCCCTGCTCTTGCACCACTTCAACGCGCCGCTTCAAGACCCGTCCCTACCACATCCGTCCTTCGCTTGCACTGGAGCAGGTTACAACCATCAATTAAAGCACTGCGCTCCCCGGCGATTAACCACTCGGGTCTCACCGGTTGGGAGCTATACATAAAAGATGAAGGAGTTTCTATGGCGGACTATTCATTGAACGCTAATACTACAGAAAATATACATGACGACAGGCCGTTGAGTGGCCTGCTCTCCAGCGCGCCGGAGCGGGCAATTCTGGTGAGCGTCGATATGCCCGGCATCGATTGGCCCGTCCAGGAGTCGCTGGACGAGCTGGAGCAGTTGGCGACGACGGCGGGCATCCAGTGCATGGACCGTATGACGCAGAACCTGGCGAAGGCTCACCCGGCTACACTGCTCGGTTCGGGCAAAGTGAAGGAGCTCGGTGAGCTCGCGCGCTTCCACAACTGTGACGCGGTGATCTTCGATCTTGAGCTGACGCCGGGACAGCACCGCAACCTGGAACGCGAACTGGAGATGCAGGTGCTCGACCGCACGGCACTGATCCTCATCATTTTCGGACAGCGCGCACGTACGCGCGAGGGTCGTCTGCAGGTCGAGCTAGCGCAGGTCGAGTACGATCTGCCCCGTATCGCGCGGCAATGGTCGCACCTCTCGCGCCAGCGTGGCAGCACGCAGCAGCGTGGCGAAGGTGAGAAACAGATCGAGGTCGACCGCCGCATGCTGCGGCGGCAGAAGGATCACCTTGAGGAGGACCTGGAACTGGTCCGCAACCAGCGCCAGCGTCACCGCGAACGGCGCCAGCACGCCGGTCCACCCGTCATAGCACTGGTCGGCTATACCAACGCCGGCAAATCGACACTGCTCAACCGGCTCGCCAACGGCCCTCACACACAGGCCGAGAACAAGCTGTTCGCGACGCTCGATCCCACGACGCGGCGTGTGCGACTGGCGGGTGGGCAGGAGGTTCTGCTCACCGATACCGTCGGCTTCATCCAGCGCCTCCCCACGGTCCTGGTCGCGGCGTTCCGCGCCACGCTGGAGGAGGTCGCGGAGGCCGATCTGCTGATCCACGTCGTCGATGCCTCGCATTCAAACGTTCATCACCAGATCCAGGCCGTCGAGCAGGTTCTGGAGGAGATTGGCGCAGGCGGTTTGCCCACCATAGTGGCGCTGAACAAGATAGATCTCTTGCCCGCCACTATGCCGTTGCAGTTGCAGGGCCTCTCGTCCACGCTACCGGGTGTGCAGATCTCGGCGGCCCAGGGTACGGGGCTCGACGACCTGCTGCGCCGCATCGGCGAGACGCTCACCGCGCAGTTCGTGGCGCTCGATGTGCTCATTCCCTACGATCGGGGTGAGCTGGTCGCGCAGTTCCATCAGTTCGGCGTAATCGAGAGCGAGGAGTACGAAGAGAACGGCACACACCTGCGCGGCTATATGCCGTCGAATCATAGTGGGCCGTTTGTCGCGCTTCAGAGAGTGTCGCTGAAGGTTGCACGCGCGCAGTAGTCGGAGCAGATGTGACGGCGGTCAACAATGTTCCACCAGCGCGGCTATCTGGAAAAAGGTCCCCTATAGCGCCAAACAATGGAGATGATAGTACTATATGAAGCACCATTCACCTTCTCTAAAGAAGAAAAGTCCGGGGCCGCGTGTCGTCAAAATCTACACGGAAAACAATGATTTTCAGTACGTTGAGACCTTGCGCCGGAAGCGCGAGAAGCGCCAGCACCAGCGCGAGTTCTTCGTCGAGGGCGTTCGCCCCATCAACCAGGCGCTCAAATACGGATGGAGCATCAACGCCTTTGTGTACGCGCGGGAAAGAGCGCTCTCCGACTGGGCGAAAAATATCCTCGCACAATCCCAGGCGCAGACGCATTTTGAGGTCCCACCAGTATTATTAGAGAAGCTGAGCAATAAAAGCGAGCCGTCGGAGTTGCTGGCGCTGGTAGCGATGCCCGACGATGATCTGGCGCGCATCCCGCTTAGAGAGAACATGCTCGTCGTCGTCTTCGATCGCCCCTCCAGCCCTGGCAACCTGGGCACCATCATTCGCTCGTGCGATGCGCTGCGCGTCGATGGCTTGATCATCACCGGGCACTCCGTCGACCTCTACGATCCCGAGACCATCAGTGCCACGACAGGCTCGAACGCTACTCGTCGTAGGCAACGAGACATGGGGCATGAGCGCCGGATACCGCGAGCTCTGCGACGTTATCGTCAACATACCGATCGCCGGATCGGCTTCGTCGCTGAACGTGGCGTGCGCCACGTCGATCCTGCTGTACGAGGTAGATCGGCAACGGAGAATTTCGCAAGCATGAGCTACAAAAATACCGTAAAAAAACTTTTCTATGTCACTACCTCACACAATTCTTCCCACTCTCCTGGTCATTTCCGAAAAAGCCTTGACAAGGGGCGCTCTCTGACTCTATAGTAAAAAGAGTTAGTCATCTTTGTTGATCGACTAAATCAACTTCAAATCACATGGCGTTTTCACGCGTCGCGCAGGGTTTCGACGGCCACAAACTCCTGATAGGGCGGTCGAGGTCCGGGTAGTAGAACCAGAGGAGATGCGATTATGTCACTCGAGCGAGACGAAATCATTAATAACCTCGCGCACCTGGGACCGGGTGAGGGAAGCAAGGTGGAGCGCATCAAGATCACAAGCGATTATCTGCGTGGTCAGATCGCGGAGGAGCTGCAGCAGGAGACCCCCCGCTTCTCCGAAGATCAGATCCAGCTTATCAAGTTTCACGGTATTTATCAGCAGGAGGATCGCGACTCCCGCCAGACCCGCAAGGCTGAGCATGTAGAGAAGGCGTACCAGTTTATGGTCCGCTCGCGCATCCCCGGCGGAGCCCTGACCGCCGAGCAGTACCTGGTCCAGGATGACCTGGCCGGACGCTATGCGAATGGAACCCTGCGCATTACGACGCGCCAGGGCTTTCAGTTGCACGGCATCCTGAAGGGCGAACTGCACGCAACCATACACAGTATCAATGAGTCGCTCCTCTCTACACAGTCTGCCTGTGGCGATGTAAACCGCAACGTCATGGCCTGCCCCGCACCGATCGCCAGCCGCGCCCAGGCAAGGGTACAGGAGATCGCGCACGAGATCGCGATGCATCTCGCGCCACATAGCAAGGCCTATCACGAGATCTGGATCGATGGCGAAAAGGTCCATACGGTGGAGGATGAAGAGGTCGTCGAGCCGATCTACGGTCCAACCTACCTGCCACGCAAGTTCAAGATCGGCGTGGCCTTCCCCGGCGATAACTGCGTGGATATCTATACGCAAGATATCGGCCTGGTGCCTATCCTCGATGGCGAGGAGCTGCGCGGCTTTACGCTGCTCATCGGCGGCGGCATGGGCACGACGCACGGCAAGAGTGAGACCCATCCACGCCTGGGAACACCCCTCTGCGATACGACGGTCGATGAGATCATTCAGGTGGTGGAGACGATTGTGACCGTGCAGCGCGACTACGGCGATCGCAAGAATCGCAAGCACGCGCGCATGAAGTATGTAGTTGAGGAGAACGGTATCGAGTGGTTCCGCGCACAGGTGGAGGAACGCCTGGGTCGCAAGTTGCAGGATCCCAGCCCGGTCGTTTTGCATGATGTTGACGATCACCTGGGCTGGCACCAGCAGGCCGATGGTCGCTGGTTCCTCGGTCTATACGTCGAGAATGGACGCATCAAGGATAGCGAGCAAATACGTATGCGCACAGGACTGCGCGCCGTCATCGACGAGTTCAAGCCTGGCATTCGTCTGACCGGGCAGCAGAATATTCTCCTGACCGATGTAGATGAGGTACGGAAGGAAGCGCTCGCAGCAAAACTACACGCATATGGCATTCCTACCGATCCCCAGGCAGCCGGAACCCGCCGTTTCGCGATGGCCTGCCCGGCGCTCCCAACCTGTGGGCTGGCGCTGGCCGAGGCCGAACGCGCACTCCCCTCGCTGGTACAGCAGATCGAGGCCGACCTGCAGAGCCTCTCGCTGGCAGGAGAACCGCTCAGCATACGTATGACCGGCTGCCCCAACGGCTGTGCGCGACCCTTTATGGGCGACATCGGTATCGTTGGGCGCACGAAGGATGTCTACAATATCTACGTCGGCGGCGACTGGGCCAACACGCGCATGAACACGCTCTACGCCCCCTCTGTACGCATCGACAATGTGGTCGCTACCCTCCATCCGCTGCTGGCGCTATGGCGCGCCGAACGCCTGGCACAGGAGACGTTCGGCGATTTCTGTCACCGCCTGGGCGTCGAACAACTGCACGACCGCGTGGGAAGTATGAACGGCACTGGAAAGAGCGCGAAGACGGCGGAGCTAACAACACATGCCGACTGACCGCTCCGAAGTCTCATAGTATAGTAAGGAAGAGCACAGATGCCCAGATATTATCCCATTATGCTCGACGTACGCGGGCGACCGGCACTCGTTATCGGAGGCGACGGCGTGGCGGCTGAGAAGGCGGCGGCCCTGTGTGCTAGCGGCGCGCAGGTCACGGTGATGAACGCAGAGTTTTGTCCCGAACTACTGGCTATGGCAGAACAGGGAGCGATAACGCTGCGCCAGAAGGCATACGAAACGGGCGACCTGGCCGGGGCATTCGTCGTCGTAGCAGCAGTCACCTACGATCCCCAGCTCGCCGAGGCGATCTGGAACGAGGGACAGGAACGCGGGCAGCTTGTCAACATCGTGGATGTGCCGGCGCGCTGCAACTTTATCGTGCCGTCGATCCTGCGCCGGGGCCAGCTCACGATCGCCGTCTCGACCGAGGGCGCCAGCCCCAGCCTCTCCAAACGTATTCGCCAGCGCCTGGAGGGACTGTTCCCCGCCGCCTATGATGGCTATATGCAGCTCGCCGTCGTCGCGCGCACACACCTGCGCCAGCATGGCGTCTCCTACGCGCAACGCGACGCGTTCTTCGGTGAGTACTATCACTCGCAGATCCTGCAGCTCCTCGCAGAGGACAATGCGTCGCAGGCTCTGGCACTCACCGCCGAACTACTACAACACTACGGCGTCGAGATCTCGACCGAGGCGCTTCTAGACGGCCTGGCCGCCGTTCCATAATATTCCCTGGCACACCATTGAACCAACGAAAGAGCGTAACGCACAGACGTCTGGCAGAACTTAGAGAGGCAACACAATGGATACCTGGACACGCAGAGAATGGACAAACGCCGAATATCGTTCAGCAGGAAAAGTCTACCTTGTGGGTGGAGGTCCGGGCGACCCGGACCTGATCACGGTCAAGGGGCTACGCTGTCTAAGGACGGCTGACGTGGTGCTGTATGATCGCCTGATTAGCGAAGAGCTGCTGGATGAGATGCGTCCGGGGGCAACGCGTGTCTTTGTGGGCAAGGGGCCGGCACACCACGCACTAGAGCAAGGGATGATCAACGAACTGTTGATTGCCTACGCACGCCAGAACTGCACAGTTGTACGTCTGAAAGGGGGCGATCCGTTCATCTTCGGACGCGGCGGTGAAGAGGCGGAGGCGCTGGTACAGGCGGGCATCCCCTTTGAGATCGTACCAGGCATCAGCGCAGCCGTCGCCGTACCAGCCTACGCGGGCATTCCGGTCACCCATCGCGACCGCGCCTCAGCGGTTACGATCGTGACCGGGCACGAGGTGTGCAAACCGGACTCTCAGCGTATTGACTGGGAGGCGCTGGCGAAACTGGGCGGGACCCTGGTCGTACTGATGGGCGTCAAGGCCCTGCCTAAATTCACCAGGCGTCTCATCGACGGCGGCCTCGATCCAGCGCTGCCAGCCGCCGTCATCCAGGACGGCACGACCGGGCAGCAGCGCGTCGTCACGGGCACGCTGGCAGATATTGCCCAACGCGCGCAGGAGGCCGGACTCAGCTCGCCCGCCACTACCGTCATCGGCAGCGTCGTCGATCTGCACGAGACGCTCGACTGGTACTCAAGTGCAGGTCAGAGGCAAGATGTTCTCGCCCACACGCTGGCTTATCTGTAAATAGCATCTTCTTCTATAAATTATGAGTTTAAAAGCCTGCAAACAGGCCGTACAATTGGCCGCTCACAAAGTCGTGATCTGGCGATCACGAAAGCCACACAACTGTAATTCAAGGGTTCGCTGGAGCGGGAAAAGACGCTGCCATCCCTCTCCACAGGCGCCTTGAAGCGAACGGTCTCCCACTTACACCTCCACTTGATCCTCACTTGACAAAAAGGCTTACGGTAAAGTATGCTCACAATAGACTTGAGAAGCTTTAAGCGACCTTGCAAGGCCGACAGCAGTATCTTCAAAGAGGAGGATAGCTGAGCAAACAGAGGATCTCTGGCTGCTCACCAGAATAGATATTTCTCGCTACCTCAACCCGTCAGATAACGTGACGGAACAGACCTCATTCAACTTCATAATACCCGGTCGGCTGTAGAACGTTTTTCTTGAAGCCATTCACACAACGCAGTGGATGACGCATCCTACCTACCCGCGCAGGCACGGAGCCTGCGCAAGTTGATACTTAAGGACTAAACAACGTTCCGTTTGTACCTGAAATGTACGAGCAGAGTACATGTATCGGAAGACTTGTAACGAAAGGTGGGAATATTCATATGGCTCAGTACGCAGCAGAATCCGAAAACCACGCCGTCGCAGCGGCACCTGCTATCGCAAACCCCGGCCCCCTCGGCCTTTGTGCCTTCGCCCTTACAACTTTTGTCCTCAGTAGCATTAACGCAGGCTGGTTCCCTGGAGCCACCAGCATCGTCATTGGTCTCACACTCTTCTATGGTGGTATCGCCCAGTTCTGCGCTGGCATGTGGGAGTTTAAGACAGGCAACACTTTTGGCGCCACAGCCTTCTCCTCCTATGGCGCCTTCTGGATCGCCCTGGGCTTTACCTTACTCCCAGGCTCCGGCATCGCGGCCGAGCTCGTAAAAGCTGGGGTTCTCGGGCCGGCTCTGGGTCTCTTTCTCCTGGGTTGGACGATCTTCACCGGGATCATGTTCCTCGGCACATTGAGAAGCAACGTTGCCCTCATTGCAGTGTTCGCTGTCCTTTTCCTGACCTTCCTCAGCCTGACTATCGGTAATCTGGGAGGATCGACTACATTTGTAACGCTTGGTGGCTGGCTTGGCGTAATCACCGCTATCCTGGCATGGTATACTGGCCTGGCCGGACTGCTCAGTTCCAGCAAGTCTGCCTTTTCGCTGCCGGTTGGTCCGATCGCCTGACCTACCCGCTAAGAAATTCTCCACATGAAGATGGACGCTTGAGCGCCTATCTTCATGTGGAGTGGTTATATATTGCCTCACATATATTCCAGGTGATATATTTGGTCATGGCCGGTTACACAAAAGCCAATCCACAAGAAACAATGTCGTTGTTGTATACAGTACCTATAGCAGGTTAGACAAAGAGGACACCAGACGATGAGCAGCCTTGGATTTGAAGACACCGACACTATTTTGTCCGAGAAACGCGTGTTCGCCCCCCCAGCCGAGGTGGTGGAGCAGGCGAACATCACCGCCTACATGCAATCGAAGGGCTTTGACGACTACGAGACGTTTTTCCAATGGTCCCTGGACCACCGCTTCGAGTTCTGGGAAGATATGGCGAAGGAACTGCACTGGTTCGAGCCCTGGAACAAGACGTTCGAATGGACCGACAAGCCCTTCTTCCAGTGGTTCACCGATGGGAAATTCAATATTTCGTACAACTGCCTCGACAGGTATATGGACACGCCCACCCGCGACAAAGTCGCTTTCTATTGGGAGGGTGACGACGGCTCGACGCGCACGCTGACCTACCATGACCTGTATGTGTTGACCAATCGCATGGCCAAAGCCTTGCAGAATCTGGGCGTGCACAAGGGCGATCGCGTGGCGATCTACATGCCCGCCATCCCCGAGCAGGTGGCCGCGCTGCTGGCCGTGGCGCGCCTGGGCGCGATCCACACCGTCGTCTTCGGGGGGTTCGCCGCCAGTGCGTTGCGTGACCGCATCCTTGACTCGGGAGTCACAGTGCTCATTACGGCCGATGGCAACCATCGCGGCGGCAAGTTGATCGAGCTCAAGAAGATTGCCGATGAGGCGATTGAAGAGACCCCGACCATCGAGAAGGTCCTGGTCGTGCGTCGGCTGGGCAGCGAGGTCGCGATG
>WNFY01008305.1_pt1 | contig 13487 bp, 16 predicted proteins | sample 5400091 | NCBI WGS metagenome assembly WNFY01 (sample SAMN13153364, study PRJNA577476) | soil metagenome | isolation source: 60 cm soil or saprolite under grassland replicate 1 | place: USA:California | collected 2016-06-15 | reverse complement strand
TGCCCTGCGCCTGTTCCGGGCTGATATAGGCGGGCGTACCCATGATCGCGTCTGTTTGCGTGAGGCGAGGCGAGGCACTTTCCAGTAGCTTGGCGATGCCAAAATCGGTGAGGAAAATATTGCCATAGGAGTCGATCAATGCATTCGCAGGCTTCAAGTCGCGATGGACAACGCCATGCGCATGGGCGTAACTGAGCGCTTCTGCCAGTTGCGTAAAAATTCTGTCAATTTCATTCAGTGGAAGGGGGCGACCAGCTTCCATTCGGTCCCTGAGAGTCCCCGCATCGAGGTAGCGCATTACAAAGTAGGCAACGCCATCGCTTTCCCCGTAATCAAAGACAGGCAGGATATGCGGGTGTTCCAGCATCGCAATAATGCGCGCCTCCTGATGAAAGCGCGTCGCGAATTCCTTACTCTCCGCCAATTGACTCGGCAAAACCTTGATCGCAACATAACGATCGACAGAAGGTTGATACGCTTTATAAACATTTGCCATGCCCCCTCTGCCAACTTGACTGATGATCCGATACGGTCCGAGCATTTGTCCGGGCTGAATATTGTCCATGGCTGTTTCCTCTTTGACGTTCTCCCCATTCTACGACTGTTTTACTCGAAATTCAAAGATATTTTCTAAAAAATAGAACCTGCGATGCAATCCATATGAATCTATGGTACACTTTTGTGGCTCTTCAAAGAGCATATATTTTTTGGGAATTGTTTTGAGACTCTTAACACAGCCCGATGAACGTAGGTCGGGCTTTTTTGTTGGGCAAGCGAATCTGCAAAGAGAAGCTTTGATTGGCAAGAAACAAGTAAACGGAGTCATCGAAACAATCCGTATGGTAGGGACACCACACCTGCACTGCGCGCAGGCGCAAGTGTATATTGTGCCTCTACAGAACAAAAGGAAACGATGACAACCGAATTTAATTCTCTCAACCTGCGTGAAGAGATCATGCAGGCGATTACGGAACTTGGCTATTCCACGCCAACGCCCATTCAAGAAGCGCTGATTCCGATCATGCTCAGCGGAGCAGATGTGATTGGTCAGGCGCAAACGGGCACAGGCAAAACTGCCGCCTTTGCTCTCCCCATTTTGCAAAACTTCACACCGGAACGCCACGTGCAAGCGTTGATCCTCGCGCCCACGCGTGAGCTGGCGCTGCAAGTTGCCGACTCGATGACGGAATATGGCAAACATATGAACGTGCGCGTCCTCGCCGTCTATGGAGGGCAGCCGTACGGTCCGCAGATTTCGCGCCTCAATCGCGGCGTGGATATTGTGGTCGGCACACCGGGTCGTTTGCTCGATCTTATCGAACGAAAATCACTCAATCTTAAACATATCCGAACATTGGTCCTCGATGAAGCCGATGAAATGTTGAACATGGGTTTTATGGAAGATGTGGAAAAGATTCTTGCGGAAACTCCAGCGGAGAGACAGACCGCTTTATTTTCCGCCACCCTGCCCAAGCGGATTCGTGACCTCGCAAATCGCTTCATGCGAGACCCTCAGCCTGTCACCATTAAACGCGAGACGTTGACCCTTGCCTCGACGGAACAGCGTTATTACCTTGTACATGAAAACGAGAAAACCAACGCGCTGACGCGTCTTTTCGAGGTGGAGCCCATCAAGAGCGCGTTGATCTTTGCCCGCACCCGCGCAGAGACAGCAACTCTTGCAAATGAACTTGTTGTACGCGGCATCCCTGCTGAAGCCATTCACGGTGACCTCGATCAGAATGCGCGCGAACGCGTCCTTGGCAGATTTAGAGCGAATCAATTGAAAGTGTTGGTCGCGACGGATGTTGCCGCGCGTGGTTTGGATATCGAAGATATTTCGCATGTGTTCAATTACCATCTGCCTGATGATGCGGAAGTCTATATTCATCGCATTGGACGTACGGGCCGCGCTGGCAAGACAGGCATTGCCATCACACTCGTCTCTCCGCGTGAGAAGAGACGCCTGCGCGAAGTGGAAGCGTTGACCAAGCAGCCGATCAAGAAAATGGAATTGCCTACTGCAAGTGACATCGTTAAACATCGCGAAGGACAAGTGGTCGAAACCTTGAAGATATGGCTTGGACGTGGGCGATATAAACGTGAACTGGAAATGGTTCAGGAATTGATTGATGCAGGACATGATCCGTTGAATATCGCAGCCGCAGCGATCAAGGTTGCTCGTGCAGATGAAAAGCAACGTCCGATTGCTGAAATCAGCGAAGTGAAAGACGAACGCAAGCGACCCGAAAGAAAATTCGAGCGCGGTGACCATCGGGAAGCGCCGGGGCGTAGCGAACGTTCTGAAAAGGGAGGCAGCTCACGGCGTCCCGCTCGAGGCGGGGGCGATACGTCACATGAGGAGGGCATGGTGCGTTTGAAGTTGAACAAAGGTAAGGCGCAGGGAATCCGCCCGAATGATATTGTCGGCACAATTGCCTTTCATGCCAATATCCCAGGATATGTAATTGGCAAAATCCGCATCGAAGACAAGTTCGCATTTGTGGACATCCCCGAAGATGTTGTGGAGCAGGTGCTCAAGCAGAATGGCAATTACCGAATTGGAAAAGAAAAGTTTTCGTTAGCGAAAGCCTAATACCTGTCGTTGCAACCTGTGGGAAGCAATCTCCAGTTAAGCGGATGAACTTATCGATGGGTTCCCGTTTAAGTAGGAGGAGATTGCTTCGCCACTCCATGGCTCGCAATGACATTTTTCAGATCGGACTCGCAGAAAGCGCTGGTCTGGATTCTTCGCCATCCCACGTCTCCACACAGCCCTCTGTTGTCCGAGTGATGTTCTTGCGTGTGTATATAGCGATGCCACCAAAGAGGCGCACTGCCAACCAGTACAAGCGGCGCGGGGCAAATTCATGCTCTTCCAGAATTCGATAGAAGAAATCATCTGCGTCGCGCCGCGTAAGGATGGTTTGATCTGGAAATTCGGGTAGGAATTGATAGAGCGCGTCATGAACAAGCGAGGCGTAATATGTTTTCGGTTTATGTTCTTTCCCAAATGGGATGCCATCGGGCGTTCCGATGATGAGGAGATCCAATAGGGCAACCTTGGGCGTGCAACCATCCCAGGAATAGCGTTCCTTGATCGTGATTCGTCCACTCTTTTCGATGATCATCCTGACTTTGTTTTTCTTCAGGTCGCGAAAGACGAGATCTTGAGGAATCGCATGACCGGACTCCCAGATGAAATCCCGCTCCAGTGTGAACAGGTTATACACTCGGAAGATCCACTGAATACCTTTGTGCGCTGAGGTTGACATAATAAATTCCTCCTTTGCATGGTTACCGATAGTGAACGATCTTATAGACTATAGTACGACTTTTTAAGTCGAAATACAATCGCTTTGATGAATTTAGCTATAAATTTTCAGCCCCGCAAATCTGCGAGGCTGATGTCTTATTTCATAATCTTGATATTGATCATTCCTGTGTTCATTGCCCCAAACAGTCGTACCCATAATAACATATATGCTTCGGTACCGCGTGCAGTAGAGAGATCACCCAGATCAAAGATATTGGTCCAGCCAAACGCCCGTAATAGATCTACTACTTGCATTTTGGCATCCATATCATTTGCGCTGACAAAGACGTTGTGATCGCCTCCCGCGACTTCCTGCGGATAGACCATGGTCCGCCCGGTGACCGTGTTGAGAGCCTTGACAACTTTCGTGTTAGGCAGAGCGCAGAGCGCGCTGAATTTGCTCACCAAGAGAATCAGTACCACATTTTCACGCGCTGATTGGAGGATTGCCATCCTTTGAGCTTTTCTGCATTACGCGTGCCGATTACCACATTGTGACCCAACTCGGCGAGGCGCGCACTAAGGGCTTGTGCGATCATGCCTGAGCCTAAAACTCCCATCTTCATATGCAGTTCTCCTTTGGGGTGAAGGCTGTGTAAATCTAATCTTTTTGTGTGGGCTCATCTTCAGGACGGATCAAGCCCTCAGGGATATCATGGTCGTCATACATGGCGACGCTGCCGGTCGGATCATAATTAGGTCGCTGCTCGGATGCCTTTGTCAGTGCCTCGCTGATGGTCCATAGCTTCAATTGCATTGCCGGATTCAGAGCATAAGCCGCCGCCTGCATTTCTTTTCCCTTATGCAAAAATTTTCCGCTGGTAGTTTCGAACTCCGGAGAAGTTGCCAGTTGCAGGATGTCTTCTGCGGCGCGATTGGGTGAGGATGAAAATAGCCAGAGCACCCATTGGAGCGGTGCGAAGGCTTCTTTCATCAACCCGGAGCGTACCAATCCGGGATGAACCGCATTCACTTTTATGCCGCGACCCTCCATGCGTCGCGCCAGCTCATAGGTAAACAATAAGTTTGCCATCTTGCTCGCGCCGAATGCGGTCAATGAATTGAAATTCTTTTCGCTTTGGAGATCATCAAAATTTAACTGAGTGCTGGACGGTGCCGCAATGTTAATGATGCGCGCGGAACCGCTGGCAATCAACTTGTCCATAAGCATATAAGTCAACAAAAATGGACCAAGATGATTGGTGGCAAACATTCTCTCATAGCCATCCATAGTTGTTTCGCGATTCTTTCTATAAACAGATGCATTATTGATTAACACATCAATCTTTTCATAACGGTTGTTGATGATCGTCGCCAGATTTCGAACAGAGGATAAATTAGCAAGATCGCATAATTGCAGATCTAAATTGGAATTTCCTGTGGCGGCTGCTATCTTCTTTACCACCTCTGTACCACGGTCGGCATCCCGCACAACGAGGATGACCGTTTCGCCGGTCTTTGCCAGAGCCAGAGCAATTGCTTTCCCCAACCCGGAAGCTACGCCCGTTATCATATAGACTTTTGTAGTCATCGCTCACCTCTAACATTATTTGTGCCGCTGTATCAGACTTCTTATTCCACAATTACTTCTTTTCTTTTTTATGTTTAATTTCCTGGCGCGCTACTTCTGCAAGTTTCAGATAATCTTTTCGGATATCGTCCAGTTCTGCATCGTCCAGCTCTTCCAAGTCAAGGACAACATTATGGGCACTTTCTATAGCACGGATCAACTCATCTAACTTGATCTGTAACGCCTCTGTGTCACGGTTCTGTGTGTTCTGGATGAGAAAGACCATTAAGAATGTGATAATTGTTGTGCTCGTATTGATGACCAACTGCCAGGTATCGCTAAAATGAAAGATTGGACCTGTGATCGCCCAGGCTAAAATGACCCCCACCGCGATGACAAAGGTGCTGGGTCTGCCGGCTTTATGGGAAGCCCATTTTGCTGCACGAGTGAACCACGATAAATTTCTGCGCGGCATCCTGCTTTTTCCTAGAGGTTACTCGGGTGGCTGACCTTCCAATCGCGGTATTTGTGCAAGTCACGTTCGATCAGCATCAGGCAGGCTCCGACCACTGCTGCGTCATCGATCTCGCCCACAATTGGCAGGAAATCCGGAATAATATCAAATGGATTGAAAACATAAATCAAGGCAAACACGACCGCAGCAACGGTCCCATAGAGAATGTTGCGATACGCACCGGTGCGATAATCTTTGACAAGTGCAAGCAGCAACTTACCGTCCTCGATGAATCGCTTCAGAGGACCCTTGGAAGTGAACTTCCGCTTGATCTCCTCAGAGCGATCGACAACCTTTTGAATATCTGTATCCTTAACTTTTTCAGCGCCGGCCTTTACGAATTGCTCTTCAGGTGTGTCAGACATCGTATGAACTCCTTCTTTAACATAAAACGGTTGGGGCGGGGATTTGTGACTATCTACGAGCGACGGGAATTCTAAACAGACGGTAGAAACTAATTTGATGGCTTATCTCGTGCAATTTTCGCGCTATAACCCCAGATTCCCAGGTTTCACGCTTCGATATACTTGCCTGATATTAATCTGCAAATCGGATAATTCCAGTATACTATTTACCTATTGTGCTATGAAATCCGTTCCTTCGTTCGTAAGTTCCGGGTTTTCAGGCAACTATCACCAGTGGGGATGAACCATCTCAGTACAAGAACGGAAGGCATAGGCATGAACAAAAATTTAAAAGAAGATGTGGCGGAACAAATTCGCTGGCAACCCGTCGTTGCCAAATACGCAAAGCCTCATCTGGGACGCAGTCTTTGGCAGATTGCAAATACATTGATTCCATATTTCGTCATATGGGGCTTGATGATCTGGAGCACGCAAATCTCATACTGGATCACACTCGCACTGGCTCCTCTCGCCGCAGGTTTTCTGATGCGAACTTTTATTATCTTCCATGATTGTGGACATGGTTCCTTCTTCAAGTCGCAGAAGGCAAATGACTTTGTCGGAAGGATCACTGGCTTTTTGAACTTCACGCCTTACTATCGTTGGAAACATGATCATGCGATTCATCACGCCACTGCGGGGGACCTTGACCGGCGCGGCACCGGTGACGTATACACGATGACGGTCAAGGAATATCTCGCCGCACCATGGTGGGAGAAAACCATCTACCGCATCAGGCGTAATCCTTTCGCGATGCTTGGAATCGGACCATTACTGGTCTTCGTCATCATCCACCGGATTCCACCGGCTACCGGGAGACGTGAGATCGCCAGCGTTTGGTGGACCAATTTTTCCCTGGTGGTAGCCATCACATTGTTGTGTTGGTTGATTGGATGGAAGACCTATCTATTAGTCCAATTGCCCATCCTTATGATCAGCACCACAATCGGGGTCTGGCTTTTTTATGTCCAGCATAACTTTGACCCAACGTACTGGGATAACCACGAAGGCTGGGAGTTTGTGAAGGCTGGTCTGCAAGGCAGCTCCTTCTACAAGTTGCCGCTGATCCTGCAATGGTTCAGTGGGAATATCGGTTTTCATCATATTCACCATCTGAGTGCAAAGATTCCCAACTATAACCTGCCGAAGTGCTATTATGAGAACCCTCTCTTCCACGTCCAACCGCTGACTATACGCGCCAGCCTCAAATCACTGGCACTGCGACTCTACGATGAGGAACAGAAGATGTTGGTAGGATGGGATGGACTCAAACGGTACCAGACGCAAGAACAAAGTATGAACGCGATGAATAGCTAAGATAAACATGATTCACCCCAAACTTAAGGATTCTGCCACTGATTACACGGAAACTCACGGATTTTTGAATTAATCTGTCAGAACGGTGTCCTGAAGGTTAAAAAATTAGCTGACCCTCTGCGTTGGGTCAGCTAATTTCATGTAAATCTGTGAAATCCGTGGCTAAAATGCTGAAAAATTAGATTCGGGGTGCTTCATGTCTTCAATCAACTTTTCCTACGCAATCCTTGCACAGTTGCATCATCCAACTCGAGCACAATTTCAGTGTAATTCTCAATGCACGCCAAAATTGCCTCACGTGGACCCTGCCTCCACTCGTTGCTGCCATAGAAGGCATCTTCGCTCTCGTCGCGGTGGGCAAGGCTGTCGAAGCGTCTCATCAGATAATACGAGTTCTCATCGTGCAGTGAAGGTCCATATGCCACTACATCTACGTTCCAGCGTTGGAGCAATGGCATCGCAGTTTCAAGAAAGAGATGATGGAACTCATCACGCGTATTGGGTTTCAAATTATAAGAACGGATTTCAACAAAATGCTTCATACCTCTTCATCCTTTGGAAAGCGTTCGAATCTTTCGCTGTTGCAGGATGATAACAACAATCAAGAAAATAGTTAAGATAGGCCAGATAATCACGAAGATCCAGACGTTGATCTCTTTGTAGGTAATCCCCAGAATATTCGCCCAATCAACGAGGACACGTACACACCCATCGAAGATTTGATCCACCATAGTTCCTCCGTTTCGAATTTGTTCCATTCGATTTTATGATGGATGGGCTTTGAGAGTCTCTCCTTTGACTCTCACACGATGCCAAAATAAAAAGAGCGACCCACATGGTCGCTCTTTTTATCCTTTACCACTCGGTCCAATCGCCTTTTGGATGAGTCCAAACTCCCACGTTCGCTTCTCCCGTAAACATATGGTCGAAGCCTTCCAGAAATTCAGCGTCTTCGTAGAGACTCATCATCTCATCGGGTCGCATCCACACATCCACACCGAGCCATTCCAAAGACTCAGGGGAGCCGGGTGCTGCCAGACGAAGATATGACTCATGAGAAAGGTTGCCAGCCTTGCGCGCTCTGCTAATGGTTTTAGCAACTGCCTGATTGTGGAGTTCACATGCTTCCTCCAATGATTTGACAGTTGCGCGTGCCGTCGTGATAAAGCGATCGTTTATTCCAAATGGGGCAGGGATGTGATAGCTTGTGAATCCCTGTGCCGGCGCCCACACGACCGGGTCACGCTGACTGAAGATCATCGCGCCGCCCTCTTGTACTTTGTGATCCGAGAAGAACGTGTTTATTCCATCCGGGCTGGTCCACAAATCCATGATGAGGAATTCGCCTGCCCCATCCGATTTGTCATGATCATCATGGTCAACAGGTACATACACCATATGGCTGACATCCCCCAGCGATTTTGCCGCGGCAACGCCGGCGGGGTCACCAGCCGTCATATTGTGGACGTTACGCGCTTCCTCCAACGTTTTCGGTGAAAGTGTTCCGCGAATCATAAGCAAATATAAAGTTGTTTGGTCACTCATGGTACTCTCCTTTTGAGTCTAACAGGTCTAAATTTTGTCTTTCACTTAATAAGACGGCAAGACTCTGTCAGAATCATCGGTTAAACCAGGAGTGGTAATCCAAACCTGTGAAAGAGTTGACCATCAAAGGTCAGGTAATCATTGATTTCGCTAATGAGTCCGTCTTCAACGCTGAGGATATGGATCGCCGCGGCGCGATAAACGCCATCTGAATCCATTTGATAAGTAGCAAACGCCGGAGAGCCATTGGCGCGTATCGGTTCAAGTCTGACCTTGAACGGGCTCCAGCTTTGGAAGAGGAATCCATCAAGGAATGTCCTCACATCCGCGTGACCACCGAACCAGACCGGAAGCGGCGGCATCGTTAGCGCCACATCTTCGCGCAGCACTGCGATCAACGCGGCAGAATCGGCGTTTTCCCACGCCGCGATGTAGCGCTGTAGCAAAGAAGATAATTGTTCATTCAAACGCGTCGGTGTCGATTTGCGTTCTGTCTGTTTCAAGGATTCACGAGCACGCTGTAACGCGCTGTTGACCGCCGCGGTTGTCATATCCAAAATATCCGCGGCTTCGCTGGAACTCCAGCCCATCACATCACATAGCAAAAGGACGGCGCGTTGCCTGCCCGGAAGCTTTTGCAAAGCGGCTATAAAAGCAAGAGTGATACTCTCACGGACCTCATAACGCGCCTCGGGATACATCTCCGGCTGATCATCGATCCATTCATCGGGGAAGGGTTCCACCCAGGAGGCAGTTTGTAAGGGTGGCGGGAGAGGTTGAGTCGGATCGCCGCGAGCATACAACTCTTTTGGGAGTCCGCGCACGCGACGGCTATCGAGCGCATCCAGTGATGCATTCGTTGCAATTTTATAAAGCCAGGCGCGCAACGATGAGCGTTCCTCAAATGCATCGAGATGTTTCCAAACGCGCACGAGGGTTTCCTGCAACATATCCTCAGCATCCTCGAAAGAACCGAGGATGCGGTAACAGTGCACCAGCAGTTCCCGGCGATGCGGATCGATTAACTGCGCGAACGCATGCTCATTTCCCCCTTTCGCTGCTTCCAATGCTTTGGCTTGCTCTTCCTGTTCCATGGATTTCATATCTCACCTTTACTGTTAAAAGAAGACTTCAACTGAGAAAATTCTACCAACTTACTTCGTCCAAACTTTCAAGATCTCGCGGACTGAACGCCTCATCTCCATAGAGAAATCCGCACTGAACTTTCGCAAATACGTGGCTTGACCGACATTCTTAATATCCTTCATCGCTTTGCCCTTCGCCAGGCGGCTCTGGCGCTCGGCGAACATTTCATCAAACTCTTCTTTGCCGAGTTGGTGATATTGATTTTCAAAGATGATGAACTTTTCATCGAAACGATGCGTGTACCCTTGATCCTTTTGCTGCTGTGTTGGATAGCCAAAGACCAGCATGCAGATCGGGAACACATATTGCGGTAACTTGAGCATCTCGCTATGTGTCTCATACTGTTCCATGATGTCGCCGATATAGCAGGAACCGATGCCAAATGATTCAGCCGCAATGACTGCATTTTGCGCCGCGATCAGCGCGTCACAACAAGCAAGAAATAAATCGCCCTCCTCTGGTTTTTGCATGCTGATCTTTCTCTTTTGGCAAAGCTCCTCCACCCCTGAGGCGAGGAAATAATCATACCAGCGCTGATAATCTGCCAGAAAAATCCAGACCATCTTTGCACGTGCGATGAATGGCTGGTTATCGCAGGTGATCGCCAGCTTTTCTTTCATCCCTTGATCGGTGATTTCCAGGATTGAATACAACATCAAATTCCCCGCTGTCGGTGCTCGTAATGTAGCTTTGAGAATCTCAGCTCGTATCTCCGGGCTGATCTCACGCTCCTCATATGCCCGCACGGACTTGCGCTTCATTAATACATCAATGACTTGATTCATGGGAGGCTCCATTTGTTCAGTGTTGATTTCATTGTACAACTGCCTTTCAGCGATGATTGATTTCCCACCACGATCAATGAAATTTTTAGCGATCACACTCGCATCACACGGACCATGATTGGCCCGCTGATTCCCTTGAGCTCCAGCTTGCGTGACTCTAATTCGTTGCCATCGATATGCGCCTGTTCCAGGGCAGCTTCACTAAGGATAATTTCACCTGCCGAGGCTTTCGAAGCAAGGCGGGCGGCCATATTAACTTCCTCGCCGATCGCCGAAATATTTACCACTCCCTCGGCTGACCCCATCGCGCCAAAATAAGCCACCCCCGCATGGACCCCAACTCCAACAGGTATCTTTTGCCCCGCCATCGACTTTTGGATTTTTTGTGCAGTACGTATGGTCCTGGCTACATAATCTTTTCCGGCAAAACCTGCGCCCCAGAAGGCAGCAACAGCATCTCCGGCAAGTTTTTCAACCAGACCATACTCCTCTCCGATCACCTTGGTTGTCTCGATGAAAAAGCGGTTGATCAATTTTTGAAATTCGCTGGGGGTCATCTGTTCTGAAAGCGCTGTGGAGCCGCGCACATCCGCGAACAACATGGACATTTCCACTTCCGCGCCGCCGGGATATTTTTTTGCCATTTCCTCACACACGTTGCAGAAATGCGGATTTAAGTTAGACTGCCCTCTACCCATAAAGCGCATCAATACCCCGCCTGCTCCACGAAAGGGGGTATTACAAATTTTGCAACGCGGGTCATTCGGCAGAAAACGAAAAACGCGATAAAACTGTTTTTCTACCTTGAAGGCATCTGTCATGAACCAGTCGCGCCACAATAGTTCAACCGGGAATTTGGGTTCGTCCATCACTGTATCCTGTCATCGACTCTAAAAATTCAGCAACGGTTGAGATTTAATCACAGATATAAGATTGGCACAATGCGAAGAGGTTACAAAAACATTGTCTTAGTGACGTAGCCCCTGCACAGCGACATCGTCTGCTTCAAAAACTGCATCGACATAATTCTCGATCAACGCCAGCATCGCTTCACGTGGACCTTTACGCCAGTCATCGCTGGCATAATAGGAATCCTCCATTTGATCTCTGATCGCGAGACTATCATAGCGGCGGATCACGTAATAGGTATTCTGATCGTGCAGTGATGGACCATGTGCGACTACGTCAAATTTCCAGTGTTGAAGGCGCGGTAACGCTTCTTTAACATAGAGTTGATGGAACTCGCCGCGTGTTCCGGATTTAAGAGTCAGAGTGCGGATTTCGATAAGGCTCATAAAGTTTTCCTTATTAATCTGCCCGCCAGCGGATGAATCCGTTGGCTCTAAGTAAAAGCCGTCTTAAGACGGCTTCAGTGCTCAGGCGGTGAACTTTAGTCCCTGCCATTATTATTGCGCATACCAAATAGTATATTCACATATTGTAGCACCTCCTTTTTCTGCTACACTAGCGACATGATACTCCCATTCCCATCCACTGGAAAATCAAAAGATGAAGTCCTTGCGACCATGCGGGCGGCGCGCGATCATGATGTGCAATGGCAAAAGGGACGCGCTTTCAGTTTGGTCTACCATGCGGGCAAGGATGTAGACGAACTGCTGAAAGAAGCCTCTCTTTTATTTTTCTCTGAGAACGGGTTGAATCCCACCGCTTTCCCGTCGCTGCGAAAATTTGAAACAGAAGTGGTTGCTATGGCAGCTTCCCTTTTGAACGGCGATGATAACACCGTCGGGACCGTAACTTCCGGAGGAACCGAATCGCTTTTGATGGCAGTCAAGACCGCCCGGGACTGGGCGCGCAAGAATCATCCCGAGATCAAACAGCCCGAGATGATTCTGCCGATCACGGCACATCCCGCCTTTGAAAAGGCAGCCGAATATTTTGGAGTGAAAGCGATTCATATCCCCGTTCGAGCCGATTCCCGCGCCGATGTGGACGCGGCACGAAAAGCGGTGACTGCCAACACGATCCTGATGATCGGTTCCGCGCCCTCGTACCCACATGGAGTTGTGGATCCTATTCGCGAACTGGCAGCAATTGCACACGAGCAAGATATACTTTTTCATACGGATGCATGTGTGGGCGGATTCATGCTGCCCTTTGTCTGCAAGCTTGGCTATCGTGTACCCGATTTTGATTTCTGCGTGCCGGGTGTTACATTTATCCATCCCCGGCAATGGGTGGGACGCGTCCCGGCGCGCCGATCGCCGCGGCTTGGGCAGTGTTGAATTATCTTGGCGAATCGGGCTATCTTGAAATGACCGACCTGGTGATGAAAGTCGCGCGTCGTTTGCAGGAGGGAATCAATGCCACGCCTGGATTGAAAGTTATTAGTGATCCTGAGATGAGCGTATTCGCCATCGGCTCCGACCCTTCGACAGGCTCAGGGCTTGATGTGTACGCCTTAGCCGATGAGCTGACTGCGCGTAACTGGCACTTGGACCGTCAGCAGTTTCCTCCCACGTTGCATATGACCGTTCAGTTTGGACATGTTGGCGTCGTGGATGAATTTCTCCACGATTTGAATGAGGCCGCGAATGCCATCCGCAGGCCAAGTTTGGAAAAGACTGCCAACGTATGGCTGCTTCGCATTGCGAACTTCCTGGTCCGCATCCTGCCGGAAGCATGGGTCACTACTTTGATGGAAAAAGTCTCTGGCTTGCTCGGCGGAGGCAGCGGACTTCCCTCCAGGATGGCGCCAATGTATGGGCTGATGGGATCGCTTCCAAATCGAGGAGATTTGAAGGAAATGGTGTTGGATTTGTTGGATGGCATGACAAGATATAAAGAATAATGTCGTTAGTATACTAAGATGGGCACGGCAGATCGCATGTCGTTAGGTCTCCGAGACCGTCTCGCAACAAAGATCGCCGTGCCCACACAAATTATAGCCCGAACAGTTGCAAGGTCGTCAGAGGCCGTATCCAAGCTA
>WNFY01013027.1_pt1 | contig 13491 bp, 14 predicted proteins | sample 5400091 | NCBI WGS metagenome assembly WNFY01 (sample SAMN13153364, study PRJNA577476) | soil metagenome | isolation source: 60 cm soil or saprolite under grassland replicate 1 | place: USA:California | collected 2016-06-15 | reverse complement strand
GACCGCTCAGGTGCTCCTCGGCGACCGAGTAGCCGACCTGGCGCAGGGTGCTGGCGACCCAGGCCGCGGTGAACGCCACCGGGCCGAGCACCCCGCAGGCGGACCGCAGCCGCAACGATCCACGTGTCATCCCGTTCGATTCTTCACCCGTCCCGTGCCGGGCGGTCAACCTTGACACCATCTTGTCAAGGTGAGTAGCCTTGCGCCCATGACAATCGAGCTGGATCGACTGGCGCTGCGCCACGGCATTCGCCCTGGCGTCAGCGAGGTGGTGGGCCGGGCCGCGGCCCGGCTCGGCACGACCCCGCGCACGCTGCGCTACCGGGAGGCGCTGGGGCTGGTCAGGCCGCTGCGGACCCGGGGCGGCTACCGGGCCTACGACGAGCGCGACCTGCTCGCGGCGGCCTGTGCGGCCGACATCGAGAAGCGCTACCGCGTGCCCCCCACGGCGGTCGCGTTCGCGTTGCGCGCCCTCCACGACCCGGAGGTGAGGGACGAGATCCAGGTGCTGGCCCGCCTGGCCCGGCACGAGCCCGCACCGGCGCGTGCCGCGGCGCTCGACTTCGAGACGCGCAAGGCACGCGCCCTGCTCCGCCTTGCGAGCTGATCGGGAGGACGACGAGCACCATCCATTCCATGCTGAAGGACCCGGGCCTGGCGGCCGAGGGACGGACCAGGATCGACTTCGCGGCCAGGCGCATGCCGGTGCTGCGCGCGGTCCGCGAGGAGCTCGAGCGCGACCGGCCGCTGGACGGCGTGCGCATCGGCACCTGCCTGCACGTCACCACCGAGACCGCCAACCTGTGCCGGGCACTGGCCGCGGGCGGTGCGGAGCTGTGATCGACGTCGCCGGCCTGCGTGCCCGCGCGGTCGAGGCGCGACCGGTGCGACCGAACGTGGTCGAATACGTGCTGCCCGGCGGCGGCTCGGTCATGGTGCTGGCCGAGGGGCGCCTGGTGGGGCAGGCCTGCGCCGAGGCGCACCCGGCCGAGGTCATGGACCTCACCTTCTCCACGCAGGCCCTGGCCGTCGAGTACCTGGTCGGGGAGGGCAGGGCGCTCGGGAACGACGTGCACGCCGTGCCGCCGTCGATCAGCGACCGCGTCGCCCGTCACAAGCTCCGCGCCCTCGGCGTGCGCTGGGAGGAGCTGACCGAGCGCCAGCTCGCCTACATGTCCGGCTGGCAGTCCGGCACGTAGCCGGCGTCCCAGGCCAGGCACAGGATGGCCAGGCCGAGCGCCGGGACGACCACGAAGGTCTCGCTCCAGATGTCGCCCGCTCGCCCCGTCACTTCGCGCATACACTGGCCCAGTCTCCGGGTCGGCGAGCGAGTGGGGGGAAACGCATGTCGATCGAGGAAGCCAGGCGGCTGTACCGGCGCTGGCTGCTCGAGCTGTGGAACGGCGCGCTGGAGGTGGCCGGGGAGATCGTCGCCCCCGGTTTCGTCGGGCACTGGCCGGACCTGGACGTCCTCGGCCCGGCCGGCGTGGCCGAGGCGGTCGGCCAGGGCCGCACGCCCTTCCAGGACATCAGCATCAGCCTGGACGTCGGCCCCATCGCCGACGGCGACAAGGTCGCGGCCCAGTGGACCTTCCGGGGCGCCTACCAGGGCGGGCTCCCGGGCGCCACCGTCCCGGCCGGCACGCGGGTCGCCTTCAGCGGGATCGACATCCTGCGGATCGACCCTGCCAGCCGGAAGATCGTCGAATACTGGGTCGTCTCCGACGCGCTCAAGCTCATGACCCAGCTCGGCGCCCTGCCGGCGTGAGGACGGCCGGGCTCAGCACCGGAGGCCGTCGAGACCGGTCCCCACGACCGGGTCCTCGGCAGGCGTGTCGGAGGTCATGGCCGGCGCCTTGGAAGCGTCCAGCCGGCCGAAGTTCTGGGTCGCCCAGGCGCGGCCGTCCGAGCACACCACCGCGATCCCGACCGAGTCGAAGCCCGGCTGGAGCATGTTGCTGCGGTGCCCCTCCGAGTGCATCCAGCCGGTGTGGAGCTGGTACGACTCGTTCGGGTAGCCCTCCACCCAGGCGATGTTCTCGCCCAGGGCCGAGAACTTGCTGATCCCGGGCAGGCTGGACGCCGCGCTGAGGTCCCGGTGGGAGAAGTCCGCCGTGCTCGCCATGTGCCGCGACCAGCCGTCGGCCATCCTGGCGAGGCTCGGGTCCCAGGTGAGGGCGGCCAGGCCTCTGGCCTCGCGCTCGGCGTTCAGGCGGCTGAAGAGCTCCTGGGTGATCCGGTCCGCGACGGTCTCGGCCCGCTTGGTGGGCGTCGCGCCCGTGGACGAGGGGGCGGACCCGCCCTGGCTGGTCCGCGGTGGCCCGGTGGTCGCCGGCGCGGCGGTGGTCGCCGACGCGGCGGTGGCCCGCCTGGTGGTCGGCGGCCTGCGGCCGGGCGGGAGGGACTGGGCGGTCCCGTCCTGTGCCCCGCCAGCGACGGTCTGGTCGGTGCGAGCGTAGCTCCGCAGGGCCTCGCCGGCGCTCCTGGCGTGCTGGGCGAGCGGGCCGAGCTGGCGGGCCTGGGCCGGCAGCAGGAACCAGGCCAGCGCTAGCGGCAGCACGATCAGCGCGGTCATGCGCAGGTTGGCGAGCCAGGAAGGGCTCCGCCGGGCGTGCTGGGGAGCTGCCCTGCGGCCAGAGGTTCGCTCGTCTCGCAAGGTGCCGGCCTCTCGCTCCGAACCAATGGGTCGACGGCACCCGGCCGCGGACGACCGCACGCATTCGACCATCTGCTTGCCGCCGGCCCGAGCCGCGGGGGGCTCTGGGGGATGGCCAACGACGGGCGTACCCTGCCAAACCAACCCGACCAATGTCAAGCTTGCTGCTTGAGGCAGGCGCGCTCGGCCGGGTGGCCGGCGGCGGGCTCTGCCCAGCTCGGGGCCTGGGCACGGGGGTCGCCCGGTCGCACCGGTGATCGTCGTGGGTGCCGGCACGCGCTACGATCACGCAATCTAGGCGAAATTCTCGAAGTGAGTCGTAAATTGCGGTCAGGGAGGTACCTTGCATGGAGACCAACTGCGACACTCTGCCCACCGGGCGCCAGCTCGAGCTGCGCCGCGGCCGCGTCCGCGCGGTGGTCACCGAGGTCGGCGCGACCTTGCGGGCGCTCGAGGTGGACGGGCTCGCCGTCGTGGCCGGCTTCCCCCTGGACGGGATGCCCGACTCGTCGCGGGGACAGGTGCTGATCCCCTTCCCCAACCGGGTCGACCGGGGCCGCTACGCGTTCCACGGCCGGACACTGGAGCTGCCGCTCGACGAGCCCGACAGGGCCAACGCCTTCCACGGCCTGGTGCGCTGGCTCAACTGGGCACCGCTCAGCCGCACCGCGAGCCGGCTGGTCATGGGCCTGGTGCTGCACGCAAGGGAGGGCTACCCGTTCGTCCTGGCCCTGCGCGTCGCCTACACGCTGACCCCGGCGGGGCTCCGGGTCCGCCAGACGGTCCGAAACCTCGGCGCGGCGCCGGCGCCCTACGGGGCCGGCTTCCACCCCTACCTCACCGTCGGCACGCCCCGCATCGACCAGGCGGTCCTCAAGCTGCCCGCCCGGACCTACCTGCTGGTGAACACGCGGCTGATCCCGACCGGCAGGGCGAGCGTGGCGGCCACGCCGCTCGACTTCCGCGAGCCCCGGCCGATCGGCGGCACGGTCATAGACACCGGCTTCACCGACCTCGAGCGGGGCCCCGACGGCCTCGCCCGCGTCGAGCTGGCGGCGCCGGACGGCGGCCCGAAGGTCGCCGTCCTGCTCGACGGGGCCTACGGGTTCCTGCAGGTCTTCACCGGTGACGGCCTGCCCGACCCGGCGGCGCGGCGGCGGGCCATCGCCGTCGAGCCGTACACCTGCGCGCCAAACGCCTTCAACAACGGCCTCGGCCTGCGCGTGCTCGCGCCCGGCGAGTCCTTCTCGAGCGTCTGGGAGATCGACGCGTCGCCCTGACCGGGCAAGCTAGAGTGAGGAGGATGCAGGTCCAACGGAACGGGCTGTTCGCGCCGGCCCGGCGCGGGCTCACCATCGGCCTGGTCCTCACCGTGACCCTGGTCGCGTTCGAGGCCCTGGCGGTCATCACCATCCTGCCGGTGATCAAGGACGACCTCGGCGGCCTGCGCCTCTACGGCTGGGTGACCAGTGCGTTCTTCCTCGGCACGCTGGTCGGGATCGTGGTGGCCGGCGCCGAGGCGGACCGGCGCGGCCCGGGCCCGCCGTACCTGCTCGGCATCGTGCTGTTCAGCATCGGGCTCGCGATCGGCGGCCTGGCCCCGACCATGCTGGTCCTGGTGCTGGCGCGGGCGCTCCAGGGCATCGGCGCCGGTGCCATCCCGGCCACCGCTTACGCCAGCATCGGCCGCACCTACCCGGAGTCCCTGCGCCCGCGGGTGTTCGCGGTGCTGTCGACCGCCTGGGTGGTGCCGGGCCTGATCGGGCCGGCGCTGAGCGCGCTGGTGGCCACGCACCTCGGCTGGCGGTACGTATTCCTCGGCCTGCTGCCCCTCGTGCTGGTCGCGGCCGGGCTGGCGCTGCCCGCCGTCGCGCGCATCGGGCCGCCGCCGCAGCCCGCCGCCCGTGGCGCCCGGCTGCTCGACGCCGTGCGGGTCTCGGCCGGCGCCGGACTGCTCCTGTCCGGTCTCACCAGCCGCTCGCCCGTGGCCGCGCCGCCGCTGGCCGCCGCCGGTCTGGTCGTCGGCGTGCGGCCCCTGCTCCGCCTGCTGCCCCCCGGCACCCTGCGCGCCCGCCGCGGCCTGCCCATGGCCGTCCTCTCGCGGGGCATGCTGACGTTCGCGTTCTTCGGCTCCGACACCTACGTGCCGCTGGCGATCACCGCGGTGAAGGGCCGGAGCGCGGCCGTGGCCGGCATCGCGGTGTCCGCCACCACGCTGACCTGGACGCTCGGCGCCTGGGTCCAGGAGCGCAAGGCGACCGCCTGGAGCAGCCGCCGCTTCGTGCGCTCGGGCCTCGCGCTCCTGGTGGCCGGCATCGCAGGGGTGGGGCTGTCGCTGCTGGACGCCGTGCCGGTGCCCGTGGCGGTGGCGTGCTGGGCCGTCAGCGGCCTCGGCATCGGCCTGGCGTACTCGCCGCTGTCGGTCACCGTGCTGGGCCTTGCCCCCGCCGGCGGGCAGGGCGGGGCCAGCGCGCAGCTCCAGCTCGCCGACACGCTGGGCACCGCGCTGGGCGCCGGCCTCGGCGGCGTGCTGATCGCCGCCGGCGCAGCGGCGCGCTGGCCGCAGTCGGTCGGCATCGCCGGCGCCTGGGCCGTGACCGGCACGGTCGCGCTCGCAGCGGTGGTGCTCACCCGGCGGCTCCCGGACCGGAAGGTGCCCGCCACCGGAGCGGGTGCCCGCTGGCCCGGGCCAGGCGGCCACGACGCTCCAGCGCGACCAGGTGGGCCTGGGTCTCGCCCACGGCGGCACGACGCATGAAGCCGTGGATCTCGTCCCACGGCCGCGACCACCGCAGGCGCGTGGCCACCTCCCAGACGGTCTCCGCTCCGCCGGCGACGAGGGCCTGGACGGCGTCGAGGCGCTGCTCGTGGTGGGCGACGATCTCGTCGATGCGCCCGCCCAGACGGTCGAAGCGCCACTCGTGCCCCGGCAGGACCTGGCTGTCGGCGTATTTGCGCAGGCGGTCGAGCGAGGCGAGGTAGTCGCCGAGCGGGTCGCCGCCCGACTGCGGGTGGACCGACACGTTGGCGGTGATCCTGGGCAGCACGTGGTCGCCGCTGAGCAGCAGCTCCGACCGCTCCTCGTAGAAGCACAGGTGACCGGGGGTGTGGCCGGGGGTGTGCACGGCCGTGAGCTGCCAGCCCGGCACCTCGGGGCGGTCGCCGTCCTCGAGCAGCACGTCCGGGCCGGCGACCACCACGAGCCGGCGCAGCGCCATGCTCGCGTCCCGCAGGTCGGCGAGCTCCGCCGCGGGCGCGCCGGCGTCGCGCAGCCAGGCGGCGGTCCGGTCCAGCAGGTCGTCGCGGTCATCGGCGAGCTCGCCCCGCACCTGGAGCCCGGCGACGTGCTGATCGACGGGGGCAACTCGTTCTTCGAGGACACCCGCAGGCGCGAGGGCGCATTGCGCGAGCGGGGGATCCACTTCGTCGGAGCCGGGATCGACCAGGACCACCCCGCCGGGCACCTCGAAGGCGTAGGTGAGCACGTAGCGAAGGGGGCTCCTGGGAATCGGGACCGGAAGGCTCCACAGGCCGGGCCGTACCGGCTCGGCCGGCGGCAGGTCCCCGGCTGCGTGGGGGCTGCTGGGCACGGGCTCCTCCTTTGCTTATCCACAATTCTTGGCGAGCATGCCCGCCAGGGGCTGACCTGTGCCATCCTCTCCAACCTGACCTGGCAGCAAGCAGGGAGGAAGCCAGCAATGAGCAACGCAGCAGCCGGCAACGGCGACGGCAGCGAATTCGGCATCACGGGCCTGGCCGTGATGGGCCAGAACCTGGCCCGCAACCTGGCACGGCACGGCATCCCGGTGGCCGTCCACAACCGGACCGCCGCGCGCACGCGCGAGCTCGTCGAGCGCTATGGCGACGAGGGCCCGCTCACGCCGACCGGCCGCGGTCATCGGCGAGCTCGCCCCGCACCTGGAGCCCGGCGACGTGCTGATCGACGGGGGCAACTCGTTCTTCGAGGACACCCGCAGGCGCGAGGGCGCATTGCGCGAGCGGGGGATCCACTTCGTCGGAGCCGGGATCTCCGGCGGCGAAGAGGGAGCGCTGCACGGGCCGAGCATCATGCCCGGCGGGTCCAGGGAGGCCTACGCCGCGGTCGAGGGCGTGCTGACCGCGGTGGCGGCGAAGGTCGACGGCACGCCCTGCTGCACCTATGTGGGGCCCGACGGCGCCGGCCACTACGTGAAGATGGTCCACAACGGCATCGAGTACGCCGACATGCAGCTCATCGCCGAGGCGTACGACCTCCTGCGCCACGGGCTGGGGCTCGGGGCGGGCGAGCTGGCCGGCGTCTTCGCCCGCTGGAACCAGGGCGACCTCGAGTCCTTCCTGATCGAGACGACCGCCACGGTCCTCGGGCACCCCGACGCGGCCACCGGCCGGCCGCTGGTCGACATGATCCTCGACGAGGCCGAGCAGAAGGGCACCGGCCGCTGGACCGCGCAGTCGGCGCTCGAGCTGGGGGTGCCGATCACCGGGATCACCGAGGCGGTCTTCGCCCGCATGCTGTCGGCGCGCAGGGACGAGCGCATCACCGCCGCCGGCGTCCTGCCGGGGCCCGACGGCGCCGCGCGGCCGGGCGGGCGGTTCACCGACGACGTCCGCGACGCGCTCTACGCCTCCAAGGTGGTCGCCTACGCGCAGGGCTTCGACCAGATGGCCACAGCCTCCGAGCAGTACGGCTGGGACATCGACCTCGGCGCCATGGCCACCATCTGGCGGGGCGGCTGCATCATCCGCGCCCGCTTCCTCGACCGCATCCGCGCGGCCTACGAGCAGGACCCCGGGCTGCGCAACCTGCTGCTGGCCGATTACTTCCGGGATGCCGTGGCCGGCGCTCAGGCGGCCTGGCGCCGGGTGGTCACGACCGCGGTGGAGCTGGGCGTGCCCACCCCGGCGTTCGCGTCGTCGCTGGCCTACTACGACGGCATCCGCCGCGAGCGCGGCCCGGCCAACCTGCTGCAGGGGCTGCGTGATTTCTTCGGCGCGCACACGTACCACCGCACCGATCGGCTGGGTACCTTCCACACACGCTGGGCGCAGGACGGCGAGGAGGTGGAGATCGAACCGTGACTGCGCCACGAAAATTTGCCCGCCGATGACGAGATTTTTTGCGTAGCGCCGGCGCGGCGGGCGTCCTTGGACGAGCGCCCGAGTCGTGTGTCGGCCGGAAGGTATCGTAGGCTCGACGCGGACGAGGACATGCACCTCCCCGACCGCGGCCGAGATCCGGTTGGTTCGCTGTCGCCGGTCAATTCGACCGGTGGCGCCCGACGAGGGGCGGCCTACGCAGATTGCTGTAGGAAAAGACCGAAGAAAGGCCGTGCCTGCGGCAGCGTAAACCGGCCAACATGTACGAAGGGGTGGAGCGCATGGGGCCAGCAAGCCGATCGGGATACATGACCGCCACCGAGGTGGCCGCAATCCTGCACGTCACGCCAAAGACGGTGTCCCGCTGGGCAAAAGAGGGCAAGCTGCCGTACATGCGGACGCTCGGCGGCCACCGTCGTTTCCCAGCCGACGCGATCGAGGCGCTCGCGAGGCAGCTTCAGATGCCGCCATCGCAGGGCGCGGCTTCCGAAGAGTCGGAGTGACCGCGACACGGGTCGTGGAAATATTACCTAGCGACCGCGGTGCGCCGTAACTCGCCACCCTCGGTGCATTCCCCGCGACCGCTCCGCGTCCGGGGCGGCGCCGGCCGTTCCCGTCGGCGCGAGCCACCCGTCGGGTGCTCCAGCCCTCGCGGGCGCGACGGTCACCGTCACGTCGTCGCCCTCGTGCAGCGCGCCGGACGGGTTGATGGCGGTGACCGTGCCCGGCCGGCTCCCGGGTGGCCCGCCTGTCACGCTGACGCGCAGCCCCATCCGGATCAGCGCGGCGAGCACCGGGTCGAGCGGCTTGCCGAGGTAGCGTGACGGGATGACGACGACGCCAGCGGGTCCGCTCGACACCACCACGGTGACAAGGCGGCCGCGCTCCAGCCGCGTGCCGGCCGCCGGTTCCTGGGAGAGCACGACGCCGGCGCGGACGGTCCGGTCGGGTCGGGACAGCTCGCGCACGTCGAAGCCGGCCCGCGTCAGCTCCCGGGCGGCCGACGAGACCGGCCGGCCCTCGACCGACGGCACCGCGGTCGCGAGCGAGCGCTGCCTTGCCGCGGCGGTGACCCCGCCGGCCAGCAGCACGGTCAGCAGCAGGATGGCGGTCAGCGCGAGCCGGCGGTGGCTCCGGGGCCACGACCAGACGCGCGTCACCAGCGGTGGGACCGGCGTCCAGGCGCCCGTGTCCTGCTCCGGGTCGGTCGCGGTCGGCTCCCGGGTCCCGCCCGGCTCCCGGGTCGTGGTCGGCCGCTCGGTCCCATCCGGCTCCCCGGTCCCGCCCGGCCGCGAGGTCACCTCCGGCTGGCGGGCGTGGCCGAGAGCCGGATGCCATCCGCTCATCACCGGCAGCCACCCGTCGGCGCGCGCGCTGCCCGGCGCGTCGGCCGGGTGCCGTCCCTCGGGCAGGGCGGCGCGCGTCACCAGCGCCTGCCGGCCCAGGGTCCCGGCGCTCGGCGGCCGCGCCCCGGGTGCCTTGGCCATGGCCCGCGCGACCAGCTCCCGCACCGGGTGGGGCACGTCGTCCGGCAGTGGAGGCGGGGGGCTGCGCCGGTGGGCGAGCGCGAGCGCGACCGGGTGCTCGCCGGTGAACGGGCGGCGCCCGGCCAGGCACTCGTAGGCGACCACGCCGAGCGCGTACACGTCGCTGGCCGGGGTCGCCGGGCAGCAGGCGACCTGCTCGGGCGAGAGGTAGGCGGCGGTGCCCACGACCATGCCGGCGTCGGTGCGGGGCGCCTCGTCGGCGGCGCGGGCGATGCCGAAGTCGGTGACCTTCACCACCCCGTCCGTGCGGAGCAGCAGGTTGCTCGGCTTGACGTCGCGGTGGACCACTCCGGCCCGATGGGCGGACTCCAGCGCCAGAGCCGCCTGCGCGATCACGTCCAGCGCGTGCGCCGGGGTGAGCCGTCCCTCCCGAGCCAGCAGCACCGACAGCGGCTCACCTTCGACCAGCTCCATGACCAGGTAGGCGGTGGTGCCCTTGGCGCCGGTGCCCTCGGTCTCGCCGTAGTCGAAGACGCTGGCGATGCCGGGGTGCGAGAGCGCCGCGGTGCGGCGAGCCTCTGCGCGGAAGCGGTCGAGGAACGCGGGGTCCTCGGCGTACTCGCTCCTGAGCAGCTTGACCGCCACCGGCCGCCGGAGGAGCTCGTCCGTCGCCCGCCACACCTGGCCCATGCCGCCGCTCGCCAGCCGCCGGACCAACCGGTACCGGCCGGCCAGGCTGACCTCCGAGGCGAGGGCGGACGACATGGATCGTGGTTACCCCCCGAGGCGTGGGTCCAACACGCTGGTTGTCGACCGCCCGCCGGCCGGTCTTGATGGTCCGAGCGGGCCAGCCCGGCCGACAGCCCGCCCGTTCCTGCGGTTTACTGGGTGGGCGCAGCCACCGGGTGACGGGTGACAGGAGACAGCAGATGAGCGTGCGACCGGGAAGCAAGACCCGCGCCCGCGTGCGGGTGGTCTCCGACGGCCGGGAACGCCGCCGCGGCGACTACCTCGCGACCGAGGAGCCGCTGGAGATCCGGCTGGTCGCCGGGGACTCGACCGAGCGCCTCGCCGTCACCATGCGCACCCCCGGCAACGACTTCGAGCTCGCGGCCGGCTTCCTCCACGGCGAGGGCATCCTCGCCGGCCGCGAGCTGCTCCGGCGGATCACCTACTGCACCGATCCCGCCCTCGACGCGGCCCAGCAGTACAACGTCGTCAACGTCGAGATCGCCGCCGCGGCCCTGCCGGACCTGCGGGGGCTGGAGCGGCACTTCTACACGTCGAGCGCGTGCGGCGTCTGCGGCAAGGCGAGCCTCGACGCCATCGAGCTCCGAGGCTGCCCGCTGCCTTCGCCCGGGCCGGACGTGGACGCCGAGGTGCTCTACGGGCTGCCGGACAAGCTGCGGGAGGCCCAGGGGCTGTTCGAGTCGACCGGTGGCCTGCACGCCGCCGGCCTGTTCACGCCTGACGGCGAGCTCGAGTGCCTGCGCGAGGACGTGGGCAGGCACAACGCCGTCGACAAGCTCGCCGGGTGGGCGCTGCTCGAGGGCCGCCTGCCGCTCGACGACCGGATCCTGCTGGTCAGCGGCCGCGCCAGCTTCGAGATCATGCAGAAGGCGCTGGCGGCCGGGGTGCCGGTCGTGTGTGCGGTGTCGGCGCCGTCGAGCCTGGCGGTCGACGTGGCCGAGCGGTTCGGCATGACGCTGGCCGGCTTCCTCCGCGGCCGCCGCTTCAACCTCTACGCCGGCCCCGGGCGCGTCCGCCTCCCGGCCCGCGCCGAGCAGTAGAGCGGCCAGACCACAGGCGCGGCAGGCGCGGAGCCGCGGAGTCCGCGAGCGAGGTGCCCCGCGGGGGAGGGGCGCCGCCACGCCTCTCCCCCGCAGGTGGGCCGACCTGCTCTCGCTCAGGGCGTGGTCGGGCCTCCGAACGAGCCGCCAAAGATGTCGGAATTCCCGAACGTGGGCGCGCAGTCGCTCTGGGGTGCCGGCCGTGCGACCGTCGCACCCGTGCGGAGCGACTGACGCCACGCATCGATGGCGGGGCAGTCGGCCGCGTTGCGTGTGTCGTTCCAGACCGTCACCGCAGGCTCGTTCTGCTTGCTCTGCCGCCGTCCGATCCGCATCCCAGCCCTCCTTGTGGCTTTGTGGAGACCGAGCTCCCGTGCGGTGAGCCCGGGACCGGTCGAGCAGCCGACAACGCGCCTCAGTCCGATGAACGTCGGGGTGGCGTCGGGCGTTACACCTCCGTGCCCGTGGCTTCGCCGATCTGAGATAAGAATCTGCTGAGACGAACGGGCTTTCCATTGACATCGGGCGCGTGCTCGGGCGCATTAGGGCGTGCGCGACACATCGGCTGGCCCTCGACAAGAGAAGAGGCGAGCATGGGCAGGAGTCGGCGTCGGCACGGCATGGTCCGCATGGTGGGGTTGGCCCTCGCCGTGGCACTGGTGGCCGCGGCCTGCGGCGGTGGTGGTGGCGGCGGGGGCGGCGGCGGGGGCGGTGCGCCCGTGCAGCGGGGCGGGGTGTTCCGGACCGCCCTCGACGACTTCGGGCTCTCGGACGGCCTGGACCCGACCGGCGAGTACAACTCCATCGCCTTCAACTCGTTCCACGCCCTGCTCCGCACCCTGATGGGGACCAGGCTCATCGGCGGCACCGAGGGCAACAAGCTCTATCCCGACCTGGCCGCGGGCATGCCCGCGATCTCGAGCGACGGGCTGACCTACACCTTCAAGCTCAAGCCAAACGTCAAATTCGGCCCGCCGATCAACCGGGTCATCACCTCCAAGGACATCGAGTACGCCTTCGAGCGCATCGACACCAAGTCCCTGGTGGCCCAGTACGGCACCTACTACTGCGGCGTGATCAAGGGCATGGACTGCGCCGCCGGCAGGACGCAGCCGGTCAGCGGCATCGAGACGCCCGACAGCACGACCATCGTCTTCCACCTGGAGCGGCCGACAGGCGACTTCCTGTACCGACTGGCGATGCCGGCGACCGCGCCGATCCCCCAGGAGGTCGGCAAGTGCTTCACCAAGGCGGGTGACTACGGCCGCTTCGTGATCTCGTCGGGCTCCTACATGATCAAGGGCGCCGACAAGCTCGACACCTCCTCGTGCGCCGCCATGAAGCCGATCTCGGGCTTCGACCCGAGCAAGAAGCTGATCCTGGTCCGCAACCCCAGCTACGACCAGGCCACCGACAACCTGCGCAGCAACTACGTGGACGGGGTCCAGGTCACGGTCGACACCAACGTCAACGACATCTTCAACAAGGCCGAGTCGGGGGCGCTCGACGCCTCCTACGTGAACCAGCCGCCCAAGACGGTCCTGGCGCGCTACCTCACCGACCCGGCCAAGAAGAAGCTGCTGCACGCCGACCCGAGCGACCAGACCTGGTACCTCACCATGAACCTCGCGGAGCCCCCCTTCGACGATCTCCACGTCCGCAAGGCGGTCAACCTGGTGCTCGACAAGGCCGCGCTCCTGCAGGCCTGGGGCGGACCGGTGTGGGGCCAGATCGCCACCCACGTCATGCCGCCGACGGTGCTCGGCAACCAGCTCACCCAGTCCTACGACCCCTACGCCACGGCCGGCTTCCACGGCGACCTGGCCAAGGCGCAGGCGGAGATGAAGCAGTCGCGCTACGACGGCAACAGGGACGGCGTCTGCGACTCGCCGCAGTGCAAGAACCTGGTGATCGTGAGCCGCAACGTGGCGCCGTTCACCGACATGGAGCCGGTGGTCACCAGCAACCTGGCCAAAATCGGCATCGAGGTGAAGCCCCGCGAGCTTGCGACCGGCGCCGCCTACCAGACGATCCAGACGGTCAAGAACCGGATCCCCATCGCCCTGCACCCGAGCTGGATCAAGGACTACGCCGACCCGTTCACCTTCTCGTTCGTGCTGTTCGCGGGCAGCGCCATCAACCCGACCGGCAACGTGAACTACTCGCTGGTGGGGCTGACCCCGAAGCAGGCAGGTGACTTCGGCATCAAGTACCCGTCGGGCGCGGTCCCGAGCGTCGACGCCGACGTCGCCGCCTGCGAGAAGCTCGCCGGCGACGACCCTGCCCGCAATGCGTGCTGGGTGAACCTGGACAAGAAGCTGATGGAGCAGGTGGTGCCGTGGGTGCCGTACCTGTGGTCCAACAACATCACCATTCTCACGCCCACCGTCACCCGGTACGCGTACGACCAGTCCTCGTCCTACATCTCTCTGACCCAGATCGCGGTCAGCAACAAAGTCGA